>Ga0180217_1001852_pt1 | contig 21300 bp, 16 predicted proteins | sample eDN3rd37CBELigOP_FD_128521 | JGI IMG/M metagenome (GOLD analysis project Ga0180217, IMG submission 128521) | Enriched Organic Plus compost microbial communities from Emeryville, California, USA - eDNA 3rd pass 37_C BE-Lig OP (version 2) (version 2) ... | reverse complement strand
TCGCGCGGCTACCTGCTGCGCGACGGGCAGCTCACGCGCGTCACGCGCGACCACAGCCTGGTGCAGGAGCTGGTCGACCAGGGCACGCTGCGGGAGGACGAGGCCGAGCACCATCCGCAGGCCAATGTCATCACCCGCGCCATCGGCGCGATGGGGGAGCTGGAGCTCGACAAGGTCTCCGGCCGCATCGCCGAGGGCGACCGCTATCTCCTCTGCACCGACGGGCTGTTCAAGACCATGGCGGAGCACGAGATCGCCGCGATGCTGGCCGCCGGCAGCGATGCCGCCGGCATCGTCAGCGAGGCGGTGGGCCGCGGTGCGCGGGACAATGTCAGCGCGGTCGCGGTGGACTGCCTGGGCTGACGGAAGCGGGTTGCTGGAAGGCGGAGCGGCGGTCGTGTCGGCTGTGCGGTCCCGGCATGTCTGGGCGGCTCATGTCGTCGAGTCCACCCGCCGTTCGGCTGTGGGCCGAACGAGACCACTATCGAAGGGGTGGTGGCCCTGGCGTCTTCGGGGCAGCGCAGTGCCGCCCCGGCGAGCGCCGCGAAGCCGGACATGGAGCGAAGACGTCGCGCCGCTTCGGTCGTCGTGCCGAAGGAGGCGCGGCCCCGCGCCGCGCACCGGCGTCCGATGCCGGCTGGCCTTCCGGCAGACATCATACGGCCGGCGGCGAGCCTCACTCGTGGTCAGCGATCGCTGCCGACCGTATTCCCCTTGTCTTGCGTGCCGCCGCCCCACGAGCCCGACGCGCGATGCGGTCGGTGCATGACACCGGCCAGCCTTGCGGCTGACTCGGGATCGCGGTCCCTGTCTCGCGCGCGGCGGCCCCGCCAGTCCGGCGCGCCATGCGGTTCACCCCGCCGACGACCAGGTCATCGGCAGGGCGCGTCGGCGTCGGAGCGCTCGTCTCGCGCGCCGTCGCCCGCCATCCCCTTCATCCTGCCGGTGACGAGGTCACCGGCAAGGCTCGCCGGCATGGCCGCGCGCGGGCGTCCGAAAGCCCTTCCCGCATCGGCGGGAAGGCACGCCCGCTTCAGGCACCGAGGCGGTAGCCGACCACGTCCTGCGCGCCGGAGAGGCTGTCGCCGACATTGATGACGCGGAACTCGAGGGCCTCGTAGGTGATGGTCAGTGTCTCGGCCGGCCGGCCGCCGGACGCGTCGGTCTCGATCGAGACGATGATCGCGTTCTCGAACTGGGCCTCGAGATAGGCGGTCGGCTCGCCGCCCGGACCGGCGCGAAGCCAGTGGAACTTCACCCGCGCCGGCCGGCCCCTCATCATCGCGTCCCAGATCAGGGCGCTGGTGGAATCGGTCTCCCGCGTGACGACGATGTCGTTGAGCTGCGCCGTCGAATGGATGGTCGACCTGCTGTGGCTGCCGCCGGTATGCGTCCGCACCGCGCGGCGGCCGCTCCACTGGAAGCTGGTGAGCGGAATCCAGCCGTCGTGGTTCGCTGTCGTGCTCTCGCCCGTGATGCCGGCGATCTCCATCAGGATTGTCATCGGCGTCCGGCCTCGTTGCTGAGGGTGACCACGGATTGCGCGCCGCGCGTGGTGCCGTCGAAGCGCCAGGTCGTGACGGACATCGTCTCGCAGCGGATCTGGTAGCTCTCCGCCTGCCGGTCCTCGCCGCCCGCCATGTCGAATTCGGTGATGCCGCAGTTCCGCATCTCGAGGCGGATGTACTCGGTCGTCTCGGCGGCGCCGGTGCGCACGAAGATGATGACGACCGGCTGGTCGAACCTGCCCGTCAGCGCGTCCCGCAGCAGGCCGACGGTGGAGGCGTCGGTCATCTTGGTGACGCGGACCGGCCGTGCCTCGCCCTCGAAATCCGTCGGCCGGCTCGTGTGCTGGGCGTGGCTGACGCGCCCGCCGAAGCTGCACGAGGTCAGCCTGATCCAGCCCCCGCTCGCCGGGGAGGTCGAGATGTGCAGCGTGCTCTGCGCCTCGCCCGGGACGCTGCCGAAGCACATGTAGATGGCCTCGGAAGTCGGGCCGGTGGGTGCCATGGCCATGACGGGGGCCTCCGTGAACGGGCCGCTTCAAGCAAAGCGCCGCCCGGATCGCTCCGGGCGGCGCTCGGTGCGCTGGACCCGGGGTCCTCAGCCGCCCTTGGACTTCGCCAGATCCCACATGTAGCGATCGGGGCTGCCCGTCAGGTCGTCGCCGATCGGGCTGTAGTCGACCGTGATCTTGTCGAAGTTCAGGTGGATCGTCTCGCCGGGACGGCTGTCGACGCCCGGGCCGCCGGCGGCACGGAAGGACAGGCCGGCCACGCCGCAGCCTTCGAGCTTGAAGCCGAGGAAGGCCTCCGGCTTGCCGGCGCCGGTGCGGACCATCTTGATCTCGACCTCGCGGTCGAGCTTCCCGAAGAGGGCCTGCTGGAAGTACTTCACCGTCGTCCCGTCGGTGACCTTCTTCACCACGATCTCGCTCACGTTCGCGGTCGTGCCCTCACGCGTGGAGGTGCCGCCGGCGGAGGCGATGCGGCGACCGATGCCGAACTCGAAGGAGGTCAGCTCGGTGAAATCGGTGAACCCCTCGGTCGTGCTCTCGCCCTTGATATCCTTGAACTTCATGAAGATCGGCATGTGCGCTTTCCCTTTCCCATCCTGCCCCCGGGAGACGACCCGTTGTCGTCCCCTGGTGAGCCATCCTATAGCTCAGTCGACGTCGTAGCGGAACGAGCCGTCGTCGTTCATGCCCACCTTGACCTGAAGGATTTCATGCCCGTCCGCGAGGCGCGACAGGATGCGCGCGGACAGCTCGGGCAGCACGGTGCGGCTGAGGATGTTGTCGATGTTGCGCGCGCCGCTCTCGACCTCCTTGCAGCGCGCGACGATCGCATCCGGCACGCTGTCGTCCACCTGCAGCGGCACGCCGTAGGCTTCCTTCAGGCGCTTGCCGATGCTGCGCAGCTTGAGTCCGCAGATCTTCTTCAGGATGTCATCGGCGAGCGGGTAGTAGATGACGACGTTGCAGCGGCCGAGGAAGGCCGGCTTGAACACCTTCAGCAGGTCGGGCTGCAGCGCCTCGCGCAGCGCCTCGGGCTCGGGCGCCATGTCGGGGTCGGCGCAGAGCTTCGCGATGGTGTCGGTGCCCGCGTTCGACGTCATGATGATGACGGTGTTGCGGAAGTCGATGTCGCGGCCCTCGCCGTCCTTCATCGCGCCCTTGTCGAACACCTGGTAGAAGACGTCCTGCACGCCCGGATGCGCCTTCTCCATCTCGTCGAGGAGGACCACCGAGTAGGGGCGGCGGCGCACCGCCTCGGTCAGCACGCCGCCCTCGCCGTAGCCGACATAGCCCGGCGGCGAGCCCATCAGGAGCGAGACCTTATGCTCCTCCTTGAACTCGCTCATGTTGATGACGGTCAGGTTCTGCTCGCCGCCATAGAGCAGGTCGGCGAGCGCGAGCGCGGTCTCCGTCTTGCCGACGCCGGAGGTGCCGGCGAAAAGGAAGACGCCGATCGGCTTGCGCGGATCCGTCAGCCCGGCGCGATTGGTCTGGATCGCCTGCGCCACCGCTGCGAGCGCATGCGACTGGCCGACCACCCGCTCCTCGAGCTTCTCCCGCAGGTTCAGGATGGTCCTGATCTCGTCGGAGACCATGCGCCCGACAGGGATCCCGGTCCAGGTCTCGACCACTTCGGCGACCGCGTGGCCGTCCACTACCGGGTGCACCAGCGGCTGCTCGCCATGCAGCGTCTTCAGACCCTCAGCCGCCGCGGCGAGTTCCTTCTGCAATGCCGGCACCGCGTCCGGCGCGGCCTCGACCTTCGCCTCGATCTCCTCGCGCAGGTCGCGGATCCGGCGGACCAGTGCCGCCTCCTCCTTCCAGCGCGCCTCGAGGGTGGCGAGCTCCTCCTGCAGCTTCGCCCGCTCCTCCTCCAGCGCTGTCCGGCGCGCGGCGTGGTCGGCGCCCGTTGCGACCTCGCGCGCGAGCGCACCGAGCTCGGTGGCGATCAGCTCCAGCCGCCGCTGGCGATCCTCGATCGGCGCCGGAATCGCCGCCTGGCTCATGGCGACGCGCGCGCAGGCGGTGTCGAGCAGGGACACGGCCTTGTCCGGCAACTGGCGCGCCGGGATGTAGCGGGCAGAAAGCCGCACCGCCTCCTCGACCGCCTGGTCCAGGATACGGACGCCATGGTGCTTCTCGAGCGTGCCGACCAGGCCGCGCAGCATCGCCTGCGCCAGCGGCTGGGACGGCTCGCCCACCTGCACCACCTGGAAGCGCCGGGTCAGCGCCGCATCCTTCTCGAAATACTTCTTGTACTCGGCCCAGGTCGTCGCCGCGAGGCAACGCAGTTCGCCGCGCGCCAGCGCCGGCTTCAGCAGGTTGGCGGCGTCGTTCTGGCCCTGCTGGCCGCCCGCACCGATCAGCGTATGCGCCTCGTCGATGAACATGACGATTGGCGTCGGCGAGGCCTTCACGGCGTCGATCACGCCCTTCAGCCTGTTCTCGAACTCGCCCTTCACCCCGGCGCCCGCCTGCAGCAGGCCGAGATCGAGCGACATCAGGCGGACCTTCCTCAGCGCCTCCGGCACGTCGCCGGCGGTGATGCGCAACGCCAGCCCCTCGGCCACAGCCGTCTTGCCCACGCCGGGCTCGCCGGTGAGGATCGGGTTGTTCTGCCGGCGTCGCGTCAGGATGTCGATCACCTGGCGGATCTCGCCGTCGCGGCCGAGGATGGGGTCGATCTTCCCTGCCTTGGCCTGCGCCGTCAGGTCGGTGCAGAACTGGTCGAGCGGGCCGCCCGCGCGCGGCGCCTCCCCCGCGCCGGCGGGCCCGGTCGTCGCGCCGGCGGCTGCAGCGGGGCCGGCCTCGGCCGCTTCCTCGCTCCCCTCGGCCATCGCCTCGAAGCCGCCGCGGCGCAGCGAGTCGGCCGGGATCGCGAGCAGGCTCGGCGCGCTGTCCCTCACGGCGCGCAGCAACGTCTCGTCGGACAGCAGCGCCGCCAGCAGATGGCCCGAGCGCACGCGGCCGCCCTGGCCCTCGAGCGAGGCAAGCATCCAGGCCTCGCGCAGCCATGTGACGATGTCGGGCGAGAACGAGGGCGCACGCGCATTGCCGGTGCGCAGCTTGTCCAGTGATCGCGTCAGTTCCATCGCGACGCGGCCGGCGTCGATTCCCTGCTTCGCCAGGATGGCGGAGACGTCGGAGCCCTGGGCCTCCACGAGCTTCAGCAGCAGGTGCTCGATTTCGACGTTGTAATGGCTGCGCGACAGTGTCAGACCCGCCGCCGCCTCGACCTGCCGACGACAGAGGCCGCCGAGCCGCCCGACCAGCGACTTGAGATCGATCGCGACCATGGATGGGAATCCCCCCTACTCCTGCGACGGGTGCTCATCCTGCGCCGCGCGCGTGGTGCGCAACCGAAACACTATACATCTACGCGAACTCTGTCCAGCGTGTTAGCCTGTACGTTGACATTCGCTTACGGCTGCCAGGCCATCTGGCGGGCCGCTCTTGGGGGGACAGGCGTCGCATGGCCGACGGCGTGATTGATCTGGAGGCGCTGCTGGCGCCGCTTCCCGCCGGGGAAGGCGGTGCCGGCGAGGATCTGCGCACCGATTATTCGCCGACTTCGCCTTACCAGAAGCTGCGCGACGCCCGCGCCGAGGCCCGCGCCGAGGAGCGGGCGCAGGACGCCGCGGCGGACGGCGAGGCCGCCGCCCCGGCCGCCTGGCGCGAGGTCAAGAGCCTCGCCCTGCTCTGCCTCGCGGAGAAGTCCAAGGACTTCGAGGTGGCAGCCTGGCTGACCGAGGCCATGGTGCGACTCGATGGGCTGCCCGGACTCGCCGACTCGGCGCGGCTCATCGAGGGACTGCTCGACCGTTACTGGGAGCACGGCTTCCCCCAGCCGGACGAGGACGGCCTGGAGGGACGCAGCGCGCCGATCGGCGGCCTTGCCGGCGAGGGTGCGGACGGGACGCTGATGCAGCCGCTGCGCCGCCTGCCGCTGTTCCGCCGCCCCGACGGCAAGCCGGTGGGGCTGTATCTCTGGCAGGCGGCCGAGGAGGCGGCGACGCTCGCCGACGAGAAGCGGCGGGAGGCCCGCTACGCTGCCGGCGTACCGGAACTCGCAGCGCTGGAGAACGAGGCACGCGGCGACGCCGCCCAGCTGCGCGGCGTCGCCGCGGCGGCGCGCAGCGCCGGGCGCGCCTGGGCGGCCATGGACGCCAAGCTCTCCGAACGCTTCGGCGCCGACGCGCCGGCCACCCGCAGGGTGGCCGAGGTGCTCGGGCGCATGCTGGAGATCGGCGAGCGCATGGTCGGCACCATTCCCGACGAAGCGGCATTGCCCGAGATCGAGGCGGAGCCGGCCGAGGTGGCGGAGGCGCCGGGCGCGCAGGCCGTGGCCGCCGGGCCGGTCGCCGGCGCCAGCGGCGGACAGCGCCCCTTGCGCACACGCGACGACGCCATCCGCCAGCTCGAGGAGCTGGCGGAATGGTTCCGCCGCACCGAACCGCACTCGCCCCTCGCCTATACGCTGGACCATGCGGTCCGCCGGGCTCGCATGCCGCTGCCCGACCTGCTGAACGAGATCCTGCCCGACGAGAATACCCGCACGGCGATGCTGACCATGCTGGGCATCCGGGCCTTCGAACCGCGGCCGCCTTCCGAGGAGAAGGGATGAGCCGGCCACCCTTTCCCGCCAGGTCGGGCGGCGACGCCTTCGCGTTGACCTCCCTTCCTCGCGACGCCTATCGTGGACAACCAGGAATGGTCCGGGGCCGTCCCTGGATACGCATCGGAGGTCGAGGCAAATGAGCGGCAGCATCCATGACAAGCTGGCCCGGGTGCGCAAGCCTCGGGTCCATATCACCTACCAGGTAGAGACCGAAGGCGCCGAGATCGAGCGCGAGCTGCCCTTCGTGGTCGGCGTCATGGGCGATTTCGCGGGCGATCCGACGGAACCGCTGAAGCCGCTCGCCGAACGCAAATTTGTGCAGATCGACCGCGACAACTTCAACGATGTCATGGCCCGGATCGCGCCAGGCCTGAACATCAAGGTGGAGAACACGCTGGCCGGCGACGGCAGCCAGATGGCCGTTAACCTGAAGTTCAAGTCGATCGAGGATTTCGAGCCCGCCCGGGTGGCCGAGCAGGTGCCGGCGCTGAAGGCGCTGCTCGAGACCCGCGCCAAGCTGCGCGACCTCATGAGCAAGGTGGATCGTTCCGACGAGCTCGAGGGGCTGCTCGAGGAGGTGCTGCAGGACAAGGACAAGCTGGCCAAGCTCTCGTCCGAGCTCGGCATCGACAAGCAGGAAGGCTGACACCATGAGCGGCACCCAGACCGCGGCCGCCGACGCCGCCACAACGACCGAGGAAGCCGGACTCGGTCTGCTCGACCAGGTCATCGGCGCCACCAAGCAGACCGAGCGCGATCGGGCACAGGAGCTGATCAAGGCGCTGACGGAGGAGGCGCTGAAGGGCACCGTTACCTTCAGCCGCAACCTGCAGCAGACCTTCGATCGGGCCATCTCGGAGCTCGACCGCAAGATCAGCACCCAGCTCAACGCGGTGACGCACCACGAGCGGTTCGCCAAGCTCGAGGGCAGCTGGCGCGGCCTGCACTACCTGGTGATGAACTCCGAGACGGGCACCAGCCTCAAGATCCGCATGATGAACTGCAGCAAGCGCGAGCTGTCGCGCGACCTGCAGCGCGCGGTGGAGTTCGACCAGAGCCAGACCTTCAAGAAGCTCTACGAGAACGAGTTCGGCACGCCGGGCGGCGAGCCCTACGGCGCCATCATCGGCGACTACGAGTGGACGCAGCACCCCGACGACATCGAGACGCTGCGCCTGATGTCGAATGTGTCGGCGGCAGCCTTCGCCCCCTTCATCTCGGCCGCCGGGTCGCAGATGATGGGGTTCAATGACTGGCGGGAGCTGACCAAGCCGCGCGACCTCGCCAAGATCTTCGAGACGCAGGAGTATACGAAGTGGCGGTCCTTCCGCGACACGGAGGACAGCCGCTTCGTCACCCTGGTCATGCCGCGCGTCCTCGCGCGCTTGCCCTACGGCGCGGCCACCGTGCCGGTGGAGGAATTCGGCTACGAGGAGGCGCCCTATGACGAGGCCGGCCGCCCCCAGCAGATGGAGCACAACCACTACTGCTGGATGAACGCCGCCTATGTGCTCGGCGCCCGCATGACCGACGCCTTCGCGCAATATGGCTTCTGCGTGGCGATCCGCGGTGCCGAGGGCGGCGGCAAGGTGTCCAACCTGCCGACGCATGTCTTCACCTCGGATGACGGCGACCTCGACGCCAAGTGCCCGACCGAGGTCGGCATCACCGACCGGCGCGAATTCGAGCTCTCGAATGCCGGCTTCCTGCCGCTGGTCCACTACAAGAACACGGACTATTCGGTGTTCTTCGGCGCCCAGTCGGTGCAGAAGCCCAAGAAGTACGACCGGCCGGAGGCGACGGCCAATGCCGCCATTTCCGCCCGCCTGCCCTATCTGATGGCCACCAGCCGCTTCGCGCACTTCCTGAAGGTGATGGCGCGGGACAAGATCGGCTCCTTCATGGAGGCCTCGGACTGCGAGGCCTGGCTGAACCGCTGGATCAAGAACTACGTCAACGCCAATCCTTCCGCCGGGCCGGAGAGCAAGGCGAAGTACCCGCTGCGCGAGGCCAAGGTCGAGGTGAAGGAGATCCCCGGCAAGCCCGGCTCCTACAACGCCGTCGCCTATCTGCGCCCCTGGCTGCAGATGGAGGAGCTGACGACCTCCATGCGCATGGTGGCGCGGATTCCGCAGAAGGCATAGCCGCAAGGGCCTAGCCGCGCGCGGCCGGGTCGCGGCACGGGAAGACCTGCATGGATGGTCCGGCACGAATGGACGGGGCGGAGGTCGCGCAGGGGCTGCGCGGCACCGTCCTGCGTGGTGCCTTCCTGGGCCGTGCCGCGGCTGCGGCGGAAGCGCTGGCGGAGTTCCTGGTGGAACCCTCCGCCGCTGCCGCGCTGCGCCGGTGGTTCGGCGCGGAAGCTCTTGCCGACATGCTGGCGCATGATGGCTCCCCTGCAACGCGCGCGGCAGCCATCGCGCGACTCGAGGAAGCAGTGGACCGCGACATCGCCACTCTCGACCGGCTGCTCTCCGCGCAGACCGAGGCGGTGCTGGCGGATGAGCGGCTGCGCCGGCTGGAAGGCTCCTGGCGCGGCCTTGCCTGGCTCTGCCATCGCGTCCCGCTCGGCGCACGCATCCGGCTGCGCGTCCTGGTGCTGCGCTGGGCAGAACTCTGCCGCGACTTCGATCGCGCGGCCGAGTTCGATCAGAGCCAGCTCTTCCGCAAGGTCTATGAGGAGGAATTCGGCACCCCCGGTGGCGAGCCCTACGGCCTGCTCTGCGGCGACTGGGAACTCCGCCCCTTTCCCGGGCCCGGCAGCCCGACCGACGACGTCTCCGGCCTCGACGGTCTCGCCGCTGTCGCCGCCGCGGCCTTCGCGCCGACCGTCGTCGCCGCCCACCCCGCGCTCTTCGGTCTCGATGGATTCGGCGAACTGAGCCCCGCGACGGACCCGACCGAGCCGATGCACGGTACCGAGCGGCGCCGCTGGCGCAATCTGCAGGAACGCGAGGACACGCGCTTCCTCGCCGTGCTGCTGCCACGCACGCTCGCCCGCCCGCCCTGGCCGGACCAGGGCACGCGCGCCGATGGCTTCCGTTTCCTGCCCGACCCCGGTAGGCCGGGCGCCCGCGCCTGGATGAGCGCCGTCTATCCCTTTGCCGCCGTGGTCATGCGTGCCTTTGCCATCTGGGGCTGGCCCGCGGACATCCGCGGCGCGGCGATCTCCGAGAGCGCCGTCGCCGGCGTGGTGGACAGGTTGCCAGTGGAGCGCCTGCCCTCCGACCCGCCCGGCCTGCCCGCCCGCCCTCCGGTGGAGGTGGCGCTGACCGACGAGCAGGAGCGGCAGGCCGTGGAGGCCGGGCTGCTCCCCATGGTGGGCCTCGATTCCCTGCCGGAGGCGGTCTTCGCCGCCGCCCCCAGCCTGCACCGGCCGCCGCGCATGGCCGGCGAGAATGCCGCCGCGGCCAATGCCAACCAGCGGCTCTCGGCCCAGTTCAACGCCGTGCTCTGCGTCAGCCGCTTCGCCCACTGCATCAAGATGATGGGCCGGCAGATGGCGGGCAGCTTCAAGACCGCCGAGGAGATCGAGCAGCGCCTGCAGGACTGGCTGCTCGGCTTCGCCAGCGCCAGCGGCGGCGCCACCGGCGAGAGCGGGGCGCGCCAGCCGCTGCGCAATGTCCGGGTGCAGGTGACGGAGAGGCCGGGCCAGCCCGGCGTCTTCGGCTGCATCATCCATCTCCAGCCGCACTACCAGCTCGACGAGGTCGGCGCCGCTTTCCGCCTCGTCACCGACATCGAGGCATCAAGGGCCGCCGCATGAGCAGCATCGGGGACGCATTCAAATCGGGCGACCTGCCCGGGGCCATTGCAGCCGCCACGGCCGCCGTGCGCAGCGCCCCGCGCGACGCCGGGCTGCGCTGGCTGCTCGCGGAGCTCCTGCTGTTCAACGGGGAGACCGAGCGCGCCGACCGTGCCCTCGATGCCGTGCTGGAGGAGCAGCCCTCCCCACCGGTGCTCGAGTTCCGCCGCCTGCTGCGGGCGGAGGAGATCCGCCGGCAGGTGTTCCACGAGGGCCGTGTGCCGAAGTTCCAGGGCGATGACCCTACGCCCGCCCAGGCCGCGGCGCTGCGGGCGCTGACCCTCTCGCGCCAGGGCGACCTGGCAGGCGCGGCGGAGGCGGCGGCAGAAGCAGAGGCGCTCCGCCCCCGCACGCCGGGCGAGGTGACCGGCCCCGCGGGCGCGACGGCCTTCGACGATCTGCGCGATGCGGACGACGTCCTCGCCCCGCAAGTCGAGGTGCTGACCGCCGCGGGCGAGTACATGTGGGTCCCGGTCGAGCGCCTGGCGAGCCTGGAATTCGAGGCGGCGCGCCGCCCGCGCGACCTCTACTGGCGCCGCACCTCGCTGACCCTGAAGGATGGCACGGAGGGGCTTGTCTTCCTGCCCGCCGTCTATCCCTGGGCCGACCCCGCCACGTCAGCGGCCATCCGCCTGGGCCGCGAGACGGACTGGACGGATCCTGCGGCGGGCCCGGTGCGCGGCCTCGGCCAGCGGCTGCTGCTGGCCGGCGAGGAGGCGCTGGCGCTGCGCGACGTCGTCATGCTCCGCTTCACCTGACGCGACAGGGGCCACCCGCATGAGCGACCTTGACCTCAGCATTCAGGGTGCGCGCATCCGTCTGCCACTGCTCGACCGGCTGCTCGATTCCGATCCCGACGCGCCGCGCGACCCGCCGCAGACAACCCATCTGGCGATCGAGCGCCTGCGCCAGGCGGTGCGGCGGGACATGGAGGCGCTGCTGAACGCGCGGCGCCGGCGCATGCCCCTGCCGGCCGGGCTGACGGAGCTTGCCACCTCGCCCCTCGGCTACGGCGTCCCCGACCCCACCGCCGGCAGCTTCACCGACGAGGATCGCCGGCTGGCGCTGGCCGCCGAGGTGGAGGCCGCGCTCCACCGCTTCGAGCCGCGCCTCGCCGCGGTGCGCGTGACCCTGGCCAGGTTGCCGCGCGAAACGCGCGAACCGTTCGACCGCACGCTGCGGATCAAGGTGGAGGCCGTGCTGCGCAGCGACCCGGTGCCGGAGCAGGTGACCTTCGAGACCATGGTGCGCCCCGTCACTCTCGACGTCGCGGTGCGCGAGAGCTAGCGCCGCCGGGCGCCCGCACGCATGGCGGCGGGCGCGGAAGGAAGCCCATGTCCGAGACCCTGCTGCCCTACTACAATCGTGAGCTCGCCGCGATCCGCGGCGAGGCGGCGGCCTTCGCCGAGGCCTTCCCCAAGGTTGCGGGCAGGCTGCGCCTCTCGGCCGATGCGGTGGACGACCCCTTCGTCGCGCGGCTGCTGGAGGGCGTCGCCTTCCTGGCCGCACGCGTACAGCACCGGCTGGATGACGAGTTGCCGGAGCTCTCCGACGCGCTGCTCGAGATGCTTGCGCCGCATCTGCTCGCGCCGGTGCCCTCGATGACCACGCTCCGCCTCGCCGCGGGGCCGGAGCTGCGCGCGCCGGCGCGCATCCCGCGCGGCCTGATGGTGGAGACCGAACCGGTGCGGGGCGAGCCGGTGCGCTTCCGCACCTGCCACGATGTCACGCTCTGGCCCCTCGTGATCGAGCAGGCACGCCTTACCGGCCTGCCGCTGGCCGCCCCCGCCAATCCACGCGCGGGCGGTGCCGTCGCCTGCCTGCGCCTGACGCTGAAGACGCCCGCGCCGGACCTGCCCGTCGCGGCGCTCGAGCTCGACAGGCTGCGGCTGCATCTGCGCGGCATCGGCCATGCGCCGGCGGCGCTGCACGAGCTGCTCTGCACCTCCACCCTGTCCGTGGCGCTGGCCGATGGCCCGGCGGACCCGCGCCCCACCATCCTGGGCCCGGAGGCGCTTCGCCCCGCCGGCTTGGAGGCGGAGGAGGCGGCGCTGCCCTGGCCGCGCCGCAGCTTCGATGGCCACCGCCTGCTGACCGAGTATTTCGCCTTCCCGGAGAAGTTCCTCTACCTCGACCTCGACGGGCTCGATGCGCGCAGCCTGGTGCAGCAGTCGGACCGGCTGGAGGTCTTCATCTATCTTTCCCGCGCGCTGCCGGCGCTCGAGCGCACCGTCGCGGCGGAGAGCTTCGCCCTAGGCTGCACGCCGGCGATCAACCTTTTCCCACAACGCTGCGAGCCGATCGCGCTCGACGGCACGCGCGCCGAGTGGCCCGTGCTGCCCGATGCGCGGCGCCCCGTGGCGCTGGAGGTCTATGCGGTGGAGGAGGTGCGCGAAAGCCGCGCCGACGGCACGCGGCGCCAGGTGCTGCCCTTTCACCGGCTGGGCCGGGCGGAGGCACAGGCCGAAACCGCACCCGCGAACTACATCGCCGCGCGCCGTCCCGCCCCGGCGCCGCTCACCGGCACGCAGACGCTGCTGATGCTGCGTGATCCGGCCTTCGATCCGACGGCACCGGCGGATGGCGTGCTGACGGTGGAGGCACTCTGCTGCAACCGCGACCTGCCCGCCATGCTGCCCTTCGGCGGCGGCCAGCCGCGGCTGCGCGTCGCCGCCGGCTCCGCCGCCACCGTGGCCGAGGCGCTGTCGCCGCCGACCCCGACCCTGCGGCCCAATCTGCGCGAGCGCAGCGCCTGGAAGCTGATCTCGCACCTCGCGCTGAACCATCTCTCGATCGCGGGCGGCGAGCAGGGAGCGCTGGCGCTGCGCGAGATCCTGAGGCTGCACGACCTGAAGGACACGGCGGAGAGTCGTGCCGCGCTGGCAGCGCTGCTGGCGGTGCAGGCGGCGCCCGGCGTTGCCCGCCTGCCCGGCGGCCGGCCCGGCGCGCTGGTGCGCGGCCTTGACGTGACCTTGACCTTCGACCCGCAGGGCTGGCAGGCGGGCGGTCTCTACCTGCTCGCCGCGGTGCTGGAGCGGTTCCTCGCGCTGCAGGTCTCGGTCAACGCCTTCGTCCGCACCGGCGTCGCATTGCGCGGCCGCTCCGGCCTCGTCACCCGCTTCGCCCCGCGCAGCGGCACGCGGATCCTGCTGTGAGCGACCCGCTGCCACCCGCGCCGGCGCCACGCGCACGTCTCGTCGCGGAGCCGGGGCGCTTCTCCCTCGATCAGGCCGCGACGCTCGCTGCCCCGGGCGGCGACCCGCTGGCGCTGCGCTACCGCAGCGCGCCGCGCCTCGCCCATCCCGCCGGGGAGGTGACGGAGGCGCGGCCAGACCGCGGCGAGATCACCGTCACCGGCTTCGGGCTGATCGGCTCCGGCGGGGCGCTGCCGCGCCACCACACCGCGACGGTCGCGGCGGAACTGCGCAAGCGCTCCGGCGCGCTGCACCGCTTCCTCGACATGCTCGCCAGCCGCTTCACCGGCCTCTTCGTGCTCGCCGGGGCGAAGTACCGGCCGACGCGTGATCCGGCACCGGCCGAGCGTGTGCTGGCCGCCGCGGTCGGACTCGGTACCCCGCAGCTCGCGCCGCGTGCCGGAACGCCGCTGGCGGAGCTGCTGTACCATGCCGGCCATCTCGCTTCCCGCACCCGCTCCACGACCCGGCTCGCGGCGATGCTCGAGGAGGAGACCGGCCACCGCGTCACCATCGAGGAGTTCGCAGGCGCCTGGATCCGGCTGCCGCCCTCCGAACGCACCCGCCTCGGCGGCAGCGGGCGTGGCGCCGGCGCGGAAGGGCAGCACGCCGCGCTCGGCATGGGCGCGGTGATCGGGGCCGAGAGCTGGGATCCGCAGGCACGCTTCGTCATCCGCCTCGGACCGCTGAACCGCACGGAATTCGAGGCGGTGCTGCCCGGCCGGCCCGGCCATGACCGCCTGGTATCCCTGGCCCGGCTCTTCGTGGGCCTCGACACCAGCTTCGTCATCGCTCCGGTGCTGCGGGCGCCTGAGATCCCGCCGCTCGCCCTGGACGGCGGGGCGCGGCTCGGCTGGTCCTCCTGGCTCACGGCGCCACGGCCGCGCCGCCATGACGGCACCGAGCCCCGCTTTGAGGGGGCGCATCAGCCGGCGTGACATCGGTTCGACACGATGGCCGGGCCTGGAATTCATCCACCAGCACGCGATGATCGCGCCGGGGATGCATGCGCAGTGGTTATGCGCTAGTTTCGCTCGAGGCTCTAGGGAGGGATGCCCATGACCCGCCGAGGATCCATGCTGGCCGCGGCCGCCGGGATGGCCCTGGTCGCCAGCATGCCTGCCTTTGCCCAGCGCGGGCCGGCCGCCACGCCGGACCTGCAGCAACTCATCGACCAGTTGCAGCCCTCCACGCGCGGCATCCGTGTTCCGTCCGAAGCGCCCCCACCAATGGCGCAACCCGGCAGCACGACGCCGCAGGCTGCCCCCGCGCGCCCTTCCGCTGACGCCATGCCCGCCAGTGCGCCCGGAACCACCGCCCTGCCAGGGCTGCCCGCAGCCTCGCTGACCGTCCTGTTCGCCATGGGATCGGCGACGCTCACCCCGGCGGCCGAGCGGACCCTCGACGTGCTCGGCCGTGCGCTCACCTCCGCTCAGCTTGCGCCCTACCGGTTCCGCATCGAGGGCCATACCGACACCGTCGGCTCGGCGGAGCTGAACCAGGCGCTGTCGGAACGACGCGCTGCGGCCGTGCGGGATTATCTGGCCAGCCGCTTCGGAGTGGACCCCTCGCGGCTCGAGGCTGTCGGCCTCGGGCAGAACCAGCTGCTTGTCCATACGCCCGACGAGACCCCGGAGCCCCGCAACCGCCGGGTCCAGGTGGTGAATCTTGGCGCGTGAGCGGCAGTGCCGCCCCAGGCCGCCCACACCCCCTGCGCAACCGCGGCTCTCCGTCAGCGGCATACCCCCGCAACCGCCCGGCGCGATCCCCATCGCCGGATACATGACCCAGGACTGAGGAGCCCTCCGATGTTCCGCCCTGTCCTTCTCCTTGGTGCGGCAGCCTTGGCGCTGGCCGTTGCGTCACCCTTGCCGGGCGCGGCGCAGAGCGATCCTGCCGCCCAGGCCCTGATCGACCGGCTGCGGCCCTCGGTCGGTGCCGGTACGCGCGGCATCCGGGTGCCGGGCGAGGCCCCGCCCGCGCCGGCGCCGACCGTGCCAGCCCCCGCCTTGAGTGGCGCGCCTGCCGGCACGGTGAGCCTGCCGATCACGCCGGCAACTCCCCCGAAGGCCATGGAACCCGCCCGGCCCGTCATCGCCGCCCCCCGCCCGCCAGCGCCAGCCCGCGAGACCACCGCCGATGCACCCTCGGTCTCCATCACCGTCACCTTCGCGACCGGATCCGCGGTGCTGACGCCGGAGGCGAAGCGCGCTCTGGCTCCGCTCGGCCGCGCCCTTACCTCGCAGGATCTCGTCGCCTACCGCTTCCGGATCGAGGGTCACACCGACACCGTCGGCAATGCCGCACTCAACCAGACGCTCTCCGAGCGGCGGGCCGCGGCGGTGCGCGACTACCTGATCCACACCTATGGCGTGGACCCGGCGCGGCTGGTCGCTGTGGGCTTCGGCGAGTCCCAGCTTCTGGTCCCTACGCCGCCGCAGACCCCGGAGGCGCGGAACCGGCGCGTGCAGGTCGTGAACATCGGCAGCTAGCCCGCATGCGGGAAAACCCGGACGACACGGTCCGGCTGCCGCGCGGCGGCGCGGCTGCTCGTCCGGGGACCGTCGCAGCGGCGGCGCGGCCGGGCACGGCGGGCGCCGGCACCCGCCCCGCAGCACACCGGCGCCTCGGCCCGCTGGCCGCGCTGGGGGTGTTCCTGCTCGCTGCGGCGGGTGTCGGCACCTGGTTCACGCTCAAGCCCGACCCGGTGCCGATGATGGCGATGCCGGACGCGGCTCGTGCGCCCTCAGCGTCCCCGTCGCGGCCGGCCATTGTCCCCGAGGCGTCGTCGGACGCATCGGCCGCCACCGTGCCCCTGCTCTCCGAAGCAGAGCTCAACGCGCTGCTCCCGCAGCGTCCCACCATGGTTCGGCTGCGGGAGAATCCTCAGGTCTTCGTGCTGCTGTTCCCCGACCTCGAAGCTCAGGGCGCGGCTCTGAACCGCCTGGCGGCCCTGGTCGAGAAGGCTGGCCTGCCACGGGACCGGCTGCTCGACGATTGGGAGCTTGCGGAGGCCATCACGCGCAGCGGCGAGGCCGCCGCCACCTGGTACTACGGCCACGACTATCCCGGCACGGAGATCGCCCGCTTCTTCGCCCTGGCCGACCGCGACCGCCTGCGGCTGAACGAGGCGGAAACCTGGCTCCGGGAGCAGTTCCTCCTGGCTCGCAGGCTGGTGGGGCCAAGCCGCGAACTGGCCCTGATCTCCGCCGCGAATCCCGATCGACGCGCGGATCCCACCATGCGCGCGGCCATCCTGCGACACGAGATCGGCCACGGACATTTCTTCACACGGCCCGAGGTTGCGGCACATGTGCTGCAGGTCTGGCGCGAACGCTTCACCGAAGCCGAGCGCGGTGCCTTCCGCGCCTTTCTCGCCCGCGAGGGCTACGACACGGCGAACGAGATGCTGATGGCCAACGAGGCCATGGCCTATCTGATCTTCACGCCGGATGAGCGCTTCTTCGCCCCGCACCATGTCGGCCTGACCAGGGCTGCGCTCGAACGGCTGCAGCAGCTGATGCGGGAGGGCTTCCCGCCGCCCTGAGGCCGGCATGGCCCGAGCGCGGCGGGTTCGCATCCGCCACGTCTGGACCTTGGCGTGGCTGGCGGGTCTGGGGCGTCAAGGCGGCTGTGCGCCAGCTCAGCGTCCGGGCACCGTCTCCACCACGAGCGCCCGGGCACTCACACGACTGCCCTGGCTCTGCGCGGCGCGCAGCTGGTCCGAGAGGGCGGCCAGGTAGTCCGTCACCTTCTCGACGACCGGCCGTCGCTGCGGGAAGATCGGCCGCTCCGAGGCGAAGACCAGGACCATGTCCGTGCCGAAGGGCTCGTCCACCTCCCAGCCGGTGAAGCTGCCCTGGGGATCGCCGAGCCGGACCTCCGCGCCCGCCGGTTCGGGGCGGGAGGGCACGAGATTCGCCACCTCGCCGGAATTCATGAGGTAGCTGACATAGAGCTGGCCCGGATAGGCGGGCATGGTCACGGAGAGACGCAGCAACTCACCACGCGCCAGCGGCTCGGCACCGATCACGTCGGCGCGCGGCGCGGCCTCGCCCTGGGCGGCGACGGGGCGCAGCACCGCGAGCGCGTCGCAGTAGGGGCCGTCGAAGGGCTGCAGCTGCAGCCTGACGGCTTCCGCTGGCACGCCGCCCCCCGCGAGGGTCTGCCGGACCAGCGCGTCACCGCCACGACGTATCACCCCGGTCAGCGTCACGCCGACATCGCTGGCGGTCCAGCCGATCAGGCTGCAGGGCTCGGCGGTCGCCGCGGCGGCGGCGGCGGCGGCGTAGGTCGTCCGACGCTGCTCCGCCTGCCTCCGGCTCTCGGCCTCCGCCTGTGCCTGCGCTTCGGCCTGACGCTGGCCTTCCGCTTCGGCCGTGGCCTGCGCTTGCCCCTGGGGCTCGGCTTCCACCTCTGTATCCGCCTGGCGCTGACGCTCCGCCTCGGCAGCAGCCTGGGCCTCTGCCAGGCGTCGGCGCTCCATCTCGGCCTGCGCTTCGGCCTGGTTCCGGCGCTCCGCTTCGGCCGCGGCCTGAGCCTCTGCCTCGCGGCGGCGTGCAGCCTCGGCCTCTGCCTGCTGGCGGCGCCGCGTCTCCTGCTCGGCCGCCGCAGCGCGTTGCTGTTCCTCCTCCGCCTGCTGGCGCAGGCGATCAGCCTCGGCCTGCGCCAGCCGCTCGGCCTCGCGGCGAATCTCCTCCTGCTGCTGGGCATCACCTGGCTGCGTGCCGCCACCGGGCACCAGCAGCAACCAGGCCGCCGCGGCGGCCGCCAACACCACGCCGCCGCCCGCGATCAGCGCAACCGGCGCCTTGCGTCTGGCAGCCGGTGCGGGCGGCGACTGCGGCGGGGCCGGCGCGCTGGCCGCCGGCGGCGCTGCAGTTGCCCCGACCGCCAGAACCGTCGCGTCGCCGTCCAGGCCTGGCAGGGGTCCCGCCCCGGCAAAGCTGTCGGGTTCGGCTGCCGGTGCCGCAGCCGCCGCGCGAATCGCCTCGGCGAAAGCGGTCGCGGTGGGGAAGCGGTCGTCCGGGCGCTTCGCCAGAGCGCGCGCCACCACGGCATCGAAGGCGCGCGGCGCGGTCACGGAAAGCTGCGAGGGCGGCGGAGGCTCGGTGTTCAGGGCCTTGTGCATCACCGCGGAGAATCCGCCGTCGAAGGGCTTCTCCCCGGTGAGCAGCTGGTACAGCACCACGCCGGCGGCCCAGATATCGGCGCGCGCATCCACCGTCTCGCCGCGCAGCTGCTCGGGGGCCATGTAGCTCGGCGTCCCCATGACGGTGCCCACCTGGGTCATGGAGGAGTTCTCGAGCCGGGCAATGCCGAAATCGGCGAGCTTCACCGCGCCGTCTGCCGTCAGCATGATGTTCGCCGGCTTGATATCCCGGTGCACCACGCCGCGCCCGTGCGAATAGGCGAGCGCCGCCAGCATCTGGTCCATCACCCGCACGATTTCGGGGATGGGGAAGCGCTCGCCCCGGTCGAGCCGCGCCTTCAGCGAGCCGCCCTCGACCAGTTCCATCACGATCCAGGCGCTCTCGGCATTCTCGCCGTAGTCGTAAACGCCGACGATGCTGGGATGGGAGAGACGTCCTGCCGCTTGCGCCTCGCGCCGGAACCGGGCATGCGCCTCCTCGGCCTCCGGATCGTCGGGCGGTGGGCGGCGCACCACCTTGATCGCCGTGCGACGCTCGATGATCCGGTCCATGGCGTCATAGACAGTGCCCATGGCGCCGCTGCCGAGCGTGCCGCGCAGCTCGTACTTGGCCTCGATCTCCTTCGGCAGCATCAGCTCCAGTCTTTCCCAACAGGCCTACCGGCCCAGCCGGCATTCTACATGCCGTGGACGGATTGCTACATCCTGGATGGAACGGATGCCTCCGACATTTGTACTGTGGCGCGACGGCCGTCGCCGATCAGTGCGAAGGGTGCCCAGTAGAAGGGATGCGCGAATTGCGCCGGGAGGCGGCGTCCCGCCTCGTCGAGGATCAGCAGCTGTGCCCCCCGCAACGCCGCGGCCGTTGTCTCGCCGTCCTTCTGGCGCCTGAGGCTGTCGGACACCGTCAGCGCCGCCGCCGCATCGTTCACCGCCCAGTGCGTCACCATCAGCCCGCGTGCGCCCGTGTAGAAGAAGGCGCGGGCAAGGCCCGAGAGCGCCTCGCCGCCACCGGCCCCGCCGGGCCCTCCGGTGTTGCAGGCGGAGAGGATGATGAGGTCGGCATCCAGCTTCAGGCCGAGCAGGTCGCTCGCCTTGACGAAGGCCCCGTCGGCATTCGGGGCATCCGGCGCGGTCGAGACGACGATGGAGGGCTCCTCGAGGCAGGAGAGCTCACCTGGCAGCAGCGCATGGGTGGCGAGATGCACGATCCGGTGCTGCGCAACCTCGGGCGACTTCAGTGCCGCCGCGGTGAAGGCGGCGCCGAGCCGCACATCCTGCGCCCGGGCGCCGGTCAGTTGCTGCGCCAGCTGCACTTCCACCCGCGTGCCGGGCAGGCGCGTCAGGCCTGTCGCCATCCGGGCATCGGTGGCGCAGCGGTCCACCGGGAAGCTCTTGAGCAGCTGTGCCGGGCTGGGCGGGACGAAGTCGCCGAAGCCGATCCAGGGTTGCGGTGCGGAGGAGCCCGGCCCGGCGGCCCTCAGCGTCACCAGCGTCTGCGGCGAGGGCACATGGACCACGGCGTACCGGCGCACCAGCCAGGGCGCGGCCGCGAGCGCATGCACATCGGCCGGACCGGTCAGCAGCAGGCCGAAGGGTATGCCGAGCAGGGGCCCGTCCGGTGCCACCACCAGCGTCTCCACTCCCTCCAGCACCGCTTCGACCGGCCGCAGCAGCGCAGCGTAGAGCGCCTGCGCCGGGGCCGGATCGAAGTGGCCCGGCTGGCCCGAGGAGGTCACCACGCCGGCGCGCACGGCACCCACCAGCCGAGCTGCCTCGGCCTCGGTCAGGGCGATACGGGCGGCACTGACCCGCCCCTCGCGCAGCGCGATGACCCAGCCGTGCCGACGGCCGAGCAGCATGGTCACCAGCGCCTCCTTCGGCCCCAGCACCGCCGCAGCCGCCTCTGCATCCACGGCTGAGAGCAGCAGCTGGCGGTAGCCCGGAGCGGCGGCCGCGACCTCGGACTCGGCCTCGGCACGCGCCTCCTGCGCGGCGGTGATCTGCTCGTCGAGATCGCCCCGCGCGCCGCCATCGCGCTTGGCGAAGAGCGCGCGCAGGGTCTGATCGGCATCCTGCAGCCGTCGCACCGCCTCGGCCACGCGCGGGTCGCCCGCCGCGGCGGCCAGCCTTGCGCTTGCCTGCTGCACGAAGCGCACCGTGTTGCTGCGCTGTGCGAGCTGGACGGCGAGGAACATCTCCTGCCGCAGCGCCGCCGCCCGGGCCGGGTTGGCGGCCGCCTCGGCATCCAGCGTATCGAGATAGGGGATCACGAGATGCACGGGCAGCGCGATCTGCCGGGCACGCAGGATGCCGGCGCCGGCACGGAACGCCTCCAGCGCCTCCGCCCGGCGCCCGTCCTCGGCCCGGCGCCTGCCCGCGAGGAACAGCGTCACTGCCTCAGGCCGCTCACCCGGGGCGGCGACGGCGAAGCGCTGTGCCGCAAGCTCAAGCTGCCGCGCGGCGGTCTCGTCGCGCCCCAACCGGGCCGAGGCGGCGGCCTCGGTACGGAGG
>Ga0180217_1001851_pt1 | contig 21300 bp, 17 predicted proteins | sample eDN3rd37CBELigOP_FD_128521 | JGI IMG/M metagenome (GOLD analysis project Ga0180217, IMG submission 128521) | Enriched Organic Plus compost microbial communities from Emeryville, California, USA - eDNA 3rd pass 37_C BE-Lig OP (version 2) (version 2) ... | reverse complement strand
CAAGAAGATCCAGGTCATCAAGGTCGTCCGCGAGCTCACCTCGCTCGGCCTCGGTGAGGCGAAGGCCGTCGTCGACGGTGCTCCGAAGCCCGTGCTCGAGGGCGCGAACAAGGAGACCGCCGACAAGGCGAAGGCCGCCCTCGAGGAGGCCGGCGCGACGGTCACCCTGAAGTAATTCAGCGGTTCACGCGCAACGAAGGCCCCCGGGTTCACCGGGGGCCTTCGTCGTGCCCGGGAGGGGCTAGCGGGGCGTCGCGCGCATGTCGACCGCGATCGCCGACTGCAGCGCGTCGGGGTGCGCCGTCGACGTGCGCATCACGAGCGTCGGCTTCAGTCGCACCTCTGTCGGCGGCAGCGTGGGATCGGCGAGGTGGCGCTCCAGGAGAGCGACCGCGGCCGCTCCCTGTTCGCGCGGGACCTGCCGCAGCGTCGTGAGTGAGAACATCTCGGCGTATTCGTGGTCGTCGATGCCCACGACGCTCAACTCGCTGGGGACCCGGATGCCGAGCCGCCGTGCCGCGATGACCGCGCCGATCGCGACCTCGTCGCACACGCCGACGATCGCGGTGGGGCGCCTGCGGGCGTCACCCAGCAGATCCACCGCGGCTGCGTACCCGCCGGGGCACGTGACGTCGGAAGGCACGTGGTGGACGTGGTCGGAGAGCGCGGCATCCGTCATCGTCTCCACATAGCCCGACATGCGGCGACGGTCCACGTGCGCCCAATGCGTCGTCGACCCGCCGCCCAGGAACACGATGTCGCGATGGCCGAGGTCGATGAGGTGCTCGGTCGCCCGCCGCGCCGCGTGGCCGTCGTCGATCGACACGACGCTCGTCGCCGAAGTCGCCGCGACGACGCTGACGACCGGCCGCTCGAGGGCGAGCATGCGCTCGAGCTCTTCGTCCTCGGGCTCGAGCCCGACCGCGATCAGCCCGTCGAACCGCTTGCGCGCGAGGAAGTGCTCGAAGATGCGGCGGCGCCCGGGAGTGCCCGGCTTGGCGTCATACAGCGCGAGGTCGAGTCCGCGCTCGAGCAGCGCCTGCTGGATGCCCTCGAGGACCTCGGCGAAGAACCACCGGTTGACGTAGGGCATCACGACGCCGACGGTCTGCGTCCGGCCCGTCGCGAGGCTCACCGCGCTCGTCGAGGGGACATAGCCGAGCGACGCCGCAGCGTCCAGCACGCGCTTGCGCGTGCGCTCCGAGACGTATCCCGAACCCGTCAGGGCACGACTTGCCGTCGACTTCGACACGCCTGCGAGGCGTGCGACGTCGGCGATGCCGCCCACCCGGACACCTCCCTTGGTTTCACGCGCCGTCGCGCACCAGGGCGCCGGTCCTTCCGATATTCGGGAACCGGTTCCATCCCCATCCTGCCGTGGAAACCGGCCACGCGCCAGGGAAAGTCGCTGTATTTATCGACTTGTGATCGCATTCGATTGTGCGGACGCACCGCATCCCCTAGCGTGATTCTGGAATCGGTTCCCGAAGTTCCTTGCACCGGTTCTGGCGGGTCATCGACATCCCGCACATCTCAACGAGGAGGACCAATGAAGACACAGAGACGAGGGAGGCTCCTCATCTCGGTGGCCGCGGCCGGCGTCGCGGGTATCGCCCTCGCCGGCTGTTCCGGCGGCCCGGGTTCGGGCGGAGGCGGCGGAGACGAGGGTGGCGGCGGCGACAACGTCGTGACCATCTACGGCACCATCGCAGACACGGAGGCCGAGCTCCTCGAGGAGTCGTGGGCCGAGTGGGAGGAAGAGAACGGCATCGACATCCAGTACGAGTCGTCGAAGGAGTTCGAGGCTCAGATCGCCGTTCGCGCGCAGGGTGGCAACGCCCCCGACATCGCGATCTTCCCGCAGCCGGGTCTGCTCGCCGACATGGCTCGGCGCGACTTCCTGAAGCCCGCTCCGCAGAGCGTGCAGGACAACGTCGCCGAGTACTGGACCGAGGACTGGGCCAATTACGGCACCGTCGACGGCACGCTCTACGGCGCGCCGCTCATGGCGAGCGTCAAGGGCTGGATCTGGTACTCGCCGGCCACGTTCGAAGAGCACGGCTGGGAGATTCCGAACTCGTGGGACGAGCTGCTCGACCTGACCGCGCAGATCCAGTCCGAGATCGGCGGCCCGCCGTGGTGCGTCGGCTTCGGATCGGACGCCGCGACGGGCTGGCCGGGCACCGACTGGATCGAGGACGTCGTCCTGCGCCAGTCCGGCACCGAGGTCTACGACCAGTGGGTCGCGAACGAGATCCCGTTCACCGACCCGGCCATCAGGTCGGCGTTCGAAGAGGTGGGCAAGATCCTGCTCAACCCCGATTACGTGAACGCGGGCTTCGGCGGTGTCGACACGATCGTCACCACGCCGTTCGGCGACCCTGCCGCGGCGCTCGTGTCGGGTGAGTGCACGCTGCACCACCAGGCGTCGTTCTACGACGGGTTCATCACCGACGCCGGCGGCACCGTCGCCGAGGACGGTGACATCTGGGCGTTCATCACCCCGGGCTTCGGCGGCGAGGCCGCAGAGGGCGCGGTCGTGACGGGCGGTGGCGAGATCGTCGGCGCGTTCGACGACTCCGAGTCGACCGTGAAGGTGCTCGAGTACCTCTCGAGCCCCGAGTGGGCGAACAGCCGCGTGAGCCTGGGCGGCGTGATCAGCGCCAACAAGGGCCTCGACCCCGCGAACGCCTCCAGCAACATCCTCAAGGAGGCCATCGGCATCCTCCAGGACGACACCACGACCTTCCGGTTCGACGCATCCGACCTGATGCCGTCGGCCGTGGGCGCCGGAACGTTCTGGCAGGGCATGCGCGACTGGGTCAACGGCACGCCGACCGACACCGTCCTCGAGCAGATCGAGGCAGGCTGGCCGTCGAGCTGACCTTCCCGAACGGGGCCGCCCTTCCCAAAGGGCGGCCCCGTTCCCTACCGTGAACGCAATGGACGTCCCCGGGTCCGACGACGCACTCGAAAGGTAGCCATGTCCGATTTCTTCCGATGGTTGAGCACGCTCAACCCGTGGCTGGAGATCATCGTCATCGTCGGGATCTTCCTCGCCGTGGTGGGGCTGATCCTCTTCTTCATCGAGATCGCGCCCCGACCGGGACGGATGTACACGATCATCCGTCTCGTCGCGTGCGTGGTCGGTCCCGTGCTGGTGCTCTTCCTGCTCCAGTCATGGATCGAGGCGATGATCGCAGCGGCCGTGCTCGGCCTCCTGTTCTTCTTCCTGGATAAGAGGGCCCGCGACGGTGCGGGCTCGCTCTTCCAGCTCGTGGGCTTCCTGACGCCCGCGATCGCGCTCCTGGCCGTCGGCCTCATCGTTCCGACGATCCAGACGACGATCCAGGCGTTCATGAACTCGCGCGGCACCGATTTCATCGGCTTCGAAAACTTCGCGTGGATCTTCACGCAGCCGGCGAACGTGCGCATCATCATCAACACGATCGTGTGGGTGCTCGTGGCCCCCGTCGTCTCGACGATCGCGGGTCTCGCGTACGCGTACTTCATCGACAAGTCCCGCGGGGAGCGGTACTACAAGATCCTCGTGTTCATGCCGATGGCCATCTCGTTCGTGGGCGCCTCGATCATCTGGCGCTTCATGTACGCGGTGCGTCCGGCGGGGTCGAACCAGATCGGCTTCCTGAACCAGATCATCGTGTGGTTCGGCGGGCAGCCGCTGAACTTCCTCGCGGCCGAGCCGTGGAACACGCTCTTCCTCATCGTGGTGCTGATCTGGATCCAGACCGGTTTCGCGATGGTGATCCTCTCCGCCGCCATCAAGGGTGTGCCGACCGAGCAACTCGAGGCGGCGGAGCTCGACGGCACGAACGCGTGGCAGAAGTTCATCAACGTGGTCGTGCCCGGCATCCGGCCCGCTCTCATCGTCGTCCTGACGACGATCTCGATCGCCTCCCTGAAGGTCTTCGACATCGTCCGCACGATGACCGCGGGTGCGAACAACACGTCGGTTCTCGCGAATGAGATGTACACGCAGTTCCGCAGCTTCGAGGCCGGACGCTCGGCCGCGTTCGCGGTGATCCTGTTCATCCTCGTGCTGCCGATCGTCATCTACAACGCGGTGCAGCTGAAGAAGCAGCGGGAGGTGCGCTGATGAGCGCGGTGATGCCCGTCGATCTCCCGATCGACGAAGAAGGCCAGGACGAGCTGAAGCGCGGTGCGCGCAAGGCCGACAAGATCCAGCTCGGGTCGACCAAGCGAAAGCTCTCGTCGCCGTGGGCGACCGCGGCCGCGCTGATCATCGCGATCCTGTGGACGATCCCGACGTTCGGCCTGCTGGTCTCGTCGTTCCGTCCGCGTGAGCTCATCCAGACCACGGGTTGGTGGACAGTCTTCGAGAACTGGGGCTGGACGCTCGACAACTACGCGACGGCGCTGCAGTCGGGCAACAGCCAGTTGAACATGGCGGGCGCGTTCATCAACTCGTTCGCGATCACGATCCCGGCGACGGTCATCCCGATCTCGATCGCGTTGCTGGCCGCGTACGCGTTCGCGTGGATGGACTTCCGCGGCAAGGACACGCTGTTCATCCTCGTGTTCGCGCTGCAGATCGTGCCGATCCAGATGGCCCTGATCCCACTCCTGCAGCTGTTCTCGCAGGGCACGATCTTCGGGTTCCCGGTGATCGAGGCATTCGGCTCGTTCGGCTACGCGCAGGTGTGGATCGCGCACACGATCTTCGCCCTGCCGCTGACGATCTACCTGCTCCACAACTTCGTGTCGGAGATCCCGCGCGAGGTCATCGAGGCTGCCCGCGTCGACGGCGCCGGGCACGGGCAGATCTTCTTCCGCCTGATCCTGCCGCTGACGATGCCGGCGATCGCGTCGGTCGCGATCTTCCAGTTCCTCTGGGTGTGGAACGACCTGCTCGTGGCCCTCATCTTCGCCGACGGCAACGTGGCACCCATCACGAAGCTGCTCGCCGAGATGACCGGCAGCCGCGGACAGGACTGGCACCTGCTGACGGCCGGTGCGTTCATCGCACTGGTGGTGCCGCTGGTCGTGTTCCTGTCGCTGCAGCGGTTCTTCGTGCGAGGCCTGCTGGCCGGTTCGACGAAGGGATAAGCGGTCGCGACCGCCCCGCGCGGCGCACGCTCCACGGGGCGTGCGCCGCGCGGGCGTTTGCGCGAGTGGGCGGATGCCTCGCCCGGCAGCCCGGAACGGCGCGCGCCCGCGGTGATCAGCCTGCGCAGCCGAGCCGCGCCTGCACCGACGTCATCGCATCGATCTCGGCCGTCTGCGCGACCTTCATGCTCGCGGCCACGGCCAGCACACGCGGCTCAGAGCCGAGCTCGAGGACGGCGTCGACCATGGGGATCGCGCCCTCGTGGTGACGGATCATGAGCTCGGTGAACAGGCAGTCGGCGTCGAGGCCCTCGGCGACGCGAAGCTGCGCGAGCTCGTCGTCGGTCGCCATTCCCATGGCTTCGCGCATCTCGGCATCCGTCATGGGCTCGGCGGATGCCCCGCCGCCGTGACCGTGGCCGTCGTCCGCACCGCTCATCCACGCCATCGGCAGGCCCCCCGCCTGCGGCAGGCCCCACTGCACGAGCCAGTCGAACATCTCGCCGCGCTGCGCCGACTGGCCGGTGGCGATGTCGTACGAGAGGGCGCGCAGCTCGTCGTCGTCGGTCTTGCGGTAGAGCTCCATCGCCATCTCGACGGCCTGCGCGTGGTGCACCTGCATGTCGCGCGCGAACCCCGCTTCGGCGGAGTCGTTCGCCGGAGCGAGCGGTCCGGACGAGCCGAACGTCGAGAAGCGCCCCACCGCGAACGCGAGGGCTGCCGCGGCCACGGCGACGAGCACCGGGACCAGCCACCGCCGAGTGCGGGAGGGTCGCTCCTGGGAAGTCATCCCCGCGTCACGACGCCTTGCCCGGACCGTCCAGCGCGCCGGTGCATGCGGCGTTCGGCTCGGGTGCGTTCTGGTTGCGCCAGTACTCCTCGAAGAACTGCTCGATGCGCTCGTCATCGGCGGAGTCGACCTTCAGCTGCGCGTTCCACGCGCTGAGCGCGATCGGCGTGTCGAGACCCTCGTACGGCGAGAGGATCACGTAGCTGGAGGGCAGTTTGCGCTTGAGCGCGTTGAGCTCGTCGTCGCTGACGGCGTCGGCGTCGTATGTCACCCACACGGCGCCGTGCTCGAGCGAATGCACGGCGTGCTCGTTCGGCTGCGGCTCGGTGTAGATGCCGCAGTTGAGCCACACGGCGTTGTGCGGGCCGCCGGCCGGCGGGGTCTGCTCGTAGTCGACGGTGCCCTCGACGTGGTTCGTCTCGTTCGCGAAGGTCTCGACGCCCTCGATCTCGATGCCTTCGCCGCCCGCGGTGTAGCTGGCGGGAGGAGGCGGGGCGAAGACGAACGACGCGACGATGGCGGCGACGATCGCGACGACGCCCACGACCCCGACCGCCCAGCCGACGACCTTGCCGCGGCGTCGGCGCGCGAGCTGTCGCTGGTACTCCGCGAGCTTCTCCTGGCGCTTCTGCTCGCGCTGCTGCTTGACGGTGAGGTTGATCTCGGCCTGCTTCGCGGGGTTGCCGCTCGTGCGCTTGCCGGTGGGGCGCGGGGATGTCGGGGTCATGTGGCGGTGATCTCGGCTCGGGCGCCCGGTGGGCGACGGACAACGGATGGAGCGGGCAGAGCGGTCCCGCTGGGCCAAGCCTATTCGTGTCGATGCATCCGCTGGCTGGGAACAGGCCCAGGCATTGGGAGAAGGACGCCCTGAATCGGCAGTATCCCGATGGTCCGCGGCGAGGAAGGGCCGCGGCATCCGTTAGCATTGATCAGCCCGAATCGATTCGAGACGATCTGTCACTCGCATCGTTCGTCGTCTTCCGTCGCCGCGTCCGGCTGTCGCCGCGTGCCCCGACGGTTCGCCCTTTCACGTCACCCTCGTCTCGATTGCCGAAGACCTTGCTCGACACCGCCTCGATCCCCACCCACACGCCGCCCGGCTCTCGCGAAGAATCGGCGGCGACGGATGCCCCGCCCGCCGCACCGACGACGACGGGCTCCATCCGCACCCACGGCGCGAACCCGACCGGCGCGATCCGCACGCTCGGCAGCAATCCGGCGACCGCGCCGATCATGCTCCACCCGGGCGACTCCCTGTCGTCGGGGCGACGCCTTCTCTACGTCATCCTGCTCGGCGCGCTCACGGCGCTCGGCCCCTTCACGATCGACCTCTATCTGCCGGCGTTCCCTGTGCTCGAGGCCGACTTCGACACGACGGCCGCCGCGATCCAGCTCACGCTCACGGGCACGATGATCGGCTTCGGGCTCGGTCAGCTCATCGTGGGTCCGCTCAGTGACAAGGTCGGCCGTCGTATCCCGCTGCTGTCGGTGACCGCATTGCACGTGCTCGCGAGCGTCGCCGCGGCGTTCGCGCCGTCGCTGGAGCTCCTCGGCGTCGCGCGGGTGCTCATGGGCGCCGGCGCCGCCGCAGGCGGCGTCGTCGCCGCTGCGATCGTGCGCGACCTGTTCGGCGGACGCCGCCTCGTGGTGATGCTGTCGCGCCTCGCGCTCGTGTCGGGCGTCGCACCGGTGCTCGCGCCGCTCGTCGGCTCAGCGCTGCTGCTGGTGATGCCGTGGCGCGGCGTCTTCGTCGTGCTCGCGATCTACGGGGCGGTCATGCTCGTGTCGGCGATCGCCTTCGTCCCCGAGACGCTGCCGCCCGCACGGCGCCACGAGCGGGGCACCACGACCGTGTGGCAGCGCTATCAAAGCGTCTTCACCGACCGCGTGTTCATCGGCGTGCTCATCATCGGCGGCATGACGTTCAGCGGCCTGTTCTCGTACCTGTCGGCGTCGTCGTTCCTGTTCCAGGAGATGTACGCGTTCAGCCCGCAGGAGTACGGCGTTCTCTTCGCGGTCAACTCGGTCGGCGTCGTCGTGGGTGTTCAGACGGCCGCGCGCCTCGCGGCCCGGTTCGGACCCCAGTGGGTGCTCGCCGTCTCGACCGCGACGCTGGTGGCGGCATCCGTCGCGATCATCGTGACCGACCAGCTCGGCCTCGGGCTGTGGGGCACCATCGTGCCGCTGTTCGTGTTCATGACGGCGTGCGGGTTCACGTTCCCGTGCGTGCAGGTGCTCGCACTCGACCGGCATGGCAAGGCCGCGGGCACCGCGCAGTCGATCATCGGCGCGACGAACTTCGGCGTCGCGGGGATCATCTCGCCGCTCGTCGGCGCGATCGCCGCCGGCTCGGGCATCACGGCGACGACGATGGCCTCGGTCATGGTCGGCTGCGCCGTCGTCGGCGTGATCGCGCTGTGGGCGATCGTTCGGCCGCGCACGGTCGAGCAGCTCACGCCGTGAGCGGCATCCGTCTCAGCCGATCCGCCTGACCGGCTGCAGGAGGAACAGCCGCACCTTCCGGCCCGACGACCGCTCGTAATTGCGGTACCCCGGCCACTGGCGCTCGATCGTGCCCCACGCCGCGTCGCGCTCGTCATCGGGGATGAGCGTCGCGCGCACGGCGTAGCGGCGCCCGCGAACGGTGATCTCCGCGTCAGGGTGCGCGAGCAGGTTGGTCGTCCACGCCGGGTGGTTCGCGCCCGCGAAGTTCGTGCCGGCGACGATCGCGCGTCCCTTGCCATCGGGCGTGTACATGAGGGGCGCCTCGCGCGGCTGCCCGGACTTCGCGCCGATCGTGTGCAGCACGAGCGACGGCACGAGCAGTCCGCTCACCTGAACGCGACCGCGGGAGATCCACGACACGAACCGCTCGACAGGCGGCAGCAGCGTCGGGCCGATCCAGCGGCGGAAGACCCGCGTGCGCGAGAGCGGCGCGACCACGGCGCGGACGGCTTGCACAACACGGGACATGGCGTCAATCCTGCCCTCGATCGGCGGGGTGCGGGAGGCAGAATGGGGCGATGGAACGCGCGACGACACGTCCGGATGCCTCGCCGTCGCGTCTCATCGCGGTCACCGCGGTCGGCGTCGGCCTCATCGGTCTCGGCGTGCTGCTCGGCTGGGTGATCCTCCTGCGCGGCGACGAGCCCTTCGTGGTGGACGTCTGGTGGAACGACCTGCTGGTCGACTGGTGGGTTCCCGCGATAGGCGGGTTCTCGCGTGTCATGAACTGGCTCGGCGGAGGCTGGTTCGGCGTGCTCGCCGTGCCGATCCTCGGAGCGGGCGCACTCGTGCTGCTGCGAAGGCCGTGGTCGGCGGCGTACTTCCTCGCGGCCGAGATCGTGTCGGTCGCGATCGTGCAGGTGCTCAAGCACCTCTTCGGGCGTGTGCGCCCGGAGGAGATCCTCGTCCTCTCCGACGTCGGATCGTTCCCCTCGGGGCACGTCGCGAACGCGGCGACGATAGCGACCGCGGCGGTCGTGCTCTTCCCGCGCCTGTGGGTCCTCGTCGTGGGGGCGGCGTGGATCGTGCTCATGGCCTTCAGTCGTACGTACCTCCACGCGCATTGGGCGAGCGACACCGTGGGCGGCGCGCTGGTGGGCGCGGGCGCGGCGCTCGTCGTCGCGGCCGCGTTCTGGGCGCCGATCTGTCGAGAGCGAGCGGATGCCGCACCCCGTCGCGTCCCGGTGGAATAGCCGTTCCGGCGTGCGGCCGCAGAGGATGACCCGCTCGCGCGCCCGTCGCTAGGCTGTGCCCATGTCAGCCCCTGCCTCGCCAGATCCCGCCGTCGCCGCCGCCGAAGCCGAGCTCGCGAGGCTCCGTGCCGAGGCGGAAGCCGCCGAAGCGCAGCTCAAGGCCGCGCAGGCGAAGGCGGCGCTCGCCGCGGCCGAGGCCGAGGCCGCGAAGGCACGCGCCGCAGGCGGTGCGCCTGAGCAGGCGGCCCCGGCCGAGGAAAGGCCGACACAGGAGGAGGTACCCGCTGAGCAGCCCGCGGAGGGGAAGGCGCCGGCGGAGGAGGCATCCGCTGATTCAGATCCTGCGGCCCGAGCGGCTGCTCCCGCCGAGACGGCACACGCCGCAACGCCGCCTGAGGGCGCGCCGCTCACCGCCGATGAGGTCGCGAAGATCATCTCGGGGTATGCGTTCGAGGGCGAGACCCTCGACGTCGGCGCGCTCGTCAACGGCAACCCCGTCCCCAAGGCGCAGGTGCGCATCCCGCTCGGCATGATGAACCGGCACGGCCTCGTCGCAGGAGCGACCGGAACCGGCAAGACCCGCACCCTGCAGGGGCTCGCGGAGCAGCTCGCGGCGAAGGGCGTTCCGGTGTTCGCGGCCGACATCAAAGGAGACCTCTCCGGCGTCGCGACGCCGGGCGAGGCGAATGAGAAGCTCCTCGACCGCACGCGCGGAATCGGACAGGACTGGAAGCCCGAGGCATCCGTCACCGAGTTCTTCGCGCTCGGCGGGATCGGCAAGGGCGTTCCCGTGCGCGCGACGGTGTCGGGCTTCGGGCCGCTGCTGCTCAGCAAGGTGCTCGGCCTCAACGAGACGCAGGAGTCGAGCCTCGGGCTCGTGTTCCACTACGCCGACGCGAACGGCCTCGCGCTCGTCGACCTGTCCGATCTGCGCGCGGTGCTCACGTACCTCACGAGCGATGAGGGCAAGGCGGAGCTCAAGAACCTCGGCGGTCTGTCGGCGGCGACCGCCGGGGTGATCCTGCGCGAGCTCATCACGTTCGCCGACGCCGGCGCCGATGTGTTCTTCGGCGAGCCGGAGTTCGACGTGAAGGACTTCCTGCGCACGGCGTCCGACGGGCGGGGGATCATCTCGCTGCTCGAGGTGCCCGGGGTCGCCGACAAGCCCGCGCTGTTCTCGACGTTCCTCATGTATCTGCTCGCCGAGCTGTTCGAGATCCTCCCCGAGGTGGGCGACCTCGACAAGCCGAAGCTCGTGTTCTTCTTCGACGAGGCGCACCTGCTCTTCAAGGACGCGTCGAAGGACTTCCTCGCGGCGATCACGCAGACGGTCCGGCTCATCCGCTCGAAGGGCGTCGGCGTCTTCTTCGTGACCCAGACGCCGAAGGATGTGCCGGCCGACGTGCTCGCGCAGCTCGGGTCACGCATCCAGCACGCCTTGCGCGCGTTCACGCCCGACGACGCGAAGGCCCTGCGCGCGACCGTCGGCACCTACCCGAAGTCGGGCTACGACCTCGAGCGCGTGCTCCAGGAGCTCGCGACGGGCGAGGCGATCGTCACCGTCATGAGCGAGAAGGGCGCACCGACCCCCGTCGCGTGGACGCGCTTGCGTGCGCCGCAGGGGCTCATGTCGCCGACGCCCGACCCCGCGATCGAGAAGGCGATCCACGCGTCGCCGCTGCTCGCGAAGTACGGCACCGCGATCGACCGCGAGTCGGCGCGCGAGATCCTCACTGCTCGGATGAACGCCGCGGCCGAGGCCGAGGCGGCCGAAGAGGCTGCGCTCGCGAAGGCGAAGGCGGACGCCGAGTACGCCAAGCAGAAGGCGGCGATCGACAAGGCGCAGGCCGCGGCCGAGAAGAAGGCCCAGCAGGAGTACGAGCGGCTCCTCAAGAAGACGGCCGGAAAGACCCGCACGACTCGCTCGTCGAGCTCGTCGCGTGCCGAGAAGTCGCCGCTCGAGGAGATCCTGGGCTCGAACGCGACCCAGACGATCCTCGGGGGAGTGATCCGCGGCATCTTCGGCACCGGCAAGCGCTGACCCTGAACACGCGCCCGGCGCCGTCGGCGAAGCTGTCCTGAGCAGACGACGCGCTCACGAGAAGGTGACCGGATGCTGCTGCGCGAACGTCCGCAGCGAGCGGGCCGCATCGCGGAGCGCGCCGAGATGGCGGGCGGCGAGCGAGAACCGGGAGACGGGGGTCGAGAGCGTGAGGGCGCCGATCGCATGGCCGTCGTCGTCGGTGATCGAGACGGCGAGGCATCCGCGGCCCGCCGACAGCCCGCCGACCTGCTCGGCGTAGCCCCGCGCGGCGTAGGCCTCGTGGATCGCCGACACGACCTCCGCGGGCGGTGTCACGCGCCAATGCTCCACCGTGACAGCCGCCGGCTCGGGGAGGCTCGGCTGTTCGACGAGCCACACGTGGCCCGGTGCCGAACGGGTCGGGTCGCTGAGGAACAGCGAGCGGTCGGACAGCGGCTGGGCCGGGTCCTCGTCGACGATCGCGAGGCCCGACCGATGGAAGGCGACCAGGTGGACCGCCTCGCCCGTCGCGCTGCGGACCTCGTCGAGCACGTCGCGGTGCGCCGGGCGGCGATGCGCGTCGACGATCGCCGCGAGCTCGAGCACACGCGCGCCGAGGAGGAACCCGGAGAAGTCCGGCCGACGAACGAGGTACCCGTCCCGCACGAGAGCGTTGACCGTGCGATACACGGTCGCGCGCGGCGCTCCGACTGCGCGGGCGATGTCGGCGGCGGTGATGCCGTCGTGGTGGCCCGCAACCTGCTCGAGCACTTCGAGGGCCAGCCCGAGCCCTTTCTCCCCGAAGCGGGACGAGGAGGCGCCGGACCGGTCGACGCTCATCGGGAGGACTCACCGTCCCCGCCGATCGTGTCCGATGCGACAGCCCAGTCGTGCACGCCCACGCGCTCGATCACACCGGCACCGCGTCGCAGACGCAGCATCCCCGCGGCGGACACGGCGCCGAGGATGCCGAGGACCGCCACGAGTCCCGCGGGATCGGTGCCGGCGGTCGACACGACCGCGGTGCCGAGCACCGCGAGGAGGGCGGCACCGGCGACAGCCGAGAGAACGGCAGCGCCGGTCGTGAGCTCGCCGATGCGCGCGAGGAAGACCGGAGCCGCAACGCACACGAGTGCGTAGGCGACGAGGAATCCGATCATCCCGGCGGGCGAGGTGACCGTGCGAAGGTCGTCGCGCGATCCGCCCAGCAGCAGGACGCCCGCGGGGACGGCGAAGACGGCGAACGCGATGAGGATCGCGCCCGCGGCCGGCACGCCCCTCAGCGAGACGCGTCCGAAGACGCCGGGGATGACGCCCTCTCGGCTCAGCGCGAACGCGAGCCGGGTCGCGGCGTTCGTCATCGCGAGCGAGCACGCGAGGAACGAGGTCGCGACGATGACGTCGACGAACCCGTCCATGCCCGCGACGGACGCCCACGAGCCGGCAGGATCGTCCGCCGCGACGAGCGCGAGCTGGGCCGCGGTGCCCACCAGCACGACCGCACCCGTCGCGAACACGCTCACGAGGATGCCGTGCGGAACCGATGCGAACGGTCGGCGGGACTCGGGGCCCAGGGCGGCACCGCTCTCGAAGCCGACGAATCCGATGATCGCGAAGGCGATGCCCATGAACACGATGTCGGGAGAGAACTCCGCGGGCTGCGGCACGAGCGGGGCGAGGTCCCACCCGGTCGACGACAGTGCCGCGAACGAGATCGCGAGCACAGCCGCGACCGCAACCGTCTCGAGGACGAGCAGGATCCGCGTCGACATCCGCAGACCCCGAGCGATGACGCCCGCGGTGACCACGGTCGTCCCGGCCATGACCGCGACGGCGACCGCCGAGCACGACCACGGCTCGCTGGTCACGAGCCCGGCGATCCGCGTAGCGCCGGAGGAGAGTGTGCTCATCGCGATCGCGAGATATCCGACGGCGAGCGCCGAGCCGCCCACGATGCCGGCCCACGGGCCGAGTCCGCGCGTCGTGAAGGTGTAGAGCGATCCGGTGCTCGAGATCCGGCGGGTGAACATCCCGACCACGAGCGCGACCACGACGACGAGCCCCACCGTGAGGAGCAGCTCCGTGAAGGCGAGCGAGCCGCTTCGCCCGAACAGCGCGCCCGGATGCACGAGCATGACGCCTGCCGGGGCCGTGGCCGCGATCGACTGCGCGACGACGTCCACGACGCTCGCGTGGCGGCGATGCAGCCCCGCGAACGTAGACTCGCGCGTGAGGTCGAGACGAGGCCGTCCCCGTCGTATCGCGTCGGCGAGGGCGCTCATTCGGGCTCCTTCCGCCGCCGACCCTACTGACCGGTCGTTGCACGTGTGCTCACGGACTGTTTCGAGTTCGTGAAGCGGGGTGATACGCGGATGCCCTCACGCCGGGGTCGCTCGTCTCACGCGGTGTTCGAAAGGCGTTCGTCTCGCAACACGTCGGCGAAACAGCGCTCTCGAAGAATCACGGCGAGGGCGCTGACCGCGCTCCGCCCCCGCACCGAAAGGAACCTCTGTGACAGAGCCTCAGATCCCGCCGGCGGTCGATCCGCCCCCGCCGGGGCGTCGCAGGTGGCTCACGCCGCGCACGCTGGGCATCGCGTCCGCCGTGTCTGCCGGAGCCGCTGCGGTGGCCCTCGTCTTCGCGACGCAGGTCGCCGTTCAGGCGACGTCGACTCCTCCCGACGCGGCGTCGTCCACGCCGATCGCCGCCGACAGCACCGACGACGACGCTCCTGAGAAGGCGGAGGCCCCGATCGAGCCGCCCGCCCAGGTCGCCGCGGTCAACGACAAGCTCACCTCCTCGGAGGTCGAGTACGTCCGCTACCTCGGAGCGCAGCATCCCGACTTCGCGGCCGGACGCGATGTGTTCGGCGGGGAGGGGATGCAGTTCCTCTCCACCGACGTCGCCGAGCCCTCCGCCTACGACGACGGGCAGCGCCGGCTCATCTCGCTCTATTACGACTACGCGACCGACGAGACCGTGAGCATGGTCGTCAACGTGACGACGCAGACCGTCGAATCGGTGCAGCGTGCGCAAGGGGCGCAGCCCGCACCGACCGACGCCGAGACCGCGCACGCGTGGCAGCTCCTTCTCGAGTCCGAGCTCGCGGAGCCGATCGTGGCGGAGTTCGCCGGGCTCACCGGCGGATCCGCGCTCACGACGCAGTCCGCCGAGATCGAGCTCACCGCGCACTCGTTCAGCGCCGACGCCGGCACCTTCGGCGCCGAGCAGTGCGGCATCCAGCGTTGCGTCCAGGTGCTCGCGCAGGTCGACGGCGGCGCCTTCCTCACCACGAGCACGTTCGTCGTCAACCTGTCCACTCAGTCCGTCCTGCCTATCTCATGACAACGGAGAACAGCCGAATGCTGAAGAGAATCATCGGGGGAGCGACGAGCGTCGCCCTCCTCGCGGCGGGCCTGCTGGTCGCAGCGCCCACAGCCGCGTCGGCCCAGACCATCACCGAGGCGTACTGCTCGGGCGACTCGCTCGTCTCGAAGACCCTGAAGTCCGGATCGACGTGGCAGACGTGCTGGCGCATCGACAGCTACCGCGGCCTCGTCCTCGACAAGGTCGCCTATCAGCCGCGCGACGACGCGGCGCCGATCCTGGTCCTCGACTCGATCGCACTCGCGCAGCTCAACGTTCCGTACGACACGGGCGCGACGGAGTACAACGACGTCACGACCTATCAGGTGGGCGGCCGTCGCCTTCAGGAGCTCACCGACGTGGACTGCCCCGTGGGTGAGATCCGCACCGCATGGGTGGACGCGAGCCGCGGTGAGATCCCTGCGCTGTGCGTCGGCGAGGAGGACTCGGGCATCGCGTACCGGTCGAACATCGCCAACGACGCCCTCTACGCGGCGCAGGGCACCGACCTGGTGCTCCACACGATGTCGCGCATCGGGTGGTACGAGTACCAGGTCGAGTACCGGCTGCACGACGACGGCGAGATCACGGTGCGTCTCGGTGCCACGGGCGACCTGTCGCCGAACGACTACGTGAACGTCATCAACAGGGGCTGGCCGATCGGCGACGGCGACACGGATTACGCGGTGAACCACTACCACTCGGCGTTCTGGCGCGTGGACTTCGGCATCGACAGCGGCGCGACGCAGCACGTGCAGAAGTTCACCACGACGCACACCGGAGAGTACGGCACGACCGGCGACACCGGGCACACCGCGATCCTCGACACGCAGATCACGCAGCTCGCGACCGAGACGAAGACGATGGGCGCGAACCGCGAGGCCTACCGAGTGGTGAACCCGGACAGCCTCAACGCCGACGGGCACGCGCGATCGTACGAGATCATCGTGCCGCGTGACCAGGCCTACAACCTGAACCCGGAGACCGACTACGACATCGCGTTCACGTCGGCGAAGTCGGACGAGATCCACGCCAGCTACAACCTGATCCCCAGCAAGGCGGGACAGGCGGTGACGGACTACATCTCCGACGGCGAGGCCCTCACCGACCCGGTCGCGTGGGTCAACGTCGGGTTCCACCACATCAACCGCGATGAGGACCAGAGTCCGATGCCGATCCACTGGCAGGGCTTCACCCTCTACCCGCGCGACTTCGCGGCCCAGGCGCCCAACATCCCGGAGGGTCGCAAGTGGGTGAACGGCGACATGCGCGGCGTGCCGAACCCGAACATCCCGCAGCCGACGCCCACGCCGTCGCCCACCTCGCCCAGCCCGACGCCGACGGCGACGCCGACGACCGCCCCGACGCCCGACCCGACGACGTCCCCGACGCCTGACCCCACAGGCGAGCCGAGCGAGGAGCCGACGCCTGACCCCACAGGCGAGCCGAGCGACGAGCCGACGCCGGATCCGACCGAGACGGGCGCCCCGCCCGCCGGCGGCGGTGACGGAGGCGCGGACGAGGGCTCGGCCGCGGCCCTGCCCGTGACGTTCGGCTCCGGCGACGTCGCCCCCGGAGCGACGCAGACGTTCACCGCGTCGGGCTTCACGCCCGGGGAGTCGGTGAGCGCCGTCATGCACTCGGATCCGGTGAACGTCGGGACGTTCGTCGCCGACCCGTCGGGCACGGTCGACGCGCAGTTCATCGTGCCGCTCGACGCTTCGCCGGGTCAGCACCGCCTCGTGCTGACGGGCCAGACGTCCGGCGTCGTCGCCGAGGGCACGTTCGCGGTCGCGCAGGCCGCACCGGCCGCGGTGTTCGGCGCCCTCGCGACGACGGGAACGGATGCCAACCGCTGGGCTCTCACGGGCCTGCTGCTCCTCGCCGGCGGTGCCGCGATGGGCGCGCTCTCGTGGCACATGCGGAGGCAGACGGTGAAGGCCCGGGCCTGAGCCGGGGTGGGGTGTCGCGCCGCGGCGCGACACCCCACCGCCCTTCCCGCGAGCATCCGCATCATCGCGAGAGGAAGCCGATGCACACCAGCAGAGCCGTCGCGGCGGCGGGCGCTGTCGCGGCCGTCGGCGTCGCGGCCGTCCTGGCGTCGGCCGCGACCCTGGGGTACCTGCTCCCGTCGTCGGAGCCCGCCGCTGCGCCCGGCCCCGCCGCTGCCGCCCTGGCGCAGCCGGCGTACCCGATCGAGGCCGACTACTGCTACGTCGAAGCGATGATCCCGCACCACGAGCAGGCGCTCGCACTCAGCGGGATCGTGCTCGCGGCATCCGGGGTTTCCGATCGCACGCAGGCGCTCGCCGAGTACATCGTCGCCGACCAGAGCACCGAGATCGAGCAGATGCGGGCGTGGGTCGACGCATGGGCGCGCGCTGTTCCGGGTGCCGCAGGCGGCGGATCCGGTCACTCGGGCCACGGCGGCGGCGCCGTTGTGGACACCGGGGTCATCGCCCAGGGATGCAGGCACGACGGCCACGCCGACATGAAGGGCATGGCGACCCCGGAGCAGCTCGACGAGCTCCGCTCTCTCACCGGCGCGGCCGCGGAGCGCAGGTTCCTCGAGCTCATGATCGTGCACCACGAGGGCGCCCTGGAGATGGCGAAGAGGGCTGTCACAGAAGGGTCGAACGCCTTCGTCCGCTCGTCGGCCAAGCACGTGCTCGTCGAGCAGGAGCGCGAGGTCGGCGCGATGACGACGATCCTCGAGACGGTGCCGTCGCCGTGAGGCTTCAACGGTCGCGACGGATGCGTGCGGGGCTCACCCTCGCCGCGACACTGCTGCCGTTCGCGCTCGGCGCCGTCGTGGTGCTCTCGATCGGCGTCGCGCGCGTCGAGAACGAGTCGATGAGCCCCACCCTCGCGACCGGCGACGTGCTCGTCTTCGATCGCGTCGCGGCTCCCGCCCGCGGCGACATCGTCATCTTCTCCGACACCGCGGGGTGGTCGGCGCGGCCGGGAGCGGTGCTCGTCAAGCGTGTGATCGGCGTCGAGGGAGACCGCGTCGCGTGCTGCGAGATGGGCACCGGCCGCCTCCTGGTCGACGGCGTGCCGCAGGAGGAGCCGTACGAGACCGGGGATCGCCCGGGCGGCGCGATCCCCTTCGAGGTGACCGTGCCCGAGGATGCCGTGTGGGTCATGGGCGACAATCGCGGTGCGTCGCGGGACTCCCGCTCGGGCCTGCACACGCCGGCGCGGGGCGCCGTCCCCCTCTCGGACGTGCTCGGCGTCGTCCGGTTCGCGTGGCCGGCGCGAGGGGGATGATCGGGTCGGCTCGGCCGCCGCATCCGTTTCCCGCTGATCGAAAGGCTCCGGCCCTGGCCCATCCGCGCGGATCTAGCATGGGGACAGGTGTATCGGGCTGCGCGGGCGCGGCCCCGAGCAAGCGAGGAAGCTCATGGCTAAGCAAGCCCCCACGACTGACATCGACGAGTCGAAAGTCCACGTCACCGGGCCGAAGAAGGTCGCGGTCGGCGTTCCCGCCGTGCTGCACGCGCTGCAGATCTCGTACGACCAGATGGGCGTGAAGCGCAGCGTCGAGACGCTCCTGCGCGTGAATCAGAAGGACGGGTTCGACTGCCCCGGCTGCGCGTGGCCAGAAGAGGACAAGCGGCACATCGCCGAGTTCTGCGAGAACGGTGCGAAGGCGGTCGCCGAGGAGGCGACGCTGCGCCGCATCGGCCCGGAGTTCTTCGCCGAGCACTCCCTCGCGGAGCTCGCCGAGCACGACGACTGGTGGCTCGGCCAGCAGGGGCGGCTGACGCATCCGATGATCCTCGACGAGGGCGCGACGCACTACCGGCCGATCTCGTGGGACGACGCCCTCCGCGAGATCGCCGACACCCTCCGCGGGCTCGACGACCCCGACCAGGCGATCTTCTACACATCCGGCCGCACGTCGAACGAGGCGGCCTTCATGTACCAGCTGCTCGTGCGAGGCCTCGGCACCAACAACCTGCCGGACTGCTCGAACATGTGCCACGAGTCGTCCGGATCGGCCCTCACCGAGACCCTCGGCATCGGCAAGGGCACGGTCACGATCGAAGACATCCACGAGGCGGACCTGCTCATCATCGCGGGGCAGAACCCGGGCACGAACCACCCGCGCATGCTGAGCGCGCTCGAGAAGGCGAAGAAGCGCGGTGCGACGATCATCGCGGTGAACCCGCTGCCCGAGGCGGGGCTCGTGCGCTTCGAGAATCCGCAGACCGTCAAGGGCGTGATCCTGGGCGGCACGAAGATCGCCGACCAATTCGTGCAGATCCGCCTCGGCGGCGACCAGGCCCTCTTCCAGGCGATCGGCAAGCACCTGCTCGAGATGGAGGACGCGGTCGGAGGCGTGCTCGACCACGACTTCATCCGCGATCACACGAGCGGGTTCGAGGAGTACAGGAAGGCGATGGCGGATGCCTCGTGGCGCGACCTCGTCGCGGCGACGGGCGTTCCCGAGAAGACGCTGCGCCGTGTGGCCGAGACCGTGCGCAACTCGCCCTCGACGATCGTGTGCTGGGCGATGGGCCTCACGCAGCACAAGCACTCCGTGCCGACGCTGCGCGACATCGTCAACGTGCTGCTGCTCCAGGGCAACATCGGCCGTCCGGGCGCGGGCGTCTGCCCCGTGCGCGGCCACTCGAACGTGCAGGGCGACCGCACGATGGGCATCTACGAGAAGCCGTCCGAGGCGTTCCTGTCGGCGCTCGACTCCGAGTTCGGGTTCCGCGCTCCGCGCGAGCACGGCTACGACACGGTCGAGGCCATCCGCGCGATGCGCGACGGCAAGGCGCGCGTGTTCATGGCGATGGGCGGCAACTTCGTTTCGGCGACGCCCGACACGGCCGTGACCGAGGCCGCGCTGCGCAACCTCGATCTGACCGTGCAGGTCTCGACGAAGCTCAATCGCTCGCACGTCGTCACCGGCAAGCGCGCGATCATCCTGCCGACGCTCGGCCGCACCGACCGCGACCTGCGCGGCGGCCGCGAGCAGAAGGTCACCGTCGAGGACTCGATGGGCGCCGTGCACGCGTCACGCGGTCGGCTCGTGCCTCCGTCAGAGGACCTCCTGAGCGAGGTCGCGATCGTCGCGCGCCTGTGCGCGCTGCTGTTCGGCGACGGCACGGCACCCGCGAACGGCACGCGCGCGGCCGAGGCCGACATCGAGGCGGGTCACCGCGCCGAGTCGGAGCGCTCGCCGCAGGAGGAGCTCGTGCACGCGGTGGCCTACGGCTCGCGCGCCCCCGAGCTCGATTCCGCCGTCACGCGCGCGGGCGACGGATCGACGGGTCCTTCCACGGGCCGGCCGTCGACGGCGAACGGTGTGCCGCAGGCGGACTGGACGGCGCTCGAGAACGACTACTCGCTCATCCGCTCGCACATCGCGCACGTCGTGCCCGGCTTCGCCGACTACGAGGCGAAGATCGACAAGGGCCGTACGCTCATGCTCCCGAACGGACCGCGCGACGCGCGCAGGTTCGCGACGTCCGACGGCAAGGCGCACTTCACCGTCAACACGCTGGAGTACCCGTTCATCCCGCACGGGCGCCTCATCCTGCAGACCCTGCGCTCGCACGACCAGTACAACACCACGATCTACGGCAAGGACGACCGCTACCGCGGCATCCACGGCGGTCGCCGGGTCGTGATGGTCAACCCGAAGGACATTCGCAAGCTCGGGTTCGAGGAGAACGAGATCGTCGACCTCGTGTCGGAGTGGACGGGTCCGGACGGACGCGTCCAGGAGCGTCGCGCCGAGGAGTTCCGCATCGTGGCGTACTCGACGCCGCGCGGCAACGCGGCCGCGTACTACCCCGAGACGAACGTGCTCGTGCCGCTCGACTCGGTGGCCGAGGTGAGCGGCACGCCGACCTCGAAGTCGGTCGTCATCCGCCTCGAGCACCGCGGCTGAGCGCGCTCCGGCGCGTAGGGTGAGGGAGATGATTCCCGCAGCCGTCGTCACGGTGTCCACCCGAGCATCCTCGGGCGTGCGCGCCGACACCGCCGGACCCGCGATCGTCGCGGAGCTCGTTCGCGGCGGGTTCTCGTGCGACGAGCCCGTGGTGATCGCCGACGGCGCCGAGAACGTCGAGCGCGCGCTGTGGGCGGAGCTCGCCGGCGGCGCGCGGCTCATCGTCACGACCGGCGGCACGGGCGTGAGCCCGACCGACGAGACCCCCGAGGGCACCGCGCGGGTCATCACGCGGGAACTGCCGGGCATCGCCGAGGAGCTGCGCCGCGTCGGGGTCGCCGAGACGCCCGGCGCGATGCTCTCCCGCGGTCTCGCGGGCGTCGTCGACCCCATCGCCGGCATCACGACCGGCGCGCTGATCGTCAAT
>Ga0180217_1001846_pt1 | contig 21339 bp, 14 predicted proteins | sample eDN3rd37CBELigOP_FD_128521 | JGI IMG/M metagenome (GOLD analysis project Ga0180217, IMG submission 128521) | Enriched Organic Plus compost microbial communities from Emeryville, California, USA - eDNA 3rd pass 37_C BE-Lig OP (version 2) (version 2) ... | reverse complement strand
GCTTCCACAGGCCCGCCGGGATCCCTCGGGTGCCCCCGTCGCTGCGTCCGGGGCGACCACAGCAGTGGTCCTCTACTCAGGGGCCGCCGTCACGGTTTGTGCGCAATGTGCGCGATGTTTGCGATCGCTAGCGGAGCGCAAGTCCAGCGGGGACAAGGGACAAAAAAATCTTGGTGGAGTTCGAATTTTCTCGTGCGGCGCGCACGATCTGTGCGCAAAACCGTTGATAAGCACAGGCTTGAGGCGGGGAGGATGGGGAGAGGGAGGAGTCCGCTCACTTCGTTCGCGGCTCGTCGTGGGGGCTGTTGGTGTTCCCGCGGCGCTTGCTGTGGCTGTCCCTTCTGTCCTTCGAGACCTTCGTGGGCGTCGCGTTGAGGGTTAGAAGGGGATGTCGAGGGTGAAGGAGAAGACGCGTTCGCGGTCGGTGTCTTCGCGGAGGATGGGGAAGCCGAAGTCGAACGCGAGGGGGACCTGGCTGAACTGGGCGACGGAGAGGCGGAGGCCGACGCCGACGGAGAGGCGGAGGTCTTCGAAGCCGGGGTTGTCGGTGACTGTGCCGAGGTCCATGAAGGCGACGCCGCGGATGAAGTCCTCGTAGAGCGGGTGGTTGATCTCGGCCGTGAAGATGTAGGACCAGGTGCCGCCGATGGGGTCATCGGAGGGGAGGCCGGTGTCGTTGGCGATGCCTTTGGGGGAGACGGTGCGGTAGCGGAAGCCGCGGAAACTGTTGCCGCCGAGGTAGAAGCGCTCGTAGACGGGGACGGCGTCGGAGTCCTGGGGGATGTAGTCGATCTGGTTGCGGAAGGAGAGGTGGGTGATGCGTCCGAGGAAGTTCTCGTAGATGGGGATGTAGAACTTGTGCTCGAAGTGGAGTTTGGTGAAGTCGAAGTCGCCGCCGAGGGCGCCGACCTGCTCGGCGGAGAGTTCGATGCGGGCGCCGCGCGTGGGGGCGAAGGGGTCGTCGAAGGTGGAGCGGACCAGGCGGACGCCCAAGCCGGTGAGGACGGCGGGGTCCTCGAACTGGAAGACCTCGGTGGGCGCGGAGGAGTTGATGTCGTCGAGGTCCACGCGCACGGCGCGGAGGGTGAAGGCGGCGTCCCAGCGGTCGCCGAAGCGACGGCCGAGGCTGATGGAGGTGCCGTAGCGGGTTTCGTCGTAGTCGCGGAGTTCCTGCTCGGTGTAGAAGAGCGCGCCGCCGAGGGAGTAGCGGCTTTCGAGGAAGTAAGGGTCGCTGAGGGAGACGCGGTACTCCTGGAACTCGGTGCCGGGCTGGAGGGTGAGGTTGAAGACCTGCCCGGCGCCGCGGAAGGCGCGGCCGGTGATGAGTTCTTCGAACGTCTCCGGGGGGTCGGCGATGTCGAAGTTGCGCTGGGTGAGGGAGATGCCGCCGCGGAGGCCCAGGTCGGAGTTGACGCCGACGCCGAAGGAGAGCGAGCCGGTGTTGTACTCCTTGACCTCGACGACGACGTCGCGGTGCTCGGTTCCCGCCACGGCGGGGTCGGGGTCCTGGATGGTGACGCGGACGGAGCCGGGCTTGAAGAGGCGGAGGCGCTCGAGATAGCGGCGCGTTTCCTCGGCGCCGGTGGCGTCGAGGGGGCGGTCGGGGAGGAGGCGGACGTGGCGGCGGATGACCTTCTGCTGGGTGATGTCGTTGCCGCGGATGTGGACCAGGCCGGTGAGCCAGCGCTGGCCCTCGTGGACGATCAGGAGCATGTCCACCTGGGGGCTGTGCTCGTCGCGGAGTTCGACGACCTGGACGCGGGCGTCGGCGTAGCCGAGGCGGCCGTAGGCCTCGCGGACGGCGCGGACGGAGCGCGCGGACTTGTCGCGGCTGAAGGCGTCGCCGGGCTTGATGGTCATGAGGCCGGCGAGTTGCTCGGGGGTGAAGACGGTCAGCGGCCGGCCGGAGGGACGGCCCGTGCCGTCGTCGAGTTGGGCGGTGATGGAGCGGAGGGTGTACTGGGGGCCCTCATCGATGAGGAAGGTGATGATGGCTTCCTTCTGGTCCGGGCTGGGGGTGATGCGGCGGTCGGCGCGGACGTCGAGGTAGCCGCGGTCGCGGTAGAAGGCGATGAGGGAGGCGACGTCCTGCTCGAGGACGTCGTCGTCGAGGGGGCCGTTGTCGAAGATGCTGGCGGTCTTGGTGCGGATGTTGGGGCGGAGTTGGCCGGCGGAGAAGGCGTTGTTGCCCTCGAAGCGGATGTCGGTGACCTTGACGCGGCTGCGCTCCAGGACGCGGAAGATGAGCGTGCCGGTCTCTTCGAGTTCGGACTGGTCGGCGACGACCTCGGCGAGGTAGAAGCCCTTCTCGCGGTAGACGTTCTCGATGGCGCGGCGGGCGCGGTCGATCTGGAACTGGTCCACCGGCGTGCCGGGGAGGAGGGTGATGGCGTCGGCGAGTTGCTGGTTGGAGATCTGGCGGTTGCCGACGATCTCGGCGGCCTGGATGATCGGGGTTTCGGCGACGCTGTAGGTCAGGACGACGGACTGGTCCTGGAGCGTGTCGACCTTGACGTCGATGCGGCGGAAGCGGCCGAGGCGGTCGAGGTTGCGCAGGTCGGTGCGGACGGTCTCGGGGCTGAGGGGCTGGCCGGTCTTGGAGCGGATGTTGTTCCAGATGAGTTGCTCGGGGACGTTGCGGAGTCCCTCGAGGCGGATGTCGCGGATGAGGCGGCCCTCGAAGACGGCGTAGGGGTCGTCGATGGGTGGCGCGGCGGGGGCCGGTGCCGCGGGCGTGGGCTGCTCCTGCGCGGGGGCCGCGCCGGCGGCGAGCGCGAGGGCGGCGGCGCCGGCGAGCGCAAGGCGGCGCGGGCGCGCCGGGTGACCGGGTGCGCGGCGACCGCCGGCATGAGCACTGGGGGGTCTCACTGGGGCGACACGATACGGGCCGGTCGGCGGGGCGACAAACCGGGGAGCCGGTGGTTTGACGAGTTGAAGAGCGGCGCGGGATTCGGTACGTTGCTCACCCGCGGCACGCGGGTCGGTTGTCGGCTGCTGCCGCGAAACCAACCACAGACTCGACGCAATCCGGCCATGAAGAGCCGGAGGTGTCTTCCGGCCCCCTTGTGTCCGCGCGGGGCCGGCTTTCTCGGTGCCGACGGGGTGGCCGATGGCCGGACTGTGCAAGACGCGCCGGGTGGGGGTGTTCGCGGCGTGCGCGGCGTCGATCGGGACGTGGATCGTGCTGCTGTGGATGCTGCTGCCGCACGCGATCGGACGGGTGCGGACGGTGGAACTGGTGGCGCTGCTGGGGCTGCTGGTGCTGCCGGCGGCGGCGACGCTGGTGCTGCTGCTGGAGCGGCGGGGCCGGCGCGGGCGTCACGCGGCGGGGGGAGCGGGCGATGGCGCGGGGGACGCGGAGGAGTCGTCCCACGCGGCGGCGGATGTGGGAGGGGCAGGGGGCATGGGGGTGGCGGAGGATGACGCGTGGGCGCCGGTGTGGACGGCGGTGGCGGTGCGCGAGCGGCAGCGCGAGCGTGAGCGCGAACGGGAGCGGGAGCGCGTCGGGGGAACGGGGGGGCTGATGACGGCGGCGCGGCGGTGAGGTGATGCGCACGGGCGCGGCGGCCGCGGGCGGAAGGAGAGCGCGCCGCGGGTGCTGCGTGGGTGTTGCTGCGGCTTCAGGTCGGCAGGTTGACGGGCATCACGACGTAGATGAACTCGCCGGTGCTCGTGCGGATGAGGCCGGGCTTGTTGGCGGCCTTGAGTTCGACGATGACCTCGGGCTCGTCGACGACCTTGAGGGCGTCGGTGATGAAGGCGGGGTTGAAGGAGATCTCGATGTCGTTGCCCTCGTAGGCGTTGAGGTCCACCTCGATCTCGGCCTCGCCCATCTCGGGGGCGCGGCTGGAGAGTTTGAGGCGGCGCTCGCCGGAGGAGAAGGACATGCGGACGCCGCGGGACTCCTCGTTGGTGAGGACGGCGGCCTTGCGGACGGCGAGGCCGAAACTCTCGCGGTCGGCGGTGATGCGCTTGTCCTGGTCCTTGGGGATGACGTCCTCGTAGGGGGGGAAGGTGCCCTCGACCAGGGCGGAGGAGAGCAGGGCGCGCGGGGCGGCGTCCTTGCCGTCGGTGGCGGCGTCGAAGGCGAAGTAGACGCGGGAGTCGGTGATGGCGATGCGCACCGGGTCGTTGTCGTCCACGATCAGTTTGGGGATCATGGACAGGGCCTTGGTGGGGATGATGCAGGAGACGGGGCCGGAAGGGCCGTCGCCCTTGCCGCCGCCCGGGATGGTGGTGCGGCTGAGGGCGAGGCGGCGGCCGTCGGTGGCGACCATCTCGAGTTTCTTGCCGTCGCGCTTCAGGAGGACGCCGTTGATGGCGTAGCGGCTGGTTTCGCGCGCGGTGGCGAAGGTGGTGCGCTGGACGAGGTGGTGGAGGGCGCCGGCCTGGTGGGTGAAGACGGTCTTGGGGGCGTCGGGGCCGGTGGCGGAGACGACCTTGGCGAAGTCGGGGACCGGGGGGTACTCGCTGGCGGGGTAGCCGAAGACGCGGAAGTGGGCGTTGGCGCCGCGAATGTGGAGTTGGTCGCCCCCTCCGCCGGCGGCCGTTTCGAGGGTGAGGGTGGGCTCGCCCTCCTCGGCGGAGACGATCTGGCGGAGTTTGTCGGCCAGAACGAGGGCCTCGCCGGGCTGCTGGACGTCCACCTGGGGGATGGAGATGACGAGGGTGGTCTCGCCGTCGGAGCCGGCCAAGGTGAGGTCGCCGCCGCCGGCGGACTTGGTGGCGGTGAGTTTGATGCAGGAGAGGTGGGGGGTCGGGGTGCGGGCGGGGACGACGGCCGCGACGAGGTTGACGGCGTCGAGCAGGGCGCCGCGATCACAGATGACCTTCATAGGAGGGGGGCTCCGGTCGGAGTATCGATTGTGGCCAGAGTGTATCGCGGGGGCCACGGGTGGTGCGCCGCGGAGTGTGTGGATGGGTCGGGGATTGGCGGAGGCCGCGGGGGCGCCGGGGGGCGCGGCGGGGGTGTGCGGGTTGCGGAGTTGGGTGAAGTCGGGGATATTGCCCTGCCGAGCGTTCGGAAAGGGGGGGTGGGGCCTATGGTGTGGTGCGCGCTGAGGCCGGGGTATCCGGCTTGCTGTGCGTTTGAACCTTGTCAGGGACTCCGTGCTTCGCGCGCGGGGGTCCTCTTCCGAAAGGGGTAGGCCCGGATGTCATTTGAAGCAGCAGTCCATGCCCAGGCGATCGAACTGGACAAGTTGGCGCTCGAGATGACGGCCGCGGCGGGGAGCGGGCACCCGAGCACCGCGATGAGCCTGGGGCACATCGTGACGGTGCTGATGTTCGCCTCGATGCGGTGGAGCACGGACTACCCGGACTATCCGACGAGCGACCGGCTGGTGCTCAGCGAGGGGCACGCGGTTCCGATCGTGTACGCGGCCGCGGCGAAGTTGGGGGTGATGATCGGGAAGGGGGACAAGCGGCGGCGGATGACGGTCGAGGACGCGATGAAACTCCGGTCGATGGACTCGGAGATCGACGGGCACCCGAACCCGATGGAGGGGTTCCCGTTCTTCGACGCGGCGACGGGGTCGCTGGGGCAGGGGCTGAGCGTGGCGGCGGGGCTGGCGGAGGCGGCGCGGCTGGACGGGCTGGACCGCCGGATCTACTGCATCATCGGGGACGGGGAGTCGCGTGAGGGGCAGATCGCCGAGGCGCTGGACTTCATCGTCGAGCGGAAGTTGACGGCGGTGCTGCCGATCTTCAACTGCAACGAGTTCGGGCAGGCGGACCGGGTGAGCCCGCAGCAGTCGCCGGAGAAACTCAAGGCGAAACTGGAGGCGTTCGGGTTCGACGTGCGCGTGATCGACGGGCACAACCCGAACCAGATCAAGGCGGCGTTCGACGAGTTCGCGCAGCGCGCCGGCACCGACGGCAAGCCGATGGCGGTGGTGGCCAAGACGGTGAAGGGGTGGGGGTCGAGCGTGATGATGGGGGCGGGGTGGCACGGCAAGCCGGCGACGGGGGAGACCCTGAAGAAGGCGATCGCGGAACTGGACGAGCGGCGCGTGGAACTGACCAGCGCGCTGGTGAGCAGCGACCAGTTCATGATCCAGCCGCCGCGGGAGATGGCGCCCAAGGAGGTGTCGTACGGCGAGTTGCCGACGCTCACCCAGATGATGAAGAAGATGGACATGGAGTCGGTGCTGCACACCGGCAAGATGGCCACGCGGCGGGCGTACGGCATCGCGCTGCGGGCGCTGGGGCAGGCCAACGACCGTGTCGTGGTGCTGGATGCGGACGTGAGCAACTCGACGTTCGCGGAGACGTTCCGCAAGGACCCGGCGCTGGCGGAGCGGTTCATCGAGTGCAAGATCGCCGAGCAGAACATGTTCAGCGCGGCGGTGGGGCTGAGCGCGGCGGGGAAGATCCCGTTCTGCTCGACGTTCGCGAAGTTCGTCACGCGGGGGTACGACCAGATCGAGATGGCGATCAACTCCGGGGCGAACCTCAAGATCGTCGGGAGCCACGCGGGGATCACGCTGGCGGCGGACGGGCCGAGCCAGATGGGGCTGCCGGACGTTTCGTGGTTCCGCTCGTGGACGACGATGCGCGACCACCGGGGCAACCCCGGGTGCTACATCCTCCAGCCGTGCGACGCGTTCGCGGCCTACGCCCTGACGGCGGCGATGGCGGAGTACGAGGGGGCGTGCTACATGCGGACGCTGCGGTCGGACACGGAGTTCATCTACTCCGACGACCAGGTGTTCAACCTCGGCGGGTTCGAGGTGCTCACCGAGGGGCGCGACGTGCTGCTGTGCGCGGCGGGGTACATGGTGCACGAGGCGAACAAGGCGCTGGACCAGTTGGACAAGGCGGGGGTCAGCGCGACGCTGGTGGACCTGTACTCGATCCCGTTCGACGCCGACGCGCTGCTTGACCTGGCGCAGGCCAACGGCGGGTACGTCGTGACGATCGAGGACAACTACGGCGGCGGGATCGGCTCGGCGGTGGCCGACGCGCTGACCAACTCCGGGGACGCGTTCACGCTCGAGCAGATGTACGTGACGCGGATCCCCAAGAGCGCCCGGACGGAGCAGGAGATGCTCCAGATGTGCGGGCTGACGGCCCAGGACATCGTGCAGCGGACGATGAAACTGCTGCAGGTGGTCTGACCTCCTTCCGCCTGCTTCCAACGGCTCGTGAGCCGACCGGCCCGGCGTTTCTCGCCGGGCCGTTTTCATTGGGCCGCGGGCGCAGGCGGGAGAGGGAGGAGGGGGGGTACGCTTGCCGCGATGCCTCCCGTGAGCGACGACGCCGTGTGCATCCGGCACTGGGACTGGTCGGAGACGAGCCAGACGGTGTCGCTGTTTACGCGCGGGCATGGGCTGGTGCGGGCGCTGGCGAAGGGGTCCAAGCGTCCCAAGAGCCCGTACTCGGGGGGCGTGGAGTTGCTGACGCGCGGGCAGGCGTCGTTCATCATCCGGCCCAGTTCGGAGTTGGCGCTGCTGACGGCGTGGGACCTGGAGGAGACGTTCCCGGCGCTGCGGCGGTCGCTGGCGGCGCACAACGCCGGGCTGTACATGGCGGACCTGGTGCAGCACGCGATCACGGACCACGACCCGCACCCGGGGCTGTACGACCAGATGGTGGCGTCGCTGCGCGAGTTGAGCGGGGAGGCGGGGGGCGGGGGGGTTGGGCCGGCGCTGCTGCGGATGCAGTGGGCGCTGCTGGTGGAGACGGGGTATGCGCCGATGCTCGATGAGAGCGCTGCGCCCGCGCCGGGGCCGGGCGGGGCGTACCTCTTCAGCGCTGCGCACGGCGGGCTGGTTGGGGACGGGACGGAGCGCGGCGCGGGGGCGTGGCCGGTGAGGCCGGAGACGATCGGGCTGCTGCGCGAGATTGCGCGTGACCGGGGGTTCGACGCCGCGGGCGTGCCGGCGGCGGTGGTGGAGCGGGCCAACCGGCTGCTGGCGGCGTACATCCGGCATGTTCTCGGACGCGAGCCGCCGACGCTGCGGGTCGTCTTCGGGCCGGGGCTGCCGGTGTGAGCAGTTCCAGGGGTGGGCGCGGGCGGTCGGGCGTGAAGTCGCCGCGGCGATCGGTCGATGCTGACCCTGAGGAACGTTCTCAGACGCGTCTCCGGCCGCGGCGCGCTGCCCGCGGCGGGGCGTGCTTTCCGCAGGGGCGGCTCGCCAGGCGGCGGCCGCGCAGGGGCGCCGCGATGAACCCGGACATCCTGGAGCGCGTCCTGTCCTGCGACACGTTGCCGACGATCCCCGCGGTCGGCGTGCGTGTCATCGAACTGGCGCAGGATCCGAACGTGCCGATGAAGGCGCTGGCGGACACGATCCGCCACGACCAGGCGCTGGCGGCGAAGGTATTGCGGACGGTGAACTCGGCGTTCTTCGCCCTGCGCCGGCCGTGCACGAGCGTGGACCAGGCGATCCTGCTGCTGGGGCTCTCGGCGATCAAGACGCTGGCGCTGGGGTTCAGCCTGGTGACGGCGATCTCGCAGGGAGAGACGGCGCCGGGTGAGTTCGACTATCCGGCGTACTGGCGGCGGTCGCTGTACACGGGGATCGCGGCGCGGGTGATCGCGCGGGAAGCGCGGCTGGGGTGCGAGGAGGAGTGCTTCCTCGGGGGATTGCTTCAGGACGTGGGGATGGTGGCGCTGTACCGGGCGCTGCGGTCGGAGTACGGCGTGCTGCTGATGCGTTCCGGGGGCGACCACCGGGAACTGGCGCGGCTGGAGATGGCGGGGCTGGAGATCCAGCACCCGGACGTGGGGGCGATGCTGGCGGCGCGGTGGCGGCTGCCGGATGAACTGGTGATGCCGATCAAGTACCACGAGCGGCCGAGCGCAGCGCCGGTGGCGCACCTGGCGCGGGTGCGCGCGGTGGCGCTGGGGAACACGGCGGCGGACGTGTTGACGGCGGACGAGGCGGCGGGGCCGCTGTCGCGGTTCGTGTCGCGGGCGAAGGAGTGGTTCGGCATTCCCCCGGGGCGGGCGGAGGAGATCCTCACGGGGATCACGGCGGCGACGCGCGAGGTGTCGAGCCTGCTGTCGGTGGACCCGGGGGACATCGCGGACGCGGCGGCGATCGTGCGCCGGGCGCGGGAGCGGCTGGCGACGATGTCGCTGCCGGCGGAGGAAGAAGTCAGCGCGGCGAAACCGGAGGAGCGCGACCCGGTGACGGGGCTGCCGGCGCGGATACCGTTCGACCGGACGCTGGTCGCCGCGTTCGAGCAGGCGCGGGCGGGGATGACGCCGCTGACGCTCGTCTTTGTGGAAGTTCAGGGGCTGGAGGAGATGGCGCGGACGCACGGCGCCGCCGCCGCGGAGGGGGCGCTGCGGGCGGCGGGCTCGGCGCTGGCGGAGGAGTTCCGCGGCGCGGGTGGGCTGGCGTTCCGGCACGGGCCGTCGATGCTGGCAGTGGTGGCGGCGAAGGCCGACCGTGTGGTGGTCGAGCGGGCGGCGGAGGCCGCGCGGCGGCGGATCGTCGCGACGCCGGTGGAGGTGCAGGGGGCGGGCGTGCCCAAGCGGCTGGCGGTGTCGGTGAGCGCCGGGCTGGCGTGGGTGGACGGGTTCACGCTCGGGAAGTTCAGGGACGTGGGGGAACTGGCGTCGTTCGCCGAGAGCGCGCTGCACGCGGCGAGGCTCGCGGGGCGGAACACGCTGCGCGTGTACGCGCCGGCGCCGCCGGCGGCCGCGGCGTGAGGCGGCGGGCGATCCGGATTACTTGGGCAGCAGGCGGCCGACGGTGCGCGGGCGGAAGGGGAAGTCGGCCAGCACGCGGCGGACATCATCGACGGTGACGGCGTTGATGCGCTCGAGTTCCTCCTCGAGCGTGGTGTACGTGCCGAGGTAGGTCCACAGGCGGCCGAGGCGCTGCATGCGGCCGCCGGGGCGCTCGCCGGCGACGGTGACGCCGGTGGCGATCTTCGAGCGGATCTTGGCGAGGTCTTCTTCGCACAACGTAGAGGCGAGCGACTCGACCTCGCGTTCGACGATGGACCAGACCTCGTCGAGGCGCTCGGGGTCGCAGGAGACGCTGACGAGGAAGTCGCCCACGCCGTCGCGCGGGTCGTAGCCGGCTTCGGCTTCTTCGGCCAGGCCGGGCTCGATCAACGCCCAGTGGAGGCGTGAGTTGTCGGCGCCGCCGAGGACCTGGGCCAGGAGGCTCGCGGCGTAACGGCGCGGGTCGCCCATCGCGGGGGCGGGGGCGAGCATCATGGCGTAGGCGCGGCTGACCTTCTCGTCGCGCAGGGTGAAGTCGGCGCCGCCGACCTTCGGCTCGTCGTGGCTGCGCGTCGCGCCGGTGCGGGTCCAGTGGCCGCACTGGCGCTCGATCTGTTTCACGGCCGCGTCGAAGTCGAGGCGGCCGGCGAGGGCGACGACGGTGTTGTCGGCCGAGTAGCGCTGCTCGAAGTAGGCGCGCATCTGCTCGGCGGTCATGGCGGAGATGGTCTGCGTGGTGCCCAGGACGCGGTGGGCGAGGGGGTGGGCGCCGTAGTGCTCCTCCATCTGGCGCTCGTAGAGGACCCAGAAGGGGTTGTCCTCGTACATGGCGATTTCTTCGAGGATGACCTTCTTTTCCGTCGCGAAGTCGCTCTCGCGCAGGGCGGGGCGGAGCATGTCGGCCAGCAGGTCGAGCGCGCCGTTGTCGCCCAGGAGGCGCTCGGGGAGGACGCTGGCGTAGAAGCAGGTCATCTCGCTGGTGGTGTAGGCGTTGTTGCGGGCGCCGATGGCGTCGAACTGGCGGTTGAGTTCTTCGGCGGTGCGCCGGTCGGTGCCCTTGAACATCATGTGCTCGAGGAAGTGGCTGACGCCCATGAGCGGCGAGGCCTCGTCGCGCGCGCCGGTCTTGACGAAGAAGCCGGCGGCGGCGGAGTGGGCCTGCGGCTCGACCTCGGCGACGATGGTCAGGCCGTTGGGGAGCGTGGCGTGGTGGAACACGGGCGAGTTGGCGGTCGTGGTGGGGGGCATCGAGGGAGAGTGTACGGTGCGGGCGCGGGGCGTGTGCGCCCGGTGCGCCCGGGATGCGGCGCCCGGTGCGCTCGGCGGAGCGCCCGGTGCGCCCGGGAAATTGCGGGGTTTGCGTGATCCACCGCGGGCGGGGCGGCGTCTAATCTGCCCCGCCCGTCGGGCGAGGACCCGCGGCGGGCACGGTGATGGGGGACGCGGGCCGCGCGGCTCGCGCACGCGAGAAGAAACAGGAGACATCATGACCGATGCACGCCCTGGCCGCCGCGCTGCGCGGCGGCGTTCCTGCGCCAGCCAGAAGTGCGACAACCTGATGGAGGCTCTGGAGCCGCGCCGGCTGCTGAATGCCGACCTGCCGTTCACGTACTACTACCCCGAGGGGTACGTGCACGACGGGATCAGCGAGTTCGTGCCGATCACCAACACGGGCGACACCGAGGTGCGCTACGAGTTGCACGCGCGGTACGAGGTCGGCGAGCGCGACCAGTTGCTGGCCGAGGGGGTGATCGCCCCCGGCACGCGCGGCGGCGTGACGATCAACCGCGCGGGGTCGCCGAGCGAGCGGCTGGCGCGGCCGGATACGCCGTATGCGCTGGTGCTGCGCACCAGCGGGCCGGTGGGCGCGACGATGTCGCACTACGACTTCGGCACGGCGGTGGGGGAGAGTTTCACCGAGCAGACGTCGATCGAGTGGACGTTCCCGGGGAGCCTGAAGGACCCGGCGCGGACGCGCGACTTCCTGGTCTTCTACAACCCCACGGATGAGCGCGTCGCGGTCGCGGTGGTGGTGTACACCGACGACGGCCAGCAGATCCCGATGTTCACGACGCTGGACCCGCAGCGCCGCGGCGGGTGGAACATCAACGACGAGGCGCGGATCCCCAACGGGGTGTACGCGCTTCAGGTGGTCGCGTCGCGGCCGATCGTGGCGGCGCTGTCGCACTACGAACTGGACGCCGGGCGCGGGTTCGGCGCCGTGGGCGTGCCCGACGGCGGCGGGACGGCCGGGTTCCTGGGCGGGGTCGAGTTCGACGCGGGCAACCGCGGGCTGGCGGACTCGGTGGCGCCGGCGGGCTCGGTCATCAGCATTCTCAACACGGGGCAGACCGAGGACGCGGCGGTCACGCTCACGTTCATCCCCAACAGCGCGCAGGGGGACGCGGGCGTGTTCGAGCGGACGCTGACGGTGCCGGTCCGCGGGCGCGCGACGCTGTCGGTGGGGGAGGTGGGGCTGCCCCAGGGCGTCGAGTACGGCGTGATCTACCGGTCGAGCACGCCGGTGTCGGTGAGCCTGATCGTCAACGAGGGCGCCGACGGGACGGGGATGTCGGCCGTGAACGCGGCGGCGACGGAGTGGAACTTCGGCGAGGGGTTCATGAGCCCGCCGCGGGCGGGGGCGGCGGTGACGGAGGACCTGTACCTCTTCAACCCCGGCGCCCGCGAGACGGAGGCGACGGTCGAGTTCTTCTTCAGCGACGGCTCGCGGTTCAGGGTCACGCGGACGCTGGCGTCGCAGGAACTGGAGAACGTCAACATCCACGATATCCCGGAGGTTGCGCAGCGCGGGGCCGATGCGTTCTACGGCATCCGCGTGAGGGCGGACCTGCCGATCGTCGCGACGTTCGAGCACTGGGACAACGACCTTGGCGGCGGGTTCTCCACACCTGGCTCGGCGCGGGGCGAGGTCGTGCCGATCACAACCGTCCCGCTCGCCTGACCGGGGCGGGCGGTTTTGGGGGGGGACGGGGTGTGGGGGGGAACAGGGGCGGCCGCTCGGGCCAGGGCCTTGCCCGTTCGGTCAGCCCCGTTGCGGGGTGGGGCTCCCCAAGCCTTCGCGCAGCGCCCGGCAGACCTTTGCCGGGTGCTGTGCTGCGCAGACGGCGGCGCTGACGGCGACGCCGCGGCAGCCGGCGGCGGCGAGGTCGCGGATGTTCTCCGGCGTGATGCCGCCGATGGCCAGGTGCGGCATGCGGTCGCCAAGTTCAGCGACGAAGGCACGCAGATACTCCGGGCCGGCGAGCACGGGTTTGTGTTTCGTGGTGGTGGCGAACATGGGGCCGACGCCGCAGAGGTCGGCGCCTTCGGCGGCGGCGCGGCGGGCCTGGTCGAGGTTGGAGGTGGAGACGCCGACGAGAAGGCGGTCGCCCGCGAGGCGGCGGACATCGCGGACGGAGAGGTCGGTCTGGCCGACGTGGACGCCGTCGGCCCCGGCGAGCAGCGCGACGTCGGGGCGGTCGTTGATGATGACGGCGGCGCGGCCGCGGGCGATGGCGACCAGGCGGCGGGCGCGGGCGAGCAGTTCACCGGCGTCGAGGGTCTTCTCGCGGAGTTGGAGGCAGTCGGCGCCGCCTTCGATCGCGAGGCGGGCGACGTCTTCCCACGGGTGGTGGCGGCAGAGGCTCTCGGTGATGAGGACGCAGAGGGCCCACTGCGGCGCGCGGCCGGCGCCCAGGGCGGTGAGGAGGCGGCGCTCGAGTTCGTAGCCGCGGTAGCGGAGGGCTTCGAGCCTGGCCGCGCCGGGCGGGGAGGCGACCTTGGCGCACTCCTCGAGCGAGCGCAGGGCCTCGGCGAGGCGCTTGCACGCGGCGGCGGCGACGTCGCGGAGGCCGGCGCGGCTGGATTCGCGGGCGGTGGTGATCTGCGTGCCGACGTCGCCGGGGGTGTTGCGCGCGGCGAGCAGGGCGCTGGCGCCGCCGGCGTCGGCGGCGAGGGCGCCCGCGGCGGCGTCGAACTCATGCCGCGCGGTCTTGAGGGCGGCGGAGAGGTCGGCGTCGTCGAGGGCGAAGCGGGCGACGTCCTCCATGACGCGGAGGGCCTCGCGCGCGCGGTTGGCCGCGGCGTCGATGATGCGGAGCAGGCCGGGGTCCATCGGGCGATCGTACCGGAGCCGCCGGGCGTGGGGCGATGGGCGCGCGGGGGCGGCGCCGGTGGAAGAGCCGCGTCGCACGCGCCGGGCGGGCGGCCGCTACCATGGCGCGCATGTCCACCGTTACCGCGCAGCCCGAGCCGTGCGTGCTGGTCATCTTCGGCGCCTCAGGGGATTTGACGCAGCGCAAACTCGTCCCGGCCCTGTACGAGTTGGAGCATCAGGGGCGGCTGCCGAAGGGGATGTGCGTCATCGGCATGTCCCGCACGCCGATGAGCGACGAGGACTTCCGGGCGAAGATGAAGGAGTCCTGCCGCGAGTTCGCGACGGGGTTCGACGAAGCGCACTGGCCGCGGCTGGCGGCACGGCTGCACTACCACGTCGGGGACGCCGCGGAGCCGACGGGGGCGGGATACGACGGGCTGGCGAAGCGGATCAACCAGTTGGCGGAGGCCAACGGGCTGGTCAAGCCGTCGGGGAGTCCGAACATCCTGTTCTATCTCTCCGTGGCGCCGCAGTTGTACGAGCCGATCATCGCGAACATCGGGGCCTCGGGCCTGCTGACGGAGGGGAAGCGCTGGTGCGCGATCGACCCGGCCGCGTCGAGTTGGCAGCGGATCATCGTCGAGAAGCCCTTCGGGACGGACCTGCAATCGGCGGTGCTGCTCAACAAGGCGCTGGGGCGCGTCTTCGACGAGGAAGACATCTTCCGCATCGACCACTATCTCGGGAAGGAACTGGTCCAGAACATCCTCGTGATGCGGTTCGCGAACACGATCTTCGAGCCGATCTGGAACCGGTCGTACATCGATCACGTGCAGGTGACGGCGGTGGAGAAGGTGGGGGTGGGGTCGCGGGCGGCGAACTTCTACGACCAGGCGGGGGCGCTGCGGGACATGATCCAGTCGCACCTGCTGCAGATTCTGGCGCTGATCGCGATCGAGCCGCCGTCGCGGTTCGAGGCGGGGGCGATCATGCGCGAGAAGATCAAACTCTTCGGCGCGGCGAAGATCGCGCGGCCGGAGGACGTGCCGCGGCTGGGCGTGCTGGGACGCTACGGCCCCGATCCGGTCACCGGCGAGCCGGGGTACGCGGAGGAGAAGGGCGTGGACCCCGCGCGGCGGACGGAGACGTTCGCGGCGATCCGGCTGGACTTCGACAACTGGCGGTGGGCGGGCGTGCCGTTCTTCCTGCGGTCGGGGAAGAAGTGCGCGGCGAAACTGACCGAGGTGGTGATCCAGTTCAAGCGACCCCCGACGGACCCGTTCGTCGCGATCAACGGCGAGGCCGCCGGCGGCGGGGCCGCTTCGGAGTCGCTGCGGATGCCGAACCGGCTCATCATCGGGATCGCGCCCCACGAGGGGATCTCCCTGCGGCTGGAGGCCAAACGCCCCGGGGCGGGCCTGCACATCGACTCCGCCGAGTTGAATCTGGATTACCTCGAGCGATTCGGGGGCGAAACCCAGGAGGCGTACGGGCCGCTCATCCTCGACGCGATGCGCGGCGACCGCACGCTGTACAAACACCGCGACGAGGTCGAGTCAGGATGGGCAATCTGCCAGCCCTTCCTCGACTCCGCGGCCCTGCGCGACGCGCTGGCGACGTACACCCCCGGCGGGTGGGGGCCGGCGGAGGCGGACGACCTGATCGCGCGGGGTACGCCGCCGGGTGAGCCGCCGCGGCGGTGGCACAACGCCGAACGCTGATCGCGTTTGAGATCGGGTGTGTCCGCACTTCGGACGGGTTCTCCCGTCGCGAGGCGGCGGCTATCGTGGTCCCCTGTCGGGTGGGGAGGGACGGGCAGGCGGGGGGTTGGAGAATCTGTGATGCTCGCATGCGTTCCTGCGTCCGTTGGTTCCCTCGCCGCCGCGCTTGCCGCCCTCGGGGCGGGCGAGCCGCGGATTCTCATCGCCGATCGCACCAGCGACGTGATCTGGGCGGTCCACGACGCCGACGGCGACGGGACGATCAGCGCGGCGGAAGTGCGGCCGTGGTTCGACGCCTCCAACGCGGCGGGGACGCTCAACACCTCGAGCGCGGCGTCGATCGCGGCGCACCGCACCGGCCGCGTCGCCGTGGCGGACAGCGACTCGGCGCGGCGGAACATTTATCTGTTCCGCGACATGAACGGGGACGGCGATGCGCTGGACAAGGGGGAGTCGTCCATCGCCGCGACGCCGGCCAACTTCGCCGGGGTGCTCTTCACCGGGCCGACGGGGATCGCCTTCGACGCCGCGGGGCGGCTGATCGTTTCCAACTCCGCGACCAGCGGGGGCGCCGATGCGATCTACAGGCTGGTGGACCTCGATCTGGACGGGCGCTTCGAGGGGGAGAACGAGATCGTCGAGATCGTGGGGGTTCCGGCGTTCGGCGCGATAAGCACGACGGCGTGGAACCCGTCGCAGGTGGTGGTCATCGGCGAGGAGGGGTACATGCGCAACTCCACCGCCGGGGTCACCGCGGGCGTCTACCGCTTCCGCGACCTGGACAACAACGGGCGAGCCGACGATCCGGGTGAGTTCATGCCGTTCTGGGCGAACAGCGGCGAGAACCTCTCCGGCGTGCTTCCGACGGCCGGCACGACGCTGGAGGCCGATGCCGCGCGGCCCGGGTCGCTCTACGCGATCATTCTGGTCAGCGGCGCCGACCGGCTCGTGCGGCTTACGGATGTGAACGGCAACGGGGACGCTCACCAGCCCGGCGAAGCGCTGATCGTGTACGAGAACGCGGCGAGCGGGTTTACGCCCGTGAGCATTCTGAGCCTGCGCGACGGGCGCGTGATCCTCGCCGACAACGGCGGCGACCGGCTCATCATGCTCCGCGACCTCGACGGCGACAGCCTGTTCATCAGCGAGGGCGAGGCGACGGTGCTGTTCGACAACGCCGTCACCCCGATCGTGGGGGCCGTGCAGCAGATCGAACTGCTCCCCTGTCAGGGGGACTGGGACCTGGACCTGACGGTCAACTCCAGCGACATCTCCGCGTTCCTGACGGATTGGCTCGCGGCGGTGACCGCGGGCACGATCCAGGCGGACGTCACCGCCGACGGGGTGACGAACTCCGCGGACATCTCCGCATTTCTGACGGCGTGGCTGGCCGGCGTGACGGGCGGGTGCTGACCCCCGGCTCCCGTTTTTGACCCGCGGCTGTGCTTCCCTCTTTTGTTGGAAGGGTGAATCGGGTATTCTGGGACCTGGTTCCTTTTCCGGGAGATCTGCCATGCGCACACTCAGCACCGTCGTGGGGCTGGCGGCCGCGGTGGTCGTCGCCGGTCCGGCTTTGGCCCAGCAGTCGGTCACGGTGGACCTTGCGGGGGTGGAAGTCCGCCACGGTAGGGATCAGGCGCGCAGCAGCGTCCCCGGGACGCTCGCCCCGGCGGCGCGGTACCGCTACGAGATCAGCGGCACCGTCCGCGGTCAGCCCGCCCTCTCTGCCCTGTGGTTCCTCTTCAACGAACCGGTTCCGCTCGAGGAGGCCCTGGAAAGCCTGGTGGATGGGTCGTCGGCGTTCCTCACCGGTGTGGTGGCCAATCCGGACCTCGAACACCCGTTTACCCTGACGGACGAGGAGGTCTCCGGCTCGCAGATGATCGGCTCGACCAATGCCGTCTTCAGCGCGACGATCAGCGCCGGGATCGACGCCTCTGACGTGGCGTTCTTCTCGATCTCGGACGTCACGATTACCCCCAGCGCCATCGGGTACCTGCAGTTCGTCAGCGGCTCGGTGGTGATCACGCGGATCCCCTGCCCCGCCAACTTCGACGAAGGGGGCGTGCCGGGGAGCGTCACCTCCAGCGACATCTCCGCGTTCCTCACGGCGTGGCTGGCCGACCTGAACAGCGGTGGGCGCGAGACGGACTACAACCTGGACGGGGTCGTCAACTCCGCCGACATCTCCGCGTTCCTGACGGACTGGCTCGCCACGGTGACCAACGGGTGCCCGGAGTAAAAGGCTCCGGCCAGCCCCTCGCGGCTGGGGCGTCCGAGAACGGCCGTTCGTTGGCCGGCTGGGGAAGTGGAGGTATCTTGAGAGCGAGGCCCCTGTTCAGGGGCCGAAAGTCGCACCGCCCCTTGACGGGCTGAGGTGGTCCACATGTGTGAGACTCGGTTTCCGTTCGCGCGGGCTCTGGTCGGCGCCGGTGTCGCCGCGTGCCTGCTTCCCGCTGTTTCCGCCACCGCCCAGGTTGCCCGGTCCGACCTCGAGATCCCGGTGACGATCGACCGGGTGCCGAGGCTGGTGGTGACCCTGTCGGGGAAGGTGCTTCTGGACGAGACGCGGCCGGACGGTCCCAAGCAGCCGGCCGAGCCCGCTCCGCGCGGGCCGGGGTGCCCGGTTGTCGTCAGCACGCACACCGATGCGAACTTCGGCGGCGGCTCGTTCATCGTCCAGGCCGGCTTCGCCGAGAACGAGATGCTGGCGGCCTCCTACGTGCTGTCTCCCTCGACGTTCCCGGTGAAGTTCGAGTCCGCGGAGGCGATCTTCGCGACCAGCAACGCGACGGTCCCGACGACGACCCAGTGGTCGATCCTTCTCTTCGACGGCCCGCCGAACAGCGGGATGCTGCTGTATGAGGAGAGTTCGCTCGAGGGCATCCTCCCGCCGATCCAACTGGGACCGGGGACCAACGCGGTGGTCGTCCAGGTGGTGATCGACCCGAGCGATCCCGAGCAGGTCTTCTTCTTCAACACCGGGGGCACCAACACGATCAGCGTCGCCTTCCGCGTTGACGATCACAACAACGGGCCGGCCAACCCGTGCTTCGCCTCACCGCCGACGTCCAGCAACGCGTTCCCGGTGACGGACGTTTCGGGCCTGGCGTCGCCGGCGGGGAACTGGCTCTACGGGCTCAACTGCGGCATCTTCGGGTGCCCCCCCAACGGCGGGTGGGCGAGCTTCCATTTCCTCTCGGCGGCGTGCCGGCCCAGCGGCGACTGGGTGATGCGGATGACCTGGTCCCCGGTGAACTGTGAGCCGGCGGCCGGGGCCTGCTGTCTGCCCAACGGCATGTGCGAGGTGCGTCCGGCGAGCCAGTGCCAGCCCGGCCAGGGGGTGTATCAGGGCGACGGGACGACCTGCGAGGGGGTCAACTGCCCGCCGCCGACCGGGGCGTGCTGCTTCGCGAGCGGGTTCTGCCTCGTTCTGACGGAGGCCGACTGCATCGGGGGCGGCGGGCAATGGGCCGGGGCGGGGACGGCCTGCGGTCCGAACAGCAGTTGCCCGACCGGGGCCTGCTGCCTCCCCAGCGGACAGTGCGAGGTGGTCACGGCCGGCGAGTGCGCCGCCGCGGGCGGGGTGTTCCGCGGGGTGGGTGTGGCGTGCTCGGGGGCGAACTGCCCGCAGCCCAGCGGGGCGTGCTGCCTGCCCAACGGCTTCTGCCTCGTGCTGACCGAGGCGGATTGCGCGGGAATTCCCGGGGTGTGGCGCGGCGCCGGGACGGCCTGCGACGCCAGCATCTGTGAGGAGGAGGAAGGCTGCCCCGTCGACTGGAACGCGGACGAGATGGTCAACTCTTCGGACATCTCGGCGTTCCTCGCCGGCTGGCTGGACAGCCTCCAGAACGGCACGCTGGACGCCGACTTCAACCAGGACCAGACGGTGAACTCCTCGGACATTTCCGCGTTCCTGACGGAGTGGCTCAACGCCGTCCAGAACGGGTGCTGAGGCCGCAACCGGGCCGGACCGGGTGGGTTGAACAAAGACCTCCGCTGCGGCTCCCGGCCAAGGCACGAACGCGGGCGGACCCCGGGTTTTCCTGTGGGAGATGGAATCCTCTTGACGAAATCGGGTTCTGATAGAAACTAGGAATCCGCCTTTTGTGATCTCTTTGCCTCCCCGGTTTCGGGGGTGGCAGTGTCTCAAGACCGTTCTGGTCCCCCATCCGAAGGAGTCGAAATGTCACGTCGCGCACGCTCACTTCTCTGCCTTGCTGGCCTTGCCCTCGCTGCCACGTCGCCGGCGCTGGGGGACGGCCCTGACGTCATCGTCGGCGACCTGCCCAACGTCCAATACTGGGGCGTCGTCGCCGGCCCCCTCCCGGGCACTTCGGACGACATCGTGGCGTACTCGATCGGGACGACTTCGTGCAACATCGGGACCCAGCAACTCAGTTGGATCGAGACGACCAACCGGCACCCGGTGATCGCGCAGAACCTGTACCGCCTGAAGAACGGCCGCTTCGAGCAGATCGGCATGTCGTGGCTCAAGCACGGCTTCTGCGCCCTGCAGGAGACGGTCTGCTCCAGCACGCCCGGGTACCCGCCGTGCTCGCCGGCCGGCTTTGCCTGTGAGAACCGGCTGGGCGTCGGCTGCTCCGACCCGTACTCGTCGGCCCTGAACGGCACGCAGTCGCGGCTGGGCCCGCGCTCGCACGTCAACGCGTTCACGGGCGAGTTCCCGTACCCGTTCCAGAACCCGGGCCCCGGTTTCGTGACCCCGCCGCCGGCGTCGGGGGTGATCGCCCGCCGGCTCCAGGTGGCGGTTGACGACGTGACGCCCTCGCTGAACCAGGGCGCGACCTACTTCGTCGAGGGGCAGTACGTGGCCCTGGATGACGCCAGCGCGGGGAACGGGAACAACAACACGTCGTACCGCCGCGTCCAGTTCAACAGCGTGAGCCAGGCCGTCATGGTCGGCCCGACGCAGCGGCAGAAGCCGGCGATCCAGGGGTGGAAGGAGTTCGACAGCGGCGTGACGCTGGCGATCCTGGACGTTCCGGGCGAGGGCCGCTTCTACCTCGCCGGCAAGGCGATCGACAACGGCGACGGCACGTGGACGTACAACTACGCCCTGTACAACATGAACTCGCACGCGTCGGCCGGGAGCATCACGTTCGAACTCGGCTGCGGCGCGACGGTGCTGGAGCAGGGCTTCAGCGCTCCGAAGTACCACTCGGGCGAGGTCTACAGCAACGCGCCGTGGGTCGCCACTGAGGCGGCCGCGGGGTCGGTGACCTTCGCGACCGAGTCCGAGTCGCAGAACCCCAACGCCAACGCCGTGCGCTGGGGCACGACCTACACGTTCTGGCTCAAGACCGACAGCCCGCCCGCCACGGGGAATGTGACGGTCGGCCTGTGGCGCAACCCGGGCGGCACGCTCAGTGCGGGCGGCTTCCCGGTTCCGGGCGCCGTCTGCCGCGCGGACTGGAGCGGCGACGGCGGCGTGAACTCCGCCGACATCTCCGCGTACCTCACCGACTGGCTGGAGAGCGTGCAGGTTGGCAACGACGCCGCGGACTACAACTGCGACGCCACGGTCAACTCCAGCGACATCTCCGCGTTCCTGACCAGTTGGCTCAACGCCGTCAACGGCACGGGCTGCTGAACCATCGCGGGGCCCCGGCCCCGAGCCCGATCGATCCTTCGGAGGCCCGCGCCCGACGGCGCGGGCCTCTTTTCGTTGTACGCCTTGGGATGCCGGGCGGGGCGTGCTGAGCGTCGCGGCGCCGCGGGCCGGGGCGCGGCGGGCTGGTTCCTATGATCGGGGCCTTTTGCCAGAATCCGAGGAGGCCCGCGAGATGTCCGACGCCCCCCCGCCCCCCCCCCTC
>Ga0180217_1001844_pt1 | contig 21344 bp, 24 predicted proteins | sample eDN3rd37CBELigOP_FD_128521 | JGI IMG/M metagenome (GOLD analysis project Ga0180217, IMG submission 128521) | Enriched Organic Plus compost microbial communities from Emeryville, California, USA - eDNA 3rd pass 37_C BE-Lig OP (version 2) (version 2) ... | reverse complement strand
GCCCTGCTGGACAAGGCCCGCGCACGGGCCCAGGCCGCGGCCAGACGCCGCGCCGAGGCCCAGGCCGCCCCCATGCGGGCCCTGTGCATCCTCCAGTTGGCCCAGTCCCTGGAGCGGGCCATGGCCGACAATCGCTCCCAGACCTCCCTCCGCCGCGCCGCCCAGGCCCTGCTCCGCGCCATGGCCAGCGCCGACCCCGCCTCCCTCCACCTGGCCACCCTCCCCGGCGCCCTCAACAGGCTCCGCGCTCTGACACACCGCGACACCTCCCCCCAGCCCGCCGACGCCCACCCCGACCAGACCGACCAGCCCCAGCAGCAGCAGCACCAGCAGCCTTCCCCCTCTCCCTCCGCCGCCACACCCACCGCCACCACCGACTCCCCTCCTCCTCACCCCACCCCGCCCACCGACGGCACCAACACCACCGACACCAACGAGCACGACGACGACCCCCTCACCCGCCTCCACGACACCCTGGCCACCCTCCAGCGCATCCGCGGCGGCGTCCCCCTCGACATCCCCCCCGACGTCATGGCCGCCGTCACCGCCGAACTGACCAGGCAAGAGCACTCCCCACCACACCGCCAGGCCGGCTAATCCCCCGCCCGCACCCCATCTCCCCCCTCACCTGCTCACCCCCACCCCCTCCCTCTCCTCCACAAACTTCCCCACATCCCCCGGCCCCGCCGGCGGATACCTCCCTCCCGTCCGCTCCCGCATCCCCGCGCGCAACTCCAGCCGCATGCGGTCGATCTCGCGCGCCAGAAACTCCAGCCCCGCCTCCGGCCCCATCGCTTCCAGCACCTCGTACGGCACCACCCGACCCAACTTCGAGGCCACCCGCTTCCCCCACAAACTCGGCCACTTCTTGTGCCGCGGCCACGCGTCGAAGCACCCTTCCACCGCCACCGGCAGCACCGCGCACCGCGCCTTGGTGATCAGCAGCCACGCCCCCCGTTTGAACGGCATCATCGCCCCGTCCGACGTCCTCGCCCCCTCCGGGAAGATCGTCAGCACCTTCCCCTTGCGCAACTCCTCGATCGCCGTCCGCATCGCCGCCACGTCCGGCCGTCCCCCCTCCTGGATAGGCACCCCGTTGAGTGCCCGCAGCAGCCACGCAAACGCCGGGTTCTTGAACAGCCCGCTCCGCGCCAGAAACGTCAGGTGCCGGTTGCGGATGCTCAGCCCCACCAGCGGCGGATCGAGGAACGACTGGTGGTTCGCCACGATCAGCAGCGCCCCCTCCGCCGGCGGCGGCTCCACCTGCTCCCGCCGCAGCCGGTACACCACCAGAAACGCCAGTTCCACCACCCGGAAGCAGAACTCGTAGAAGAGGATCGCCGCCAGCGACCGCCCCGGGTTCAGCCTCCGCAGCCCGCTCAGCCCGAAACTCAGCATTGTGCGGACCCGGGCGCGACCGCGCGCTCGCCCCCGCGCACCCTCGCCCCCAGCCGCCCCCGCGCAATCCGCTCCAGCGTCCCCACCACCTCCTCGAACCCCAGCCCCGACGTGTCGATCCGCTCCGCCCCTTGCGGGCACACCAGCGGCCCGTCCGCACGCGTCGAGTCCGACCGGTCCCGCTCCATGATCTCCCGCACCAGCACCGACTCCTCCGCCTCCCGCCCCCCGCGACGCAACTGCGCCGCCCGCCGCGCCGCCCGGATCTCCGGCGACGCATCGAGGTAGAACTTGAGGTCCGCGTTCGGGAACACCACCGACCCCTGGTCCCGCCCCTCGCTCACCAGCCTCGGGTGCTCCGCCGCGATCCGCCGCTGCCGCTCCACCATCAGCCGCCGAAGTTCCGGGATCCCCGCGATCGGCGACACCACCGCCGTCACGTCCGCATCCCGGATCCGCCGCATCACCGACTGCCCGTCGGCCAGCAGCGTCGGCGGGTCCGTCGTCCAGTCGAACCGCAGGTCCGCCTTGACCACCGCCTCCACCAACTCCCGCGGCTGGTCGATCGGGATGTTCCGGTCCAGCGCGATCGCCGCCGCCGCCCGGTACATTGCCCCCGTGTCTAGGAAGTCCAGCCCCAGCCGCCGCGCCAGTTCGCGCGCGACCGACGACTTGCCCGTCCCCGCCGGCCCGTCGATGGTGATGATCACCCCGCACCCCGCCGTGTTCCCCCCGTCCCCGCTCGCGCCCGCCGCCGCACTCATTCCTTCCCGCCCTCCATGCCCGCGGCGGTCTTCAGGATGTCCCGCGTCTTCTCGATCCCCTCGATCGGATCCCCCTTGCCCCGGTAGTCGATCGCCAGCGTCCCCGAGTACCCCACCGACGCCACGACCTTCGCGTACTCCACCAGGTCGTACCCCTCGTGCACCGGCGCCCCCGACTTGTCCTCCACGAACCCGACGGACGACGCCGTCACGCCCGAAGCGTACGGAGTCAGCCGGCGAAGGAAGTACGCCGGGTCATCGGTCTTCGACGCCGCCTGAAAGTCCGGCAGCGTCCCGATCCGGAAGCCCCCGACCTTCTTGATCAGGTCCGTCAGCCGGTCCGGCTTCGCCGTCAGCCCCGGGTGCGACATCAGGAGCAGGTTGACCTCCAGCCGGTCCGCGGCCTGCAGCGCCTGCCGCAGCCGGTCCGCCGCGGCCACCAGCGCATCCTCCGTGTCCGGCCCCGCCACCGCGACCGCCGCCGCGTTGCACCCCAGCCGGTGCGCCGCCTTGGCCACGCGGACCAGCCGCTGCACCGCGGCCTCCGCCCGCTCCTCATCCTCGTCCGCCAGCGGCTGCGGCTCCGACTCGATCAGCACCAGGCACGGGCAACTGGCCTTGTCCGCGGCCTCGCGCAGCCGGTCCAGGCGCTCGTAGTCCGCCCCGACGAGCATGGAGGTCGCGACGTTGAGCCCGAACAGGTCCAGCCGCTCCCGGGCGAAGCGCGGCAGGTCGGTGAGTTGCAAAGGCTTGGCGCCGCCGGGCTGCGGCTGGCGCATCAGGGGAACCAGCGATGTTGCGGCAAGTGTGAGAAGCATCGGCTGGCGGCACTGTAACCACGCCGGGTGGCCCTGCCAAATCGGTCCCGTCCCGGCCCAGGCGCGCCCCCGCCGACCGCCGCCATGAGGCTAGCATCCTTCCCCCCGGGCCACCCGCTCGGCCCGGGGCCAGAGCACAAGGCGACACACCCCATGACCACCCCCACCGACCGCTCCTACAGCGAGAGCCACGAGTGGCACAAGCTCGAAGGCGACACGATCACGCTCGGCCTGACCCGCTACGCGGTCGATCAGCTCACGGACGTCACCTACGTTGAGATGAAGCCCCCGGGCACCAAGGTCGCCGCCGGCGACGCCGTGGGCGAGGTCGAATCCGTGAAGACCACCAGCGACGTCTACTGCGCCGTCCCCGGCGAGATCACCGAGGTCAACGCGAAACTGTCCGAGGATCCGTCGCTGCTCAACAGCGATCCGTACGGGGCCGGCTGGCTGATCAAGGTCCGGGTGACCGACCCATCGGCGATGTCCAAACTGATGGACGCCCAGACCTACGCCAAGCAGTACGGCTGACCCGAACCCTTCTTTGTCCCAAGCCCGATGCTCGAAACCCTGCTCACGGAACCGCCGGCCCCTCCCGTGGGCAACCCGGCCCCCGGTGGGCAGGTAGGCATCGGCCGGAGTACCGTGTGAGCCTCATCGCAGGGCCCGAACCGACCGCCACCAGCCGCGCCGGCGCCGGGCCCAGGAGCCCGAGCGGCATGATCAAGTGCACCGATGTGCACAAGACCTACCGCACCGACACACGGAGCGTCGAAGCCCTCCGCGGAGTCGATCTGTGCGTGGAGGGGCCCGGGTTCTACGGCATCATGGGCGCTTCGGGCAGCGGCAAGAGCACCCTTCTGCACCTGCTTGGGGCCCTCGACAAGCCCGACCGCGGCGAGGTCGTGATCGACGGCAAGTCCCTCTCCGGCCTCTCGGAGCGTGAACTGACCGTCTTCCGCCAGCGGCACATCGGCATCGTCTTCCAGCAGTTCAACCTGATCCCGACCCTCACGGCGCTGGAGAACGTCACGCTCCCCGGCCTGCTCGCGGGCGAGTCGGAGGGGATGCTGCGGGCCCGCGCCGAGGAGTTGCTGGACAGGCTCGGCGTCCTGAAGCGGGCCTCGCACCGGCCCGATGCGCTCAGCGGCGGCGAGCAGCAGCGCGTGGCGATCGCCAGGGCGCTGCTCTTTGAGCCGCCGGTGCTGCTGGCGGACGAGCCGACGGGGAACCTGGACTCGGCCAGCAGCGAGCGACTGTGGACGCTGCTGGGGGAACTGGCCGCCAGCCACGAGATGACCGTGCTCATGGTCACCCACGAGCCGGCGGCGGCGGCGCACTGCCAGAAGGTGTTCGTGCTGCGGGATGGGCGCGTGACCGGGCACATTGCGACGGAGGGCCTGGATGCGGCCGGCGTGGCGTCTCAGTATCAGGAACTTATCCGAGCGGCGTAGCCGCACGGCGCTGCTGGTCGCCACCGTCGCCCTCTCGGCGGCGCTGATCGCGGCGGTCACCTGCGCCATGGCCTCGGCGCACAAGGCGATCCGCCGTCGCATCGACGCCACCGTCGGCGCCGCGGACCTGCGCATCGCGCACGTCGGGAAGCGGCCGTTCGATCAGCAGATCCTGCACGTCGCCGAGTCGTGGCCGGAGGTCGCTCTCGCCGTCGGGCGCGGGCAGGACGCGATCCCGCTCCGCAACCCGCGCACCGGCCAGGAGGTCCCGACGATCGGCTACGGGCTGATGCTCGACCGCGAGTTCAAACTCCGGCCGCACAGCCTGCGCGAGGGGCGGACGATCGAGCGAGAGGGGGAGATCGCCCTGGACCCGCACAGCGCTTCGCAACTGGAGGCGCAGATTGGCGACCGGCTGGAGGTCGTGCGCTTCGGCACGCCGGTGACGCTCGAAGTTGTGGGGATTGTGGACCAGGCGGCCGTCGGCGGGATCGCCCGGGCCGAGTCGTTCGTCACGCTCGAGCAACTGGCCGAGATCCAGGACGTCCGCGGCAAACTGCGCGAGGTGGACATCGTCCTCAAGCCCGGCGCCGACCCGCAGGCCGTCGCCGAGGCCCACGCCGCGGAGATGCCCCGGGGCCTGGTCCTCAGCCCGACGGCCAAGATCACCTCGGGGCTGGACAAGAACCTCCAGGGAAGCCAGATCGGGATGGTGATCGCGGCGACGCTGTCGTTCCTCGCCGCGGCGTTTATCATCATGACCGGGCTGACGACCGACATGACCGAGCGTCAGCGCGAACTGGCGATCCTGCGGTGCATCGGGGGGACGCGGGCGCAACTGGCCGAGGCGCAGGTCGTCGCGGGGGGCGTAGTTGGGATCCTGGGCGCGATGGTCGGCGTGCCGCTGGGCGTTGGGGGGGCGTGGGTGCTTGTGTCGCTGCTGCGGGACCAGTTACCGGCGGGGTTCGCGGTGTCGTGGCTGGGGGTGGCTCTGGCGGTGGGGGGCGCGGTGCTGTCGGGGATCATCGGTGCGAGTTGGCCCGCGGTGCGGGCGATGCGCACCAGCCCGCTGGAGGCGATGCGCGTGCGGGCGAGGCATCCGCGGCCGAGGGGGATCGTGCTGTGCCTAGTCTTCGGTCTTCTGGGCGCGGCGATCCACATCGCGATCATCTCGCTGCTGCGTGATCGCACGCTTGTGTTCTGGGGCGACATCGTCGTCGGCGTGCCGTCGATGTTCGCGGGGTACTTCCTGCTGGCGGTGCCGGCGACGCTCGCGGTCGTGGCGCTGGTGGGGCCGCTGATCGGCCGGGCGCTGCGCCTGCCGGGGAACCTGCTGGGGCGGACGGTGCTGGCGACGCCGTACCGCCACGGCTTCACCGCCGCGGCGATGATGGTGGGCCTGGCGCTGCTGATCGCGATCTGGACCAACGGGCGAAGCGTGCTGCGCGACTGGCTGCAATCGCTGACGTTCCCGGATGCGTTCGTCTACGGCCGCTCGATGAGCGAGCAGACGCAGGAGCGGATCGAGCAGATCCCGGGGGTGCGCGGCACGGTGGCGATCACGCTCCAGTCGCTGGCGCCGGAGAACGTCTTCGGGATCCCGGGCCTCAGCCGCTACCAGACGACGTTCATCGCCTTCGAGCCCGAGCCGTTCTTCAGGATGACGACGCTCAAGTGGGAGGAGGGGGACCCGAAGACGGCGCTGGAGAAACTCCAGCGCGGCGGGGCGGTGCTGGTGGCCAAGGAGTTCAAACTGACCCGCGGGATGGGCGTGGGGGACACGATCGACCTGGAGTACCAGGGGCAGAACTACCAGTTCGAGATCGTGGGTGTGGTCAACTCGCCGGGGCTGGACATCGTCAACAAGTTCTTCGACATCGGCGAGGAGTACCTCCAGCAGGCGGTCAGCGCGGTCTTCGGGAGCCGGCGCGACCTGATCGAGAAGTTCGGCAACGACGCGGTCAACCTGATCCAGATTGACATCGACCCCGCGGCGGACGACGAGGCGGTCGTGAAGGCCGCGCGGCGGATCCCCGGCGTCATCACCGCCGGGAGCGGGCGGGAGATCAAGGGGGAGATCACGACGTTCCTGGGTGCGACGCTGCTGATCTTCTCTGTTGTGGCGGTGGGGGCGATGCTGGTGGCGTGCTTCGGCGTGGCGAACCTGATCGTCGCGGGGATCCAGCAGCGGCAGTTCGAGTTCGGCGTGCTGCGGGCGATCGGGGCGCAGCGCGAGACGGTGGCGCGGCTGGTGCTCGGCGAGGCGATCATCATCGCCATCGTCGCGTGCCTGCTGGGCACGATCATGGGGGTGCAGGGGAGTTGGGCGGGGCAGCGGCAGTACCAGAACCTGCTGGGGCTCGACCTGACGCTGAAACTGCCGTGGGGCGCGATCGCGGCCGGCTGGGTGATCCTGGCGGCGATCACGCTGGCGGCGGCGTGGCCGGCGATCTGGCGGCTGGCGCAGCGCGAGCCGCGGGAGTTGCTGGGGGCGATGAAGGGGTGAGCGAGCCGGGGCGGGCCTGGCAGGATGTCACACATTTGCTATACTGAAACTGGTCGGGCCGGCCCGTGCGGCGGCCCCGGCCCGCGGCCGTCGTGGCCGCGGGAGCGGAGGGCGGCATGGGTAAGGGCGGCGGACCGCGGTGGGTGCCTCTTGCTAGGCTCCTCTTGCTAGGCTCGCAGACCTGCTCCAGGGGCACGGGTATATCCCGGACGTGCCGATGCAGATCGGTCCGGGTGAAGCGTACCACCGGTTCGTGCCGCCGCTGGGCAGTGGGCTGCCGATCATCGGAGTGAGCAGCAAAGATGGCCAGATCGAAGAAGAACACTTCGACACGGCGCGCCAGATCGTCGGTGGGCCGGACGACCGCTGAGCCGCGGGCACGCACCTTTGATCCCGTGCTCCTTCGGCGCGCGCAGGAGGTTGTGCGCGACTACCGGATCATCGTCGAACGCCATCGGAGCGGCAGGTACGTCGGGTTCTCCGCCGAACTGCCCGGCGTGATGGGCGGGGGCGACACGCCGGAGGCGTGCATCGCGGACACGCTGCGCAGTCAGGCGTACTGCGTCGCGATCATGCTGGAGAAGAACGAGCCGGTCCCCGAGCCGGTGTCGAAGCGGGCGAGGACGGAGCAGCTCAACCTGCGCGTCTCGCCGAGCGAGAAGCATGCGCTGGAGGAAGCGGCGATCGAGGAGGGCTACCGCAGCGTGTCCGACTTCGTGCGGCAGGCGGCGCTGGCGCGAGTGCGGCAGGGCCGGGCGTCGGCGTAGGCCGGCGAGCCGGGCGTCACTGCCCGCTCATGATCTGCTCGTACAACTCGTCGTCGATGCCGAGGAACTCGCGCATGTGCTGGTCGTAGACCTCCTCGTCCTGCTCGCGGGAAAGGTCGAGGCGGAGTTCGTTGATGACCTTGGTGCCCTGGCGGATCCAGGCGTCCCAGGTCTCCTGCGAGATGTTCGCGGCGATCCATTCGCCCAGGCGGCCCTTGAAGGGGGGACGGCTCATCTTCGTGCCGGGGCGGCCGGTGCGGCGGTCAATGAATCCGCCCTCGCCGGCGGGCGCCGCTGGGGCGCTGCCGCCACCGAGGAGGCTGACGTCCCGATTGGCGGCGGGGCGGGCGGGCGCGACCTCGGGGACGGGGCGGCCCAGGGCCTTGAGCATTTCGGCCAGGCCGTTCTTGGGCATCAGGTCGCCGCGCTCGGAGGCGATCGTGTAGCCGCGGAGGGCGACCTCGGCGGCGCGGTCCTTCTGGCCGGCCTTGAGCAGGGCTTCGGCCGCGAGTTGGTACGCGCGGCTCATGCTGGGGGCGAGTTCGGTGCAGCGCAGGAAGGCCTGGGCCGCGTCGGCGTGGCGGCCGGCGGTCATGTAAGCGTTGCCGAGCGAGAAGTGGGCCATCTCGTTCTCGGGGTCGGCCTGGGCCATGTTCTCGAACTGGGCGATGCGGGCGGCGATGTCCATGGGGGAGGATAGGAAACGGGAAACAGGAGGGCAGGGATCAGGAGGGGAGTTGGCCGCCGGGGTTGTCGAGGTCCCATGTGGGCAGGAGGGGATCGAGGAAGGCCAGGTCGCGGCGGTTACGGGATGCCGTAAAGGCAGTGGATGACTTCGGCGAGGGCATCCAGGCGCGGAAGGACGGAGCGAGCGCGGGCCAGCGCGGTGACGGCGGCGTCAAAGTCGGGCTGGCGGCGGGTCATACGGCACAGGATACAAACTTGTGTGCGGATCGGTGCTGAGCGGTGAGCCGCCGCGTTGCTCCCGTCCGTTTCTCTCGGGGGCATCGGGCGCCGCCTACGGGCTGAAAGCCCGTGCCACGGGACATACTCTTCCGCCCGGTGCCTCCCTCCCAGCCGACCGACGATCCGATCCTCGTCACGAATCTCGCCGGCCTGAGCCTGCGCAACCCGGTCATGCTCGCGGCCGGGACGCATGGGACACTTGATGAGTTCGGGGATGTGTGCCCGCTCGACACGGTCGGGGCGGTTGTGACCAAGAGCCTGACGCCCGAGCCGCGGGAGGGGAACCCGACGTGGCGGATCCTCGACGTCCGCGGCGGGGCGGGGATGCTCAACGCGATCGGGCTGGCCAACCCGGGGGTGGACCGCTTCTGCGAGCACCTGGCGGAGCGGGCGGCGGGAATGCCCACGGTGGTGGTCGGCTCGGCGGCGGGGTTCAGCATCGAAGACTACGTGCGGGTGGTGGGGACACTGGACGCGTGGGGGGACCGCGGGATCCCGGCGATCGAGTTGAACGTGTCGTGCCCGAACGTGCGGACGGGGACGGAGTTCGGGCACTCGCCGGGGCTGATCCGCGAGTTGATGACGGCCGTGCGGCCGGCGGCGACGCGGACGAAGTTGTTCGTGAAACTCTCGCCGGTGACGCCGGACCTGGTCGGCGTGGCGCGGGCGGCAATCGAGGCGGGGGCGGATGCGTTGACCCTGTGCAACACGATGCCGGCGATGGCGATCGACGTGCGCACGCGCCGGCCGCGGCTGGCGAACGTGACCGGCGGGCTCTCCGGGCCGGGGGTGCACCCCGTGGCGGTGCGGCTGGTGCACGAGGTGTACCGCGGGGTGGCGAAGGACGCGGGGGTGCCGATCATCGGGGTGGGGGGGGTGATGGGATGGGAGGACGCCGCGGAGTTCATCCTCGCGGGGGCGACGGCGGTGCAGATGGGGACGGCGCTGCTGGCGGATCCGCGCTCGCCGCGGCGGGTGGTGGCGGGGCTGCGCCGGTGGGTGCGCGGGCAGGGAGCGGGGAGCGTGTCGGAACTGATCGGCGCGCTAAGGATCTAGCCCTGTGCCGCTTGGCTCGCCCAGGTGTTCGGGCGGGCGCCAGGCGGCCACTGCTTGTTCGGAGCCTGAAGCATGATGCTGCGCAGCCGCCTGGCGTTCTGGGTGATCGCGTCGTCCGTGGCAGCCGCAACGGCGGCGGCGCAGGAGGCGTCGGAGCCGCCGGCGCGGGAGGAGACGCCGCAGGCGCCGGGGCAGGCGACGCCGTCGCAGCCGGAGCCGTCGGCGGAGCAGATCGAACTGGCGCGGCTGATCCAGCGCGTGCGCGACCAGCTGAACATGCCGGCGATCGGCGCGGCGGTCGTGCAGGCGGACGGGAGCGTGACGACGGCCGTGATCGGTGTGCGGCAACTCGGCATGCCGGAGGTGGTGCGACTTGAGGATCCGTGGCACCTGGGCTCGTGCGGCAAGGCGATGACCGCGACGATGATCGCGATGCTCGTGGAGGAGGGGGTGATCGGGTGGGAGACGACGATCGCCGAGGCGCTGCCGAGCATGGCGGCGTTGATGCACGAGTCGTACCGGAACGTGACGCTGGAGCAACTGCTGACCGGACGCGGCGGGGTGCCGGCGAGTTTCCCGGCCAAGTTGTGGGACGATCTGATGGCGTTCAGGGGGTCGGCGATGGAGGGGCGGGAGTTGCTGGCGCGCGGGATCCTGTCGCAGCCGCCGGAGGTGGCGCCGGGGACGGCGTACATCTACTCGAACCCCTCGTGGGTGATCGCGGGGTTGATGGCGGAGCACGCGGCGAAGCGGCCGTTCGAGACGCTGATGCGCCAGAAGTTGTTCGATCCGCTGGGGATGAAGACGGCGGGGTTCGGGGCGCCGGGCAACGGCGGCCCGCTGCCGACCGAGGCGCGAGGGCACACATCCGAGCGGATTCCGGTCGAGCCGGGGCCGCGTGCGGACAACCCTCCGGCGCTGGCGCCGGCGGGGACGGTGCACTGTTCGATGGAGGACTGGGCGAAGTTCATCGCGCTGCAACTGCGGGGCGTGGCGGGGACGGACGAGACGCTCAGCCGCGAGTCGTGGGCGAAGTTGCTCAACCCGCCGGAGCCGCCGCCGGTGCAGGACGCGGCGATGGGGTGGGTGATCAAGGCGCGGGAGTGGGCGGGGGGCGTGGCGATGACGCACGACGGGTCGAATACGATGTGGCACAGCGTCGCGTGGATGGCGCCGCGCAAGGGGTTCGCGGTGCTGGTCGCGACGAACATCGGCGGCAGCCAGTACGGCCTGGGGATCAACCAGGCGGCGTGGGACATCATCCAGCGCCACCTGCAGAAGACCGAGGGACGCGAGCCGACGCCGTCGGGGCGGTGAGGGTGAGACCGGCTCGCGGGGCTGAGTGCTCGCGCAGCGGCGGGCGGGCGGCCGTACACTGGCCGCCATGAGGACAGTGCATCATCTTGCGGCGTTGGTGGCGGGCGTGGTCGTCGGTGCGGCGATGGCGCCGGCCTGGGCGGGGACGCCGCCGGCTGCCGCGGCGCCGGCGGTCGCCGAGTCGATCGACGTCGCGGCGATCCTTGAGCCGATCCGCGCGAAGCACGGCCTGCCGGCGATGGGGGGCGCGGTGGTGCGCGGCGGGGAGGTCGTGGCGGTGGGGGTCAGTGGAGTGCGAAAGACCGGGGACCCGACGCCGGTCACGGAAGACGATCTGTGGCACATCGGCTCGTGCACGAAGTCGATGACGGCGACGCTATGCGCCGTGCTGGTGGAGCGGGGAAAACTGCGGTGGGACATGACGCTGGCGGAGGTCTTCCCCGACGAGGCGCCGACGATGCACGAGGCGTTCCGAGGGGTGACGCTGGAGCAACTGCTGACCAATCGCGGCGGCGTGCCGACCGATCTGAGCGCGGGCGGGCTGTGGAGCCAGTTGTGGACGTTCCGGGGGACGCCGCGGGAGGCGCGGAGGCTGCTGCTGCGGAGCGTGACCAGCCGCGCACCGGCGGCGGAGCCGGGGACGAAGTTCATCTACTCCAATGGCGGGTTCGCCATTGCGGGGCACATGGCCGAGACGGTGATGGACCAGCCGTACGAGGAGTTGATGCAGGAACTGGTCTTCGGCCCGCTGGGGATGACGACGGTGGGGTGGGGGGCGCCGGGGGACCCGCCGCCGGCGGACGGGGCCATCACACAACCGTGGGGACACACGGCGAAGGGCGATCCGGTGGAGCCGGGGATCCGCGGCGACAACCCGACGGGGATCGCGCCGGCGGGGCGGGCGCACCTGACGCTGCGGGACTGGGGGCGGTACGTTGCGCTGCACGTCGGCGGGGAGAAGGAGGAGCCGGTCAATGGCCTGCCGCGGCTGCTCAAGCCCGAGACGATGCGGCGCCTGCACACGCCGCCGGAGGGGGCCACGGGGCCGGGGAGCGACTATGCGATGGGGTGGGGGCGGACGATGCGGCCATGGGGCGGCGGGCATGTGCTGACGCACAACGGGTCAAACACGATGTGGTTCGCGGTGACGTGGCTGGCGCCCGAGAAGGACTTCGCGGTGCTCGTGACGTGCAACCAGGGCGGGGACGTGGCGGCCAAGGCGTGCGACGAGGCGGCGGGGGCGCTGATCGGGGCGGTGAGCAGCCGGTGAATGCCGGGGGGCCGCAGATCAACGCAGATCAGGCCCTTGAGCCACAGATGAACACAGATTGCACGGATCAGGACAGGAAGGATTGGATCGACTTGAGGACCATCCCCTTGTCTTGTCTGCCTGATCTGCGTTGATCTGCGGCCGGATCTCTGGTTGGGCGGGGCGGCGGGGGCGAGTGCATGTTCCTAAACTCCGGCCTCGCATGCAGCCCCCTCCTCTTGCTCCCACCGATGAGTTCCTGAAGATGGCCGCGGACCTCGGGGTCGAGTTTGACCCGGGGGACCTCGAGCGGCTGGGGCAGTTTCTTGCGCTCCTGCTGGAGACGAACAAGACGCACAATCTCACGGCGATCACCGATCCGGCAGAGGCGTGGATCAAGCACATCTTCGATGCGCTGACGCTCATGCCGTTTCTGGCGGCGTTGGAGGAAGAACGGGCGGCGCGGGGCGACGCGGCGGGGGGGGAGACCGGGGGGCTGGCGGTGGCGGACGTCGGCGCTGGGGGCGGTGTGCCGGGGATTCCGCTGGCGATCATGATGCCCGGGGCGAGGTTCACGCTTGTGGAGGCGACGGGGAAGAAGGCCGAGTTCCTGCGGACGGCGGCGCGGGAACTGGGGCTGGCGAACGTCGAGGTCGTGCAGGAGCGGGCGGAGCGCGTGGGGCAGGACCACCGCCGCCGGCGCGAGAAGTACGACGCCGCGATCGCGCGGGCGCTGGGGCATCTGGCGGTGGTGGCGGAGTTGACCGTGCCGCTGGTGAAGGCGGGGGGGCTGGTCCTTGCGGTGAAGGGGGCGAAGGCGGACCAGGAGGTGGCGGAGTCGGCCAAGGCGCTGTCGCTGCTGCGCGCCGAGCACGTGCAGACAGCGCCGACGCCGACGGGGCGGATCGTGGTGCTGAGCAAGGTTGCGCCGACGCCGCGGACCTACCCGCGGCGCGACGGCGAACCCAAGCGGGCGCCGCTGGGGTTGCCGCCGGCGGCCCGCGGCGGCTGAAAAGGGAGGTGGGCGATGATCATCTACGCCACGCTGCTGGTGTGCGCCCTGCTTGCGGGTGTGCTCGTGTACCGCTACGACCTGTACGACCGCGAGCCGGTGCTGCTCCTGCTGGTGGTGGCGGCGGTGGGCGGCGCGTTGATGTACATCGCGGGGTGGGTGCAGGTGATGGTGCTGTCGTCGATGGGCACGCTCGCGGCCCAGAACTTCAACCTGTGGGCGGCGCTGGCCGCGGCGGTGACGGAGGAGACGGCGAAGGTCCTGGCGGTGGTGTTCATCGCGGTCGTCTTCCGCCGCCACTTCAACGATCCGATGGACGGGCTGATCTACGGGTCGCTCGCGGGTGTGGGGTGCGCGGTCGAGGAGGCGGTGGGGGTGCTGCTGCGCGACGGGGGGGCCATGGCGCCGGGCGAGGCGCCGGTCCGGATCATGGGGCACCTGGTGATGGGGGGGATCGGCGGGTTCGCGCTGGGGCTGCCGCTGGCGCGGCCGCGTCCAAAGATGTGGGCGATGGCGGTTGTGGGGTCCCTGGGGACGGCCGCGGCGCTGCACATGCTCTGGGACCTGATCGCCTTCGACGCCCGGGACCTGGGGCGGATGATGCCCGGGCACCAGGCCGGCGCCGTGGCCCTCATGCTGGCGGGCATGGTTATCTACGGGGGGATGGTGGTGGCGGCGTCGGGCATGTCGCGCCGGACGCTGGATCCCGCTTCCCGCAGGCGTCTGCTGGGGTGGCCGTTTGTGCGCGACGGCGGCGGAAGCGCGCCGGACGCTCGGTGAGATCAATTTAAGCCCAACCCAGCAGTGGGGGATGCGTATATTGGGCACAAGCCGCACGGCCGCTCCGCTCCGGCAGGATGCCGGACGCCCCCGGGCGAAGGAGACAGGGGAGGGAACTCGAAGGCCCGACGCGAGGATGCGCTTGGCCGCCACAAGACAGGGGGCGGGGTCTGATCGCGCCAGGAGGGCGCTCCAAGGCGAGCACCGACATGACCGGCTACCCAATCTGCGTCCTGTGCGTTGACGACAACGAGTACATCCGCGAGGCGCTGTATCGGCGGCTGGCTCGCTTCCCCGAGTTCCGCCTCGTCGGTTCGCTGCCGTGCGCCGACGATCTGGTCAGCGAGGCGGTGCGCACGGGCGCTCAGATCGTCCTGCTGGACATGAACATGCCCGGGAAGGACCCGATCGAGGCGGCGCGCGAACTGGCGGCGACCGCGCCGTCGGTCCGGATCATCGCGCTCTCGGGGTACCTCGATGCGCCGATGGTGGACCGCGCGCTGGAGGCGGGGCTGTGCGGGTACCTCTCCAAGTCGGAGGAGCCCGCGGCGCTGGTGTCGGCGCTGCGCCGCGCCGCCGCGGGGGAGATGGTGCTCAGCCCGGAGGTGGCGCGCGGGTACGTGTGGTGGGCGGCCGCCACGGACGTTTCGGACGTTGGGCGGGCCGCGGTGTGAGAGGTGGCGTCCGCCGCCGGCCGGTGTAGTGTTGGGGCGTGAGCGGACGCCGGTCCCATGTCGCGGTGTGTCTTCCTGTGCTGATCGCGAGCGGCGCGGCGGCGTGGTTATCGGGCTGCTCCACGGGCCCGGTGCCGACGCGGCCGCGCGAGCCCCTCGTTGCCGACCAGGGCGGGCAGTGGGAGGTCGTCTTCCTGCCCGTCTCGACGCGGGTGGCGGCGGAGGAGGCGACGCGCGGCTGGGTCGCCGAGGAGAGCCGGCGCGACGCGGCGCTCAGCGTGCGGGGGCCGGAGGTTGTGCTGGCGGCGAGCCACTGGCCGGAGCCGGCGCGGGCGAGCCTCGAGCGGCCGCGGCGCGTGCGTCTGGAGCGTGATGCCCGCGACCTGCTGTTCTTCAGGCCGCGGTGGGATGGCGGGCGCCACCACCATCACGGCCACGACCACGATCACGGGATCGTCTTCCCGACGTGGCGGTAGAGCCGCGCGGCAGTCCAACTCGAAAGCGAAAACGCCCGGCGCGGGGCACGCGCCGGGCGTCATGAGGCAGGCTGCGTCGGAGCGGCGGTCGATGCGCCGCCGGGCGGCTCAGTCGAAGAGGGCCGACGTGGTCGGGAGCTGCGCGTTGCGGAGGTGGAGGTTGGTCTCGATGCGGCAGTTCGAACGCGTGGTGTGCCGCTCGGCGAAGAAGAACTTCAACTCGTAGTCCCCGCCGTCCTGGAGGTCGTACAGGTCGGCGAAGCGGTCCAGGTCGATCGTCTGCGACACGGCGCCGTGGACGCCGCCGACGTCGATGGCCAACTGGCCGTTGATGAACACCCAGACGTCGTCGTCGCCGACGAAGGTGAAGACCTGGCCTTTGCCGCGCTGGTACGTGAAGCGCGTGCCCAGTTCGAAGGTGAAGTGGTAGTTGTGCTGGTAGGTGGGGTCGCTGTCGTTCCAGAGTTCGCCGTCAACCGGGAAGAAGCCCTCGCGCTGCGGCGTGGACTCGTCGTCCTGCTCGTGGAACGTGTAGATGTTCGTCCCCGGCATGCGGGTCAGCGTGATCGTGTGGTTCTTGGACATGTTCACGCCGGGCACGTCGCGGAACCACTGGGCGAACGTCGTAGCGCTCGTGATGGCCTTGGACGACGTCCTGCCGAGGCTGCCGGCGACGTCGCCGCGGTTGCGGTCGAACAGCGCGGGCATGATGTTGCGGCCGGCGCTGTCGCGGTACTGCGTGTTGACCGGCTGGCCCGTCGTGCTCGCCAGCACGGGCTTGCCGTCCTGATCGAGCCTCGGCGCGACCAGGCCGACGCGGTGGCCGGTGTTGTACTGCTCGAAGTCCGGGTGCGCCCCGTTGCCGGAGCCGTACTTGCGGAAGTCGCGGACGATGCCCGTCAGCCGGATCTGCTGAGGCCAGTCGGAGTACTGGTCGTCCAGGGCCTGACCCGTGGAGGGGGTGGCGATCACCGCCAGGCCCGCGACGGTCGCGAGCGCGAGAGCGGAGATCGAAGCGAATCGTGCGGACCTGAGGTTCATGATTCCTCCCTTCGCGTGCCTTCGACGCAGCCTGCCGCGCCGGCCCCTTTGTGTGGCCGCGTACGGCGTCGCGCCGTCCGGGTGTTCCGGCGACGCTCGGGGGTAAGATCGAATTGCGGCACGGGGCCAGCCACCCGGCGGGGCGTCACGCTCGCGGGAGGGTGCGAAACGGCGCGGTCTGGGAGGGCGGGCGTCGGGGAGGTGTCCGGAAAGGCCCGGTTCGGGGGCGGATCAACGGGCAGCGGCCGGGGTCAGAAGGCCGGCGAGGTCCGGGAACTCGTCGGCGGCCCTGCGCTGGCGGAAGGCGGCCAGGAGGTCGCGGCCGTCGTCGCCGGCGAGGAGGCCGGCGGTCGCTGTGGGCTGATCGGTCGGGAACATCGGGAGGGGAGCCGCGTCGCTGCTGGCAGGCCCGAAGAGCAGAGTGGCGGCGACGCAGCCAAGGGCGAGGGGGCTGGTCAGGGGAGTGCCGCGGGACGGAGCGGTCTGGGGCATGTCTTGGGCTCCTGTATAAGGTCGCCGCGGTGCGGTCATCGCCGCGACGACACCTCCGATGTACGATGCCCGCTCGCCGGGAACCATGGACCCGGCCTCCACGGGGCGGGAGGGCGGCGGCGGGTCTGGCACAGGGTCGCGCGCGTCAAGGCGTGCGGCGTGTGCGGGCGGCGGGGGCGGGGGAGCGGCGGCCGGATCGCGGGGCGCCGGGGTGGGGAAGGGGGCCCCGGCGGGTCGATATATCCGGACCGCCCCGGTCCGAACGCCGGCGAGCGGAAGAGCGGAGGGACGTCCGGATATGGACCAGTTCGTGATCCACGGCGGGACGCGGCTCGCGGGGCGCTTGTCGATCAAGGGGTCCAAGAACGCGGCGCTGCCGCAGATCGCGGCGGCGCTGCTGACGGACCAGCCGGTGGTGCTCCGCGACGTTCCGGACCTGGCGGACATCGCGAACATGTGCCGGCTGATGACGGAACTGGGGTGCGAGTGCACCTACGAGCCGGCGCGGGACCTGCACGCCCCCGGCGGCGTGCTCCGCCTGCACGCGACGGACGAGAGCAAGAGCCACGCGCGGTACGAGATCGTCAAGACGATGCGCGCGAGCATCTGCGTGCTGGGGCCGATGCTGGCGCGGCGGGGCGTGGCGCGGGTGTCGATGCCCGGCGGGTGCGCGATCGGCGACCGGCCGGTGGACCTGCACCTGCGGGGGCTTGCGGCGCTGGGGGCGGACATCCGGCTGGACCAGGGGGACATCATCGCGCGCGTGCCGCCGGGGCGCGGGGGCAGGTCCGGGCGCCTGCGCGGGGCGCGGATCTTCCTCGGCGGGCCGTTCGGGTCCACGGTTCTGGGGACGGCGAACGTCATGTCCGCCGCGACGCTGGCGGAGGGGACGACGGTCATCGAGTCCGCGGCGTGCGAGCCGGAGATCGTTGACCTGGCGGAACTGCTGATCTCCATGGGGGCGCGGATCACCGGGCACGGCTCGCCGCGGATCACGATCGAGGGCGTCGAGAGCCTGCGCGGGACGCCGGGCAACGGCCGCCGCGTGATCCCGGACCGGATCGAGGCCGGAACGTACCTGTGCGCCGCGGCGATCACCAACGGCGACCTGATCCTCGACAACTGCCCGCTGGATGCGATGCTGGCGGTCGTGGACCGGCTGGAGCGGGTGGGGGTGAACGTCACGCCGGTGGCGCCGCCGGTGGACCCGATCGAGCGGGCGATCGGCGGGCCGATCGTGATGATGGCCCCGGGGCGCGGCGCCGGCGAGGGCGGCGGGGCGGCGGGGGCGGCGAGCACGCTGCCGGGCGTCGATGAGGATCCGATGCGGTGCTCGGTGCGGGTGACGTGCTCGCGCGTACTCCAGCCGGTGGAGGTGACGACGCAGCCGCACCCGGGGTTCCCCACGGACCTCCAGGCGCAACTCATGGCGCTGCTGACGCTGGCGGACGGGAACTCCGTGATCACCGAGCGGATCTACCCGGAGCGGTTCCTGCACGTGGCGGAACTGAGCCGGATGGGGGCGCGGCTGCTGCGGCAGGGGCCGACAGTCGTGGTGAGCGGGATCAAGAAACTTGTCGGAGCGCCGGTGATGGCGAGCGACCTGCGCGCCAGCGCGTGCCTCGTGCTGGCCGGGATGGCGGCGCAGGGGACGACGACGGTCAGCCGCGTGTACCACCTGGACCGCGGGTACGAGCGGATGGAGGAGCGCCTGCGGGTGCTGGGGGCGGACATCGAGCGGGTGCGGGAGAAGGGCGGGGCATCCGAGGCCGTCGCGGCGGCGGGCGCCGAGGCCGTGGTCTGAGCCCGTTGCGTGCGGAGAACCCTACGAGAGGTTGTGGCGAGGTTCGACGATCTTCGCTGGCGGGCGGAACTCGAGGATCTCGGGAATCGGCTCGGGGAAATCGGCCTGTTGCGGCCGTACTGGATCGATGACGGGCTGCAGCGGAGGAAGCAGAGGCCGATGGCGGGCTACTCGGGCACACCGCTGGCGAAGAAACTGGGGATCCGGCCGGGGTTCCGCGTGGCGCTGGTCGATGCGCCCGGCGGGTTCGAGGATCTGCTGGACGGGCTGCCGGGGGATGCTGCGCCCAAGCGCGGATGGCCGCGTGGGGAGGCCGACATCCTCGTCGTGTTCGTGACGGCGATGAAGGACCTGGAGAAGCAACTCCCCAGGGCGATCGGGAAACTCTCGCCCGAGAAGGGGGCGGGGATCTGGGTGGCGTGGCCGAAGAAGGCCTCCGGCGTGAAGACGGACGTGACGGAGGATGTGGTTCGCGCCGTGGCGCTGCCGCTGGGCGTCGTGGACAACAAGGTGTGCGCGATCGACGACGTGTGGTCGGGGCTGAGGCTCGCGCGGCGGGTCGGCAGGAAGTAGCACACCGGCGAGGAACAAAAATGGGGGCAAGGGGAGTGGGGGGAGAAAGAGGGGGGGAGGGGGGAAGCCCACCCCGGGGGCTTTCGCCCGCCGGAATGGGGTGAGAAAGAAGTCCACGATCAGTCCACGAACACCACGTGCGCCATCGCGCGGCTGCGGTGCTCGGTGTTCATGCGGACCAGGTGCCAGTACGGGAGCACGATGGTCGCGTGGTCCGGGTGGCGGATACGGCCGCGGACGTACACATCCGCGTCGCGCCGTGCGGTGCGCCACGAGACCTTGCGGGCCTTGGGATCGCGGTCCAGCAGGGCCTTGTACTGCTCCTGCGTCAGGCCCCTCGGGGCCAGGCGCGAGACGTACACGACCTCGCCTGCGGTGCGGACCGCCTCCTCAGCAACGTGCGGCTTGCTCCCGGCCCCGCGGGAGAGGATTTCGTGCCGGTGGATGAGGGCCGGCTCGAAGACGCGGTGCGGGGCCGGGATGAAGAACCACTCGCCCTGGCGGAGGTACGCGGCGTTGCGGCGCCGCGCACGCTCGCGGGGCGCGACGCCCAGGCGCTCCTGGACCTCGCGGACCTCGCGGGGCTTGAGGGCCTCCATCGCCGCGGGGACGCTCGCGACGCCGGGGTCGTTGGGGACCGCCGCGACGAACCACGCGCGCTCGTCGTGGCCGCAGAGGAACTTGTCCTTCACGCCCGTGCGGACGTTGCGGGCCAGCACGAGGGCGTGCCGCTCGCGGGGCCGCAGGTCCGTGACGGCGACGTCGATCTCCTGGCCGGCGCGGATCTCGAAGTACTCGCCGCGGGCGTCGCGGCGGACGTCGAGGCCAAGGTGCCAAGAGACCGGGCCGGGCTCGACCACGACGCGGGCGCCCATGCGGGCGAAGTGACGCTGGAGAATGTCAACATCCATGATGCTCTGTCCTTGCCGCGGGCCGTGTGCGCACGAACACCGTGCCGCGCTCCCGCGGCGAACGAGGTGGGACGTGGATGGCGATGCTCGGCGTGGGCGCACGGTCAACGCGGACCGGCGGCGCCGGGCATCAAGGGGATGGGTTGCGGGGTTGCCGCGGCCGTGGGCCGGGCGGCGGTGTTACGCGTCGCGCAGAATCACGCGCGCACGGCAGACCCCGGGTGCGATAGGACTGTGCCTGGAAGGCACTGTCGTCTGCACGCACAGGGTCGCGGGATGAGGGTGAAGATCACCATCGCAGGGCACAGAATACTGCGGTTCTCGGGCCAGTCAAGATTCGGCCCGTGAAATTTCTCGCAGCATCGGCGCGGCGCTCACGGCGCGCGAAGGGCCGTCACTCTTCCTCGAAGCCGGTCTCGACCAGCCGCTTGAGAGCGGCGCACGCCTGCTCGGCGTCGGGGCCGTCGGCGGTGATCTCCAGTTGCGTCCCCTTCGTCGCCGCGAGCATCATCATCTGCATGATCGACTTGCCGTCCACGGGGCTGGCGCCCGGCTCGGCGCGCGAGACGGTGATCGTGGACTTGAACGTCCCGGCCAGGTCCACGAAACTCATCGCCGGGCGGGCGTGCAGGCCCAGCCGGTTGACGATCGTGACCTTGACGCGGACGGGATCGGGCACGGGAGGTTCCGGGGAGGCGGTGATGATGCCGCGTACGTCGCGGCGACGCTGGTCGTTCGCACCGGCGCCCGCGGAGGGCGCCGAGGGGGGCTTCAGGACGGCAGTTTCTGGTTGTCGGCCTCTTCGAGCAGGGCCCAGACTTCCTCGGTCGTCCCGGCCTGGCGGAGGAACCGCCGGAACGTCTCCTTGCCGAGGTTGCTGAAGATGACCTCCATGGCGTGGAGGTGGTCGTCCGGGCGGTCGGCGGGGCTCAACAGCAGGAAGATCGAGTAGACGGGCTGCTTGTCGAGGGAGTTGAAGTCCACGCCGCTCTGGGAGAGGCCGACGGCGGCGGTCATGCGCTGCACGGCGGTGTGCTTGACGTGGGGGACGGCGATTCCCTTGCCGAAGCCGGTGCTGCCGCGACGCTCACGCTCCAGCACGCGGGCGACCAGTTCGTCACGCAGGTCGGCGGGGGCGGCGCCGGTGGCGATGATGGCGTCGATCAGTTCGCCGACGACGGCGTCGCGCTCGCTGGAACGAAGGTTGGGGACGATGGCGCCGGGGACGATGATCTCGGTCAGTTTCATGGGCGCTCCCCCCCCCCCCCCCCGGCCCCCCCCCCCCG
>Ga0180217_1001843_pt1 | contig 21360 bp, 16 predicted proteins | sample eDN3rd37CBELigOP_FD_128521 | JGI IMG/M metagenome (GOLD analysis project Ga0180217, IMG submission 128521) | Enriched Organic Plus compost microbial communities from Emeryville, California, USA - eDNA 3rd pass 37_C BE-Lig OP (version 2) (version 2) ... | reverse complement strand
TGAGCATCAACGAGGGCACGATGGACGCGGACTTCAACGGCGACCTGACGGTCAACTCCAGCGACATCAGCGCCTTCCTGACCGTCTGGCTGGAGGAAGTCAACGAGGGCTGCTGAGCCGGCCCCGTTCCGGCTCACCCGCCGTCCAGCGGTGGGCTTGCTCCCAGCCTCCCACAACACACCAGGGCCCGCGCACTGCCGTGCGCGGGCCCTCTTCGTTCCCCGACCCGGCCCTACACTCGGACGATCCGGCCCTGTAGCTCAGCGGTCAGAGCAGGCGACTCATAATCGCTCGGTCCCCGGTTCGAATCCGGGCGGGGCCATTGAAGCGGTGGGATCTCCCGGTCCTCCCTTAGCCACACCCGGGCAATTCGTCGCACTGACCTACGGGACTGTGCGCCCTCGGCACGCGTCCGCCGGTATGCCCCACGATTTCCTCCCGCATCAGATGCAAGCCGGGTCCGCTGGGCTGAACCGCGCCAGCGCCGCCCGCATCCGCGACTCCTACGACCGCCTCGCTCCCCGGATCGACGCGGTCGTCGATCGCTTCTACACGAAGCTCTTCGAACTGCACCCGCCGGTTCGGGCCCTCTTCCCTTCGGACATGACCCGCCAGCGGGCCCACTTCGCCGCCGCAGTGGCCGTGGTCGCCCGCAATGCCGACCGCCTGGAGATGCTCGAGATGCCCCTGATGGAACTCGGGGCCCAGCACATGCGGCTCGGCGTCACCCCGGAGCATTATCCGGCGGTGCGCGATGCCCTGATCTCGGCCCTCGCAGAGGCCCTGGGCGACCACTGGACGCCGCGTCTGAAGGCCGACTGGCTTGCGGCCCTGAACTACGTCATCATCACGATGCTCCGCGGTCACGCTCTCGTGGTCCTCGCCGCCGCGGCGACCATCGACCCCGCTCGCGCAAAGCCCGTCGGCCCCCCTTCCCCCCAGCAGCGCCCTCGTTTCTGAGGACGATTTGGTCCGGCTCGCGGGCGCAGGTATCTTGCGACATGAACCGCTACCCACGCGGTTCCGCAGGAGCCTCCGAATGGCTGTTTGTCCCCTCCTCCGGCTTGCCGCCGGCCTTCTTCTCGCTGTCCCCGTTGCCCTCGCCGCGCCCGACCCTGCGCCCGTAGCGCCGGGGAGCGTCCGCCCCTTCATCCGCCAGCGGAGCACCGCGGACGCCGCTGTCGTCGCCCTCGATCGACAGGAATGGAGGCTCGCGCTCTCTCGCTCCGGCCCCGTGCGCATCGACGGCCTCGCCCTCCCCGACGGCCGCACGATCGACCTCGAACTCGACCCCTTCACGGTCGCCGATGCCACGACGCGCTTCGTCCTCGGTCGTGAGGACGGCGAGGATGTCCCCCTTCCCTTCGACCCCTCGACCGTGGTCATGTTCCGCGGCCGCGCCGCCGGGTATCCGGCCTCGCACGTCTTCCTCTCGCTGGCGCCGCGAAGTTCGATCGCGCGGATCGACCTCGGCCCCGGCGAGGGGAGGTTCCTGATGTCCGACCGGATCAACGTCCCGGGCGGCCTGCGCGAGGGCGAACTGGCCGTGGTCGCCGCCCGCAGCGGCGGCGGCCTCGGTCTCCCAGTCCCGCTCTGCCGAGTGTCCGGCGAGCCGGACCGTCCGGCCGCCGAGCCCATCCCGGCCGACCCCGTCTCGCTCCGCGGCGGCGGCCCGATGCGCGGCATCCGCCAACTGCAACTCGCTGTCGACACGGACAACGAGTTCTTCGTCCTCTTCCCCGACGCGGAGGCCGCGGCCACCTACATCGTCCAACTTTACGGCATCGTCTCCGATATCTACATCCGCGACGTCAGCACCCGGATCAAACTCACGTTCGTGCGTCTGTGGGACACGCCTACCGATCCGTATAACGTCGGCGGCAACCTCCTGGGCCGGGTCGGCCAGGTGTTCAACGGGATGCCCCACGTGAAGCGCGACGCCGCGCAACTCCTTTCCGGTCGCGTGGACATGAACCCCGCCGGAGAGGCCTGGCTCTCGGCTCTGTGCACGAGCAACGGCGTCTCGTTCTGCTGCTACGCCCTGGGCTACCTCGTGGACCCGGACCGCCCATCGTGGACCAACCGCGACATTTACATCACGGCCCACGAACTGGGGCACAACTGCGGGAGCAACCATACCGACGCCTACGGCCTGGACAACTGCCACACCGGCATCCCGCCCGCCCGCCGGGGCTCCCTCATGTCCTACTGCGGCCAAGGCTACAGCGGCTCGGACGCCAACTACGACCTGTGGTTCCACGAGCACACCGCGAACCTCATGCGCCAGCACATCTTCTCCCGCACCTGCATCGCGATGGACTGCAACGGCAACGGGGAAGACGACATTGCCGACATCGTGGCCGGCCTGAGCGCCGACGCGAACGCCAACGGCATTCCGGATGAGTGCGAGGACTGCAACGGCAACGGCGTGCTCGACCCCGCCGACATCGCCTCGGGCGCCAGCGCGGATATCAACGGCAACCTGATCCCCGACGAGTGCGAGAGCGACTGCAACGGAAACAGCATCCCCGACGCCTGGGAGACGGTCCTCACCCCGGCCATCGACCTCAACCGCAACCGCATCCCCGACTCCTGCGAGGGGGACTGCGACGGCGACGGCGTCGCGGACTACAACCAGATTCAGGCGAACATGGCCCTGGATGTGGACCGCAACCTCGTCCTGGACTCCTGCCAGCGATGCTCCGGACCTGACGGGCCGACCGACTTCGAAGCGCTCGACCACGCCTGGAACGTGTACATGGGCAGCAGCATGAACGCAGGCGTATGGGAGTGCCACGCCGAGGCGGGCGTCACCATGGCGTTCTTCGGCGCCGAGGACGTCGCCGACACTCAGGACCTGCTCATCACGCCCGACCGCCGCATCCTGGTCTCATCCGCGCAGCAGGACCGCATCGCGGTCTTCAGCCCCGGCGGGGCGCACGTCGGCACGCTCGTCCCGCCGGGCGCGGGCGGGCTCGCTGATCCCGCGTGCATGCTCATCACGCCCGCCGGCACGCTGCTGGTCGCCAGCCGCGGCACAAACGCGGTGCTGGAGTTTGATCTCCAGACCGGCGCATTCCTCCGCACCTTTGTGCAGCCCGGCGCGGGCGGGCTGTCCCAGCCCCACGGGCTGGCGTTCGGCCCGAGCGGCAACCTGTTCGTCACGTCCTCAACCAACGAGATTCTCGAGTTCGACGGCGCAACGGGCGACTTCGTGCGCACCTTCGTCCGCGCGGACACCAACGGCGGCCTTCAGGTCCCTCGCGGCATCCTCTTCGGCCCCGACGGCCATCTCCTGGTCTGCTCCAACGGCGACGAGCGCATCATCCAGTATGACGGCGCCACGGGGGCGGTCCTGCGGGAGCGCTGGAACACCAACGGCGTCCCCGGCACGCTCTGGCTCGAGGAGCCCTGGTGCATCCGCCTCGGCCCTACCGGCAACATCTTCGTCAGCCGCGCCCACGCCCACCGCCTGCACATCAGCGATATTCGCATCTTCGAGTTCGAGGCCAGCACCGGCCGCTTCCATCGCGCCTACGTCATGGGCGACGACACCGGCATCTTCTCCCCCTCCGGCTTCGACTTCATGCCCGGCGACGCGACCGACTGCAACCGCAATCTGTTCCCCGACTCGTGCGACATTGCGCAGGGCGCCAGCCGCGACCGCAACCGGAACGGCCGGCCCGATGAGTGCGACTGCCTGGCCGACTGGAACTCCAGCGGCTCGGTGAACTCCACCGACATCAGCGCCTTCCTCACGGCCTGGCTCGCGAGCCTCGCCGACGGCACGCTGCACGGCGATTACAACGACGACGGGACCGTGAACAGCACCGATATTTCAGCGTTCCTCACCGCCTGGCTCGACGCCCTCACCAGCGGCGGGTGCTGACGACGCCGGTCCTGCGTCCAGTTCGCGGATGAACACGCTCCGGAACCACAGCGGCGTCCCGTGCGCCTGGAGCCAGATCGGCCCGCGCGCCGGCAGCGGCGCCGTCCGGTCCCAGTAGTGTTCCAACGGCGCCCGGTCTACGACGAGTTGGCCGTTGAGGTACACCGTCACCTCGTCCCCCACCATCACGATCCGGAACGTGTTCCACTCTCCCGGCGGCCGGTCGGCGATGTGCCGCGGCTGCGACCCCTTCTTCTGGTTGTTGTAGAGCCCGCCCGAACCGACAGCGTTGTCCCAGATCTGCACCTGCGGGCACCCGCGCAAATAGATCCCGCTGTCGCCCCCCGGCGCGATCTTCCAATCCACGAGCAGTTCGACGTCCCCGAACTCCTCCACCGTTCGCAGGCTCATCCACGACCCATCGAACCGCAGCACGCCGTCCTCGACGGTCCAGTGCGTCGGCGCTTCGGCGGCCGCCGTCGCTTCCGCCGCGGCCCGCTCCTCGGGCGTCATGCGAATCAGGTCCGGCGGGTCCGCCGCCACGCCCGTCCACCCCGTCAGGTCGCGCCCGTTGAACAGCGCACGGAACCCCGGCGGCGGCGTGTTCGGCTTCGCAGGCCCCGGCCCGCGGAACGGCGCGCCCCGCGCGCGAGGAAACCCATCCGTCAACCGCGGCTCCCCTTGCGGCGGATCCAGCCGCGCCTCAACGCCCAGCCTCTTCGCCGTTTCCAGCGCCTCCCCACCGAGCACGCTCAGCGCCGTCGCCGTCGCGTCGGCGAGCGTGCCGCTGGCGGCGACGATGGTCACGCGCGGCGCCCCGACCACGCCCAGGCCCGTCCGTGGGTCCACGATGTGCGAATACCGCACCCCATCGATCTCGACGAACTGCTCCGAGTCTCCGGATGTCGAGACCGCCGCCCACTCGACCAGGACATCCTGTCCCTCGCCGGGGCCGACGGTGATCCGCCACCCCTCCTCCCCCGGCGGTGCTGCCCCCGTGACGATGTCGCCCCCCAGCGCAACGAGGTAACTCCGCACGCCCGCCCCCTTGAGCACCTCCGCGGCGGCGTCCGCGCCGTACCCCTTGCCGATGCCTCCGAGGTCGATCCGCATCCCCGGCGCGGTCAGCCGCACCGTCCGGGTTCGCTCATCGATCACAAGCCGCTCGTGCCCCACGGCCGCGAGCGCCGCGGCCCTGGCGTCCTCGTCGGGCATCCGCCCCGTCCGCCGCGCGTCGCGCCACCGGCGTACGACCGGCCCCATCGTGGGGTCGAACGCCCCGCCCGTCGCCGCCGCGACCTCCTTCGCCCGCAGCAGGACGCCGAAAAGGTCCTCGCTCACCCGCGCCCCGGTGCTCCCTTCGGCCCCCCGGGTTGCAAGCATCATGACTTCGCTCTCCCCCCGGTAGTCGCTCATCACCCGCTCGAGTTCGTCGATCCGGATGAACGCCGCCTTCGCGGCGGCCCGGGCGTGGTCCTCGTCCGTGGCGTACAGCACGATCCGGGCCCGGTCCCCCATCGCCAGTTGTGTAAACTCGAACCGCCGGGGCTCCCCGACTTCCACGCCCCCGCCCAGGGCCACGACCGTCATCCCGACCACCACCGACGCGATCAGCATGCCGCCCTCCACTCCCGCCCCCGGCGTTCCCCTCGCCCGCACCCCGAAGCGGCGGAGCCTAACCCGCCCGATCCGCCTCCCGCAAGCCGCCCTGGCTGCCGCAGTGCTGATCGCAGCCGCGACCGGCGCCGGCGCCGCTCCTCGCGCCGACGACCCGCAGCCGCAACCGCAGCCGTTCACGCAGACCGTCCCCGGCACGACCGCGACGTTGCAGATGGTCCCCATCCCACCGCTCCCCGGCGGGACGCCGCTGTACATGGCCACGACCGAGATCACCTGGGACCTCTACGACGTCTTCGTCTACCGCCTCGACGAGGACAGCGCCTCCCCCTCCGGCGCCGACGCCGTCAGCCGTCCCAGCCGCCCGTACATCCCGCCTGACCGCGGCTACGGCCACGCCGGCTACCCCGCCCTGTCGATGAGTCACCACGGCGCGGCCGAGTTCTGCGCGTGGCTCTCGCAAAGGACCGGCCGTCGCTACCGCCTCCCCACACAGGCGGAGTGGGAGCACGCCTGCCGCGCCGGCGCGGCCACGGCGTACGCCTGCGGCGACTCCCCCGCCTGCCTCGCCGAGCACGCGTGGACCGCTGACAACGCCGGCGGCACGACCCACCCCGTCGGCAAGAAGAAGGCCAACGCGTGGGGCCTGCACGACATGCACGGCAATGTCGCCGAGTGGGCGACCACGACCGACGGGAAGGCCGTCATCTGCGGCGGATCGTTCATGGATGCTCCCACGGACTGCCGCGCCGACTCGCGCAAGGCCCAGACGCCCGACTGGAACGCCAGCGACCCGCAGATCCCCAAGAGCCAATGGTGGCTCGCCGACGCCCCATTCGTCGGCTTCCGCGTCGTCTGCGAGATCGACCCGCCTGTCCCCGCTGAACCCAAGGCCGTGGAACCCCATGAGCAGAAGGAGACCAGGCCCGATGAAGAGCACTAACCAGAACGGCGCTGACCGCCGCGATTCCACGCAGGCGGCGCTCTCGCGCCGCGAGTTCATCGCTTCCGCCGCGGTCTCCACCGCCGCGCTGGCGTCGATGCACGGCATCGCCCGCGCCGCCTGGGCCGGCGGCGGCGAGACGATCCACGTCGGCGTCATCGGTTGCGGCGGCCGCGGCACCGGCGCGGCGATCAACGCCCTTGAGGCCGATCCCGCGACGCGCATCGTCGCGCTGGCTGACCTCTTCCCCGACCGCCTCGAATCCTCCCGCAACTACCTCGCCAGCGACGAGCGTTTCGCCGATCGCGCCAAGGTCGAGCCCGACCGCTGCTTCACGGGCTTCGACGCGTACCAGAAACTCCTGGCGACGGATGTGGACGTCGTGATCCTCGCCACGCCACCCCACTTCCGCCCCATCCACTTCCGCGCCGCAGTGGACGCCGGCAAACACGTCTTCATGGAGAAGCCCGTCGCCGTCGATGCCTGGGGCGTCAACTCGGTGATCCAGGCCGGCGCCGACGCCGCGGCCGCCGGCTTGAGCGTCGTTGCCGGCACCCAGCGCCGTCATGAAGCCAGTTACCTTGCCGCGATGGACGCAATGCGTTCCGGCGACTTCGGACGCATCATCTCCGCCCGCTGCTACTGGAACCAGGGCGGCCTTTGGGTCCACCACCGCAAGCCCGAATACTCCGACATGGAGTGGCAGTGCCGCAACTGGCTCTATTTCTGTTGGCTCAGCGGCGACCACATCGTCGAGCAGCACGTGCACAACCTCGACGTGATCAACTGGGCCCTCGGCGCGACGCCCCTGCGCTGTCTGGGCATGGGCGGCCGGCAGGTGCGCACGGGGCCCGAGTACGGCAACATCTACGATCACTTCGCCGTCGAGTACATCTATCCGGGCGATGTCCACGTCCTCAGCATGGCCCGCCAGATCGAGGGCACGGCCTTCCGCTGCGAGGAAGTGATCCACGCCACCGGCGGTGTTGCGACGCTGCGACCCGGTTTCGCGGCCATCGGGGCCACGGGCGGCGGTAACGACTGGCGGTTCTCGGAGCGGAACAACAACCCGTACGTGCAGGAGCACGCCGACCTCTTCGCCGCCATCCGATCCGGCAAACCGATCAACGAGGCCAGACAGGTCGCCGAATCGACCCTCACCGCCATCATGGGCCGCGAGTCCGCCTACACCGGCCAGGAGATCACCTGGGAGCAGATGCTCGCCTCGACCAGGCGCCTCGCCCCGCCCGCGTACGAGTTCGGCGACCTGCCGGTCGATGAAGTCCCGGTCCCCGGCCGCACGAAGTTCGAGTAGGAGCACCATTCATGTACGCCGCGATCCTCGCCCTCTTCGCCCTCCTGCTCGCCGCCGCGCAGCCCCCGGCCACGCCCGCCCAGGAGTCCCCCGCCCCACAACCGGCGGACAAGCCCGCTCCCGCCGTCAAGCCGCGCCAGCGCACCGGCGCCGAGCCCGTGCGCCTGTTCTACTGCACCCACTCCGCCGGCTTCCGCCACGATGTCCTTCCCGAGACGCGCGAGATCATGAAGAAACTCGGCGAGGATCTCGACTGGCTCGAAGTCGAAGTCTCCGACGACATCACCGACCTCGACGCGGCGAAACTCGCCACGCTCGACGCCGTGATGCTCTACACCACCGGCCGCCTTCCCCTCGACACCCAGATGCTCACCGACTGGGTCAACGCCGGCGGGGCCCTCATCGGCGTCCACTCCGCCACGGACACGCTCGCCGACGACAAGATCTACGTCCAGAAGATCGGCGGCACGTTCGACGGCCACCCGTGGAACGAACCCGTCCGGATCATCATCGACGGGCGCGGCCACTACATTACCGACCCCTTCATCGCCGACGGCGGTGACCCGAACGACGAACTGGCAACGTCGTTCCGCATCGCCGACGAGATCTACCAGTTCCGTACGCTCAATCCCGACAACGTCGTGCTGATGCACCTCGACCCAGCCACGCCCAAGGCCGAGCCCGGCCGCGCTTACCCGCTCGCCTGGATCCGCCAGGCCGGCAGCGGGCGCATCTTCTACACCGCTCTCGGCCACCGCCCGGAGGTCTGGCGCGACCAGCGCTTCATCCAGCACCTGCTGCGCGGCATCGAATGGGCCGCCGCGCGTTGCGATCAATGCAACGGCCCGCTCGACGCCGTCCCGATCGCGTACGGCCTGCCGGTCGGCGACGTGAAGGACTGGCACGACGGCGGCGAGGCGATCCTCGGCGGCTGCGAGGTTGAGAACGTGACGCACCACCTCGGCTGCAACGCGTGCCGCAAGTTGCGGTCGTCGCGGTAACTCACACCGCCCAGCACGCCACCTTGTGCGACGCGGCGCCGTTGCCGATTGTCGGCCGCTCCACCAGCGGCGGCATCTCGCTGCGGCACTTGTCCATCGCCCGCGGGCAGCGCCCCGCGAACGGACACCCCTTGGGCAGGTCATACGGGCTGGGGACGTCACCCTGGAGCACCGTCAGCGGCCGCCGCTCATCCGGATCATCGATCGGGTTGGCTCCCAGCAGGGCGTTCGTGTACGGGTGCAGCGCCCCGACCGACCCGTCCTCGTTGTGCAGCCGCTCGCACGCCATCTCCTCGACCACGTGCCCGAGGTACATCACCAGCACGCGGTCGCAGAAGTGCTCGATCACCTTCAGATCGTGCGAGATGAACAGCAGCGTGAGCCCGAACTCTTCCTTCAGGCCCATCATCAGGTTCAGCACCTGCGCCTGGATCGACACGTCCAGCGCCGACACCGGCTCGTCGCACACGATGAACTCCGGCCGCAGCGCCAGCGCTCGCGCGATCCCCAGTCGCTGCCGCTGACCGCCGGAGAACTCGTGCGGGAACTTGTCCTTCGCGTCCGGCCGCAGCCCCACCTTCCGGATCAGTTCGTCGATCGTCGCTTCGATCTCCGACGACTTGACGACCCGGTGGAACTTCAGCGCCTCGCGCAGCATCATCCGCACCGTCTTGCGCGGATTCAGCGACGAATACGGGTCCTGGAAGACGATCTGCATCCGCCGCCGGAAGGGCATCATCTCCGCATGCCCCAGTCCGGTGATCTCCGTGCCGTCGAACCGGATCGACCCGCTCGTCGGCTCGATCAGCCGCAGCACGAGTTTGCCCAGCGTGCTCTTGCCGCACCCGGACTCGCCGACGACCCCGAGGATCTCCCCGCGTTTGACCGTCAGCGACACGCCGTTGACCGCGTGCACGTGCCCGACGACGCGGTTGAGGATCCCGCCCCGCACGGGGAAGTGCTTGACGAGGTTGTGCACCTCCAGCAGCGGCGCGGCCTCCGCCGCCGCACCCGACACGGCGGGCGCTCCATTGGTCCCTGGCTTGATCGGCGCCGCGGTCATGCCGTCACCCCCACCGTCAACGTCGCCGGCACGCCCAGGGGATAGTGGCACCGCACCTGACGCCCGTCCTCGCCTGCGACCAGCGCCGGCTCCTCCGCGATGCACCGCTCCTTCGCCATCGAGCACCGCTCGTGGAACCTGCACCCCTTCGGCAGGTCGTACAGGCTCGGCACGATCCCCTCGATCGTCGGCAGCCGCTTGCCGTGCTCCTTGCGGCCGGTCTTCGGGATCGACTCCAGCAGCGCCTTGGTGTACGGATGCCGCGGCGCGTGGAACAACTCACGCACCGGCGCCGACTCGATCACCCGCCCCGCGTACATCACCAGCACCCGGTCGCACACCTGCGCCACCACGCCCAGGTTGTGCGTGATCAGCACGATCGCCGTGTTCAGCCGCTTCTTGAGCCCCTCCATCAACTGAAGGATCTGCGCCTGGATCGTCACGTCCAGCGCCGTCGTCGGCTCATCCGCGATCAGCACGTCCGGCTCGCAGCACAGCGCCATCGCGATCATCACCCGCTGTCGCATCCCGCCCGAAAGTTGGTGCGGGTACTCGCCGATCCGCCGCTCCGGGTTGGGGATCTCGACGAGTTTGAGCATCTCGATCGCTCTTGCCCGGCGCTCGCGCCGGCCAAGCGTCGTGTGGTACCGCAGCGCCTCATCCAGTTGCCACCCGATCGTGAACACCGGATTGAGCGACGTCATCGGCTCCTGGAAGATCATCGCTACCCGCGCCCCGCGCACCTTCCGCATCGTCTCCGGGTCCGCCGTCGCCAGGTCCACCTCCGGCGGAAGCCCGTCCCCCCGGTCTCGCCCCCCGGTCCGCAGCAGCACGCGGCTGCCGGGCTTGATGAAACTCGTCCGCTCCGGCAGCAGCCGCATGATCGACTTGCTCGTGACGGTCTTCCCGCACCCCGACTCCCCCACGATCCCCAGCGTCTCCCCCGCCGCCAGGTCGAACGACACGTCGTCCACGGCCGTCACGACGCCCCGATCCGTGCGGAAGCACGTCGAGAGGTTCCGAACGCTCAGAATGGGCTGCCTTCCACCTTCCACTGGCCTGTCTCTGCTTCCCGTTTCCCGCTTCCTGTTTCCTCTACCCAACGTGCTTCGGATCAAACGCATCCTGCAGCGCATCGGAGACGATGTTGAACGCCAGCACCAGCACGAACATGAACACCGTCGCCGCCCCGATCTGCCAGAAGAACCCGTTGATCACCTGCTGCGTGGACTCCTGGATCATCCGCCCCCAACTCGGCCCCACCTTCACCCCCAGCCCCAGGAATGACAGCACCACCTCGTTCTTGATCGCCGCGATGAACAGCAGCGAGAAGTTGATGAACATCAGGTGCACCGTGTTCGGCAGCGCGTGCCGCAGCAGGATCGTCAGCCGCCCGAACCCGATCGCAGTCGCCGCCTGCACGTACTCCAGTTGCTTGATCTTCATCACCTCGCCGCGGACCACGCGGCAGGGGCCGATCCAGAACGTCAGGCACATCGCCGCGTAGATCGGCACCAGCGACAGGTACGGCCGCGTGACGTCGTCGAAGATGCTGCCGGTGAACATGAACACCAGCACGCCCAGCAGCACCAGGTCCGGCAGCGACGACAGCGTCGAGTACAGCCACACCACCACGTGGTCCACCCACCCGCCGAAGAACGCCGCCGCCGCCCCGATCAGGCTCCCCAGCAGCACGGAGATGACCGCCACCACCAGCCCGATCTGGATCGCCACCTTGATCGAGTACACCGCCCGCCCCATGATCGAGCGCCCCTGCCGGTCGGTCCCCAGCGAGAGCATGTACCCCTGGATCACGCGGTCCACGCCCGTCAGCGGCGCAAAGAGCGTCGCCGTCAGCGCCTCGAGTTCCTCGAGTTTCGGGAGCATCTCCGGGTCCGCGTCCAGGTCATCCGACTGCGCGACCTCGCCATAGAGTTTTTCCGCCTCCTTGACGATCTTGCGCAACTCGGCCGGCGGCAGATCCGCCGCGTGGCGCTGGCCGTAACGGATTCGCGCCACCGCGGCTTCCTTGTCGCGCACGCGCGGCGCCGTCGCCCGGTCGAACTCGTCGAGGTACGTCCGCACGAACCGCAGCCGCTCCTCGGGCGTGTTCTTCAGCCCCATCCCCCGCATCTCGTACGGCCCGACGACCTCGTCGGCCCGCTCGACCGTCAGCATGTCAAGCAACTTGTACCGCGTCAGGTCGAACCACCCCGTGCGCTCCCCCAGCGCCTTGACCGCGTCCGCCCCCAGCACGGCCAGCCCGACCGCCGCATACAGCAGGATGATGACCAGCCCCACCGCCGCCAGGCGGTTCGAGAAGAACCGCCTCGCCGCCCGCGACCGCCACGCTCGCCTGATCCGCCTGAGCATCACGACAGCCTCACCCGGGGATCGACCAGCGCGTACAGCACGTCGGTCAGAATGTTGGAGAGGATGAACACCGCCGCAAAGACGGCCGTGAACGTCTGGATGATCGGGAAGTCCTTCTCACGGATGGCGTCGATGATCAGTTTCCCCATCCCCGGGATCCGGAACTGGTACTCCAGCAGGATCGACCCGGCGATGAGGAACGGCAGCGTGATCATCACCCGCGTGATGATCGGGATCATCGCGTTCTTGAGCATGTGCACGAACATGATCTTCTTCTTCGTCGCCCCCTTGGCGACGGCCGTGGTGATGTAGTCCCGCCCCGTCTCCTCGACCATCACCGCCCGGTAGAAGCGGCTGTCGTACCCCATCGCCACGACGACGTAGATCAGCACCGGCAGCAGGCAGTAGTGCGCCCAGGTCCCGAGCGATACCCGCGGCAGCCCCAGCGGCCCCTCGCCCCACTTCACCCACGGCTCGTATCCGCTGGACGCGAACAGCGGCACGCCGAGCCGCTCCGGCAGCCAGAACCCGCCGAACTTCTGCCCCAGGATGATGAACACCAGGACGCTCACGCTCATCCCCAGCACCACGAGGAACATGAGCGATCGGTCCAGCAGCGTGCCTCGGAAGTACGCCGACAGCAGCCCGACGATGATCGACACCAGCGTGCTGAGGATCATCGCCGGCACGGTGAGCGACAGGCTCGGCCCGATCGCCTCCGCGAGTTTGCGCCCCACCGGCTGCCCCTCGTACTTCCAACTCTCAAACCGTTCCCGCGGGTCGGTGCTCGTCGGGTCGCCGAAGTTCAGTGTGGCCACCCGCACCACAAACCGCCCGTACTGCACGATGAACGGCTCATCCAGTCCCATCGCCTGCCGCTTGAGCGCCACCGTCTCCGGCGACGCGTTCTTGCCGAGATACGCGTTCACCGGATCGTTCACGCGCAGCGCCGCCATGACGATCAGGATGATCCCCAGGTAGACGGGGATGCTGTACAGGAGCCGACGGATGATGTAGGCCCACATCGGTCGCCTTCCCGCGGCTCAGCGCTTCGCCTCGTCCAGATTCAGGTACTTCATCCAGTTGTGGAAGTCTTCCGACGGCTTGACGTTCTTGAGCCACGGCTGGACGAGATAGAACCGCGTTCGGGCCATCGAGCCGATGAACGGCGCGTCCTCGATGATCATGTCGCGCATCTGCTCGTAGAGTTTGGTCCGCTCCGGACCCGGCTTCATCACCAGGATCTGCTCGTACAGCCGGTCGTACTCCGGCCGGTCGTAGTTGTAGTGGTTCGCGCCGGGCGCCTTGTACTTCGAGTAGAACAGCGCGAGGTTGTTCTCCGCGTCGGGGTAGTCCGACCCCCACGCGAACGCGAACATCTGCGCCTTCTTCTCGTTGACCGCCTCGATCAGTTCGGAGAAGTTCACCAGCCGCACGTTCAGTTTGACGCCAATCTTGTCGAGCATCCGCTGCAGCGCCTGGGCCTGCTCGGCGCTGTTGGCGCTGTTGTCGGAGTAGTACTCCAGCACGAGTTGCCGGCCGCTGCGGTCCTTCCCGTCCTTGTACCCGGCCTTCTCGAGCAGTTCCTTCGCGTAGTCGATGTCCGGCCCGCGGTACGACACGGGGGCTTCGCCGTCCTCCGGGTAGCCATCCAGCCCCGGCGGGATCGGCCCGTCGTAGATGATGTTCAGGCCGTTGTAGAACTTCTTGTTGAACTCATCGAGGTCGATCGCCAGCGAGATCGCCTGCCGCAGCGCCCGTTTCTCCTCCGTGTACCCCCCCACCACCGGGTCCTCCATGTTGAACCCGCGGAAGATGAAGTCCAGCAGCGGCACCGCGTGCGACGTGATCCCCTTGGCCGCGTATTCCGGCCGCAGTTTCTTGGTCCGCAGGACGAACGCCTGCTCGAAGTACTCCGCCGGCACCTGCACGTAGTCGAGTTTGCCGGACTGGAAATCCAGCCACATCGCCGCGTCCGGCACGTAAAACGAGATCTCGATCCGGTCCACCAGCGGCAGGCGCTTGCCGGCGTCGTTGAGCAGCCCGAGCACTTCCCGGTCGTGCTTCTCCGCTTCCGGATCGTCCTTGTACCGCAACTCGCTCGGGTAGTAATCCTCCCGGTAGTTCGGATTTCGTACGAACGTCAGCCGCTCTCCCGGCCGCCAGTCTCCCGGCCGCACCATGAACGGCCCGGTTCCCACCGGCCGCGTCGAGAACTCCACGCCGTACTTCTCCACCGCCTCCCGCGGCACGACCGACGTCTGGAACTGCGTCAGGACGTAGAGGAACTTCTGCATCGGCTTGGCCAGCACCACCTCGAACTCGTGGTCGCTGATCTTCCGCAGCCCCTCCACCGGCGCGTCATAGTCGAACTTCTTCCCGCCGCTGACCGCCTTCCCCTGCTGTTGCTGGTACTCGTCGAACCCGACGATCATCCCCTGCAGCAGCCACCAGTTCTCCAGTTTGTGCTCCGGGTCCGCCAGACGCTTCCACGAATAGAACACGTCGTCGGTCACCAGTTCCCGCCCCTTGCCGCCGGGGAAGCACGGATCATCCTGGAACCGCACGCCCTGCTTCAGCCGGAACCGCCAGGTCTGCGTGCCGTCCGCATTCATCGTGGCCGTCGGCATCTCCGCCAGCAGCAGCGGCTCGAGTTCCAGCGGCCGCACCAGGTACTTCCACTGCAGCAGGCACTCATACACCTGGCACGTCGCCATGTTGTCGTACTGCGTCGAGCCCTTGGCCGGGTCGAGGCTCTTGGGCCCGTCCGTGCGGATCGGCAGGCGCAGCACCTTCTCCGCCCCCTGCCCCGACGCCGGCGCCGCCCCCGCCGCCATCCCCACGACCGCCGCCGCGACCCCGACCAGCACGCCCCGAGCGATTCGTCGCACCATCAGCCGATCTCCGCATGCCCCGCCCCAACACCCCGCCCGGCGGTGGCGCCAAGGGGGTTCCCAATCTACGCCCGGCCCGTCCGCCGGTTGGCCGCCCACGCCAAAAAGGCCGCCGCGACCCGCCCCCGGCCCTCCGGCCCCCCGCGAGAAGGCCGGATGCTACCGGAAAAGCGGCCCGCGGCTCAAACCGCCCCGCCAGGACGGCTTATTCCACAATGCCCGCGCGGGCGCCCCCCGCCGGCCCGCCGCTGATGCGGATCGAGCCGTTGCTCGTCTGCGCGATCGACATCTCGCCCCCTTCGCCGAAACGCAGCCGCGCGGCCTGCCCCCCCGACGACAGCACCTGCGCCCCGCCCACGCCGTCGAACTTCACCGCCCCGTTCGCGGCCTTCAGCGCCAACTCCCCGCGGAACGCCTCCCCGAGGCGCAAATCGATGCGCCCGTTCTGCGTCAGTACCCGCACCGGCCCCTGCGACTGCGGCGCCAGCGCCACCTCGACCGCTCCATTGGTCGTCTCGACGTCCACCGCCGCCGGCGCCCCCTTGACCGTCACCGCGGCGTTGCCCGACCGCACACGCACCATCCCCCCGGGCGAGTCGATGCGCACCTCCCCGTTGCGCGTATCCGCCCGCACCTCGCCCCTTTGACGCCGGACCTCGATGGCGCCGTTGGTCGTCGAAAGTTCCGCTGCCCCGCCCATCCCCTCCACCGTGATCCGCCCGTTGCTCGTCCGCAACTCAACCCCCTCCGCCGGCGGAATCGTGATGTCCAGGCTGCACCCCTCCCGCGGCTCCCGCACCCCATCCGGCCACGCCACGGCGATCACCAGCGCCCCATCCGGCGCCCGCTCCGTCGAAATCGTCGTCGCCGCCAGCCGCTCCGGCGTCGTCGCCTTGATCTCCGCGCGGATCTCCGCGGCGTCCCCGCTCCCCGGCCGCACGGTGATGTGCCCGTTGGCCGTAACGACCCGCAGCGGCGAACCCGTCACCGCTTCCGCCCGCGCATCGACCCGCGCAGTCGGAAGATCCCCTGACGATGCGCACCCCACCAACCCCGCGAGCAGCGGCAGCGCCGCGGCGATCACGCCGAACATCCCGATCCGCATGGCCGACTCTCCGCAAGCCCCCCTCTTGCAAGATCGGTGTTCCGGCCCGCCCTCCGTCAGTTTCCCCGCAGCCCCCAGGCGGCTCACGCCGGCAGCCGCGCCAACTCCGCCTCCACCTCGTCCCACAGCCGCCGGATCATCCCCGGTCCGAAGTCGAACCGCAGGTCCGCCGCCTCGAACAACTCCGGCAGCGGCCGTGACCCGCCCAGCGACAGCCCGCGCTTGTACGCCTCCAGCGCCCCCACCGGATCGCGCCGGTAGTTCATCCACATCTGCAGCGCCCCCAACTGCGCGATCCCGTACTCGATGTAGTAGAACGGCGAACCGAACAGGTGCTGCTGCCGCTGCCACGCCGACCCCAGGAACTCCTCCAGCCCCGTCCAGTCCACCGCCGGCCCGAAGCGAGCGTTCAGTTCCAGCCACTTCGCCCGCCGCTGCTCCCGCGTGTGCCCCGGATTCGTGTAGATCCAGTGCTGGAACTGGTCGATCGTCGCGATCCACGGCAGCAGGCTCGCCAGGTTCTCCAGGTGCACCCGCACCGCCCGCCGCGCGTCCGCCCGGTCCTCGTAGTACTCATCGAGGAACCCGTGCGTCGTCATCTCCATGCTCATGGAGGCGACCTCGCAGAACTCCAGCGGGATATCCGACCGGTACGCGAGGATCGGATCATTGCGGCACAGCAGCGAATGGAACGCGTGCCCCGCCTCGTGCACCATCGTTTCCACGTCGCGCTGCAGCCCCGCCGCGTTCATGAAGATGAACGGCCGGCGCATGTAGTCCCGGTTGCTCTGATACCCCCCGGGCGCCTTCCCCTTGCGCGACTCCAGGTCCAGGCACCCGCCCCCGCACAGCGACTCGAACATCGCTCCCAGCGCCGGGTCCATCCGCGAGAACACCCGCCGCGTCCGCTCCACCAACTGCTCCGCCCCCTCGAACGGCCGCAGCGGCGCCCGCCCCTTCACGTCCACCGCCAGGTCCCACGGCCGCAGCGTCTCGACCCCCAGCAGCCGCTTCCGCTCCGCGTTCAGCCGCCGCAGCGCCGGCACCACCACCTTCTCCACCCCCTCCGCGAACGCATCGCACTCCCGCGGCGTGTAGTCGAACCGCCGCCGCGCCTTGAACGCGTAATCCCGGTAATCCGCGAACCCCGCGTTCTTCGCCACCGTGTCGCGCAGCCCCACCAACTTGTCGAAGATCGCCTCGATCTCCTCCCGGTCGCGCAGCCGCCGCTCCGCCACCACTCGCCACGCCTCCTCCCGCGTCGCCCGGTCCGTCTCCTCCTGGAACCGCCCCATCTGCGGCAGCGTCCGCTCCTGCCCCCGGAACTGCACCGTCATCGCGCCGCAGATCGTCTGGTACTCCTGCGACAGTTTGTCGATCTCCGTCTCGATCGGCACGTTCTCCTGACGGAAGATCTCCACCCCCGCCCGCATGTCCCGCAGCAGCACCTCGTACCGGTACGGGTCCAACTCCTTCGCGTACGGGCTGCCCACGATCTTCTTGTCCAGTTCGAACCCCGCCTCCTTCAGCCGCGGCAGCACGTGCTCGATGAACGCCAGATACGCGTCCCGGTGCTGCGCATCGTCCGTGTGACACGTCATGTTGATGTACAGCACCGAGTGCGTCTCGCTGACCTTCGCGTCCAGTTCGCTCCGGTCCAGGATCAGTTGCTCCAGCGACCGCTTGCTCGTCACCGCGCGCCCGATCAGTTCCCGGTACAGCGGCTCCAGTTGCTCCCATTTCGAAGCATCCAGTCCCGCCGGAACATAATCAGACGCCCTCACGAACTCGCTCAGCATCGCCGCTGTCCTTTCGCACAGAAAGCAGAGCCCCCCGCCCTTCCCCGACCGCCCCGATTCCCAACTCTACCGTCCCGCCCCCCTTTCTTCATCCCAACCGAGCCCCCCGCGCGCCCCCGCTCGCCCGCACACGATACACATCGCACGCCCGTCCGCACCGCCGGCGATACTCGTCCGTGAGCCGCGCCACCGCGTCCTCCACCGCCCACGGCGCCACCGCGGCCACGATGCACCCGCCAAACCCCGCACCTGTCATCCGCGCCCCGTACACCCCACTTTCCCCAGCCGATGCCCCATCCGTGAGGATCTCCACCATCGCATCCAGTTCGCCGCACGAAACACCAAACTCGTCCCGCAGCGACTCGTGCGACCGCACCATCAGCGTCCCACACCTCACCACATCCCCCGCCCGCAGCGCCGCCGCGGCCTCCTCCACCCGACGGTTCTCCATCACCACGTGCCGCACCCGCCGCGCCAGCCCCCGCTCCAGCCTCCCCTCGATCCCCTCGACCTCCTCCACCCTCACCTCGCGCAGCGACCCCACCCCCAGCGCCTCCCGCGCCCGCTCACACTCCTCCACGATCCGCCCATACGCCCCCTCCCCCAGCCCCCGCCTCACCCCCGAATCCGCCACGATCACCGCCACATCCGCCGGCATCGCCACCGGCATCGCCGTCGCCTCCGCGAAGTCCATCAGCAGCGCATGCCCCTCGCGCCCCATCACGCTGCACATCTGATCCATCAGCCCGCACTTCACCCCCGCCCACACGTGCTCCGCCCGCTGGCACACCCGCGCCTTCTCCAGCGGCCGCAGCCTCACCCCCGCCGCCTCCTCCACAAGCGTCGCCACCGCCACCTCCAGCGCCGCCGAACTCGACAGCCCGCTCCCGATCGGCACCGACCCCGCCACCGCCACATCCATCCGCGGCACACCCGCCCCCGCCGCCTCACACTCCGCCATCACCCCCGCCGCATACCGCGCCCAGTGCCCCCGCGGCAGCCGCCCCACCGCCTCCCCTAGCACCCCGCTCTCCCCCTCCGCCCACTCCAAAACCGCCCCCTCCCCCCGATCCGCCGACACGATGCGCACCCGCCCCGCCTCCCGCGCCGGCCCCCCCACCGCCGCGCACCACAGATCCACCGCCATCGGTAGCGCAAGCCCCCCCGTGTAATCCGTGTGATCCCCGATCAGATTCACCCGCCCCGGCGCAACCGCCCCCCAGACGGGCTCGGTTCCGCACGCCTCCCGATACGCCCGCCGCGCCCGCTCCAGCACCTCATCCTCTGTCCCGCGCGCCCCCACGCTACGACGCCAACTCCGCCCTGTACCACCCCGACAACTCCATCCCCAGTTGCACCACCACCCACAGGATCACCTGCGCCAGCGTGATCACCAGCGCCACCGTCCGGTCCTTCTTGAACAGGACCATCACGATCGCCCAGTACGCCGCCGCCCCCAGCGGCGCCCCCAGGTACTTCCCCGCCGTCCCGATCAGCGGCGGCAGCGCCGCCGTGATCAACTCAAACACCGCGATCGCAACAAACACCCTCGCCGCCGCCAGCGACAGCGCATCCTCCCCGCCGAACCTCTGCTCGTTGATCCGCGCCGCGATCCCCACCGCCACCAGCCCCGTCCCCGTGTGCGCCAGCACGCGGTACACCACCAGCAGAATCGCCGCGATCACCACCCCCGCCCCCTTCCCCGGCGGCGTCCCCCACCCCGCGAAGATCATCGCCGCGATCGTCACAATCGTCGCGACGATCACCCACAGTTTCGCGCTCCCGCGCCCCGGCGTCACAAACGGCTCGCGCCCCTCCTCCCCCTCCCCCTCACTCACCTCCTCGACCTTCTTCTCCACCCTCCGCTGCTCGTTCTTGATCAGGTCATACCCGCACTTCACGCACACAACATCAACCGGCCCCAGCACCGCCCCGCAGTTCGGGCAGTGCTCCTCCCGCACCTCCAGCACCGACTCCGCCTTGATCTCCCCCCGCGGCGGCCGCGCCCCCCCTCGCCCCCCTTCCTCTCCTCCCCCCGCCGCTCCGCCCTCACCCGCCGCGGGTCTCGCTTCGGGCTCCAGCGGCGCAAGTTCAAACGGCTCGACCTGCTTTTCCCCGCCGGCCCCCTCCCCGTTCCCATCCGCTCGATCAGGCGTCCGCTCCATAGGCGCTCCGAGTTTTCCCCAGCACAAGGGTACCCCGCCCGCCCCCACTCACCCCCTCACCCTCCCTCCGCCCCTCCCTCACCCCATACCCTCCGACATGCCGCACACCACCTTCGATCCCAACGCCGCCGCGAAACCCGGCTCCGGCATCTTCGGCCTCCCCTTCACCGCCGACGAGTCGCGCATCATCCTCGTCCCCGTCCCCTTCGACGCCACGACTTCTTACGGCGGCGGCGCCTCCCGCGGCCCCGCGGCGATCCGCCGCGCCTCCGCCCAGGTAGACCTCCACGACCCGCAGTTCGGCCCGATCTACCAGCGCGGCATCTTCATGGCCGACGAGTCCCCCGCCATCCGCCACCTCTCCCAGCGCGCCCGCGAACTGGCCCTCCCCATCATCGAGCAGGGCGGCCCCGACGACGCCTCCGCCGACGACGCCCACGCTCTCGCCACCGTCAACGCCGCCGGCGACCGCGTCAACGCCTTCGTCCACGAGGAGTTCACCCGCATCCTCGCCTCCGGCAAGACCCCCGGCCTCGTCGGCGGCGACCACTCCACCCCCTTCGGCGCTATCCAGGCCTGCGCCGAGCACGTCGCCGCCCTCGACGCCGTCCCCGGCGGCCTCGAGCCCGGCGAAACGACTCTCGGCATCCTCCACCTCGACGCCCACATGGACCTCCGCGAGGCCTTCGAGGGCTTCACCTGGTCCCACGCCTCGATCATGCACAACGTCATGACCCGCATCCCGCAGGTCTCCCACCTCGTGCAGATCGGACTCAGAGATGTGGGCCGCGATGAACTCGACTTCGCCGACGCCCACCACGGCCGCGTCTTCCCCCACTTCGACCACCAGTGGCACCGCGCCATGCTCGACGGCGCCCGTTTCACCGACCTCGTCCGCGCCGCCCTCGAGCCCCTCCCCAAGCACGTCTACGTCTCCTTCGACATCGACGCCCTCGACCCCTCCCTCTGCCCCCATACCGGCACCCCCGTTCCCGGCGGCCTCTCGTTCCACCAGGCCGCCATCATCCTCGAACTCCTCGCCGCCAGCGGCCGCACCATCGTCGGCTTTGACCTCGTCGAAGTGACCCCCGGCCCGCGCGCCGGCCAGGACGGGCCCGACGCCGAGCCCGAATGGGACGCCAACGTCGGCGCCCGCATCCTCTACAAACTCTGCGCCCTCCCCCCCCGCTAACCCC
>Ga0180217_1001840_pt1 | contig 21382 bp, 20 predicted proteins | sample eDN3rd37CBELigOP_FD_128521 | JGI IMG/M metagenome (GOLD analysis project Ga0180217, IMG submission 128521) | Enriched Organic Plus compost microbial communities from Emeryville, California, USA - eDNA 3rd pass 37_C BE-Lig OP (version 2) (version 2) ... | reverse complement strand
TCCGGCTTGAAGGCCTTCCGGATGAGCTCGGTGACCGCCGAGTTCTTCTGCTCCCACGTGAGGTTCGGGTCGATGAGGTAGTGGCTCCCGAGGTTGCTCGTCAGGATGAGGATCGTGTTCCGGAAGTCGACCGTCCTGCCCTGGCCGTCCGTGAGCCGGCCGTCGTCGAGGACCTGGAGGAGGACGTCGAACACCTCCGGGTGCGCCTTCTCGATCTCATCGAGCAGGATGACCGAGTACGGGCGCCGGCGGACGGCCTCGGTGAGCTGGCCGCCCTGCTCGTAGCCGACGTAGCCGGGCGGCGCGCCGACGAGCCGCGACACGGAGAACTTCTCGCCGTATTCGCTCATGTCGATCCGGACGAGCGCCTTCTCGTCGTCGAAGAGGTAGTCGGCGAGCGCCTTCGCGAGCTCGGTCTTGCCGACCCCGGTCGGGCCGAGGAACAGGAACGAACCCGTGGGCCGGTCGGGATCGGCGATGCCCGCGCGCGTCCGGCGCACCGCCTCGGCGACGGCCTGGACCGCGCGCTTCTGGCCGATGAGCCGCTTGCCGAGCTCGGACTCGAGGTTGAGGAGCTTCTCCGTCTCGCCTTGCGTGAGCCGGTCGACGGGGATGCCCGTCCACTGCGCGACGACGGCGGCGACGTCCTCCTCGGTCACTTGGTCGCCGACCATCCTCGGTCCGGACTGCTCGGTCTGCTCCGCGGTCGCGAGCGCCCGCTCGATGCCGGGGATGATCTCGTAGTTGAGCTTCGCGGCGCGCTGGTAGTCGCCCTCGCGCATCGCCCGGTCGAGATCGATGCGGGCGTCGTTGAGCTTCGTCTTGAGCTCGCCGACGCCGTGGAGGCTCGCCTTCTCGGCGTTCCACCGGGCCTCGAGCTCGGCGAGCTCGCGCTCGCGCTCGGCGAGGTCCTCGCGGAGTTTCGCGAGCCGCTCCTTCGAGGCCTCGTCCTTCTCCTTCTTGAGCGCGAGCTCTTCGATGCGGAGCCGGTCGACGGCGCGCTTGAGCTGGTCGATCTCCATCGGGGAGGAGTCGATCTCCATCTTGAGCCGGCTCGCCGCCTCGTCGATGAGGTCGATCGCCTTGTCGGGGAGCTTGCGGCCCGAGATGTAGCGGTTCGAGAGCGTCGCCGCGGCGACGAGCGCCGAGTCGGCGATCGCGACGCGGTGGTGCGCCTCGTACCGCTCCTTGAGGCCGCGCAGGATCGCGATCGTGTCCTCGACGTTCGGCTCGCCGACGTACACCTGCTGGAATCGCCGCTCGAGCGCCGCGTCCTTCTCGATGTACTGGCGGTACTCGTCGAGCGTCGTCGCGCCGATGAGTCGCAGCTCGCCGCGCGCGAGCATGGGCTTGAGCATGTTCGCGGCCGCGACGGAGCCTTCACCGCCGCCGGCACCCATGAGCGTGTGGAGCTCGTCGATGAACGTGATGACGCGGCCGTCGGACTCGTCGATCTCCTTGAGGACGGCCTTGAGCCGCTCCTCGAACTCGCCGCGGTACTTCGCGCCGGCGACGAGCGCGGCGAGGTCGAGCGCGACGAGCTCCTTGTCCTTGAGCGAGTCGGCGACGTCGCCCGCGACGATGCGCTGCGCGAGGCCCTCGACGACGGCGGTCTTGCCGACGCCCGGCTCGCCGATGAGGACCGGGTTGTTCTTCGTGCGGCGCGTGAGGACTTGCGAGACGCGCCGGATCTCGGCGTCCCGTCCGATGACGGGGTCGAGCTTGCCGCTGCGCGCGATCTCGGTGAGGTTGACGCCGTACTGCTCGAGCGCGGACTTCTGCTCCTCCTGGCTCGAGGGTGCGCCCTGCATGTTGGCCAACGCTGCTCCTTGTCTCGCTGGTTCAAAGCTGAGTCTATATGACTCAACTTTAGCAGGCCGGCCGGTATTCCGCCAGCTTGCGAGAGCGCAATCCCGACTTTTCATCAGCCAGAATTCCTAGACTCCGTGCTATGCGCGACACGCTCGAGGCCAGGACTGACCGCGACGTCGACGCACACAGTCCCGGTCGAGCGGCGCTCGGTGCGCTGCAGCGCAGGATGCCGTTCCTGCGCCGCACCGCCGAGCGCCTGAACCGGTGGGGCATGACGCCCCGCGGCCTCCTGATCGGATACGCCGGCATTCATGCGCTGCTCTTCGGCGCGCTCCTCCAGAACATCGCCTCGGGCGCGCCCGTCGGCGACGTGACGCTCTACCGCGAGTGGGCGCTCGACGCGCTCCGCGGCCACTGGCCGGTCGTCGACTTCTCCTGGGTCTATCCCGCCGGCGCGCTCGGCCCGATCATGCTCTCGGCGATCGCGGGCCCGGGTCTCTACTACCTCGCCTGGTTCGCGCTCATGACGGTCGGGAACCTCGGGGTCGCGCTCGTCCTCACCGACGGCCTCAAGCGGCGCGGCGGCTACCCCGCGGCGTGGTACTGGCTCTCGATGGTCTTCATCCTGTCGCCCGTCTCGATGCTCCGGCTCGAGGGCGCCGCCGCGCCGCTCGTCGCGATGGCCTTCATGCTCCTCGCGCGCCGCCCCGCGATCGCCGGCGCCCTCCTCGCCGCCGGCGCGTGGATCAAGGTGTTCCCGATCGCCGCCGCGGTCGCGGCGGTCGTCACCTCGTCGCGGCGCGTCCTCGTCGCGATCGGCGGCATCGCGCTCACCGCCGCGATCGCGCTCGCGGTCTTCGCCGCGGGCGGGGGCACGCACCTCTTCAGCTTCCTGAGCTCCCAGACCGAGCGCGCGTTCCAGCTCGAGGCCCCCGCCGCGACCCCGTGGGTGTGGGGCGAGATCCTCGGCCTGCCCGGCTACGCGATCTACTGGAACACCGCGCTCGTCACGTACGAGGTGCGCGGCCCGAATGCGCTCCGCACGGCCGGGATGATGGACTACTTCATGCTCGTCGCGTTCGCGCTCGCGATCGTCGGGCTCGCGTTCGCGACCGACCGGATCCGGCGCAGCGGCGTGCTCGGCGAGTCGCGCACGCGCGCCGAGTCCCACCTCCTGCTCGTCGGCGCATTCCTGCTCACGGCGGCGCTCATCGTGTTCAACAAGGTCGGCTCGCCGCAGTACGTCCTGTGGCTCCTGCCCGTCGTGACCGCGGGAATCGCCCTCGAGCCGGGCCGCTGGAAGGCCGTCGCGCGCGTCATGCAGGTCGTCGCGCTGCTCACGACGCTCGTGTTCCCGACGTTCTATCTGCAGCTCGTCGCGGCCGAGCCGTTCGCCGCCGCGATCCTCGCGGCGCGCAACGTGCTCCTCGTCGTGCTCTTCGTGTGGAGCGGGGTGGCGCTCATCCGCGCGGCGGTGCGTCCCCGCTTCGTGCCCGCTCCGGTATCGGTCGCCACAGGACCACTGCGTTTGAACGTCTGACGCGCGTCCCCGCCCGCACGGTGACGACCTCGCCCTCCGCGCCGGCGGCGAACACGCGACGGCCCGGTCGCTTGAGCAGCTCGTCCGCGAGCGCGGCCTCGAGCTCTCGGACGCGCGAGGTGAGCTCGACGACCTGATTCTCGAGCTCGAGGATGCGACGGATGCCCTCGAGATTGAGTCCCTCCGCGGAGAGCCGGGCGATCTCCCGGAGGCGAGCGATGTCGCGGAGCGAGTACCGGCGCGACTGGCCGGGCGTCCTCGTCGGCGACACGAGGCCGAGCCGGTCGTACTGCCGGAGCGTCTGCGGGTGCATTCCCGCGAGGTCGGCGGCGGCCTGGATCGGGAACACCGGGGAATGCTCGTGCATCAGGAGCGCGACCTCGCCTTGGCGAGGAGGTCCTCGCGCGGGTTCTCGTCCGGCATCGCCTTCGCGAACGCCTGCAGGTGTCGCAGCGCCTCCCCGTCGATGCGCCTCGGGACCGCGACCTGGAGCTCGACGAGCAGGTCGCCGGTGCCCTTCGGGGTCGTGACGCCTTTCCCCTTGACGCGGAGCACCCGACCGCTCGGCGTGCCGGCCGGGACCTTGACGCGCACGGGCTCGCCGCCGAGCGTCGGCACCTCGATCGTCGCGCCGAGGGCGGCCTCGACGAATGTCACCGGGACGACGACGCGGAGGTTGAGCCCCTCGCGCGTGAAGACCGGGTGGGGCCGCACGCTCACCGTGAGCACGAGGTCGCCCGGCTCGCCGCCCGTCGGGCTCGGCTCGCCCTTGCCGCGCAGCTTGATCTTCTGCCCGTCCGCGACCCCCGCGGGGATCTTGACGTTGATGGGGGTGCCTTGCGGCCCCTGGAGCCGGACGGTGTCGCCGACGACCGCCGTCTCGAAGTCGAGCGTGGTCGACGCGGTGTAGTCGCGACCACGCCGCGGGGCGCGCGTCGCGTAGCCCGCGGGGCCGCCGAAGAGCCCGCCGAGGATGTCGTCGAAGTCGCCGCCGCCGGTGCGGAACGACGCGCCGCGGCCCGCGAAGAGATCGCCGAGGAGGTCCTCGAAGTTCCCACCGCCGCCGCTGCCCGCCGTGAATCGCGCGCCCGAACCGAGCGCGCGGATCTGGTCGTACTCCTTGCGCTGCTGCGGGTCGGAGAGGACGGAGAACGCCTCGCTGATCTCCTTGAACCGCGCCTCGGCCTTCGCGTCGCCCGGGTTCGAATCCGGGTGGTACTGGCGGGCGAGCTTGCGGTACGCCTTCTTCAGCTCGGCGTCGGAGACGTCCTTCGAGACGCCGAGCACGGCGTAGAAGTCCTTCTCGAACCAGTCCTGGCTCGCCACGGCGTCCTCCTTCCGTCCTTCGTCTCCAGGGCGCCAGCGCGCCCGGTCAGTCCTGCTTCGGCACCGCCACCGCGACCTTCGCGGGGCGGACGAGCCGCTCGCCGAGCCGGTAGCCCGGCTCGATGACCTCGTGCACCGTCTCGCGCTCGACCCCCTCCTGCGGGAGCTGCATGAGCGCCTCGTGGATCGCGGGGTCGAAGGGCTCGCCGACGACGCCGACCTGCTGGAGGCCGAACCGCTCGAATGCGCCGCGCAGCTTCTGCACGACGAGCGCCATCGGGCTGCCGGCCTCGATGTCGCCGTGCGCCTCGGCGCGCGCGAGGTCGTCGAGGACGGGGATGACGGCGCGGAGGACTTCCGCGATGACCGCCTCCCGGTTCGCCTGACGGTCGCGCTCGACTCGCGCGCGGAAGTTGACGAGCTCGGCCTGGGCGCGGAGCATGTCCTCGCGCATCTCGGCGACGAGGTCGCGCTGCGCCTCGTCGAGGATCGCCTGATCCTCGGGGGAGAGCTCCGCGCCTGCTGCGTCCTCGGTCGCGTCGCTCACGGCGCCGGCGCCGTCGTCCCCGGTCGACGGGTCGGATCCAGCCGCCGGGGACTCCCGGACCTCGCCCGTCTCGGGGTCGATCCGCCGCTTGTCGCGGATGATGCGCTCGATGCGCTCCTCGGCGGACTCGCGCTCCTCGTTCGGCTTGTCGAAGCCCTCGCCCGCGTTCTGCTCCTCGGTCATGGCTTGTCGTCCTCGACGACCTCGGCGTCGACGATGTCCTCGCCCTCCGCGGCGCTCGAGGCGCCCGCCGGCTCGTCGCCCATCGGCTGGCCTGCGCCCGGCGCGCTCGCGCCCGCCTGGTAGATCGCCTCGCCGAGCCGGCCCTGCGACTGGCTGAGCTTCTCGAACGCCGACTTGACGGCGTCCTCGTCGCTCCCGGCGAGCGCGCTCTTGAGCGCGTCGATGTCGCCCTGGACCTCGGTCTTGACGTCCTCGGGGAGCTTGTCGGCGTTGTCGGCCATGAGCTTCTCGAGCGAGTAGACGAGCTGCTCCGCGTTGTTGCGCACCTCGGCGGCCTCACGGCGGCGCTTGTCCTCCGCCGCGTGCTCCTCGGCCTCGCGGACCATGCGCTCGATGTCCTCCTTCGGGAGCGAGGAGCCCCCGGTGATCGTCATCGACTGCTCCTTGCCCGTCCCCTTGTCCTTCGCGGAGACGTGGACGATGCCGTTCGCGTCGATGTCGAACGTGACCTCGATCTGCGGCACCCCGCGCGGCGCGGGGGCGATGCCGGTGAGCTCGAAGGTCCCGAGCGGCTTGTTGTCGCGCGTGAACTCGCGCTCGCCCTGGAAGACCTGGATCGCGACGGACGGCTGGTTGTCGTCCGCGGTCGTGAAGGTCTCGGAGCGCTTCGTCGGGATCGCGGTGTTCCGCTCGATGAGCTTCGTCATGATCCCGCCCTTCGTCTCGATGCCGAGCGACAGCGGCGTCACGTCGATGAGGAGGACGTCCTTGCGCTCGCCCTTGAGGACGCCGGCCTGGAGCGCGGCGCCGACCGCGACGACCTCGTCCGGGTTGACGCCCTTGTTCGGCTCCTTGCCGCCCGTGAGCTTCTTGACGAGGTCGGTCACCGCGGGCATGCGCGTCGAGCCGCCGACGAGGACGACGTGCGCGATGTCGGCGACCTGGATGCCCGCCTCCTTGATGACGTCCTCGAACGGCTTACGGGTGCGCTCGAGGAGGTCGGCGGTCATCTGCTCGAACTGCGCGCGCGTGATCGTCTCGTCGAGGTTCGCGGGGCCGTTCTCGGTGAGCGAGAGGTAGGGGAGCTGCACGGTCGTCGACATCTGCGACGAGAGCTCCTTCTTCGCCTGCTCGGCGGCCTCCTTGAGGCGCTGGAGCGCGATCTTGTCGTTCGAGACGTCGACGCCCGTCGTCTCCTTGAACTTCTTGATGAGGTGCTCGACGACGCGCTGATCCCAGTCGTCGCCGCCGAGGCGGTTGTCGCCCGCGGTCGCGCGCACCTGGATCGTCGAGAAGTCATCGTCCTTGCCGACCTCGAGGAGCGAGACGTCGAACGTCCCTCCGCCGAGGTCGAAGACGAGGATGAGCTCGTCCTCCTTGCCCTTGTCGAGCCCGTACGCGAGCGCCGCCGCGGTCGGCTCGTTGATGATCCGGAGGACGTTGAGGCCCGCGATCTCGCCGGCCTCCTTCGTCGCCTGGCGCTCCGCGTCGTTGAAGTAGGCGGGCACCGTGATGACGGCGTCGGTGACGGGCTCGCCGAGGTACTGCTCCGCGTCGCGCTTGAGCTTCGCGAGAATGCGGGCCGAGATCTCCTGCGGCGTGTACTTCTTGCCGTCGATCTCCTTCTTCCAGTCGGTGCCCATGTGGCGCTTGACCGACGCGATCGTGCGGTCGACGTTCGTGACGGCCTGCCGCTTCGCGGTCTCGCCGACGAGGACCTCGCCGTCCTTCGTGAACGCGACGACCGACGGCGTCGTGCGGAAGCCCTCGGCGTTCGCGATGACGGTCGGCTCGCCGCCCTCGAGGACGGCGACCACGGAGTTCGTGGTGCCGAGGTCGATGCCTACTGCTCGGGCCATGGTGTCGTCTCCTTGATTCGTTGTGCGAGAAGTCTGAGGCGCGACCTTCTTGAGTCGCGGCATGTCAATTCTGCATCGTGCGTCGAGGCGTGTCAAGAAACTTGAGTCTACTCCGCTCAAGTTGCGCGCGATTCCGCCGTGCGCGTTGCGCTACCCGCCGTTCACGCGGCGCCCCTATCGTGGTCCGCATGACCAACCGGATCGGCGACGAAGCCGTCCCGACGCCCCCGCCCACCGCGAACACGGGCGCGGTCGGCCCCATCGGGCGCGGACCGACGCCCGATCCCGTCCCCCGCAGGCAGGTCGTCAGCTGGGCGTTCTGGGACTGGGCGACCCAGCCGTTCAACTCCGTCATCCTGACCTTCGTCTGGGCCTCGCTCTACCTCATCTCCGACAGCTTCCTGCCCGCCGGCGTCGCCGCGCTCGAGGACGGCGACCCCGTCAAGGAGCGCGCGCTCGCGGACCTCTCGAGCGGCTACGGCCTCGCGACGACGCTCGCGGGCGTCCTCATCCTCATCCTCGCGCCCGTGCTCGGGCAGCGGGCCGACGCGAACGGGCGCAAGAAGCGGTGGCTCATCGCCGCGACCGCCGCCCTCGCGCTCATCCAGTTCTCGCTCTTCTTCGTCCAGGCCGACCCCGCGTTCTTCTGGTTCGGCGCGATCGCGCTCGCGCTCGGCGCCGTCGCCTCGGAGATCGCGGGCGTCAACTACAACGCGATGCTCGCCGAAGTCTCGACGCCGAGGACGATCGGCCGGGTCTCCGGGCTCGGCTGGGGCCTCGGCTACATCGGCGGCATTCTCGCGCTCACGATCGTCGTCGTCGTGACGCAGCTCGACTGGTTCGGGATGGACACCTCGAACGGGATGGCGTACCGCGTGATCGCCGTCGGCTGCGCGATATGGACGGTCCTCTTCGCGATCCCGCTCATCGTCAACGTCCCGGAGGCGCCGCCGCACGGCGACGACCGTCGTGTCGGGTTCTTCCGAAGCTACGCGCTCCTCGTCCAGGACCTCGTCCGGCTCTTCAAGGAGCACCGGTCGACATTCTGGTTCCTCCTCGCGAGCGCCGTGTATCGCGACGGCCTCGCGGGCGTCTTCGCGTTCGGCGGCGTCCTCGCGGCCGTCGCGTTCGGCTTCTCCGCGAACGAGGTCATGATCTTCGGCATCGCCGCGAACGTCGTCGCGGGGATCTCGACGATCGTCGCCGGGCGATTCGACGACCGCTTCGGATCCCGCGCCGTCGTCGTGTTCTCCCTCGTCGCGCTCATCGCGATGGCGCTCGTCGTGTTCTTCCTCCGCGACCTCGGGACGATCGTGTTCTGGATCTGCGGTCTCGTGCTCTCGGCATTCGTCGGCCCCGCGCAGGCCGCGAGCCGCGCGCTCCTCGCGCGCGTGACGCCCGCCGGGATGCAGGGCGAGATCTTCGGCCTCTACGCGACGACGGGCCGGGTCGCGAGCTTCATGGCGCCGGCGATGTGGACGCTCTTCATCGCGCTCGCGGGCTCGACCATCTGGGGCGTGCTCGGCATCGCGCTCATCCTCTTCATCGGGCTGGTCCTCCTCCTCTTCGTGCGCCTCCCGAGGCACGTCCGCCTCTGACCGTCCCCCGCTCCGCCGCTCCTCGAACCTCGAAAGCGCACGTGGTCGGGCGGGGTCAGCGGGCGACGTCGGTGCGGTGGAAGTGCTGCCACGAGCGGCTCGCGGTCGGACCGCGCTGCCCCTGGTAGCGATTGCCGTAGGGACCGGAGCCGTACGGATTCTCGACGGGCGAGGAGGTGCGGAAGAAGCACAGCTGGCCGATCTTCATGCCGGGCCAGAGCTTGACCGGGAGCGTCGCGACGTTCGCGAGCTCGAGCGTCACGTGCCCTTGGAAGCCGGGGTCGATGAATCCCGCCGTCGAGTGCGTGAGGAGTCCGAGCCGGCCGAGCGACGACTTGCCCTCGAGCCGCGCCGCGATGTCCGCGGGCAGGGACACGAACTCGAACGTCGACCCGAGGACGAACTCGCCCGGGTGGAGGATGAACGGCTCGTCCGCGTCGACCTCGACGAGGCGCGTGAGCTCGGACTGCTCCTCGGCGGGGTCGATGTACGGGTACTTGTGGTTGTCGAAGAGCCGGAACCACCGATCGAGCCGCACATCGACGCTCGAGGGCTGGACCATCGCGAGGTCGAGCGGGTCGAGCCCGATCCGCCCCGACGCGATCTCGGCGCGGATGTCGCGGTCGGAGAGCAGCACGGGACCAGCGTAGCGAGCGGGTTCAGAGCCGGATGCCGACCGCCGCGAGCAGCTGCGGATCGAGGAGGAGCCAGACGGTCATCGCGCTCCACAGGATCGCGCTCGCGCCCGCGACGACCATCGCGACGATCGCGCACCGCCGGCCGGCGCCGAGATAGCTGCGGGCCGAGCGCGCGAGCCCCACGCCGCCGACGATGAGGGCGACGACGCTGAGCACGAGCGCCGGGTTGAGCACGACCGACACGAGCGCGACGACGAGCGCGGACGTCGCGGCGGGATTGCGCTCGGGCAGATCGACCCACGACACCGCCGGCCGCCCTGCGTCGCCTCGGCGCGGTCCCGGAACGATGCCGCTCGGCGGCGCCGGCGCGCTGCTGCTCGTCGCGAGCGCGGAGGCGAGGTCCTGGATCGAGCTCCTCGTGTCGCGGACCCCCTCGCCCGGCGCGGTGGCGAACCGCACCGGCACGGCAGCGACCGGACGGGTGTGCTCGGTCCATTCGACGCCGTTCCACCAGCGGCGCTGGAGCGCGTCCTTCGGGTCGACATACCAACCCGCGGCGGGCAGCGCACCTGGCGCCGCCGCGGCCCGCTCGCGCGTCGTGCGGTACGAGCGCCGCGGGCGGCGCCGCCCCGTGCCGGTACCGGTGAACGTGATCTCGACGACGTCGGTCACTCGACTGCCCTCCCGGTCCCGGACCGCGCGCCGTGTCACGCGCCGGATGCGCCGAGCGTAGCAGCGCGGGCCCCTGATCGGGGGACAGGAATCGGGCGATCGTTCCGTCGCCCTGGCGAGCTCGCATGCGCACCGCGCTAAGCTGGTTCGTGCGCCGCTTCGCGGCCGCGGGGATGTAGTTCAATGGCAGAACTCCAGCTTCCCAAGCTGGTAGCGCGGGTTCGATTCCCGTCATCCCCTCGTGACCGTCTTCCCGGCTCAAGTCGTCGACGCGGTGCTCCATCACATGAACACCGACCACCTCGAGGACAACCTCCTCATCGTGCGCGCGTTCGGCGGCGAGCAGGCCGTCGAGGCGCGCATGACGGGGCTCGATGAGCACGCCGGGCTGTGGTCGTGGGCGGACGCGGCGGGGGGCGAGCACGAGCTCACCATCCCGTGGCCGTCCGGGACGATCTCGGAGCGCGCCGAGATCCGCCGCGAGGTCGTCGTCCTGTACCGGACCGCGTGCGATCGGCTCGGGGTCGAGGCGCGCGAGCACTAGCCGCGGGGCCCATGGCCGGCCGCGCGCTCACGGCGGACGGGCCGACGGGTCAGCGGCCGGTTGTCGGGGCCATCGCTCGACGGTAAAGTTAGGCGAGCCTCACCTACCGCAAGGAGTTTCCGTGACCGTCATCCCGTTCTCGCAGGCACTCCGAGAGCGCACGTGGTCGAGCCACGGCGACTCCGAAGGGGCGGGCTTCATGCACGACCTCATGACGGGCGCGGGGACGAAGGACGACTACACGGCGCTCGTCGCGCAGCACTGGTTCATGTACGAGGCGCTCGAGGAGGCGGCCGAGCGCTTCGCCGACGACCCGGTGGCGCGGCGCTTCATCACGCCCGCCCTCACGCGGCTCCCGGCGATCGAGATCGACCTCGAGCACCTCATCGGACGGGACTGGCGCGAGCGGATCGCGCCCGTGCCGAGCGTCGTCGAGTACGCCTCGCGCATTCGCGCGATCGCCGAGTCGGGATGGACCGGCGGCTTCATCGCGCACCACTACACGCGCTACCTCGGCGACCTCTCGGGCGGTCAGGCGATCGGCCGGATCATGTCGCGCCGCTTCGGCTTCGAGACGAACGGCGTCGCGTTCTACATCTTCGACGAGATCGCGGACCCGAAGGCCTTCAAGGAGACGTACCGCGAGCAGCTCGACGCCGTCGGCTGGGACGCGGAGGAGCGCGAGCGCGTCATCGAGGAGGTCCTCCGGGCCTACCGCTACAACACCGCGGTCTTCGAGGACCTCGCCGCTGCGAAGGCCGCCGCGTAGCCGGACCGCGCTAATGTCGGCGGTGTGACTGTGCATCGTCCCGCCGCCGTCGCCGCCGGCGTCGCCCTCATCGCCCTCCCGCTCGTCGCGCTGATCGTCAAGTTCATCACGCCGGGCTGGTTCCTCTTCTTCGTCTTCCTCTACGGGATCTTCCTCCTGCTCGGCTACGCGGTCCAGATCGCGATCGCGGTGACCGGGATGTTCACGGCGCGTGCGGCGTTCGTGACGGCGCCCGGGGGCATTCGCGGCATCGTCGCCGCGTGGTGCACGTCGATCGCCGGTGTCCTCGTGCCGTTCTTCCTCGTCGACGGCGGGGACTCCGGCGAGAGCGCGTCGCCGTTCACGCTGCTGACGGGCCTCGGATCCGTCGATGGCGCGGACGATGTCTCGATGATCCTGTGCTACGTCTCGGGGCTCGTGTGGCTCGCGACGTGGGCGTGGCTCGTCGTCGAGTGGATCGTCGCGCTCATCAGGCGTCGACACCGCGGAGCGTCACAGCCCGCGACATGAACTCGCGCACCGCCGGGTCGACGATGACGTCACGCGGTCGGAGCGGGCGCGACAGGTGGAGGCCGTCGAGCGCACGGAGCCGGCTGAGCGCGACGTAGGACTGACCGGGGGCGAATGCGCCCGACCCGAGGTCGATGAGCGCGCGGTCGTACGTCTGGCCTTGCGACTTGTGGATCGTCACGGCCCACGCGAGCCGCAACGGGTACTGCGTGAACTCCGCGACGACGTCCTTCTTGAGCCGCTTCGTCGCGGGGGAGTACTCGTAGCGGAACTTCTCCCACGTCGCAGGCTCGACCTCGTGCTCCTCCCCGTCGACCTCGACGGTGAGGACCCGGTCGAGCCGGGTCACCGTCCCGACGGTGCCGTTGACCCAGCGCGCGTCGCCCGACGTGTCGTTGCGGAGGAACATGACGCGAGCGCCGACCTTGAGCTCGAGGACCTCGTCGGCGGGATACGCGCCGCGCCCGAAGTCGCCGACGATCTCGGCCTCGTTCCGCGCCGGCTTGCCGGGGAGCGCGGCGAGACCGCGCGCGTTGATCGCGTTGACCGTCGCGTTCGTGCTCGCGAGCGTGATCGCCTCCTCCCCCTCGGGGACGCGACGAGCGCCCGTGCCGTTGAGGATGTCGGCGATCTCCTGCGTGACGGTGCCGTGCCGGACGGCCGTGAGCATTCGCGCGAACTCGGGGTCGCGCTGACGGTGGATCGTCGAGAGCTCGACGATCGTCAGGTCCGTCTGATCCCACACGTGCGCGTCGAAGAACCACGGGGAGCGGTACCGATCGGCGAAGTAGGCGCGCTCGTGCGGGTCGTTGGGCGGCACGGGCGCGAGCTGGAACGGGTCGCCGAAGAGGACGAGCTGGACGCCGCCGAAGGGCTCGCGGGGCCGCATGCGCGCCTCCCTCAGGCTCCGGTCGATCGCGTCGAGGAGGTCGGCGTTGACCATGGACACCTCGTCGATGACGAGCGTCTCGATCGCGCCGAGCAGGCGGCGCAGCTCCGCCGGCTGCGGGAGCGGCTGGTCCGCGATGACGCCGATCGGGAGGCGGAGGAGCGAATGGATGGTCTGCCCGCCGACGTGGAGCGCGGCGACACCGGTCGGCGCCGCGATCGCGAGGCGCTTGCTCGTGGTCGAGGCGAGGTGCTGCAGGAGCGTCGACTTGCCCGTCCCGGCTCGCCCGGTCACGAACACGTGCGCGGTCGTCGTCTCGATGCGGTCGAACACGGCGGCCTGCTCGGCGGAGAGCTCGGGCGAGGCCATGCCGCCACAGTACCCGCGCGATCCGATGCGGCGCTCGGGGAGCCGGGAGCCGACGCTCCGCGAATCTAGACTGGGCGCATGCGGGGCGTGGCGATCAAGGCGGGGATCGCCGCGGGCGTCATCGTCCTCGGCTTCATCGCGGCGATCCTCCTGCTCAACGCGACGCTCTACAGCCCGGCGGGCTTCGTCCGCGGGTATGTCGAGACGCTCGAGCGCGGCGACTCCGCCGGCGCCCTCGAACTCGCCGGGCCGCCGCGATCGAGCAGTTCGCTCGACGACCTCCTCACGCGCGAGGGGATGTCGGAGATCGAGTCGTTCGAGGTCGTCGAGCGGGAGGAGCGCGACGGCGTGCACCGCGTCTCGGTCCGCTACCAGGCCGACGGGCACACCGGTTCGACCGAGTTCTCGGTGCGCCAGACGGGCCTCATCCTCGGGCTCTTCCGGCAGTGGGAGTTCGCGAGCAGTCCGCTCGCCGAGATCGAGCTCACTGTCCTCCACACCCGCGAGTTCACGGCGAACGGCGTGCGACTCGTCGCGCCCGTGCAGGACCAGCCGACGACCTATCTGGCCTTCACGCCCGGCGTCGTGACATTCGCGCATCGCTCCGGACTCCTCGAGGCGGAGCCGCGCACCGTCGTCCTCGGGCCCCCCGAGCGGACGGAGGTCGTCGAGCTCGACGCGCAGGCGAACGAGGCGTTCGTCGGGCAGGTGCAGGCGGAGGTCGATCGCTATCTCGACGAGTGCGCCTCGCAACCCGTGCTCTTCCCGACCGGGTGCCCGTTCGGGCAGCAGATCGCCGACCGGATCGTCGACGCGCCGGTCTGGTCGATCGCGGAGTACCCGCCCATCGAGTTGCGCCCGACGGCGACGCCGGGGGAGTGGCTCGCGCCGGAGGCGAGCGGGGTCGCTCGGCTCGCGGTGGACGTCCAGTCGATCTACGACGGCTCGATCACGCGGTTCGAGGCGGACGTGCCGTTCTCCCTCGAGTTCGTCATCACGTTCGTCGGCCCGAGCGAGATCGTCATCACGCCGCGCGTCGACTAGCTACCGCGGCTCGTCCGAGCGGCGCGCCCGGCTCGCGAGCATGCGGTTGTAGGCCTCGAGCTCGGCGTCGCCCTCGCGATCGGCCTTCCGATCCGATCGCCGCTGCTCCCGCGCGTCGGAGCGCGACCACAGGACGGCGACGGCGATCGCGAGCGCGACTGTCGGGATCTCGCCGACCGACCACGCGATGCCGCCCGCGCGCTGCTGATCCTCGAGCGCCGTCGTGCCGAGGTCCCAGCCCATCGCGCCGTACCAGTCCGCGAGGAGCAGCCCCGTCCCGGTCATGAGGGCGAGCCCGAAGAACGCGTGGAGCGCCATCGTCGCGAGGAGCAGGAGGAGTCGGACCGGGTAGGGCGGTCGGTTCGGGGCGGGGTCGATGCCGATGAGCGCCTGGACGAAGAGGTAGCCGCTCAGGAGGAAGTGGAGGATCATCCACTCGTGCCCGAGGTGGGTCGTCGTCGCCCAGCGGAAGACGGGCGTGTAGTAGAAGACCCAGAGGCTCGCGACGAAGATGATCGCGGCGACGTAGGGGTTGCCGAGCAGCCGGAACCACGGCGAGTGCACGATCGCGAGGAGCCACTCCCGCGGGCCCCGGCTCCCGTCGTCGCGCTTGCGGATCGCCCGCAGGGCGAGCGTGATCGGCGCGCCCGGGACGAGCAGGACCGGCACGAGCATCCCGAGGACCATGTGCGCGAGCATGTGCGCCGAGAACAGCACGTCCTGGTAGGCGTTGATGCCGCCGCTCGTGATCCAGGCGAGGACGAGGAGCCCGGACAGCCACGAGATCGTGCGGAGGACGGGCCAGCGGTCGCCTCGCCTCCCGAGCCGCCGCACGCCGGCGAGGTAGAAGAACGCGAGCGCGATGATGAGCGGGAGCCAGATGAGGTCCGGCTCGAAGCCGAACAGGTACCGCTCGACGCTCGGCGGCGGCGGGAGGGGCGCTCCGGTGAGGAGCTCCGCCGGGCTGTCGCCGAGCGGGACGGGCGGCACGGGTGGCGCGGTCGCGCCGAGCGCGGCGGCGGCGCCGCTCGCGACGCCCATGAGTGCGAGCTCGACGACGACGATGCCCCAGAACGCCCCCCGGCTCGGGAGCCGTCGGATCGCCCAGCGGCGGTGGATGATGCCGAGCACGCCGATCGCGACGAGCGCCGCGACCTTGACGGCGAGGAGCGCGCCGTAGGGCGTCCACAGTCCGTCGAGGCCGCCGATGCGGAGCCACGCGCTCACCGTCCCGGAGCCCGCGACGACGACGAAGGCGAGGAGCGCGATCGAGGAGTACCGCGCCGCGAGCGTCCGCTCGCGCGTGCCGCGCTCGGCGGGGTCGACGGACGCGGCGATGTCGGCGCGGGCGATCGCGAGAGCCGCGAGGCCGCCGACCCACAGGGCCGCGAAGAGCATGTGGAGGAAGAGCGCGCTCCATGCGACGTTGTGGTCGAGGGTGCCGGCGACGTGGCCGAGCTGGGAGACGGCGACGAGGGCGGATCCGCCGAGGATCGCCGCGAGCGCGAGGAACCACAGCGATCGCGTGAATGCGGTGACGACCGCCGCGAGCGCGACGAGCACGGCCGCGGTCGCCCACGCGACGCCGGATTCCGTCGTCGTGAGGAACTGCCACAGCCCGACGCCGAAGGCCTCGTCGAAGCGGATCGGCGTCCCGAGGAGCGACGCGAATTCGAGGAGCGCGGAGGCGACCGTCGCGACCGTCCACGCCGCCGCGCCGACGCCGGCGAACGACACGACGCGCTCGAACTCCGGCCGGTCGCGCGGGATGGCGAAGCACGCGAGGACGAGGCTCCCGATCGTCGCCGCGGCGGCGAGGTTCGTGACGGTCGTGACGATCGGCAGCCCCCAGCGCACGAGCGGGCCGGGGTCGAGGAGGAGCGGGGCGCTCGCGGCGCCGCCGATGACGAGTCCCCCGATGACCGCCGCGATGCTCGCGAGGAGCAGGGCGGCAAGACCGATCGGGGTGGCTCTCGGCACGGCTTCCAGCCTAGGCGCGCCCGGGAACGACGAATGGCGTCGAGCCGAGCCCGACGCCATTCCTCGTGCGGTTCGCCTTACTTGACGGCAGCCTTGAGCTTGCTGCCGGCCGAGACCTTGACGCCCTTCGACGCGGCGATCTGGATCGTCTCGCCGGTCGCGGGGTTCCGGCCGGAGCGGGCGGCGCGGGAGGTCTGCTCGAAGGAGACCCAGCCCGGGATCGAGACCTTGGTGCCCTTGGCGACGTTCTTCGCGACGACCGCGAAGAAGGCGTCGACGACGCCGGCCACGGCCGTCTGGGTGAGACCGGTCTCACCGGCGATGGCGGCGACCAGGTCGCTCTTGTTCAGGCTGTCGGCCATGTTGTCCTCCTCGGACGTTCACTGAGACTGCATTGCGACCCCGGTAATGCGTCCGGAATCGCAAGGGACGTTACCAGCGCGGGGGCGAAAAGCCCCCCAATTACAGGGAAGTTTCGCAATTGGCTTCAAGTCGTCCTTGAACGCGGGTCCCGCGATGAATGGCCCGATAAACGCCGCAGGGCCCGATCGGACGACCGGACCCTGCTCGCGCAATTCGCTATCGCGGAATCACCACGACGACTTCGTGATGCCGGGAAGCTCACCGCGGTGCGCCATGTCGCGGAATCGCACACGCGAAATGCCGAACTTCGAGAGCACGCCGCGCGGGCGCCCGTCGATCGCGTCGCGGCTGCGGACGCGGACGGGGGACGCGTTGCGGGGGAGCTTCTGCAGACCGACGCGCGCGGCCTCACGGGCCTCGTCGGTGCTGTTCGGGTCGACGAGCGTCTTCTTCAGCTCGGCGCGCTTCGCCGCGTAGCGCGCGACGATCTCCTTGCGCTGCTCGTTCCGAGCGATCTTCGACTTCTTGGCCATGACTCAGCGCTCCTCGCGGAATTCGACGTGCTTGCGGACCACGGGGTCGTACTTCTTGAGCACGAGCCGGTCCGGGTCGTTGCGACGGTTCTTGCGTGTCACATACGTGTACCCGGTGCCCGCGGTGGAGCGGAGCTTGATGATCGGTCGGATGTCCTGCTGCTTGGCCATCAGATCTTCTCCCCCCGCTTGATGAGGTCAGCCACGACGGCGTCGATCCCACGAGCGTCGATCACCTTGATCCCCTTGGCGGAGAGGGTGAGCGTGACGTTCCGCTTGAGCGACGGCACGAAGTAGGTCTTCTTCTGGATGTTCGGGTCGAACCGGCGCTTCGTGCGCCGGTGCGAGTGCGAGATGTTGTGTCCGAAGCCAGGCGTGGCCCCGGTCACCTGGCAAACGGCTGCCATGGTGTCCCTTTCCGCTACCGCCGGCACTCCGAGGGCTGACCCCAGACGAATGCCGACCCATGATCACATGTCGGCGGGCCTTCCGGCCCACAAGAGCGTCGGCCCCGAAAGACCAACCGGTCAAGGGTAGCAGACTCCCGCCGGGCCGGCTCAGGTCGCCTCGACGAGGACGCCGGCCGCCTCCTCCGGGGCGAGCTGGACCGAGCCGGCGACGACGACCGAGCCGAGGCCGAGCCCGCGGTCGCCGAGCCGTTTGAGGAGTCCCGGCACGGCGTCCGAGACGCGCACGATGCGGACCTCGGCGTCGGCGGGGGCGCGATCGATCGTCACCGCGCCGGAGCCCGGCAGCGTCCCGTCCCGCCGGGGGATCGGGTCGCCGTGCGGGTCGAGCTCGGGGTGCCCGAGCCGATCCTCGATCGCGTCGATGAACCGCTCGCTCACGGCGTGCTCGAGCACCTCGGCCTCCTCGTGCACCTCGTCCCACGCATAGCCGAGCTCCTCGACGAGGAACGTCTCGATGAGCCGGTGCTTGCGGACGACGGCGACCGCGACGCTCCGCCCGGCGTCGGTGAGCGCGACCGCGCCGTAGGGGGCGTGCTGCACGAGGCCGGACTCGGCGAGCTTCCGCACCGCTTCGGAGACGGACGACGGCGCGAGCGAGAGCGCGGCGGCGATCGACCCGACGGTCGCGGGCCGCGACCACTCCTCCGCGCCCCAGATGACCTTGAGGTAGTTCTCGTCCTGCGCGGTCCTCGGCTTCATGGCTGCTCCGCGCCCATTCTCCCGTGAATGCGCGGCGTCAGCGAGCGAGGCCCGGCAGGAGGTCGGGGCGCGTGCTCGCGAGGACCGTGACCGCGGCGGCGGCGCTCCACGCCTGGGGGCGGCAGGCCGCGGGGTACGGGACGGGGGTCCCGCCGTGCGCGATGGAGTCGCCCGCGTGGAGCTCCGGCACGCGGTAGTCGTAGGCGACGGCGGCCTTGATGAGTCCCTCGGCGAGCCGCTCGGCTTCCGCCGTGAACCCGTCGATCGCGAGGCCCCGGATCGCGATCGCCGTGTCGTGGGTCCACACGCTGCCGCCGTGGTAGGAGAGCGCCCAGTAGCCCGCCGACCGCGTCGACATCGTCCGCAGCCCGTATCCGGAGTCGAGCTCGGGCGACACGAGCCGCTTCGCGACGAGCGCGCGCTCGCGCTCATCGAGGAGCCCCGTGCCGAGGAGGTGGCCGAGGTTGCTCGTGAGCGTGTCGACGGGGCGCTTGTCCCGATCGAGCGCGATCGCGGGGTACGCCCCGTCCGGGTCGTCGATCCAGAACGACGCTCGGAAGCGCGCCGCGAGCCGCTCGGCCCATTCGCGCCACTCGCGACCGTCGCGGCCGAAGCGCTCGAGCAGGTCGGCGCCGCGCATCGCCGCCTCGAACGCGTACGCCTGCACCTCGCACAGCGCGATGGGGCCTTGCGCGAGCGCGCCGTCGCGCCACTGCACGGAGTCCCCGCTGTCCTTCCACCCCTGGTTCGACAGGCCGTGGCCGGATTCGTCGACGTACTCGAGGAGCCCGTCGCCGTCGCTGTCGCCGTAGTCGCGCATCCATGCGAGCGCCGCCTCGAGGTTCGGCAGGAGCGGCTCGATGTCGGCCTCCGCGGCGCCCGCATCCGCGGTCTCGGCGAGGAGCGTGACCCACAGCGGCGTCGCGTCGACGGTCCCGTAGTAGCGCGGGGGCAGCGTGACGTCCTCGTCGGGGATCTCGAGCGGCGCGCGTCGGAGCTCGTGGAGGATCTTGCCGGGCTGCTCAGCCGTCTCGACGACGCGCGCCCGGCCCTGCAGCGTCGCGAGCGCGCGAAGCGTCCCGAGCGCGATGCCGGTCCCGAGGGGCAGGAGCATGCGGGCGGACCAGATCGCGTCGCGACCGAAGAGCGTGAGATACCAGGGCGCACCCGCGGCGAGGAACTCGTGTCCGGGCGCGAGGGTCGTCTGCATGCGGAGCGCGTCGAGGTCTTGAAGCGCTCGGGCGACCCAGCGCGCGAGCCGGTCGTCGGCGTCGCGGAGGTCGGGCGTGCGCCACGGCGTCGGGCCCGTCGCGGCGCGCACGACGGCGAGATCGTCCTCCGCCGTGATCGTGAACTGCACGATCCCGGAGCCGCGCGCCGGGATCTCGAGGACCCACGCGATGCGGATGCCGCCGTTGCCGGTGAGCTCGATGTCCGCGGACGGCGCGCTCAGGACGACCCGGACGGCGTCGTCGTGCCAGCGGATCGACGCGGGCTCCTCGATCGCCATGCGCGGCGCCGTCGAGACCGCGCGGCCGCCCTTCACGGCGTCCATGGGGCTGAGGTCGGCGCGCAGCTCGATCGCGATCTCGACCTCGAGGGGCCGACCGAGTCGGGAGTCGATCTCGAACGCGTGCGTCACGCCGTCGGGTCCGACAGAGCGCGTGAGCGTGCTGCGGATGTCGGGGTCCGCGGTCTCCCGAACTTCCAGCTCTCGGTGGAGCGCGATGAACCGCACGGTCGACGCGTCGTCGACGAGCGTCGCGATGTGCTCGCCCGGTCGGCCGTCGACGAGGACGCGCATGCGGTCGACGACCCGGACGTCCGAGTGGTAGACGCCGTCGATCGGGCCGTCGCCCATCGTCCCGTCGGCGCGCGACCACGCTTGCGTCGGCGCGCGCAGCGCGACGACCCCGTCGTGGATGTGGGGCTGCAGACCGCTCGGAGCTGGCGAATCGTGCATCGCATCCTTCGTGCCGAGGAGGACCATGGTCGCTGCGCTTGACTGTGCGGGTCGGCGTTGTACCCTAACACCACCGATTTGATCGTTCAAATCTCCAGATCAGGCGAATGCCCGCCGAGTCCAGAGCGAGCGGATGCCGAGAGCCGAGCCGATGGAGGTTCCGTGGCGCACCTGCCGACCGTCGAGGACGTCGCGGCGCTCGCCGGCGTCTCGCGGCAGACCGTCTCGAACGTCCTCAACGCGCCGCAGGTCGTCCGTGCCGCGACGCGCGAACGCGTCGAGCACGCGATCGCCGCGCTCGGCTACCGCCCGCACGCCTCCGCGCGGCGGCTGCGCACGCGGAGGAGCTCGACGATCGGCATCCGGCTCGACACCGTCGGCGACGGCATCACCGGTTCGATCATCGACCGCTACCTCCACGCGCTCACCGAGCGCGCCGAAGCCCACGAGCTGCGCATCACGCTCTTCACCGCGCGGGATCCCGAGCATGAGATCGCCCAGTACCGGCGTCTGCGCGACGGTGCCGACGTCGACGGGTTCGTCGTCACATCGACACGGCGGGACGACCCGCGCGCCGCATGGCTCATCGCGGAGGGACTGCCGTTCGTCTCCTTCGGGCGGCCGTGGGACTCGGCGAGCCTCGCCGACCCCGCGTGGCGATGGGTCGACGTCGACGGGCGGGCCGGTGCGCGCGCCGCGACCGAGCACCTCCTCGGTCGCGGGCTGCGGCGCATCGGCTACCTCGGCTGGCCCGCCGGATCCGGCACCGGCGATGACCGACGCCGCGGGTGGGTCGAGGCGATGACGGCCGCCGGCGCCGACGACGCCGACCTCGCGACCCTCGCCGTCGAGACCGAGGGCGGGGTCGCGCTCGCGCGCGCGGCGACCGAACGGCTGCTGCGCGACGGCGTCGAGCTCGACGCGCTCGTGTGCGCGTCGGACACGATCGGGCTCGGCGCGATGATGGCCGCCCGCGAAGCGCGGCGCCCCGAGTTCCCGATCATCGGCTTCGACAACGCCCCCGTCGCTCGCGCGGTCGGCATGTCGAGCATCGACCAGCGGCTCGACGAGGTC
>Ga0180217_1001839_pt1 | contig 21383 bp, 20 predicted proteins | sample eDN3rd37CBELigOP_FD_128521 | JGI IMG/M metagenome (GOLD analysis project Ga0180217, IMG submission 128521) | Enriched Organic Plus compost microbial communities from Emeryville, California, USA - eDNA 3rd pass 37_C BE-Lig OP (version 2) (version 2) ... | reverse complement strand
GGTGAGGCCCGTAGCCGGCGGACCATAGAGGAAGCGCGCCTCGGCGCGCAGCGCGAATTCCCCGCCCGGCGCCACGCCGGGCGTCAGCGCCGTCAGCGTCACGTTGAGGCGCTGCGGCACGAAATCGGCGACATCGAACTGGACGCGGCCGATGGCGGGGGCCTTGGGATCGACATAGGCGGAGATTTGCCAGCGGCCATGCGGCGCGGAGTTGGAGAGATTGAGCGCCCAGGCTGTGGCGCCCGCCTGCAAGCGGTCGCCCGCGACGGTGGTGCGCCCGGCCTCGACGCCATCGGGCCGCTGCGCCACCAGCGTGAGCGGCGCGGTGACGGAAGCACCCGCGCGGTCGCGCAGCATCGCCGCCAACTGCACCGTCTCGCCGGGGCGATAGACGCCGCGCTCGGTATAGAGGAAGGCGTCCATCGGGCCGGGCGCGGGCCGCCCGCCCACGCCGCGGTCCGTCAGGTCGAAGGCGGCGCGGCGCAGATCGAGCAGGTTGAAGTCGTCTCCCGCGCCATAAGCCATCACCGCCACCGGTTCCTCGCCGCCCGTGGCGCGGAAGAAGCCGCTGGCGAAATCGGCGCGGCCGTCGCTGCCGGTGACGGCGGTGGCCAGCACATTGTTGTTGCGCGCCACCAGCGTCAGCCGCACGCCCGGCAGCGGGCGGGCGTCATTGTAGGAGCGCGCGAAGACCGACAAGCCGCTGCCCTGGCCCGCGGGCGGATTGGCGCTCTGGAAGCTGGTGAGGGCGATGTCGGAATCGATCACCCATTGCGCCGCCATCTGGCGGCTGAAATCGTTGGGATCGGTGCTGGCATTGGCCGCGTCCTGCGCCACCAGCACATAGGCGCCGGGCTGGCGGCCTCTCAGCATCTCGCGCAGGGGAATGTTGGTCACGACCGTGTCGTTCCTCACATTCGCCACCGCCATGCTGCCCTGCCAGATCAGCGCACCCTGATATTGTTCGAGCTGGCGCGCGTCCCAGCCCCAGAGGCTGGTCTGGTCGATCGTGTCGTTCTGCAATTGCGCCAGCAGCCGGTCGCCCACCCGGATCAGCCTGATCGCCAGCCGCTCGACATTGATGGTGGTGATGGGCACGCCCGACGCATTCTCGCGCGGCAGGATGATGCCGCCATTGAAGCGCACCAGGGCGGGCTTGTCGCGCAGCTCCACCGGCAGCGTCTCTTCGCCCGGAAGGCGGGCGCCCACCGCATCGGGCAGGCCCGTCTTGAGGGTGACGTTATAGGTCCTGCCGAATTCCAGTCCCGCCAGGCAGAGCCGGTCGTCCACCACCCGCGCCGCCACCTTGGTGGCCGGATCGATGGCGAGATAGTCCTGATAGTCGGTGCGGCCCGAAGCGTCGAGGCGGCGGGTGAAGACCAGGCAGGCTTCGGCCTGGGACCGGGAGGTGTCGATCTCCAGCCGCCGGAAGGCGAATTCGGCGGGGGTGGCGGGGGCGCCCGTGCCGGTGACGGACTGGATGGAACTGGTGATGCGGTCCATCACCCCGCCGCCCTCCGGCGTCCGGCCGGTGAAATAGAGTCCCGCCAGGGCCGCCAGCGCCAGCGCGGCAAGGCCCAGGCCGCCGATCAGGAGATACCGGATTTTCTGGTTCATCGGAGCGTGCTCCCCACGCGCCGGAATCTAGCGGGATGGCCTTGCGCGCGCCAGCAGGCGGGCCCGATGAAATGCTCAGAAGCTGCGGCTGAGCGAGATGCGCCAGCGCCGCCCCATGCCGGGCAGCGCGCCCAGATTGGCATAGATGTCGGCGTCGGGGGTGAAGAAGCGCGCATCCAGCGCATTGTCGAGATTGAGCGCCGCGCGCCAGGGACCCCAGCGGACGAAGGCGGAGGCGTTCAAGGTGACGTAAGCGGGAAAGACGATGGGATCGGGCACGGTCTGGCGGGTTTCACCCACATACGTCGCCGCCAGGGTCGCGCCCCAATCCTCGCCGCTATAGGCCAGGGCCGGGCTGACCACCGCGCGCGGCATCAGGGAATTGTGATAATCGGCCGCGCCTTTGAGGGTGGAGAAGTCGTAGACGATATAGGAGCCGCCGAAGCCGTCCTGGGGGGCCACCCCCATATTGCGCGCCGGCACATAGGCGAAGCCATGGTCGCCCTTGATGGTGGTGCTGGCGAGGCTCGCGGCCAAAGTGGCGCTGAAACGGTCGTCCAGCAGCCAGCGCAGTTCCAGTTCCACGCCCTCGCCCCGCGTGCCGGTGACGCTGACCCCGCCCAATGTGCTGAGCTGGGTGCGATGCTGGCGATAAAGTCCCAGGCTCGCCTCCAGCCGGGGCGCGGCATATTTCACCCCCACCTCTTCCAGGGTGGAGGCGGAAAGCCAGCCGCCATTGATCAGAAGCGCGGTCGGCACCTCCCCCGCCTGCCCGGCTTCGAGCGCATGCGAGCGGGCATAGGTCACATAGGGCATCAGGCCGCTGTCATCCTGCCAGGACAGGCTGGCCGACCAGGAGAAGCGCCCGCCATCGTTCGCGCCCGCGGGCGGCGCATAGGCCAGCACGCCCGCCTCGCGCGAGCGGACGTTGAAATGGTCATAGCGCCCGCCCAGCAGCAGATGGAGCGGCCCCTGCGCCAGGTCGGAATAGGCGAAAAGCCCCGCATTGCGGATGGTGCTGGTGAGGTCGCTTTCCCAGGCCAGGCCCACCGTGCCGGGCGGATCGGCGCTGAAGGGCGAGTCGATGATGTCGTTGGCCGCCGCGCCCTGGGTGATGTCGCGCCGGTCGAGCGCGATCACGCCGCTGTTGAAGCTCTGGCGGTCGCGCGCGCCGGTGTAGCGGAAGGCCGCGCCCAGCACGGTGCGGGCGCTGAACGCGCCCCAGGCGCGGTCGAAATCATAGCGCAGCCGCGCCTCGCCGATGCGCGCCGCCACCGCGGCGGGAAAGCCATAGGAGACGAAACGGTCATTGCCCATGCTGTCTGCGAAGAGCTGGAGCCGCAGGCTGTCGCCGCCGAAATCATGGCGCAGCTCCAGGAAGCCGGTATGGGTGTCGGTGCGGGAAAAATCCTCCGCCGCCAGATGCACGTTGCGCCGGTCCAGCCGCGCCGTGCCGAAGCCCGCATCCAGCCGGTGCGCCGGGCTGGTGCCGCCGGGGATGGCCAGCGGCTGGAAGCCCGGATCGAAGGCGTAAGGATTGCCGCCCAGCTCATCCAGCGTCAGGCGGCCATTGCCGTCGGCGTCGCGCAAGAAGGTGTTGCGGCCGGTGATGTAGGTGCCGCTGTCGATCAGCGCCTGGGTGAGCCGGTTCCAGCCCGGCGTCTGCACCTCGCCGTCGGAATGATAGAGGAGATAATCGGCTGAGACGGACCAGTTGCCGCGCCTGAGATCGGCGCTGAGCGACAGATTCTGGCGCCGCGGATGCAGGCCGCGATAGAAGGAATAGCTGTCGTCCAGCTCGGCGCGCAGGCTGAGGCGGCCTTCGGCCCCGGCTAGCGCCAGCGGCGCGCCCGCCTCGAGCATCAGGTTGCGCTTCTCATAGGCGCCATAGGTGACAGTCAGCCGGTTCTCGCGGACGGCGGCGGGGGCGAAATCCACCAGGCCGCCCACCTTGCCGGTGCCCATCACCGGCGTGGGCGGGCCGCGCAGCACGGCGATCTCGCCCTGCAAGGGCGTGGCATAGGTGCCGCGATTCTCGGCGCGCCTGAAGCCGCGGAAATAATTCTCCGCCAGGGTGCCGCGCAGATTCACCGAACCCTCCACGCCATAGAAGCTGGCGGTATAGGCGTTGGGGGTGATGGCGGTGAGATCGTCCAGGCCGGTGACGCCATAGCGCGCCAGCGTCGTCTCGCTCACCTGGGTGGCGGCGCGCGGCGTCTTGGCTAGCGGCAAATCGAGGCCGGTGGCCGCCTCGCTGGACCCGGCGCCCAGAAGACGCACCGGATCGGCGGTGACGGTGACGGTCTCCTGCGCCAGGACGGGCTGGACGGCGAGCAGAAGGAGGGGGAACAGGCGTTTCATGACGCCCGAGCTGTAACATTTTACAGCCTTGATGCAAGTCAAGCGCGGCCATGCGCGCCGCGCATGCCTTCAAGTTATTGAAATAACTTCTATTTCCAGAAGTCGGCGAAGCGGACGGCGGCCGCCAGATTGGCCCCGCTCAACTCCATCGCCTTCAGCGCCCCCTGGTGCAGCCCCTCCTCATAGGCGGCGCAGGCGTCATGGGCGATGAAGATGTGGTAGCGCCGCTCGAAGGCCGCCCAGACCGAGGACTGGACGCAGCATTCGGTGGTGAGGCCGCTGACCACCAGCGTGTCCACGCCCCTGCCCTTCAGCGCCGCGTCCAGCCCGGTGCCATGGAAGATGCTGTAGCGATGCTTGCTGACCACCAGATCGCCATGGCGCGGCTGCGGCCCGACAAACTCCGCCCCGCGCGTGCCTTCGACGCAGAGGCGCGGCTTGTCCTCTTCGCCCCGCCGCGCCTTGGCTTCGTCCAGCACCGGCTCGCGCATCTCGGGCCGGGCGATGGAGCGGGTGAAGACCAGGGGCACGCCCGCCATGCGTGCCGCCGCGGCCAGGCGCTCGGCCTCCGCCACTGCGCGCATCGCTGCGCTGACATCGGCGCCTTCCTGCGCCATGCCGCCTTCGGGCAGCGCGAAATCCACCTGCAGGTCGATCAGCAGCAGCGCAGTGCGCGCCGGCACGATCCATTCGGGCTGCAAGGGCGGGCTGGCGCTCATGCGAATTCCGTCCTGAGACGCGGAAGAATCTCCCGCCCCGCCATCGCCAGACCCTGGGGATAATCGTCAAAGATGAACATCAGGCCGTCCAGTTCACAATAACGCAGGAAGCGGGAGATTTTCTCCGCCACCGTGGCGGGTGCGCCGATGGCGGCCTGGGTCATGAACGCCCCTTGCGCCCGCGCCGTCATGGCGTTGCCCATCCCGCCATAGCTGGCCAGCATCCCCGCCACCGCGCCCTCGTCCAGCCCTTCGCGGTAGCGCACCGCCTTGGCCTCGGCGGCGGCGTCGGTTTCGTCCCACACCAGCGTCACCATGGCATAGGTGCGGATGGTCTTGCCCAGGGACGCGGCCAGGTCCTTGGCGCGCAGCGAGGCCGCGCGCGTCTCCTCCTCGTCGCGGCCGCCGATGAAGCAGCCATCGGTATGGCGCACCGAAAAGTCGAAGCCGCGCGCCGACATGCCGGCGCAGAGAAGACGCGGCGGCGCGAGCGGCTTGGGCTCGGAGACACAATCGGCGATGTCGAAATGCCTGCCGTGGAAATCCACCCGCTTCTCGGTCCAGAGCCGCTTGAGGATCGCCGTCCATTCCTCGGCCAGGTCGTAGCGGGCGTCATGGCCGAGGCCCTCGTCCCAGGCGCCCATCTGGGCGAACTCGTCCTTGTAAGCGCCCGCCACGATGTTGAGGCCCGCGCGCCCGCCTGAAATCCGGTCCAGGGTGGCGATCATCTTGGCCGCCACCACCGGGTTGAAGAGGATGGCATGCATCGTCGCCCAGAGCTGGATGCGGCGTGTGAGCGGGGCGATGGCCGAGAGCAGCGTCACCGCCTCCAGGCTGGCGCCCCAGTGATCGGTCTCGCCCCCGAAGCCGCGCCACTTGCCCATCGCCATCGCGAAGTCGAAGCCCGCATCTTCCGCCGCCAGCGCCGCGTCGCGGTTCTGCGCCCAGCCGCCGTCCAGCACGGGCGTGTTGCGGCTGACGATCCAGCCGCCATTCGCCACAGGCAGGAAGACGCCATATTCCTTCATCGCGGCACCGGCCGTTTCAGGAACAGGGCCAGCAGCATCATCGCCGCCATCGCCCCCGCCACCAGGAGCAGGAAGGGCGCGAAGCTGCCGCTATGATCGCGCGTCAGCCCCGCCGCCCAGGGAGCGGCCGAGCCCACGGTCGAGATCAGGTTGAGCAGCGAGAACAGCTCCAGATTGGGGGCGCGGCCGAAATAGTCCAGCAGCAGGATGGTGGAGGCGAAGAAGGTGAGGCCAGAGCCCACGCCGATGCCGACGGCATAAAGCGCCAACAGCGCCGGGCTGGCGCCCAGCGCCAGCGCCGCCATGCCCGCCGCCAGCAGGCCGAGCGACGTGGCGAGCAGGAGGCGCGCATCCACCCATGATGTGAGCAGCCCGCCTGCCAGGCGCGAGAGTGCATTGAGCAGCGCCCAGAGGCTGATAAGGCCGCCCGCCACCGCCGCCCCGATGCCCGCTTCGCCCAGATGCGGCACCGAGACGGCATTGACCGTGATGTCGCAGATCAAAAAGGCGCTGTAGGCGGCGGCGAGGAAGGCGAACTGGCCGGTGCGCACCGCCGCCTTCACCGTCCAGGCGCCGGTGGTGATGGCGGGGTCGCGCTCGCCCTTCACCGAGACATCGGTGCGCGTATCGCAGAAAAAGGCCGCCAGCAGGCCCAGCGCCGTCACGGCCAGGCCGCACACCGTCCAGAAGGCGCGCCAGTCGGCGCTCTCGCCCGCGATCAGGCCATAGAGCGGCGGCCCGGCGACGCCGCCCAGACCGCCCAGGGTGAAATAAAGCCCGAAGGCGAAGGTGGGCCGCTCGAACAGGCGTGTCAGCAGATAGGTGCCCGGCACCGTCGCCAGCAGCGTGAAGCCGAAACCGGCCAGCGCCGCGCCGGTGAAATAGGCAAGAAGGCCGCCCGTATGCGCCAGGAGCATGAAGGCCAGCGCCATCACGCCCGCGCCGGTCAGGAAATTGGCGCGCACGCCGAAGCGGCGGATCAGCGCCGCGGGCACGTAAGAAGTAATGCCGCAGAGCACCGCCAGGAGCGAGAAGCCCAGACCCGCATCGCCCCAGCTCCAGCCCAGCTCGGCCACCATCGCGGGCAGGGCCAGGCCCAGCGAGGAGAATGTCGCGGCGGTGATGATGAAGAAGAGGGCGCTGACCAGCAGCAGCGTCACCCAGGCCCGGAGCGGCGCCATCAGGACGGCTTCACATCGGCGGGAAAGTCGCCCAGCGTCTTTTCCATCAGCACGCGGGCGCGCTCCACATCGCGGGCGGCGATGGCGTCGGCCACCGCGCGATGCTCGGCCAGCGCCTGAAGACTCTCCTCCGGCGAGGGCGCCTGCATGTGATAAAGCCAGTAGCGCGCGGTCTGGTGATGCAGAGTCACAACCATCTTGGCCAGGGTGCGGTTGCCGCTGGCCGCCGCCACCGCGACATGGAACGCCTCGTCCATCGCCGCCAGCGCCCGCGCGTCATTCGCCGCCACCGCCGCCTCGCCATCGGCCAGGGTGGCGCGGATGGCGGCGGCGTCCGCGCCGTCGGCCTTCCGGGCGGCGAGACCCGCGCAATGTATCTCCACCAGGCGGCGGGCCTCGAAAGCGTCGCGCGCTTCGGCGAGGTCCAGCGGCGCCACCGTGGTGCCGACACGCGCCTTGCGCACCACCAGCCCCTCCAGCGCCAGCCGCGCCAGCGCGTCGCGGATGCCCGCCAGCCCGCCCTCATAGCGGCGGGCCAGGGCATTCTCGTCCAATTGCGCACCCGGCTTGAGCACGCCGATGATGATGTCCACCAGGATGCGGTTGTAGAGCCGCGCCTTGAGCAGCGAGGGCGCCCATTCGTCCAGACCGGCGGCGCGGGCGGCGGAACGGGAAGGCTGGGGATGGGCGGAACGGTTCATGCCGGTATCAGAATGCGCCGCCCGGGCAATGGCAAGGCCCGCCCCGTCAGCCCAGCCTTTCCAGATACCGGTAGCCGATGCGCGCCGCCTCCAGGGCGGTAAAGTCGCGATAGGGCGGCTCCTGCTCCACGAAATAATGCCTGACACCTCTGGCCGCCGTGAAGATGGGACGGTAGTCGATGAAGCCGCGGCCGAGCGGCGCGCCGGGCGGGCCGCCGGGCTGGGTGCGGGGCGCGGGCGGCTTCTGGAAGTCCTTGATGTGCAGCAGGGGAAAGCGCCCCGGATGGGCGCGGAGATAGCGCACCGGATCGGCCCCGGCGACGCGCACCCAGCCCACATCCATCTCGATCCCCACCAGGGCGGGATCGGTTTCCTTGAGCAACAGGTCGAAGCCGGTGGCCCCTTCGATGGGGCGGAATTCGGTATTGTGGTTGTGCAGGGTGAAGGAAAGGCCCGCAGCCTTGGCCTGGGCACCGATGCGGTTGGCGAGCTCTGCCATGCGGCGGAAGGCCGAAGCGTCGGCGGACGCCGGGTTGGCGCCCACCGCGTTGAAAAGGCCGCCGCTTCCTGCGAAGGACGCGCCCAGCAGGTGCGCCGTCTCGAACAGCGCGCCATTGTCGCCCGCGGTGAAATTGAGGTGGCAGGCGGGTGCGGTCAGGCCCGCATCGTCCAGCAGGCGGCGAAAGTCCCTGGCGCTGTAGCGCCCGGTGCCCGACACCTGCACCGTGCGATAGCCGATTGTCCGCAGCGCCTTCAGCGTGCCGGGCGCATCGGCGGCCAGCGGCCCCGCCACCATGTAGAGCTGGATGCCGGGCCGCATCCCCAGCGGAAAGGCGAAGGCAGGCGTGGCGAGCGCGGCCAGACCGGAAGCCAGAAGGGTGCGGCGTGAAAGCATCGGAACCGTCCTTTCCGCCCCCGCCCGCCTTTATTCGTGCCAGGGGTCCTTGGAGTCAAACTCCGACGCCGGGCCCCAGCTTCCGGCATCGTAAATTTGCGGCTTCATTCCCGCCGCGTCCCAACCGGAATTGATGCTGTCGATCCAGCGCCACTGGGCCTCGACCTCGTCGCGGCGCACGAAAAGCGTGGAATCGCCTTCCAGGAAATCCAGCATCAGCCGTTCATAGGCGATGCGGCGGCGATGGCCGCCAAAGGCATTGGCCAGCGACAGGTCCAGCGCCACTTCCTCCAGCCGCACCCCCTCGCGGTCCAGGCCGGGCACCTTGGCCATCACCGACAGGCGCACATCCTCCTCGGGCTGCAGGCGCAGGCGCAGGCGGTTGGCCTCCAGCTTGCCGCCGCGGGCGGCGAACATGGAATGGGGCACCGGCTTGAACTGGATCGCCACCTCGGTCTTGCGCGCGGCCAGCCGCTTGCCGGTGCGCAGATAGAAGGGCACGCCCTGCCAGCGCCAATTGTCGATATGGGCCTTGATGGCGACGAAGGTGTCGGTGTGGGACGGCTTGCCCAGGTCCTCGACATAGCTGCCGACGCGGGCATTGCCGATGGCGCCCGGGCCATACTGGCCGACCACCGTATGGGTCTTCACCGTTTCGGGCGTCAGTGGCCTGAGCGCCCGCAGCACCTTCACCTTTTCGTCGCGCACCGCGCCGGAATCGAATTGGCCCGGCGGCTCCATCGCCACCAGCGCCAGCAATTGCAGCATGTGGTTCTGCACCATGTCGCGCAGCGTGCCCGCCCCGTCGAAATAGGCGCTGCGCCCTTCCAGACCCACCGTCTCGGCCACGGTGATGTCCACATGCTCGATATATTGCGCGTTCCAGAGCTTCTCGAACAGGATGTTGCCGAAGCGCAGCACCAGCAGGTTCTGCACCGTTTCCTTGCCCAGGTAATGGTCGATGCGGAAGGTGCGCTCCTCGGGAAAGAGGCTGGCGATGGTGTCGTTGATCACCTTGCTGGAGGCCAGGTCGTGGCCCAGCGGCTTCTCCAGCGCGACGCGGACATTCCCGCCCGCCATGCCCGCCTCCTTCAGCGCCGTCACCGCATTGACGAAAAGGCTGGGGGCGATGGAAAGGAAGACGCCGATGGGCGCCTGTGCCGCCCCGCCCAGAAGATCGCGCACCGGCGTAAAACAGGCCGGGTCGTCCAGGTCCATGGGCCGGTAATGCAGCCGCTCCAGGAACGCCGCCAGCTTGGCCTCGTTCTGGCGGTCGCGCGGCAGGTACTTGCCCACCGCCTCGCGGGCGAAGGCACGGAATTCCGCATCGCTCATGGCGCGCCGCGCCGCCCCCACCAGGCGGAAGCCCGCGGGCAGGAGCCCGTCGGCGTGCAGCCCGAACAGGGAGGGGATCAGCATGCGCTGGGACAGGTCGCCGGTGGCGCCCAGCAGGATCAGGGTGGAGGCAGGCTTGGGTGTCGAATCCGTCATGACCCTATCCAAGCCGGGATGGAACTTTCGCGCAACTGGCGAAGGCGCGGCAAAAGCCAGCGGAAATCGCGGTCCGCGAAACGGAGTTCCGGCAACGGATTTCGGAACACCGGGTTGTTATCCGTATCCAACCATGGAGGAGTGCATGACGACGATGAGCGGACACACCAGCGCGATCCTGGCGTCCAAGGTGAAGGGCACGGCGGTCTATAACGAGGCCGGCGACCGGATCGGGACGGTCGAGGACGTGGTGCTGGACAAGCTGTCCAACCAGATCATGTTCGCGGCGCTGGGTTTCGGCGGCGTGCTGGGCCTGGGGGAGAAATATTATCCGGTTCCCTGGTCCATGCTGGACTATGACGAGGACAAGGGCGGCTATGTCGTTCCGCTGGACAAGGAAACCTTGAAGTCCGCCCCGGCCTACGACCTCAAGGACCTGACCAAGCATGACGGCAGCATCGGCATGATCCGCGAGCGCAGCTACGATTATTACAAGATCGACCGCGACTGGCAGTAAGGCCGGACGGCAGCATGAAAAGGGCGCCATCCTGCGATGGCGCCCTTTTTTGTCCGCTTCCGGGACCCTCAGTTGCCGCGCATCGGCGGCGAATTGCTCCTGGCCGTCTGGTCGCGGCTCTCGGGCAGGCCGCCGTAAAGCCCCTCGCGGTTGCGGTCGAAATCGGCCTTGGGCGTCTGTTTGCCCTTGGCCTTGGGATCGAGCTTGTCGTCGAGTTTCTTGTCCATCGCGCATCTCCGTCTGTCACCTGTCAGTCAACCGGCGGGCAGGGCGGCGCGTTCCAAAAGTTCCTAGCGGCAGATCCAGGCCGGACCCATGTCGAAATGGAAATGATCGGCATGCTGCCGGTTGTATTCCGGTCCCAGCACCGCGTTGAAGATGCCGCAGGCCGCGTCATGGGCGGCGGCCAGGAAGCGGCCTTCCGGGCTGTCCTTGCCGTAATCGCGCGCCACCCGCGCGCTTTGGCCGCCGGCGAAGTGAAAGGCGGCGATGTCGATGGCATTGGCGGTGGCGTGCTGGCTGCGGTTGCCGCTTTCCAGATTGTTCACATTGCGGCAGGCATAGGTTCCGATCTGCTCGATGCGCACAAGGCGGCTGCCCATCTCGCGCAGGGCGATGTCTTCAAGGCGGCCCTGATACCAGACAAGCCCCGCCGACAGGCCGCAGGTGGCGATGGGCGCGATATTAAAGGGAACGGGCGGACGCTCGGTGCGGACCACATTCTCGAAACCGCACATCTCGCCGCTCTTGCGGTCGGCCAGCGGCGTGAAGGTCTGCCGGGCGCGGGTCAGCGCGTCGCGGCAGCGTTCGGCATCGGCATGCAGGCGCCGCATCTGCCAATGCGCCAGCCAGTGCGGCGGCCGGTCCAGCTCCACCGGCCGCCAGGGCAGGCTGTTGGGCGGAAAGCGCCAATCCTGCTGCAGCGCGATGCCCAGGCCGATAAAGACCAGCGCGGCCAGGGACGCGAGGAAGATGGACAGGCCGGAGCGTTTCATCGGGGAGGCAACCGGCGGGCTGTGGCCCGGTTCCCGGAACAGGCAGGACCGCCGCCCGTTTCCCTATCAGGCAAGGATCAGGAGTTACCCCATGGGCCAGTCCATCGGCAGCGTCGGCAACAGCCATCACACCAAGCAGAAAGGCACCGGCAATCAGCAGAAGAACCAGCCCAGCGCCACGCCCGGCCAGCGTCTGTCCGACCAGCAGCCCAGCAAGCCCAAGAAGGGCGATGCCGAGGGCGGCGTCGAGCAGGGCGCCCGCTCCGCTCGCTAGGGCGGGCCGTCAGCCGAACAGCTTGCTGGCCGTCTTCGCCACCAGCTCGCCCTGGAAGCGCGCGCCCGCCAGCTCGCTTTCGCTGGGCTGGCGCTCGCCCTTGCCGCCCGCGATGGTGCTGGCGCCGTAAGGCGAGCCGCCGGTGATCTCGTCGATCCGCATCTGACCCTGGAAGCTGTAGGGCAGGCCGACGATCACCAGGCCGAAATGCAGCAGGTTGGCGATGATGGAGAAGAGCGTCGTCTCGTTGCCGCCATGCTGGGTGGCGGTGGAGGTGAAAGCCGCGCCCACCTTGCCGTTGAGCACGCCCTTGGCCCAGAGGCCGCCCGCCTGGTCCAGAAAGGCCGCCATCTGCGAGGGCAGGCGGCCGAAGCGGGTGGGCGCACCGACGATGATGGCGTCGTAATCGGCCAGGTCCTCGACCCTGGCGATGGGCGCGGCCTGGTCGAGCTTGAAATGCGCCGCCTTGGCGACTTCTTCGGGCGCGGTTTCGGGCACCCGCTTGATGTCCACCTGCGCGCCCGCGGCGCGGGCGCCCTCGGCGACGGCGTTGGCCATGGCCTCGATATGGCCATAGGTCGAATAATAGAGAACCAGAACCTTGGACATGCCGCGTATCCCTCAAAAAAAATCCTTCCGGTAACGCGGCAGATATAGGAAGGCTTCTCATTGCGGAAAACCGGGATAATATCGAACATATTGTTCGGATTTCCTGAAAAGCCATGCGCGGACCCGGCACCCCCACCATCGACCAGATGCAGGTCCTGATCGCCGTCGCCGATGCCGGGGGTCTGGCGGCGGCGGCGCGGCGGCTGGGGCGGGCGACCTCGGCGGTCAGCTATGCCCTGGACCGGCTGGAGGCGCAGCTCGGCCTCAAGCTGTTCGAGCGCGTCACCACCCGCCGCCCGCGCCTGACCAAGGGCGGGGAGGCGGTGCTGGCCGACGCCCGCGCCGTGCTGGCGCAGCTCGACGGCCTCAAGGCGCGGGTGCGCGGCCTGTCGGAAGGGCTGGAAGCCGAGGTGGCGCTGGCGGTGGATGTGATGCTGCCGCATGACAGGCTGGTGGATGCGCTGGCGGCCTTCCGCGCCGAATTCCCCGCCGTTTCCTTGCGCCTGCATGCGGAGGCGCTGGGCGGCGTCACCCAGAAGCTGCGCGCGGGCGAGGCGGTGCTGGGCGTCACCAACACCGACCATCATGACGCGGCGGGGCTGGAGCAGGCGGCGGCGGGGTCGGTGCGGCTGATCCCGGTGGCGGCCCCCGGCCATCCCCTGGCGCGCAAGGGCACAAAGGCCCGGCCGCAGGAGCATGTGCAGCTCGTGCTCTCCGACCGTACGCCGCTGACGGCGGGGCGCGATTTCGGCGTGCTGGCGGGGACGACCTGGCGGCTGGCCGACCTTTCCACCAAGCACGCCCTGCTGCTGGCGGGGCTGGGCTGGGGCAACATGCCGGAATTCCTGGTGCGCGGCGATCTCAAGGCCCGGCGGCTGGTGGCGCTGAAGCCCGACGGGATCACCGGCGCGGACTATTCCTTCAAGGTGGTGTGGCGGCGCGACGCCCCGCCCGGCCCCGCCGGGCGCTGGCTGGCGGCGCGCTTCATGGCGCAGAGTTGACCGGCGAGGCGCCCGCGTTTCCCAACCCCGCCTCCCGCGATAAATATTACCAATGGACAGACAAGGCGGCGCACGCCCGCATTACCGTACCCTGGCCCTGATCGTCGGCGCCGCCATCTTCATGGAGCAGATGGACGGCACCATCCTGGCCACCGCCCTGCCCGGCATGGCGCGCGACCTGGGCGTCAGCGCGCCCAGCCTGTCCATCGCCCTCACCTCGTATCTCATCAGCCTGGCCATGTTCATTCCGGTCAGCGGCTGGCTGGCCGATCGTTTCGGGGCGCGGCGGGTCTTCCGCGGCGCCATCCTGCTCTTCACCCTGGCCTCGGCGCTCTGCGCCTTCGCGCCCAATGTCGCCTTCCTGGTGGCGGCGCGCTTCCTGCAGGGCATGGGCGGAGCGATGATGATCCCCATCGGGCGCCTTCTTCTTTTCCGCAGCATCGAGAAGCGCCAGATGGTCGAGGCGATGTCCTGGGTGCTGGTGCCCGCCATGCTGGGGCCGATCGTGGGGCCGCCGGTGGGCGGCTTCATCACCGCCTATCTCGACTGGCGCTGGATCTTCTTCCTCAACCTGCCCATCGGCTGCCTGGGCCTGTGGATGGCGGGCCGCCACATCGCCGAGATTCCGTCCGAAGCCTCGCGCCTGGACCTGGCGGGCACGATCCTGGCGGCGCTGGCGCTGGGGCCGCTTCTGTTCGGGCTGGAGCTGGTGAGCCATCCGGGCAGTCTGGCGGCGGGCGCAGGCCTGATCCTGACCGGCCTTGGCGCGGGCGCGCTCTACCTGCGCCATGCGCGCCGGACGGCCGAGCCCATCCTCGATCCCGGCCTGATGCGGGTGCGGACCTTCCGCACCTCCATGATCGCAGGCTCCGTCACCCGCATCGCGCAGGGGGCACAGCCCTTCCTGATCCCGCTGACCATGCAACTGGGTTTCGGCTATTCGCCGGTCCAGAGCGGGCTGATGACGCTGGCCACCGCGCTGGGGGCGGCGCTGATGAAGGCGGCGGCGCCGCGTATCCTGCGCCGCTTCGGCTTCCGCGACAGCCTCACCCTGGGCGGCTTCCTGGCGGCGGGCAGCTATGGCATCTGCGCCTTCTTCACCCCGGACTGGACGTTCCCGGCCATGTTCGCGGTGCTGCTGATGTCCGGCTTCTTCATGTCGTTCCAGTTCACCGCCTACAACATCATCGCCTATGACGATATCGGGGAGGCGCGGATGAGCTCTGCCAACGCCTTCTACACCACCTTCCAGCAACTGATGCTGTCGGTGGGCATCTGCATCGGCGCGATGGCGCTGGAAGGGGCGATGCTGTGGCACGGCCATGAGACGCCGGTGCCGGCGGATTTCTCGGCCGCCTGGCTGACCGTCTGCGGCCTGTCGCTGCTGGCGGTGTTCTGGAATGTGCGCTTCCGGCCCGCGGACGGCGTCGAGTTCAGCGGCCACACCCCGCGCACCTGGTCGCTGCGCCAGGCGCTGCGCGACATGCGCGGGCTGAATCCGAAGTAATCTTAACGCAGCTTGAAGCCGATGCCTTCCAGAAAGCCGCGCAGGATGTGGCGGCCGGTGAGCGCCGCGGCGTCGCGCACGCGCCCGGCGGCCTGCGCCGTCCAGTCCTGTTCCGGCAGGCTTTGCGACGCCTGGAAACGGCGCAAGCGTTCGTTATAGGCGGCGATGGCCGCGTCCTGCGCCGCGCCGGTTTCATATTGCTCGCGGAACAGGACCGCGTCTTGCGGCAGGCGCGGCTTGACCGGCGCGGGCCGTGCCGGATCGGGCACGCCCACCGTCATGCCGAACAGGGCGAAGGCTTCCCGTGGCAGCTTGAGTTCGGCGGCGACATCGGCGGGCCGGTTGCGCAGGCCCCCGATATAGCAGCAGCCCAGGCCCAAGGATTCAAAGGCGGTGACGGCGTTCTGCGCCGCCAGCGCCGCATCCACGGTGGCGAGCAGGAAGGCTTCGAAATAGTCCAGCCCCTCGCCCGGCTCCCCTTCCCGCGCGCTGAGGCCGCGCAACCGCGCCAGGTCCGCGATCCAGACCAGAAGCAGCGGCGCCCGCGCCACATGCACCTGGTTGCCCGCGAAACCCGCCAATCGCGCCTTGCGCGCGGCGTCCTCGACCGCGATCACGCTCCAGAGCTGAAGATTGGAGGAGCTGGAGGCCGACTGCGCGGCCGCGATGGCCGCTTCCAGCGCACCGTCCGGCAGCGGCACATTTTGATAGCGGCGGACCGAGCGGTGCGCCAGCAACAGATCGAGCGTCTCGTTCCAGACGCCGGGTGCGGGCACCGCAGCGCCATAGCGCGCGGCGAAGGACGCTGGCCGGTCCACCGCCCTCAGGCCGCCGTCAGCCCGGCGGCGGCGATCCCTGCGAGCGCGCAGACCTCGTCATTGTCGGAGGTGTCGCCGGTGACGCCCACCGCGCCGATGGGCGCGCCGTCGGCGCCCTTGACGATGACGCCGCCCGCCGCCGGGACCAAGCCGTGCGGCGGGATATTGGCGATGGCGGCGACGAAGGTGGGCCGCTCCGCCGCCATCTCGGCGATCTTGCGCGAGGAGACGCCCAGCGCCAGCGCCCCGGCCGCTTTGCCCAGCGCGATGCCGAGCCGCATGGAGGAGGCGCCGTCCTGCCGCTGGAAGGCCTGCACATGCCCGCCCGCGTCCGTCACCACCACGCTGAGCGGTTTGAGGTTCATCTCCTTCCCCTTGGCGAAGGCGGCGGCGATGATCCGGTTGGCCTGGTCGAGGGTGATGCGGTTGGTCATGGTCTGCTCCTTGGGAAAAGATCAGCGGGCGTCTTCCAGCACCAGGCTGGCGCCCTTGTCGGCGATCATGATGGTGGGCGTGTTGGTGTTGCCCGAGACGATGGTGGGCATCACCGAGGCGTCGATGATGCGCAGCCGCTCCAGGCCATGCACGCGCAGGCGCGCGTCCACCACCGCGGCGGGATCGGTGGCCAGGCCCATCTTGGCGGTGCCGACGGGATGGAAGATGGTGGTGCCGATGTCGCCCGCCGCGCGCACCAGCGCCGCCTCGTCATCGCCTACCTCGGGGCCGGGGCGGAATTCCTCCGGCCGGTACTTCCGCAGCGCGCTCTGCGCCATCAGGCGGCGCGTCACGCGCAGGGAATCGGCGGCGACGCGGCGATCCTCGTCGGTGGAGAGATAATGGGGCGCGATGCGCGGCTTGGCGTGCGGGTCGGGCGAAGACAGCCGCACCGTGCCGCGCGAGGTGGGCCGGAGATTGCAGGGGCTGACGGTGATGGCGGGGAAGCGGTGCAGCGGCGTGCCGAAGCGGTCGAGCGACAAAGGCTGGACATGGAACTGGATGTTGGCGCGGGCCTGGCCGGGGTCGGAGCGGGTGAAGATGCCGAGCTGCGAGGCCGCCATGGTCATCGGCCCGCGCCGGAGCAGCGCATATTCCGCGCCCATCAGGAGGCGGCCGAAGGGATTGTAATAGGTCTTGTTGAGCGTCTTGACGCCCTGGACCTTGAACATCATCCGCAATTGCAGATGGTCCTGCAGATTGCGGCCCACGCCTTCCAGCGCATGCCGCACGGGGATGCCCAGGTCTTGCAGCCATGCGCCGGGGCCGATGCCGGAGCGCTGCAAGATTTCGACCGAGCCGATGGCGCCCGCCGAGAGGATCACCTCGCCTCGGGCGCGCGCCTCGAACACCGCGCCGTTCTGGCGGAAGCGCACGCCGGCGGCGCGGCGGCCTTCGAAAACAACCTGCTCCGCCAGCACGCCGGTTTCGATGCGCAGGTTCCGGCGCAGGCGCACCGGATCGAGGAAGGCGCGCGCCGCCGACCAGCGGCGGCCGCGTCTCTGGTTCACATGGAAATAGCTGACGCCTTCATTGTCGCCGGTGTTGAAGTCCCGGAGCTTGGGAATGCCCATCTCTTCCGCCGCATCGGCCACGGCATCGAGAATGTCCCAGCGCACCCGCGGGGCGGCGACGCGCAGTTCGCCCGCTATGCTGTGATGCTCGCTCTCGCCCAGGAAATGATTGTCGAGACGGCGGAAGTGCGGCAGCACATCGTCCCAGCCCCAGCCGCCAAGGCCCAACTGCCGCCAATGGTCGTAATCCGCCGCCTGGCCGCGCATGGAGATCATGGCGTTGATGGAGGATGAGCCGCCCAGTGCCTTCCCACGCGGATAATTCAGCGCCCGGCCGTTGAGGCCGGGTTCGGCGTCGGTCTCCAGCATCCAGTCGGAGCGCGGATTGCCGATGAGGAAGAGATAGCCGACGGGGATGTGGAACCAGAGCCAGTCGGTTTCCCCGCCCGCTTCCAGCAGCAGCACGCGCTTGCCCGGATCGGCCGACAGCCGGTTGGCCAGCACGCAGCCCGCCGAGCCCGCGCCCACCACGATATAGTCGAATTCCCCGTCCAGAAGCGCGGTCATCGCCGTCTGTTCTTGCAAACCGGGCAAGACAATAACGGGGCACGTCCCCGGCGCAACCGCCTGCCGCTCATGCCTGCTGCGCGGGACTTTGTGCGGCTTTGGGCGCCAGGGCGATGGCGGCATCGATCGCGGCCAGCAGGCTGCGCTCGTCGGCCCGGCCGGTGCCCGCAATGTCGAAGGCGGTGCCATGATCCACCGAGGTGCGGATCACCGGCAGGCCGACAGTGATGTTGACCCCGTATTCCAGGCCCAGCACCTTCACCGGCGCCAGGCCCTGGTCATGATACATCGCCACCACCATGTCGAAATCGCCGCGCCGCGCGCGATAGAAGAGCGTATCGGCCGGGAGCGGCCCGTGCACGTCCCAGCCCCTGGCGCGGCACGCGGCGATGGCGGGGGCGATCTTGGCGTCTTCTTCGCCTTCGCCGAACAGGCCGTTCTCCCCCGCATGGGGATTGATGCCGCAGACGGCGATGCGGGCGCGGCCGATGCCCGCCTTCAGAAGCACGTCGCGGCCGCGCGCGATGGTGCGCTCCACCAGGCCCGGCTCGATGGCGGCGATCGCCTCGATCAGCCCCATATGGCAGGTGACCAGGATCACGCGCAGGCCGGGCGCGGTCAGCATCATCGAGACTTCAGGCGTGCCCGTCAGCGCCGCCAGCAATTCGGTGTGGCCGGGAAAGTCATGGCCCGCCGCGTGCAGCGCCTCTTTGTTCAGGGGCGCGGTGACCAGGGCCTCGATCCTGCCGTCCATCGCCAGCGCCGTGGCGGCGCGGACATATTCATGCGCGGCATGGCCCGCCAGCGCCGAAACCTGGCCGAAGGGCAGTCCCGGCGGGATCAGCTTGAGGTCCAGGCAGTCCACCGTGCCCGGCTCGAAGCGGGCCTCGCCGGGGTGGGCGATCATGCGGATGGCAAGCGGCGCGCCCGCGATGTGCCCGGCTTCGGCCAGGCGCACGGCATCGCCCACCACGAAGGGGCGGCAATCGTCATGGACCTCGCGGTGCGACAGCGCCTTCATCACGATCTCGGGGCCGACGCCGGCGGCGTCGCCCATGGTGATGGCGATGCGGGGTTTGCTCATGGGCGAAGTGTACCGGGGCGGCGCGGGCGCGGCAAAAGCCGACGAGGTGCCCGCTATTGGGTTTCCCGCGTCCGGCGGCGGCGGGCGATCAGGTTTTCGAGCAGCTTGCCGCGGTCGGCGGCCTGGCTGGCGGCGGCGGCCTGGAGGTCCAGCACGATGGGATGATGGTCGGAGGCGCCCTTCTCCAGCACCTCGGAGGTGTCACAGGTCAGACCCCGCGCCATGCAGCGGTCGAGCCGGAGCGAGACCACCTTGCCCGCGCGATGGGTGCGCTGGCGCGGGCCGACATCGCGAAAGCCGGGCAGCGGAATCCCGCCCACGGCGTTGAAATCCCCGATGATGGCGGCGGGGCCTTCCAGCACCTCGGCGATATGCAGCAACTGCCAGCGGTTCAGGAACTGGCCATGGGAGAGGTGCACATTGGCGAAATGGATGCCGCGGAATTTCACGAGCTGGGCCAGGCGCGGCGGCACGCGGCCGGGGATCACCGAGGCGGGCAGGCGCAGCGCCAGGGTGGGGTCGAAGGGCTCCGGGCTCCAGGCGGCCAAGCCATAGATGCGCTTGGCCATGCCATGGCGGTGGAAATGGCCGCCCACCAGGTCGGGCAGCGATTCGATCTCCTGGGTCGCCTCCTGCAGCAGCACCAGGTCGGGACGGTGGGTGCGGATCAGCTCCGCCACATGCTCGGCCCGCGCCCCTACCCGCCGCAGCAGGTTCCAGCTCAGGACACGCAGCGGGCCGGCGGATTCTTGCGATTCCGGGGAAAAAACGAGCAAACGGACATGCCTCCAGGACACCTATTTAACTAGCGGTATGGGGCGGGGTTTCAAGAGGTTATCGGGGCCCGGCTTCCGCCCGCCCCGATCCGGGCTAAAAAGGCCTATGGCGTCCATGGCCCAGATTCTGGCGATTCCGGCGGTCGAATATGCCCTGGCGGCGGCCTGGCTCCTGATCGCGGGCAGCGTCACGGTGGACGTGCTCCTGAAGCGCAGCGATGTGCGCGCCGCCATCGGCTGGATCGCCGCCGCCTGGCTGTCGCCCATCTTCGGCGGGACGCTCTACTTCCTGTTCGGCATCAACCGGGTGGAGCGGCGCGCGCTCAAGCTGGCCCGCCGGGCGGGCCGGCCGGGTCGGCGCCGGGGGCCGGAGGGCGCCCCCGCCCTGTCGGAGCCGATCACCCTGCTGTCGCAGATCGGCGAGCGCGTCACCGGCCGCCCCCTGGCGCCGGGCAACCGCCTGGCGGTGCTCGAGGACGGCGACGGCGCCTATCCCCAGATGCTGGCGGCGATCGGGGCGGCGCAGTCCTCCATCGCCATGGCGAGCTATATCTTCCGCAATGACGAGGCGGGCCGGACCTTCGCCGACGCGCTGATCGCGGCACAGGCGCGCGGGGTGGAGGTGCGGGTGCTGCTGGACGGCGTCGGCACCGGCTATCTCTTTGCGCCGATCCTGCGCCGCCTGCGCCGCGGGAACGTGCGGGCGGCGCGCTTCCTGCACACCTGGCTGCCCTGGCGGATGCCGTTCCTCAACATGCGCAACCATCGGAAGATCCTGGTGGTGGACGGGCGCACCGCCTTTCTGGGCGGGATGAATGTGGGGCAGGAGAATTGCCGCCTTCAGAAGCCGCCCTATCAGGTGTGCGACCTGCATTTCCGGCTGGACGGACCGGCCGTGCGCACGGCGATGGAAGCCTTCGCCCATGACTGGATGTTCACCACGGGGGAGAATCTGGAGGATGGGCGCTGGTGGCCGGAGCTGACCCCCGACGGGCCGGTCTTCGCGCGCGGCATCTCCTCCGGCCCCGATGACGATATCTACCGGCTGGAGATTCTGCTGGGCGCCGCCCTCAGCCTGGCGCGTCGCCGGGTGCGCATCGTCACGCCCTATTTCCTGCCCGATGCGCGGCTGCAATTCGCCATCGCCCAGGCGGCGCTGCGCGGCGTGAAGGTCGAAATCGTGCTGCCGGAAGTCTCGGACCAGAAGGTGATGGACTGGGCCATGCGGGCGCATGTGCGCTTCTTCCGGCACATCGCGGCGCATTTCACCATCACCCCACCGCCCTTCGACCATGCCAAGCTGACCACGGTGGATGGGGAATGGTGCGTGATCGGCAGCTCCAACTGGGACACGCGCAGCCTGAGGCTGAATTTCGAGTTCGACCTGGAATGCTATGACACGGGCTTCGTCCGTGAGATTGACACGCTGATCGACGCGAAGATCGCGGCGGGCACGCCCCTGTCGCCGGAGGATTTGCTGCGGCGGCCGATCTGGATGCGCCTGCGCGACGCCGCCGCCCGCCTGCTGATGCCGTATCTCTGAGACTTCCTCCAGGCTTACTTCCTGGGCTTCGTGGCCCTGCCGGGACGGCGGACGCCACTCCGCGCGCAAAAGAAAAGCCCCGGACCTTTCGGGTCCGGGGCTGAGCTTTGAAGTCTGCTTTGTCTTAGTAGTTGAAGCGGACACCCAGGCGATAGCTGCGACGGCCCGTGAAGCCGCCGAAGGGCAGGTTC
>Ga0180217_1001836_pt1 | contig 21389 bp, 14 predicted proteins | sample eDN3rd37CBELigOP_FD_128521 | JGI IMG/M metagenome (GOLD analysis project Ga0180217, IMG submission 128521) | Enriched Organic Plus compost microbial communities from Emeryville, California, USA - eDNA 3rd pass 37_C BE-Lig OP (version 2) (version 2) ... | reverse complement strand
TGATGGGCCAGGTGGAATGGGGCACGCTGGACGTGATGGTGGTGGACATGCCGCCCGGCACCGGCGACGCGCAGCTCACCATGTCCCAGCGCGTGCCGCTGGCGGGCGCCGTGATCGTGAGCACCCCGCAGGATGTGGCGCTGATCGACGCGCGCCGCGGCGTCCGGATGTTCGAGCGGGTGAACGTGCCCGTGCTCGGCATCATCGAGAACATGAGCTATTTCTGCTGTCCCAATTGCGGCCACCGCTCGGACGTCTTCGGCCATGGCGGCGCTCGCGCCGAGGCCGAGCGCATGGGAGTGGAATTCCTGGGCGAGCTGCCGCTGAAGCTCGCGATCCGCGAGCTGGCCGATGCCGGCACCCCGATCGTCATGGCGCGGCCGGAGACGGAGGAGGCTGACGCCTACCGCCGCATCGCCGCGCGACTATGGGAGAAGCTGCAGGGCACGGGCGCGGCCGCGGGGCCGCGAATCGTGGTGGAGTAGCGGCCCGGAGCGCTCAGGCGGCGAGCGCCCGAAGGCCCTCCCAGTCGAAGGCAACGCCGTGGCCCGGCCGGTCCGGCGCGATGGCGCAGCCCTCCTCGATGCGCAGCGGCTGCGCGATGAAGCGATCGAGGCCGAAGCCATGCGCCTCGAGGTAGGAGCGGTTCGGGCAGGCGGCGAGGAGCTGCACGGTGAGGTCATGCGCGCCGTGGCTGGTGACCGGAAGATGGAAGGCCTCCGCGAGCCGCGCCACCTTCATGAAGGCGGTGACGCCGCCGCAATTGGTCACGTCCGGCTCGGGGAAGGAAACGCCGCCGGCCGCGATCAGCGCCTGGAAATCCCATAGCGAGCGCAGGTTCTCACCGGAGGCCACGGGCAGGCCGCCCTCGCGCAGCACGCGGGCATGGCCGGCCACGTCCTCCGGCACCACCGGCTCCTCCAGCCAGTACGGGTCGCAGGGGGCGAAGGCGCGGGCAGCGCGGATCGCCTCGTCCGCCGTCCAGCGCATGTTGGCGTCCACCATCAGCGGGAAGCCTTCCCCGAGATGGGCGCGCATCGCCTTCAGCCTCTCCACATCCTCCGCGAGGCGCGGCCGACCGACCTTCATCTTGATGGCGCGGAAGCCGCGCGCCAGGTTGCCCTCCGTCTGCCGCAGCAGCGCATCGACGGAGAGATCGAGATCGATGCCGCCGGCATAGCAGGGCACGCGTGGATCATGCCCCCCGAGCAGCCGCCACAGCGCCATCCCCGCGCGCTTCGCCTTCAGGTCCCAGAGCGCGATGTCGAAGGCGGATTGGGCCAGCACGGCCGGGCCGCCGCGGCCGCCGTAGTGCAGCGCCCACCAGCAGCGGCGCCACAGCGCCTCGACCAGGTCGGCATCCTGCTCCGCGGCGATGGCCGCGATCTCGCGTGCGAGGACCTGGTAGATGGCACCGCCGTTGTGGCCCACGGTGTAGGTGTAGCCCATGCCCTCGGCACCATCACGGTCGAAGACGCGGCAGGTGACGAGCTCGAAGGCGGGAATGGCGCCATGCGTGCTGTCGCTCAGCACCTCCGGCAGCGGAATGCGGTAATGGCCGGCCTCGACGCGGGCAATGATGGACATGGCGCCTCTCTCCCTCTGCGGGGGAGCGTAGCAGGACGGGCAGGAAGGTGGAGTGCATCGCCGAGGCCCGGGCCTCGTCAGAGCTCCTCGCGGACCTGGGCGTAGGCAAGCAGCGCGAAGAGGCCGGTCCCGCCGATGATGTTGCCGATCAGCGCGGGCAGGATGATGCCCGCCACGGCATGCCCGATGCCGATCTGGCCGTCGAATAGCAGCAGGAAGGCCTCCGCCGCGCCCGCGACCACATGGGTGAAGCCACCGAGCGCAATGGCATAGGTCAGCGTCAGCACGATCCAGAAGTCGCCCCCGGTGACGCCGGCGCGGATCCACGCGACGGAGGCGATGAGGAAGCCGGCCGGTATGCCCTGCAGCAGCAGGTCCGCGGGCGGCTTGTGCAGGAGCGTGCCCGAGACCTCGAGCATCGCCGCCAGCAGTTCCGGACTCTGCAAGTGGCCGAAGATGTTCATGACCGCCGCGGCACAGGCCCCAATCATGTTGCCGAGGAACACGATGGTCCAGAGGCGCGCCGCCCTGCCCAGCCGCCGCCAGCTCGGCTCAGCCACCACGGGCAGTACGGTGACGATCGTCTGCTCGGTGAAGAGCTGCATGCGCCCGAGGATCACCATCAGGAAGCCGAGGCTGTAGCCGATATCGGCCACGGCCTCCCGCCAGGCGGCATCCGCAGGCAGCTTGTGGTGCAGGGCGCCTTCCGCGATGACGGAGGCCATGATCGTCACGCCGCCGGCGACGCCGGACCAGAAGAGCGAGACGTCCGGGCGCCGCAGCTCCTCTTCCCCTTCCCGGCGCACGACCTCGTAGAGGACGGGGGAGCGAGGCGGTGCGCGGTCCTCCACATCCTCCCGCTCGGTCTCGGTCAAGCCGCTCTGCGTGTCGTCGGACATGCCGTCCCCCGGACAAGGTGACGCTAGAACCGGGAGATGGCCGTGCCGGTTCCGCTCCTGGCACGAGGAACGGAAGCACCTTCGACGCGCCTCAAAGACGAAAGCACACCGCCGCTGTTCGGCCGCGTCTGCACCCTGCGCCGACCGGGCGGCTTGTTCTGGCCGCCCGATTCACGGCTCCGGTGCTCCGCTGCGCCTGCGCCCTCCGCCGACCGGGCGGCTCAGCCCCTGGCCTCTTCTGCATAGGGGTTCGTGGTGCCCCGGAAATTCACCCGGATGGGCACTCCCGGCATCCGGAAGGCCTCCCGGAAGCCGTTCACCAGGTAGCGCCGCCAGTCCTCCGGCAGCTTCTCCGCCCGTGTGCCGAACACCGCCAGCGTGGGCGGCCGCGCCTTCGGCATGGTGACGTAGCGCAGCTTGATGCGCCGGCCATCCACCAGCGGCGGCGGGTGCCGCGCGATCGCCGCCTCGAACCAGCGGTTCAGCTCTCCCGTCGGGATGCGGCGGTTCCACAGCGCATAGGCCTCCCGCACTGCGGGCATCAGCCTCTCCACCCCCCGGCCCGTCTCGGCCGAAAGGGGCACCACCGGCAGGCCCCTGAGCTGTGCCAGGCTCGCCGTCAGCACATCGTCCAGCCGCCGGCGCGCCACGGCGCGATCCTCCACCGCGTCCCACTTGTTGAAGGCGATCACCACCGCCCGGCCCTCGCGCTCCGCCAGGCGCGCGATGCGCAGATCCTGTTCGTCCATGCCCTGCAGCGCGTCCACCACCAGCACCGCCACCTCGGCCTCCTTCAGCGCGGCGATGGTGGAGGCGGCCGACATCTGCTCGAGCTTCTGGTCGATGCGTGCGCGCTTGCGCAGCCCCGCCGTATCCACCAGCCGCACGCGCCCGCCCGTGGTGTCGGTCCACTCCACCGCCACGGCATCGCGGGTCAGGCCGGGCTCCGGCCCGGTGATCATGCGCTCCTCACCGAGCAGCGCGTTCAGCAGGGTGGACTTGCCCGCGTTGGGGCGGCCGACGATGGCCAGCCGCAGCGGCCGGTCGGGATCCTCTCCCTCCTCGTCCTCCTCCGAAGCCTGGGGCAGATGCTCGTGCACGGCCTCATGCAGCGTGCCCATACCGTCGCCATGCTCGGCCGAGACCGGGATCGGATCGCCAAGGCCAAGCTCGAAGGCCTCCATGGCCGCGGTGACGCCCTGCCGCCCCTCCGCCTTGTTGGCCACCAGCAGCACCGGGATCGGCTGACGCCGCAGCCAGGCCGCGAAGGCGCGATCCGCCGGCGTCAGCCCGCCGCGCACATCCACCACGAACAGCGCCAGGTCGGCCTGGCGCAGCGCCGCCTCGCTGCTCGCGCGCATCCGTCCCGGGATGGTGTCCGGCGCCGCCTCCTCGAGACCGGCGGTATCCACCAGCCGAACCTCACGGCCGCCGAGGACCGCCTCCGCCTCCTTGCGGTCGCGCGTGACACCGGGCGTGTCGTCGACGATGGCCAGCCGCCGCCCAACCAGCCGGTTGAACAGCGTCGACTTGCCGACATTCGGCCGGCCCAGGATGACGACGGTGGGGCGCATGCGCAGGCTGATGGCGCCCCGGTGCGCGCGCCGTCAACCCTGCCGTGGCCGGCCGCTAGGCCTGAGCCGTCATCGCCACCAGATAGGCGTCATCGGTCAGCAGGACCATCACCCCGCCGGCGATGGCCGGCGCCAGGGTCACGCCTCCCGACAGCTCCGTCCGCGCGATGACCTCGCCATCGGCCGGGTTCACCTGCGCCATCCGGCCATGGCTGCCCGCGACCAGCAGCCGCCCGCCCGCCAGCACCGGCGGTCCCCAGGTGATCGGGTCGCGCCGGCGCTCCTCATCCTCGAAACGCCCGAGGGGGCGGATCCAGCGCACCCGCCCGTCATCGCTACCGAAGCAGACCAGCTCCCCCCCGGTGGTGATCAGGAACAGCGCCTCCCCGGCCGACCAGGGGGTCTCCGCCAGCGCCACCTCACGCTCCCACAGCCGGCGGCCGGAGCGCAGATCGATCGCGATGGTGATGCCGCCGAGGCCACCGGCGAAGACGCGGTCGCGGTCGATCACCGGCAGGGCCGTGATGGAAGAGATGTCGGAGAAGCCCCCGCCGCGGGCGGAGGCGAGCGCCTCGCTCCAGATCAGCCGCCCGTCGCTGGCACGCAGGGCGGCGAGTTCGCCCGAGCCGAAGCCTGCGACCACCACCTCGCCCTCCACCGCCGGTGCGGGCAGGCCGAGGGTCAGCGTCACCGCCTGCTGGGCGCGATAGACCCATTGCCGCTCCCCCGTCTCGGCGGAAAGGGCGAGAAGCTGATTTTCCACCGTCGGTACGTAGAGCTTGCCGCCGGCGATCGTCGGTGCGCCGCGCGCCGGGGCGGGCAGGCCGACGCGCCAGCGGATGCTGCCATCCGCGGGGTCCACCGCCATGGCTTCCGCAAGCCCGGTGACGACATAGAGCACCCCATCGGCGAAGCCGCAGCCACCGCCGAGAGCGCCATCGTCGTCCTCCTCCGGCCGCGTATCCAGCTCCCAGCGGCGCTGACCGCGCGCGACGTCGACCGCCGTGACCTGGCCATAGGCATCCATGGCGAAGACGGTTCCGCCCGCGATGATCGGTGGCGCAACCAGCCGGCGCCGGTAGGCCGAGCCCGACCCGACGGAGACGCTCCAGGCGGTGCCAAGCGGCGCGCCGAGCTCAGGATGCCCCGGTGCGTGGCTGACGATGCCCCCGGCCTGCGCCCATTCGGGCATCGGCCCGGGCGGTGGAATTCGCAGCGGCCCGCTGCCGGCATCCACATCGAGCGGCTGCTCCGCGGCAAGCACCGGCAGGCGCTCGCCGGGCAACGGCGTCTCGCGTGAGCCGAGGACGGAATCGAAGGTATCGCCGATGGTCTCGCAGCCGGCGAGCAGGCCCGCTCCAGCCAGCAGCGCGCCACGGCGGGTCAGGCGCCGCACGCCTCCTCCTCCCGCCATCAGCCGCCGAGCCCCGCCAGCAACTTCCCGGCGCGGTCGCGCACGCCGTGCGGGACGTCGTCCGCGGCAGCGAGCCTGGACAGGGTCTGGCGTGCCGCCTCGGTCTCCCCGCGGCGCAGCGCGGCGAGAGCCCTGATCTCCTCGGCCGAGGCGCGCCACGGATTGCCCGCGGCAGCAAGCGGCGCGAGGCGTGCCTCGATCATGGCAGGATCCCCCGAATCGAGAGCATGAAGGCCCCACAGCAGGGTCGCGAGATCACGCAGCAGCGGATCGGCCCCACTGTCGGATGCCGCCGCCTCCCACAACGCCAGCGCCTCGGTCCGCTCGCCGGCCTCCGCCTTCAGCGCGGCGGCGCGCAGGCGTGCGAGGCTGCGGTAGCCGGCCGGCGCATCGGCGGCGATGGCGGCGAAGCGGTCGGCCACGGCCTTGAGATCGGCGCCTTCCGCGGCAGCGGCCTGGCCGGCAGCGAGGTAGGTCGCGGCAGCCTGTGCCGCCTGGCGGCCCTGCCACCAGCGCCAGCCCTGCAGCCCCGCCACGCCGACCACCACCAGCAGCACGACACCGGCCAGCAGGCCGCCATAGCGGGTCAGCAGCCGCTTCATGCGGTCGGCGCGGAGTTCCTCCTCCACCTCGTCGAAGATGTCCGGCACGGGTCCCCCCGGAAATGGCGGCGGACCATAGCCGCGCCTTCGCTGCCCGTTAAGCCCGCCGGCGCATGCTGGCGGGCATGCGTGCTGTCCTGCTCCCCCTGCTGCTGTTGCCGCTCGCCGGCTGTGATGCGACCGGCCTCGGAGTCGGCGCCGCGGTCCTCGGCGGCTCGGTCGCCACCATCGGGCGGACTCCGGTGGATCTGGCGGCGTCGCTCGCGCTGGGGCGGGATTGCTCGGTGGTGCGACTCGATCGCCGCCAGAGCTACTGCGCGCCACGGGAGGAGCCCCCGGCCCCACCGCCCTACTGCACCCGCAGCCTCGGCAGCGTGGACTGCTGGACGCAGCCGCCGCTCGCCATTCCGCCGCGGCGCGGCATCGCGGACGGGCCGGCCACGCTGACGCCCGCGCAGGAGGCGGACCGCACCCGCTGGGGATCGGGGCTGTTCTGAGGTCGGCACCGGCGGTTGCCATAGCACAGGCACCGGCCGCGCCCGATGCGGCCACCCGGCCGGCCGCGCCATATGCGCCGGCCAGACGCATGGGGCGGGTGTCTGCCTGCCGTGCGGCGCCTGGACGGGCTGGAGCAGCTTCCGTTCGCCTCGGCTCACGGCAACTGTTCCAGTTCCTTGCTTCCGCGAGCATCCTTCCCCATTCGGGCGATCCCACCCGAATGGGATCGGTCCTAGCCGGCGGTTGCGGCGGTCCCCCGCGCCTCGGCGAAGCGCACCGGCCCGCCGCGCGGCGGTCCCGTCACCTCGTCCTCGCGCATCACTACCTGGCCGCGCACCACGGTCATCAACGGCCAGCCGGTGCAGCGATGGCCGGCGAAGGGCGTCCAGCCGCAGGGGGAAGCGATCCAGCTCTCCTCGATGCGGCGCTGCCGCCGCATGTCGACGACCGTGAAGTCGGCATCGTAGCCCGCGGCAAGCCGCCCCTTGCCCACCGCGCCATAGACCCGCGCCGGCCCGGCGCACATCAGGTCCACCAGCCGCGTCAGGGACAGCCGGCCCGCGCTGACATGGTCCAACATCAGCGGCACGATGGTCTGCACGCCGGTCAGCCCGGCGGCCGTCTCGGGCCAGGGCCGCTCCTTCGCCGCCCGGCTGTGCGGCGCGTGATCGGATCCCATCACATCCACAGTACCGTCGCGCACCGCGGCCCAGGCGGCTTCCAGGTGCCGCGCATCGCGGATCGGCGGGTTCATCACCGCATAGCCGCCAAGGCGGTCATAGGCCTCGTCGGTCTGGGTGAGGTGGTTCAGCAGCACCTCCACCGTGGCGACGTCGCGGAAGTCCTTGAGGTAGTCGAGTTCCTCCGCCGTGCTCACATGCAGGATATGCGCCGGCCGTCCCGTCCTGCGCGCCAGCGCCATCAACCGCCGCGTGCCGAGCAGCGCCGTTTCCACGTCACGCCAGACCATGTGGTTGCGATGCGGCATGCCGGGGGTGAACATCGCCCGGCGCTCCTGCAGCCGGTACTCGTCCTCGGAGTGGTAGCAGATGCGCCGGCGCCCGCTGCGCATCACCGCCTCCAGGCTCGCATCGTCCTCCACCAGCAGATCGCCGGTGGAGGAACCGGCGAAGACCTTGATGGCGCAGACATTCGGCTGCAGCTCGAGCTCGGCGAGCTCGGCGATGTTCCGCTTCGAGGCGCCGACATAGAGACCGACATCGCAGAAGGCGCGGCCCTGGAGATAATCGCGCTTCCAGTCCAGCCGCGCGCGGTCGGTGATGGACGGCGCGGTGTTCGGCATGTCGAACACTGTGGCAAGGCCGCCCAGCACCGCCGCGCGCGTCCCGTCCGAGAGGGTTTCCACCGAGGCGTCGCCCGGATCGCGCAGATGCACATGCGCATCGATCAGCCCGGGCAGCACATGCAGGCCACGGCAGTCCAGCGTCTCGGCGGCCTCCGCCGTGCGCAGATCGCCGATGGCGGCGATGCGGCCCTCGCGCACGCCGATATCGGCGGTCTCGATCCCCCAGGGCAGCACGCAGGCGCCGCCACGCAGCACGAGGTCGAAGCGGGTCATGGGCGAGCGGTCCTCCTTCGCGGCGGCGATCCCTATAGCGCATCGCACCGCACCGGACACCGGCTCGCCCACGGGCAGCCGGGCCGCTCAGGCGGCCACCGGCTCCACTGCGACCGGAAAGGTGACCCGGAACTCGGTGCATCCGTTGCGCCGGGTATCCAGCCTTCCGCCCAGTTGCGCGACGAACCGGTCCACGAGCCGGAGGCCCAGGCGCCGCCGTTCCGGCTCCTCCGACAGACCGATGCCATCGTCCCGGACGGCCAGCACCGCCTCCTCCCGCTCCCGGCGCAGGGCGATGGTGACACGGCCCGGCCGGCCCGCCGGGAAGGCGTGCTTCAGTGCGTTGGTCAGCAACTCGATCGCGACAAGCGCCGCCGGCACGGCCTGCTCGATCCCCACCTCCACGGGCTCGACCTCGCAGCTCACGGTCACGGCGCGGCCCGGCGGCACGATGGCCGGGCTGGCGCACAGCGCCCGCAGGAAGGTCGCCAGGTCGAGGCGCGACGCGAACTGGGAGACGTGCAGCAGCTCATGCACCTTCGCGAGCACCAGCACCCGCTGCTCGATCTCGTGCAGCACCGGCTCCGCCTCGCGGGCCTCCCTGCCCCGCAGGCGGATCAACGCCTGCACCGTCATCAGGCTGTTCTTCACGCGATGGTGCAACTCACGCAGCAGCATCTCGCGGAACGCCGCCGTGCGCCGCATCGCCTCGAGCGCGGAGCGGTCGAGCTCGGCCAGCCGCCGCGCTTCCTCCGCACGCAGGCTGCGCATCGCCTGGGTGACAGTCGCGAAGCCGAGCATCGCAGCGATGACGAGGAAGCCACCGACCTCGACCATGCCCGCAAGCCAGGCATTGAGGATGCTGCGTGTCGTCACGCCGATATTGACGAAGAGCGGCAGCTCGCCGACCCGGGAGTAGGCGTAGAGCCGCTCGATCCCATCGGCAAAGGCATTCGCTCTGTAGGTCCCGCTCTCCGTCGCCGCGATCGCGCGCATCGCGGGAGCCTCCGCGGGCAGCCGGATCGGCGGCTCTGCCGGACCGTGCCGCACCAGCAGCATGCCATCGGCCCGCAGCAGGGAGGCCGCAGCCCCTGGATCCGCCGCAATGCGCCCGAAGAAGTCCGTGAAGGCATCGACCGCCACGGCCGAGATCACCGCGCCGGCGAAAGCCTCGCCCGGCCGGCGCTTGGCGATGACGACGGCATCCCGTCCCGCGCGGCGCAGGCGCAGGCGCAGGCGCTCGAACTGGATCTCCCTGCTTCCCGCCTGCAGCGCCCGGAAATAGGAGCGGTCTGAAACGTCGTCATCCAGCGGAAGGGTGCGGCTGGAAAGGACGAGCCGGCCCTTGGGGGTCACCACGCCGAGGCTCAGGAGGAAGTCGAAGCCATCGTCGAGCGCGGCGATGCGTGCCTGCAGCATGCGACCGTCTGCGCCCTTCCGTTCGACTTCCTCCATGATCGAGATCAGGTGATCGAGCACGCTCTCCTGGGTCTGCACCAGCCGCAGCGCGTATTCCCGGACCAGCTCGACGCTCCGCTGCGCCTCCTTGAGGGCACGGTCGTGTTCCGCACGCCAGGAGTGCACGCCCCAGACCGCCAGGATGAGGAGCGGCAGAAGCAGGCAGCCGAGCCGAAGCAGGCCGATTGTCGAACGCCAGCCCCGTGTCGGTGCCAGACCTGCCGGCGTCCCGTCGCCGGAGGTCCGCACCGCATCCGCATCGTGCCAGGTCACCAGCCGATCCATGCACAGTTTCCGCAATCGGCCGGCAGTACCGCCATCGACGTCCCAAATCGCGAGTTCAGACCCCGCACTGTCTCACATCTTGCACCCGCCCACAAAGACAGGGCCGCGCCGCAAATTTACGTCAGCACCACGGGAACCCGGCACACCTGTCCGGATCTCCGGTCAGCGGGTCGACTCACCGTTCCGCCAGCGCCTCGAACACGTCACCGTCGAGTGGCCGGCCCTCGAAGTGGCGGCGATGCCAGAGCGCGTAGAACAGCAGGTGCCAGGCGGCGAAGCCGCGGCGCTTCTCCCCCGCATGGCGGAACAGCGCCACCACCCGGTCGGGCTGCGCGATCTCCGCTACGCCCGGCTGCGCCGCGACCAGCGGCCCGAGCCTTGCACCCACGCCCTCGATCCAGGTGCCGACCGGCACGGTGAAGCCCTGCTTGGGGCGGAAGGGCTCGGCCGCCGGAAAGTGCTTCGCCAGCCACTGGCGCAGCAGCCACTTGCCGGCGTGGCCCTGGACCTTCAGCCCGTCCGGCAGGCGGAAGGCCGCCGCGGCGATGCCCGGATCGAGCAGCGGCGTGCGCCCCTCCACCCCATGCGCCATGAGGCAGCGGTCGAGCTTGATCAGCAGGTCGTTCGGCAGCCAGTCGGCGATGTCCAGCGCCTGGGCCGCCATCAGCCGCGTGCGCCCGGGCAGCGCCGAGGCAGCCTCGGCTGCGGCCACGCCGTCGCGCCAGCCCGAGAGCGACTCGCGCAGCACGTCCAGCCGGTCGAAGCTGCCGCGGGCGCGCGGCGCCTTGCCGCCCAGCCACCAGGGCCGCATGGCGGCGCGGTAGCGGCCATAGCCGCCGAACATCTCATCCCCGCCCTCGCCCGCCAGCACCACCTTGACCCCCGCGGCGCGCGCGGCGCGGCCGAGGAACCAGGTGGGAATGATGGCGTAGTCGGCTGCCGGGTCGTCCATGCAGGCAACGATCTCGGGCAGGTGGCGCCAGACCATCGCCTCGTCCACCGTCACCGTCTCGTGCTGCGCGCCGGCCGCGCGCGCCGCAGCGGCGGCCGCGGCACGCTCGTCGGCCGTGCCCGGGATGTCGAAGCCGGCGGTGAAGGCGAGCACGGGGCTCTTGCCCTCCCTGGCATTCAGCCGCGCCATCATCGCCAGCACCGCGGCGCTGTCGGTGCCGCCGGAGAGGAACATGCCGTAGGGCACGTCGCTGCGCTGGTGCAGCGCGACGCTCTCCTCCAGCGCGGCATCGAGGCGCGCGAGCGCGGCCTCGGCCGTGATCGGCTCGGGCCCGCCTTCCGGCAGCGCGACGCGGCGGTGGCGCTCGGCCACCGCGCCATCGGCGATCACCACCGTCTCGCCGGGCAGCACGCGGCGGATGCCCTCGAAGATGGTTTCCGCGCCGGTGGTGAACTGCATCTGCAGCAACTCGGCCCGCGCCTCGCGCCGGACCCGCGGCGCGACGAGGCCCGCCGCGATCAGCGCCTGCGGCTCGGAAGCGAAGGCAATGCCGCCCGGCACCTCCGCCATGTAGAGCGGCTTGATCCCGAAGGGATCGCGGGCGAGGACCACCTGCTTCACCGCGCGGTCATGCAGCGCGATGGCATACATGCCGCGCAGCGCATCCGCGAAGGCGATGCCGTCGCGGCGCCAGAGATGCAGCGGCGGCTCGCTGTCGCTCCCCGTCGAGCAGGAAAGGCCGTTCTGCTCCCGCAGCTCGAGGTAGTTGTAGATCTCGCCATTGGCCACCAGCGATGCCGGGCCGGCGAAGAGTGGCTGGTCGCCGCTGACGAGGTCGATAATCGCAAGGCGCGTATGCGCCAGCGCGACATTGCCCGCCACGTGATGCCCGCCGCCATCCGGACCGCGATGCGCCAGCGCCCGCGTCAGCGCGTCGAGGGTGGCGCCGTTGGGGAACTCCCCATGACGCAGTGCGAGTCCGGCGAGGCCGCACATCAGGCTGCGACCCCGGCCGTGGCCCGCGGCGCGACGGCGGCAAGGAAGCCACGCCAACGCGCCAGCACCGGCGCCTCGGCATGCGCGCGCTCGAACTCGGCGCGGCCGGCAGCGGCCAGCGCCGCGGCGCGGGCCGGATCGGCAAGCAGCCCGGCGATTGCGGCGGCCAGCGGTTCCGGCGCCTCCCTCGGCACCAGCAGGCCCGTCTCCTCCTGGCGGATCAGCTCGCTCGGCCCCTGGGCCGCTGCGGCGACCACGGGGCGCGCGGCCGACCAGGCCTCCAGAATGACATTGCCCAGCGGCTCATGCCGCGAAGGGCAGACGAAGAGGTCGCAGGCCGCGAGCAGCGCGCCGGAATCCTGCCGCCAGCCGAGAAACGCCAGGCGGTCCGCCACGCCGAGTTCGCGCGCGAGCCGCGCCAGCGCTGCGCGCTCCGGCCCCTCGCCGGCCAGCGAGAGATGAGCGCCCGGCAGCAGCGCCAGCGCGCGCAGCAGCACGTCGAAGCCCTTGTTCGGATGCAGCCGGCCGAGCGCCAGCAGCCGCGGCGCGCCGGGCGGCGCAGGCAGGGCGGCGGGGGCGATGCCGGCGAAGTCATGGGCGAAATTCGGCAGGTGATGGGCACGCTCCGCAGCCCAGCCCTGGCGCAGCAGCCAGTCGCGCTGGTCGCGCGTGTTCACCACCAGATGGTCGCAGTGGCGGTAATGCCGCAGGTCGTAGTAGCCACCGAGGCGACCCACCAGGGTCCAGGGCGCGCCGCGCCGCTTCACCGCGCCGGCATAGCCACTGGCACGGTTCTGCCAGGAGACCACCACGGAAGGGCGGAAGGCGGCCAGGACGGAAGCGAGGCGCGGACGGGTCAGCAGGTCGAAGTGGTGGCCGAAGGGCAGTTCCACCGGCTCCAGGCCAGCCGCCCGCAGCCGCGCGAGGCGCCCGGCATCCTGACGGATCACCGCCAGCACCTCCTCCCCGGCGGCGGCAAGGGCGGGGGCGAGACGCTCGTAGAAGGCCTCGGCGCCACCGAGTGCGGCGCTACCCAGCACCTGTGCCAACCTCACCCGTGGCTCCCCCTGCCAACCTCGCGACAGGTGGCAGCCCGGACCACGCCACGCAACCGCGAAAGCGTCACGATCCCTCCCCGCCCGGCCGGTGCCGCTCCGGCTCGAGCCGTGCCTTGAGATGGGCGAGCAGGGGAAAGGCGCCGGTGCAGAAGGCGAGCAGCACCCCCCAGGCGCCCTCCCGGTATCCCTTGCGGGAAACATAGGACTTGAAGGCGCGGGAGAAAAAGCGCCGCAGGTTGCCCGGCAGCGTGCCGATATCGCCCGAGGCCAGCAGATCGGCCGCCTTGGCCGAGGAGTAGCGGTCCAGCCGGCGCAGCATGTCGGAGATGTCGCGATCCACCAGATGGACCAGCGCGCCGCGCGACAGCCCCGGACCCTGCGTGCCGGTCCAGTCCAGGCCTGGATGCACCCGCTGCTCGCGCCAGCGCTTTGCACCGCGACGGAACAGACGGGGGACGGCCGTGGTGCCGAAGCTGCCGGCCCAGCCATGCCGCACCAGCCGCCCGCCCACATAGTTGTCCACCGGCACCAGATGCCAGGCATGCGGCGAGGTGGCGATGACCGCGCGAACCTCCTCGGCGAGCGCCGGGGCAACGCGCTCATCGGCGTCCACTTCCAGGATCCAGTCGCCGGTGCAGGCGGCGATGCCGGCATTGCGACGGCCACCTTCCAGCGCCCAGGCACCCTCCAGCACGCGGGCACCGGCGGCGCGGGCAATCTCCGCACTGCGGTCGGTGGTACGGTCCAGCACCACTACCACTTCGTCGGCGAAGGCAAGGGACGCAAGACAGTCCGGCAGCCGTGCCTCCTCATTGCGGGCAACGACCAGGGCAGAGAGGCGCGGCTGCCTGGTCATAGCCGCCGCCAGGTGCCGGACGGGCGCGTTCATGCCGGCACCGGGACGGCGAGCAGGCGCTCCGCAGCGGCCAACGCCGCCTTCACCGTCAGCCCCGGCATGGAATCGAGCGCCGGCGAGGTCGGAGCGGCCACGTAAGCCGCGCGGCGTCCCGCCGGCGCGTACTCCTCGGCACGGGAGGGCCCGAACAATCCCAGGGTCGGCGTGCCGGTCGCGGCGGAGAGGTGCATCAGCCCGGAATCATTCCCGACGAAAAGCGTGCAGCGGGAGAGCACCGCCGCCGCCTCCGGCAGCGACAGCCGCCCGGTGAGGTCGAGCGCCCGGTCACCGAGCGCTGCGGCCACCGGGGCGGCCATGGCGGCCTCCTGCGCTCCCGGGCCACCCAGAATGACCGCCCGTGCGCGGGGCAGTGCCCCGTCCGGGCCGGCCAGCGCATGGAACAGGGCGATGAAGCGCTCCGCCGGCCAGACCTTGCGCGCCCAGTTCGCGGTGGGGCCGAGCGCGATCCAGGGCGGGCCGGCGGCATCCGTCGGCAGCAGCGCCGCGGCGCGATCGGCATCGGCGGGGTCGAACCAGGCGACCGGCAGCGGCGGCGGATCAAGCCCGAGCAGCGCCGCGAGATGGCGCAGCCGGTGTCCCGGCTGCCGCCCACCCTGCGCCACGATCCGCCGCCCGGCCCGCACCGTGTAGGCAAAGGCCGAGGCGCGGAGGTCCACGACGATGTCCCAGCGCTGGCCGCCAACCTGGCGCCAGAGCTCGAGCCAGTGCAGCCGAAAACGGCGTTTCGCCAGCACGATGGTCCAGGCACGGTTGGGCATGCGCGCGAAGACGCCTTCCGCCGCCGGTCCGCAGGCCACGACCACCTTGGCCGCGGGATGGGCGCGGATCAGATGGTCGAGCAGCCCGGTGGAGAGCACCGCATCGCCGATCCGGGTCGCTGTGATGAACAGGATGCGCACGGCCGCCGGTCCTATCCGATCGTGGCCCGGCGCGCCACAGGCGCAGCGGGATGGGTGAACCGGACAGCCGACACAGAGGCCGATCTGCGCCTGATCATGATCTGGCGCGCCATCCGCGCGGCCGGGTCAGGCCGCGCGCTGCCGGTCCCTCTCCGCTTCGCGCTGCAGGGCGGGCGGCAGCAACTCGTGCAGCCGATCAAGGTCCCGCTCGGCCCGCAGTGCCAGGTACAGCGGCGTGCCGGCCTCCGAGGCGCCGATCGGCACCGCCGTCAGCCCGATATCGGCATAGATGCGCAGCAGGCCGGGACCGACACGCCAGAAGGCGGGATCCACCCCCGCGCGTTCGCAGAGATCGCGGAAACGCCAGATGGCGGAAATCCGGTCGTGCTCCGCCCCGCCCGGATCCCCGAGTGCCAGCCAGATGCCCTGGCGCCGGAGGAAGGCGACTCCGGCGCGCCCGCCTTCGCCCATCACCGCCCCGTCGGCCTGGGCCGGCGCAAGGGCGCCGAGCGCCTGCAACTGCCCGCGCGTCTCCACATTCCAGGGCAGGGGCGCGAAGCGCGCCGGCCGCAGCAGCCGGAACACGCCGATCAGCAGCAGCACCGCTGTCAGCCCCACGGTGAAGCGCAGGGAGTCCGGGGCGAGCCGGGAGAACACCACGCCCCACCAGCTGGTATCCGCCACCTTCCCGCCATAGGCGACCAGGGCGAGCGTGATGCCGCAGACGGCCACCGCCAGCAGCGGCACCAGCCCCTCGGCCGAGAGCGGCTCCCGCGTCAGCCGTGCATCGCGGTAGAAGGCGCGGCGGAAGGCGCCGAGCAGCACCATGAGCAGCAGGTAGCCGCCCCAGAGCCACCATTCCTCGCCGCGCAGCCAGGCGATCACCACCCCGTTCAGCAGCAGGAACATCGAGGCGCCCCAGGCGATGGTCAGCCGCCGGATCAGCCCGTAGGCCATCACCAGCAGCAGCGAGCCGACGACGGAGGCGGCGAAATGGGAGGCGATGGCGGCCTCATAGCCAGCCCATTCCTCCAGCACCGAGCCCCTCACGGGCAGCGAGCCGAAGAAGATGAGCACCGCGCCGGCCAGCGCCACGAGAGAGGCGATGGCGGGAACCTCGAGCGTCTCCGTCCCCTGGCCGACGGCGGTGACGCGGCTGAGGGCGGCCCGGCGCTGGCCGATCTCGAAGCCGGCGAAAAGGGCGCCGGCGATGAACAGCGGCACGATGTAGTAGTAGAGGCGGAACACCAGCAGCGCCCCCACCACCTGCGCCGCCGGCAGGTAGGGCTGCAGGCCGAGCAGCATGGCGCCATCGAAGACGCCGATGCCGCCGGGCACATGCGCGAGGATCCCGGCGGCGTAGGACGCGAGATAGATGCCGAGGAAGCGTACGAAGGTGAGTCCTTCGACGGCGGGCAGCAGGGTGTAGAAGATCGCCGCCGTCACCGCGACATCGGCGGTGGCGAGCGCCGTCTGGATCAGCGCCATGCGCGGCCCGGGCAGGTCGATCTCGTATCCGAACACGCGGATATGGCGGACGAAGCGGCTCAGCAGGACATAGCCGATCACCACGCCCCAGAACGGCACGGCCAGCGCCTGCAGCGCCCAGCGCGGCACATGCTCGCCGAACCAGGGCAGCACCTCCGGCTCGGCCAGCAGCACCAGGCCACCGAGGGCCATGCCGCCGAGACCGAAAGTGAGGCTGGTGAAGCCCACCACCTTGGCGATCTCGATCGGCGAGAGGCCCCAGGCGGAATAGAGCCGGTAGCGCACCGCCGCGCCCGAGACCGCGGCAAAGCCCAGATTATGCGCCAGCGAGTAGCCGCAGAAGGACGCCAGGAAGGAGCGCGTCCAGGACACCGGCCGCCCGGCATAGGCCGAGCCGAGCTTGTCGTAGACGGCCAGCAGCAGATAGGCCAGCACGGTCCATCCCGCCGCGAGCCAGAGCGCCGAGGACGGGATGGCAACCATGGCGGCGCGGATCTCGGCGACCGAGAGGCCGCGGAATTCACGCTGCACCACATAGATCGCGCCCACCAGCAAGCCGACGCCGAACACCGCCGGCCCGTGCCGGCGCAGCCAGGCCAGCGAGATGGACACTAGGCGACGGCCTCGCGCGCCAGCGCCGCCTCGATCAGCCCGATGGTCCCGGGAATGCCGTAGAGCGCGACGAAGCCACCGAAGCGCGGGCCCTCCTGCTGGCCGAGCAGCACCTGGTAGAGGCAGGAGAACCAGTCCCGCAGGTTGGCGAAGGGATGGCGCTTGCCGATGTCGTAGAGCAGCGTCTGGATCTGCTCGGCATCGGCATCGGCAGGCAGCGTACGCAACCCTTGCAGCAGATCCTCGAGCGCGGCCCGCTCCACCGGCGTAGGCGCGCGGTGGCGCTTCTGCGGCTCGACGAAGTCGCGCCAGTAGGCGATGGCGTGCTCCACCAGCCGGGCCAGCATGGGCATGGCCTCGGGCGAGGCGCCGGGCACGTAGCGGCGGATGAAGCCCCACAAGATCTCGGGATCCTCGGCCGAGGCGACGCTCGCCAGGTTCAGCAGCATGGCGAAGGAGAGCGGGCTGCCCGCGCCGTTCGGCGTGGCGCCGTTATGGATGTGCCAGGCGGGGTTGGTGCCCTCGGGCGCGGTGCGCAGCTTCTCGACATGCGAGAGGTACTCGTCCACCGCGCGGGGAATGACATCGAAATAGAGCCGCTTCGCCCGATGCGGCGCGCCGTACATGAACTGCGCCAGGCTCTCCGGGGGCGCATAGCGCAGCCATTCCTCGATGGTCAGCCCGTTGCCCTTGGACTTGCTGATCTTCTGCCCGTGCTCGTCCAGGAACAGCTCGTAGGTGAAGCCGACCGGCGGCTGCCCGCCCAGGATGCGGCAGATCTGCCCCGACAGCCGGACGGACTCGATCAGGTCCTTGCCCGACATCTCGTAGTCCACGCCGAGAGCGTACCAGCGCAGCGCCCAGTCGGCCTTCCACTGCGCCTTGCAATGGCCGCCGGTGATGCGTGTGCCGTGGCGCCGGCCGGTCTCCGGGTCCACCCAGACCAGCAGGTCCTCCTCCGGCCGCACCTCCTCCATCGGCACCTGCATGACCACGCCCGTCTCGGGATGGATGGGCAGGAAGGGCGAGTAGGTGGCACGCCGCTCGGGGCCCAGCGTAGGCAGGATCACGCCGCGGACCTCCTCGTGCCGCGCAGCCATGCGCAGCAGCGCGGCATCGAAGCGGCCGGACCGGTAATAGTCGGTGCTGGAAGCGAACTCGTAATCGAAGCCAAACGTATCGAGAAACGCCCTCAGACGCGCATTGTTGTGCGCGCCGAAGCTCTCATGCGAGCCGAAAGGGTCCGGAATGGCGGTGAGCGGCCGGCCGAGATGCTGCGCCAGCATCTCCTTGTTCGGAACGTTGTCCGGCACCTTGCGCAGGCCGTCCATGTCGTCGCTGAAGGCGATCAGGCGGCTCGGCAGGCCGGTCATGCGCGTGAAGGCGTTGCGGACCCAGGTGGTGCGCGCCACCTCGCCGAACGTGCCGATATGCGGCAGGCCGGAGGGACCGTAGCCGGTCTCGAACAGCGCCGCCCCCTTGCCGGAGGCGGCCAGGCGGTCGGCGACCTTCGCGGCCTCCTCGAAGGGCCAGGCCTTGACGGTGCGGAGGGTGGGGTCGGGGCCAGGCATCGGCGCTTACGTGCTCACGGATGGCGAAAGGATGCTGCGGGGCCGTGGTTATAGGCGCCGCCGCCGGTCGGCGCGACCCTGCGGCGCCGGCCTGGCCTGGGCGCCGCCAGCCGATCCCGGCTTTCGATCCTTCGGCTCGGCAAGGGCATGGCGAAGCGTCCTGGCGTCCGGCCCTGGGTCCATGGCAACGCCAAAGCGCCCTCCGGCCACTGCCGGTTCGCCACTGCCGTTCGACGCCGCCCCACTCACGCCTTATCTTCGCCGGCGATGTCCGCCCCCTTCCGTGGCTCTGCCCCGCCTCGGCTGGTCCTGCCCCAGGCACCGGCCCTGGTGGCCCGTCACGGCCGCGGCGTGCTGCTGACGCCGGATGGCGAGCTGCTGGACCTCCCTGCTGCCGCGATAGCGCGCGCGCTGCGTGACCTGCCGCCACCCATGCTGGTGCACGCGCCGGCTGTCGCCCGGCGCCTGGATCTGCCCCCGTTCGATGCGGCCTTCGACCTGCTGGAACTCTTCGCCTTCTGTCTCCCCGCACGCCCGGCCGCGCCGACGCCCCGGGGCCTCGCCATGGCGCTCGAGATGGACCCGCCGCAGGACGATGCGGCCGCCGCCGCGCTGCTGCCGGAGATGGCGGCGGCGATGCTCCGCCACCTCGCCACCGGCCGTGCCAGGCCGCTGAACCGCGATGCCCCGGCCCTTGCTGCCAGGATGGCCGAGGCCGCCGCCTGGCCCTGGGCCGATGCCGTGCTGGCGGCCCTGGGCGCGCGCGACCCGCGCCCGTCCCTCGATGCCTACAAGGTCTGGCGCCGCCTGCCGGACTGGGAGGATCCGGGCCCCGCACAGCCGCCGGCCAGCCACCCGGTGGCACCTGCCGAAGCCCGCACCCGCCTTGCCCATATCCTTGGTGACGAGGCGGAACAGCGGCCGCAGCAGGCGGACTATGCCTCCGCCGCCGCCGGCGCCTTCGCCCCGCGCGAGGAGCGGAACGCACCGCATGTGGTGCTCGCCGAGGCCGGCACCGGAACGGGCAAGACCCTGGGCTACATCGCCCCCGCCAGCCTCTGGTCCGAGCGGAACGGCGCTGCGGTCTGGATCGCCACCTATACCCGGAACCTGCAACGGCAGATCGATCAGGAGCTGTCCCGCCTCTACCCCGACCCGGAGGAGCGCCGCCGCCGCGTGGTGCTGCGCAAGGGGCGGGAGAACTATCTCTGCCTCCTGAATCTGGAGGAGATGCTCGGCCAGGCCAGCCAGCCAGACATGGCCGTGCCACTCGGGCTGATCGCGCGCTGGGCGCTGGCGACGCGCGACGGCGACCTGATGGGTGGGGACTTCCCCGGCTGGATCACCGAGCTCTTCGGTCCCGCTGCCATCTGGCCGCTGGCGGACCGGCGGGGCGAGTGCATCCGCTCCGCCTGCCCGCGCTACAAGCAGTGCTTCGTGGAGCACTCGATCCGCCGGGCACGGTCGGCCAGCCTGGTGGTGGCGAACCACGCGCTGGTCATGGTGCAGGCCGCGCTCGGCGGGGGCGAGGACGGACGCCCAACCCGCTACGTCTTCGACGAAGGGCATCATCTGTTCGACGCGGCCGACGCGGCCTTCAGCGCGGCGCTGACCGGCGCCGAGACGGCGGAGCTGCGGCGCTGGCTGCTGGGTGCCGAGGGCGGCCGCAGCCGGGCGCGCGGCCTGCGCCGGCGCATCGAGGAGCTGGCCGGCGACATTCCCGAACTGCTTGCGCCGATGGAGGCCGCGCTCCTGGCCGCCCGGTCGCTGCCCGGCCTCGGCTGGGTGACCCGCCTCGCCGAGGACCGCGAGGTCGGCATGGAGGACGGGCGCGTGCGCAATCCGACGGAGGGCTTCCTCCGCCTGGCCCGCCGGCAGGTGCTGGCCCGCACCGTGGATGACGAGGGGCTGTACGGCCTGGAATGCGACCTCCATCCGCTGGCCGAGGGTCTGTCCGAAGCGGCGGAGAGGCTGGAACGCGCCCTGAAGCGCATCGAGGAGCCGCTTGCGCTGCTGCGCGACCGGCTGATGGCGCGGCTGGAATCCGAGGAAGGGGCGGAGCTCGAGACCGGTGATCGCATCCGGCTGGAAACCGCAGCCAAGGGGATCGAGCGCCGCGCCCTGATGCCGCTCGGTGCCTGGCAGGCCATGCTGCGCAGCCTGCGCGAGCCCCCGCCCGCCCCTGGCGAGCGTCGGGCCTTCGTGGACTGGCTGGCGCTGACCCGCCGCGAGGGCCGGGAAGTGGATGCCGGGCTGCATCGCCACTTCCTCGACCCCACCCAGCCCTTCGCCCTGCAGGTCGCGGCGCCGGCGCATGGGCTGCTGATCACCTCTGCCACACTCCGCGACGCCGGCCTGACCGAGACGCCCGAGGCGGCCTGGGAGGCGGCCGAGGCCCGCACCGGCGCGGCGCACCTGCCCCTGCCCGCGATCCGCGCCGCCGTCCCCTCCCCCTTCGACTATGCCGCCCGGACCCGTGCCTTCGTGGTGACCGATGTGGACAAGGCGCGCACGGGCCAGGTGGCGGCGGCGATGCAGGCGCTGTTCCTGGCCGCGGGCGGCGGCGCGCTCGGCCTGTTCACCGCCATCCGCCGGCTGCGCGAGAGCTTCCAGCGCATGGCCCCGACGCTGGAGGCCGCCGGCATCCCGCTCTACGCCCAGCATGTGGACGCGATGGACAATGCCACGCTGGTCGACGTGTTCCGGGCGGAGGAGGATGCCTGCCTGCTCGGCACCGACGCCATGCGGGACGGGGTGGACGTGCCCGGCCGGTCCCTGCGGCTGCTGGTGTTCGACCGGGTGCCCTGGCCGCGGCCCTCCATCCTGCACCGCGAGCGGCGCATCCACCTTTCGGGCGGCGACCCCAAGGGCTTCGACGACGCCTTGGCGCGGCACCGGCTGCGGCAGGCCTTCGGGCGGCTGATCCGGCGGGCCGACGATCGTGGCGTGTTCGTGCTGCTGGATCGCTCCTGCCCCTCCCGCCTGCTGGCGGGCCTGCCGG
>Ga0180217_1001835_pt1 | contig 21391 bp, 25 predicted proteins | sample eDN3rd37CBELigOP_FD_128521 | JGI IMG/M metagenome (GOLD analysis project Ga0180217, IMG submission 128521) | Enriched Organic Plus compost microbial communities from Emeryville, California, USA - eDNA 3rd pass 37_C BE-Lig OP (version 2) (version 2) ... | reverse complement strand
GCGGTCGAGCCGATCACGGAGGAGCTCGACGTCGTCCGCGCCCCCGCGAACGAGCGACCGGCGGAGGCTCCCGCGCAGCCGCGCGTCTACCGGCTCCCGCCCGCGTCGCTCCTCGGCGCCGGCACCGCCCCGAAGTCGCGGACCGCGGCGAACGACGAGGTCGTCCGCGCGATCACCGACGTCCTCAAGCAGTTCCAGGTCGACGCCGAGGTCACGGGCTTCACCCGCGGCCCCTCGGTCACGCGCTACGAGCTCGAGCTCGGCCCGGGCGTCAAGGTCGAACGCGTCACCGCGCTCGCCAAGAACATCTCGTACGCGGTCGCCTCGAACGAGGTGACGATCCTCTCGCCGATTCCCGGCAAGTCGGCGATCGGCGTCGAGATCCCGAACAAGGACCGCGAGATCGTCTCGCTCGGCGACGTCCTGCGCTCGCCCGTCTCGCAGAAGAGCGAGCATCCCTTGACGATCGGGCTCGGGAAGGACGTCGAGGGGGGCTTCGTCGTCGCGAATCTCGCGAAGATGCCGCACCTGCTCGTCGCCGGCTCGACGGGGTCCGGCAAGTCGTCGTTCGTCAACTCGATGATCACCTCGGTCCTCATGCGCGCGAAGCCCGCCGAGGTCCGCATGGTGCTCATCGATCCGAAGCGCGTCGAGCTCGCCGCGTACTCGGGTGTCCCGCACCTCATCACGCCGATCATCACGAACCCGAAGAAGGCCGCCGAGGCGCTCGCGTGGGTCGTCAAAGAGATGGACATGCGGTACGACGACCTCGCGAGCTTCGGCTTCCGGCACGTCGACGACTTCAATCGCGCCGTCGCTGCGGGCGACATCATCCTCCCGCCGGGCAGCGAGCGGAAGCTCTCCCCATACCCCTACCTCCTCGTCGTCGTCGACGAGCTCGCCGACCTCATGATGGTCGCGCCGCGGGACGTCGAGGATTCGATCGTCCGCATCACCCAGCTCGCGCGAGCGGCGGGCATCCACCTCGTGCTCGCGACGCAGCGGCCCTCGGTCGACGTCGTCACGGGCCTCATCAAGGCGAACGTGCCGTCGCGGCTCGCGTTCGCGGTCTCCTCGATGACCGATTCGCGCGTCATCCTCGACCAGCCGGGGGCGGAGAAGCTCATCGGTCAGGGCGACGCGCTGTTCATGCCGATGGGCTCGTCGAAGGCGATCCGCGTGCAGGGCGCGTGGGTGCCCGAGTCCGAGATCCACGCGGTCGTCAAGCACGTGACCGCGCAGGCGCGCCCCGAGTACCGGAACGACGTCGCGGCGGAGGCGGAGAAACGGCAGATCGACGCCGACATCGGCGACGACCTCGAGCTCCTCCTCGCGGCCGCCGAGCTCGTCGTCTCGACCCAGTTCGGGTCGACGTCGATGCTCCAGCGCAAGCTCCGCGTCGGCTTCGCGAAGGCGGGCCGCCTCATGGACCTCCTCGAGTCGCGCGAGATCGTCGGGCCCTCGGAGGGCTCGAAGGCGCGCGACGTCCTCGTGACGCCCGAGCAGCTCCCCGCGGTCCTCGCGCGCCTCCGCGGCGAGGACGCCGCCGGGGGGCCGGTCGCTGAGCGGGCGCAGCGGGACGAGGCGGCGGACCCCGTCGAACAGCAGTTCGCCGGCTACGAGACGGTCGAGGACGACGGCGGCGGCGAGGACGCCTGGCAGCTGACGGGCCGCGACTAGCCTGGTCGCATGGCCGACGAGCCCGCGCGATCCCGGAACCTTCTCAAGCGCAACCCCTTGCGCGGGCGCTTCGTCGCCGCGGGGGAGACGCCCGCGTCGATCCTGTGCCTGCCGAACGTCATCTCGCTCCTGCGCATCGCGCTCATCCCGGTCTTCCTGTGGCTCCTCCTCGCCGACGCCGCGGTCGGCGTGTGCACCGCGAGCGACCCGCCGATCTGCGGCGGGTTCGCGTTCGTCGGCGCGCAGAACGGCCCGCTGCGCTGGATCGCCGCGGCGCTCTTCATCGTCGCGATCGCGACCGACGCGATCGACGGGCACCTCGCGCGCAGCCGGAATCTCGTCACCGACTTCGGGATCTTCCTCGACCCCGTCGCGGATAAGGGCATCACGGGCGCCGCGCTCATCGGCCTCGCGATCCTCGGCGAGCTTCCGTGGTGGGTCGTCGCGATCATCCTCATCCGCGAGATCGGCATCACGGTGTACCGGGCGATCGCGCTCAAGGACCGCGTCATCCCGGCGTCGCGCGGCGGGAAGCTCAAGACGATCATCCAGGCCGTCGCGATCGCGCTCGCGCTCCTGCCGCTCGCGACGCTCCTCGGCGGCTGGGTTGCGTGGGTCAACGGCGCCGTCATGACCGCCGCGGTCGTCCTCACGGTCATCACCGGGGCCGACTACCTGTGGCGGGCTCGGCGGCGGAATCGCGAGCACGCGTGACCGCGCTCGCCTCGCGCGTCATCGCGGCGGCGACGGCGCGGAGCCGCTCGATCGCGGTCGCGGAGTCCCTCACCGGCGGGCTCGTCCTCGCCGCGCTCGTCGACGTCCCGGGCGCCTCGCTCGTCCTCCGCGGCGGCGTCGTCGCCTACGACACGGCGCTCAAGCATTCGCTCCTCGGCGTCGACGCCGAGCTCCTCGCCGCCCGCGGCGCCGTCGACCCGGCGGTCGCGATCGGAATGGCGGAGGGCGCCCGGCTCGCGGCGGCCGTCGGCGGCGCCCCGGCCGACGTCGCCGTCTCGACGACGGGCGTCGCGGGGCCCGAGCCGCAGGACGGGCGCCCGGTCGGGCTCGTCTTCATCGGGGTCGCGAGCGAGCGCGGCTCGAGCGCGCGAGAGCTTCGGCTGCGCGGTGCTCGCGCGAGCATTCGAGCGCAAGCCGCGACGGCCGCGCTCGAGGCGCTCCTCGAGGCGATCGAGGCGGGATGACGCGGCTGCGACGCCGTCCGTCACAAACGGAATACGCAGGATTTCCATCTGGTTACATCAGGTGTCTTCACACGACGGCCCAAGCCGAGGCTGGCTAGAGTGTGGGGTACCCGGCGCGGGTCTCCCGTCGGGGACGACTCCGGCAGGCAGGAGGGAATCATGGTTCTGGTCCGTCACGAAATCGGTGACGTCCTCCGCGACCTGCGCCTTCAGCAGGGGCAGACCCTCCGCCAGGTCGCGAGCAAGGCGTCCGTGGCGCTCGGCTACCTCAGCGAGGTCGAGCGCGGGCAGAAGGAGGCGTCGAGCGAGATCCTCGCCTCGGTCGCCGAGGCGCTCGACACGCCGATCTCCGTCATCATGCGCGAGGTGAGCGATCGGCTCGCCGTCCTCGAGGGCGTCCCCGCCTTCGGCGACGACCGCTCGCTCGAGCTGCACGGCGGCTCGTCGATCCCGGACACGCTCCCGGACGACCTCGTCGCGGAGTTCGACCCGCAGCTCGCCTCCCGCTGAGGCGTGCGGGCGCGCGAGTTCCGCCAGGCCGTCGACGCCGAGTTCGGCGAGCGGGGCCGGGTGCTCGTCGCGGACCTCGTGCTGGGGGAGCTCGGCGGCCTGACTGCGGAGCAGGCGCTCGACGCGGGCGTCGACGTCGAGCGGGTGTGGCTCGCCCTCTGCCGTGCGGCGGACGTCCCGGTGGGGAGGCGTCACGGAGCGGGATTGCGCGATCCGCGCGACGCCTAGGCGGGCGACACGCCGCCGCGCTATCGAAATCATGTTCGATCTGGCGTAGCGTTCCTCTCGACAGCAGTCGAATATCGGTGCTTCTCCACAACTCGCAGCTTCGCTCCGACACCGTGTCGGACGTCGGGCGTAGCGTGGCCGCAGCACCGCCAGCCCTTGTCGGGAGGCTGGGCGCCTTGCACGATCGGCGCCCGGCGGAGCGACAGCCTCTGGGGCGCCAGCCTTTCAACCGAACGGAGCAGCAATGGCTACAGCGGCCGACCGTGAGAAGTCCCTCGAGCACGCCCTCGCTCAGATCGACCGCCAGTTCGGCAAGGGATCGGTCATGCGCCTCGGGAGCGACGAGCGAGCCCCCGTGGAGGTGATCCCGACCGGCTCCGTCGCGCTCGACGTCGCGCTCGGCATCGGCGGTCTCCCGCGCGGGCGCATCATCGAGATCTACGGCCCCGAGTCCTCGGGCAAGACGACGCTCACGCTTCACGCGATCGCGAACGTGCAGCGCGCGGGCGGCATCGCGGCGTTCATCGACGCGGAGCACGCGCTCGACCCCGAGTACGCGAAGAAGCTCGGCGTCGACATCGACGCGCTCCTCGTCTCGCAGCCCGACACGGGGGAGCAGGCGCTCGAGATCGCCGACATGCTCATCCGCTCGGGAGCGATCGACCTCGTCGTCGTCGACTCCGTCGCCGCCCTCGTGCCGAAGGCGGAGATCGAGGGCGAGATGGGCGACTCGCACGTCGGCCTTCAGGCGCGCCTCATGTCGCAAGCGCTCCGCAAGCTCACCGGCGCGCTCAACTCGACGAACACGACGATGATCTTCATCAACCAGCTTCGCGAGAAGATCGGCGTCTTCTTCGGCAGCCCCGAGACGACCGCGGGCGGCAAGGCGCTCAAGTTCTACGCCTCGGTGCGCCTCGACATCCGCCGCATCGAGACGCTCAAGGACGGGAGCGACGCCGTCGGGAACCGCACGCGCGTCAAGATCGTCAAGAACAAGATGGCCCCGCCGTTCAAGCAGGCGGAGTTCGACATCCTCTACGGGACCGGCATCTCGCGCGAGGGCAGCCTCCTCGACTTCGGCGTCGAGCACGGCATCGTCAAGAAGTCGGGCGCCTGGTACACGTACGACGGCGACCAGCTCGGTCAGGGCAAGGAGAACTCGCGCGTCTTCCTCGTCGAGCACCCCGAGATCGCGGCGGAGATCGAGCACAAGATCTTCGCGGCGCTCGGAATCGGGGCGGCGGGCAAGGCTGCGACGGCGAGCGAGTCGGGCAAGGTCGAGTCCATCGAGAGCCGCCTCGCCGCGAAGCGCGCCGTCGGGGAATAGCGCGCGATGGGCGACGTCATCGAGTTCCGACGCCGTGCCGCGTCCGTCGAGCGCGAGTCGGCGGCGACCGACGCACCTGCCCCGCCGGACTCGGCCGACACGGAGGCGCCGCGCGTCTTCGCGCCGATCGAAGAGGCGTCGCTCAAGGCGCTCGGCCGCAAGGGGCTCTCGCGCCGCGAGCTCGAGCGGGCGCTCGCGCGGCAGGGCTACGACGAGACCGCGATCGCCGACGAGCTCGAGCGCTGCGAGTCGGCCGGGCTCATCGACGACTACGCCCTCGCGCAGCACCTCGTCGTCCAGCTCCAGGAACGCAAGGGCCTCGCGGGCTCGGCGATCGCCGCCGAGCTCGCGAAGCGCGTCATCGCCCCCGGGGCGATCGAGTACGCGCTCGACCTCGTCGACTCGAGCGACGAACTCGCGAGAGCGCGAGCGATCGCCGAGCAACGCGCGCGGCGGTACCAGGCGCTCGACCAGGCGACGATCGAACGACGCCTGACCGCGTACCTCATGCGCCGCGGGTTCTCGTCGACCGCGATCCGCGCCGCGATCGCGGGACTGCGCAGCGCCTGAACCGGACTGGCCGGCCGCGGCGCCGCCGCGCTGCGCCTCGCCCATCGAGCCGTGCGCGAGCGCGCGCCATACACTTGACGGCATGTCTGCGACCGCCGCACCGCGCACCTACGAGGTCCGCACATTCGGCTGCCAGATGAACGTCCACGACTCGGAGCGCCTCGGCGGCTCGCTCGAGGCCGCCGGCTACGTCCGCGCGACGGGCGGCGCCGCCGATGTCGTCGTCGTCAACACGTGCGCGGTGCGGGAGAACGCCGACAACCGCCTCTACGGCCTGCTCGGTCACCTCGCCTCCGCGAAGCGCGAGCACGCGGGCATGCAGATCGCCGTCGGCGGCTGCCTCGCCCAGAAGGACAAGCGCGTCATCCTCGAGAAGGCGCCCTGGGTCGACGTCGTGTTCGGGACCCACAACATGGGCTCCCTTCCGGCGCTCCTCGAGCGCGCCCGACACAACGGCGAGGCGCAGCTCGAGATCCTCGAGGCGCTCGAGGTCTTCCCCTCCACGCTCCCGACGAAGCGGGAGTCGACGCACAGCGCGTGGGTGTCGATCTCCGTGGGGTGCAACAACACCTGCACGTTCTGCATCGTGCCGTCCCTGCGCGGCAAGGAGAAGGACCGACGTCCCGGCGACATCCTCGCCGAGATCGAAGCCGTCGTCGCCGACGGTGCGATCGAGGTCACACTCCTCGGCCAGAACGTCAACTCCTACGGCGTCGAGTTCGGCGACCGGCAGGCCTTCGGGAAGCTCCTGCGCGCCGCCGGCACGATCGACGGCCTCGAGCGGATCCGGTTCACGAGCCCGCATCCCGCCGCGTTCACCGACGACGTCATCGAGGCGATGGCGGAGACGCCGGCGGTCATGCCGCAGCTCCACATGCCGCTCCAGTCGGGCTCCGACCGCGTCCTCAAGGCGATGCGGCGCTCGTACCGCTCGGAGCGGTTCCTCGGGATCCTCGAGCGCGTCCGCGCCGCGATCCCCGACGCGGCGATCAGCACCGACATCATCGTCGGCTTCCCCGGCGAGACGGAGGAGGACTTCGCGGAGACCCTTCGCGTCGTCGAGGCCTCCCGGTTCGCCTCCGCCTTCACGTTCCAGTACTCGATCCGGCCCGGCACGCCCGCCGCGACGATGCCCGGGCAGGTGCCGAAGGAGATCGTGCAGGAGCGCTACGACCGGCTCATCGCCCTCCAGGAGCGCATCAGCCTCGACGAGAACCTCCGGCTCGTCGGTCGCTCGGTCGACGCGCTCGTCACCGAGGGCGAAGGGCGGAAGAACGACCGCACGCGCCGCCTCTCGGGCCGCGCCGAGGACGGCCGGCTCGTCCACTTCGAGCTCCCCGAGGGCAGCGAACGGCCGAGGCCCGGCGACATCGCGACCGTGACGATCACGCACGCCGCGCCGCACCACCTCATCGCCGACTCGCTCGACGGCGCGCCGCTCCGGATCCGCCGAACGCGCGCGGGCGACGCGTGGGATCGTGCGCAGGCCGACGCGTGCGGACTGCCGGTCCCCGGCGCGGCCCCCGCGCACGCCCACGGGTCGGCGGCGCCGGCCCGAGTGACGCTCGGCCTGCCGACGATCCGCACGGGCGCGTGAGCGCCGGGGCGCTCTGGGCGATCATCGGGCCGACCGGCACCGGCAAGAGCGACCTCTCGCTCGACCTCGCCGAGGCGCTCGGCGAGCGCGGGCGGCCCGCGGAGATCGTCAACGCCGACGCGATGCAGCTCTACCGCGGCATGGACATCGGCACGGCGAAGGTCCCGCCCGCCGAGCGCCGCGGCATCCCGCACCATCTCCTCGACGTCCTCGACGTCACGGATGACGCCGCCGTCGCGAGATACCAGCGGGACGCGCGCGCGGCGATCGACGACATCCTCGACCGGGGTGGGGACGCGATCCTCGTCGGCGGCTCCGGACTGTACGTGTCGAGCGTCCTCTTCGACTTCCGGTTCCCGCCGCGCGACGCCTCGCTGCGAGCCGACCTCGAGGCCGAGCTCGCTCGCTCGGGCGCGGGAGCGCTGCTCGAACGGCTCCGGCGACTCGACCCCGAGACCGCCGAGCGCATCGATCCGCACAACGGCCGCCGCATCGTCCGCGCGCTCGAGGTCGTCTCGATGGGCGAGCGCACCCACGGGGCCGCGCTCCCGCGATCGCCCGCGCCCTGGCGGCAGGCCCACGTCATCGGGCTCGAACTCGACCGCGCCGCCCTCGTCGCGAGACTCGACGCGCGAGTGGACCGCATGTGGGCGAACGGCATGCTCGAGGAGACCGCGCGCCTTCGGGAGGCTGGGCTCGAGCGCGGCTCGACGGCGCGCCGGGCGATCGGCTACGCGCAAGCGCTCGCGCAGCTCGCGGGCCGACTCAGCGAGGAGGAGGCGATCGCGGAGACGCAGTCGCTCACGCGCCGGTACGCCCGCCGCCAGGTCTCGTGGTTCAAGCGCTACTCGGGCGTCCGATGGCTGCCCGCCGGGCGGCCGGACGCGGTCGGGGCGATCCTCGAGCAGGGCGCCCGCGAATAGGCTTGGCGGGTGCCGACGATCGAGTTCACGAAGGGCCACGGGACGGGAAACGACTTCGTCGTCATTCCCGACCCCGACGGCGTCCTCGATCTCGACGCCGCGACGGTCGCCGCGATCTGCGACCGCCATTTCGGCGTCGGGGCGGACGGCGTGCTCCGCGTCGTGCGCGCTCGCGCCGCAGGGGCGGCCCCCGAGTCGGATGGCTCGGCCGAGTGGTTCATGGACTACCGGAACGCGGACGGGAGCATCGCCGAGATGTGCGGGAACGGCATCCGCGTCTTCGCCCGCTACCTCCTCGACCGCGGCCTCGCGGAACTCCCCGACGGGACGACCTTGCGCGTCGCGACGCGCGCGGGCGTCAAGGACGTCGTGCGGGACGGCGACGGCTTCGCCGCGGATCTCGGCGCGTGGCGTCGCTCCGGCGGCGACGCGACGGTGCGCGCCGAACGACTGGCCGTCGCCCGACCCGGCCTCGGGATCGACGTCGGGAACCCGCACGTCGTCGTCGCCCTCGCGACCGACGCCGAGCTCGACGCGATCGATCTCGGCACGCCGCCCGCGCTCGATCCGACGCCGCCCCGCGGTGCGAACGTCGAGTTCGTCGTGCCCGAGGAGCCCCTCGTCGCCGACGGCGTCGGGCGCATCCGAATGCGCGTCCACGAGCGCGGGAGCGGCGAGACGCTCTCGTGCGGCACGGGCGTCGTCGCCGCCGCGCTCGCGATCCGCTACTACGCGGGCGAGGGCGCGCCGGACGTGTGGCGAGTCGACGTCCCGGGCGGGACGCTCTCGGTCCGCGTCGAGCGTCGGGCCGATGGCGAGCGCGCGTGGCTCTCCGGCCCGGCCGAGCTGACGTTCGACGGGACGCTCGCGATCTGACGCGCGTCGCGCGGCCGCTCAGCGGGAGATGAGCTCGATCGGCTCGGTCATACCCGTGCCCGAGCGGCGTCGGACGCGCAGCACGCGGTACCCCTTCGAGGTCGCGTGCCGGGTGACCGCGAGCTCGTCCGGGAACGTCGCCTGGAGCCAGCGGTGGAGCGAGTCCGCGCCGAGGTTCCGCTGCACGACGAGCCAGCCGTTCTGCCGCGGCGCGAGACGCGGAAGCCAAGTGGCGAGGATCGAGTGGAGCTCGTTCTTCCCCACCCGGATCGGCGGGTTCGACCACACGGTCGCGAACTCGATCCCGCCTGGTACTTCCTCAGGCTTGACTGCCATGATGTTCGGTATGGACAGGTGGTCGGCGTTCGCCCGCACGAGGTCGAGCGCGCGCTCGTTGACATCGACCGCCCAGACGGTCGAGTGAGGTGACTCGAGCGCGAGCGTGAGGGCGATCGGACCCCAGCCGCAACCGAGGTCGAGCAGATGGCCGCTCGGCGGGGGCGCCGGCACGTTGCCGAGCAGGACCGCCGTCCCGACGTCGATCCGATCCGGACTGAAGACGCCCGACGACGTCTCGACCTCGACCTCGCGCCCGGCGAGCGCGACCCTGATGCGCTTGAGCCGCAGGTCGCTGCCGGGACTGCTCGTGAAGTAGTGGTCGCCGGGCATGGTGAGAATGTACCCGAATCGAGAACAGGACGATCTTCCGCGAATGACTCCGCAACACACTGAAGACCCGATCGGCCGGGTGCTCGCGCACGACGACGTGCACGCGAGCGTGACCCGGTTCGGCACCGACACGGCGCTCGCGCTCCAGAGCGCCGACGACTACATCGAGGACCGCGACGGCGAGCAGCTCGAGCGCGAGGAGCGCGAGGCGCTGCGCCGTGTCCAGGGCCTCTCGACCGAGCTCGAGGACATCACCGAGGTCGAGTACCGGCAGGTCCGGCTCGAGCGCGTCGTCCTCATCGGCGTGTACCCGCAGGGCTCGGCGCAAGACGCGGAGAACTCGCTCCACGAGCTCGCCGCACTGTGCGAGACCGCGGGGGCTGTCGTCCTCGAGGGTCTCCTCCAGCGGCGGCCGCACCCCGACCCGTCGACGTACCTCGGCCGCGGCAAGGCCGAGGAGCTCAAGGGCATCGTCGCCGCAACGGGCGCCGACACGGTCGTCGCCGACACCGAGCTCGCCCCGAGCCAGCGGCGGGCGCTCGAGGACGTCGTCAAGGTCAAGGTCATCGACCGCACGGCGGTTATCCTCGACATCTTCAGCCAGCACGCGAAGTCCCGGGAGGGCAAGGCGCAGGTCGAGCTCGCCCAGCTCGAGTACCTCCTGCCGCGCCTGCGCGGCTGGGGCGAGTCGATGTCCCGTCAGGCCGGCGGCCAGGTCGGGGCGGCGGGAGCCGGAATGGGCAGCCGCGGTCCCGGTGAGACGAAGATCGAGCTCGACCGCCGCCGCATTCACTCCCGGATGGCGAAGCTCCGCCGCCAGATCAAGGGCTTCGCCCCGTCCCGGGAGGCGAAGCGAGCGAATCGCGAGCGCTTCGCCGTCCCGAGCGTCGCGATCGCGGGCTACACGAACGCCGGCAAGTCGAGCCTCCTCAACCGGCTCACGAAAGCGGGCGTCCTGGTGGAGAACGCGCTCTTCGCGACGCTCGACCCGACGGTGCGCCGCACGCGCACGCCCGACGGGCGGGAGTTCACGATCTCCGACACCGTCGGGTTCGTCCGGAACCTCCCGCACCAGCTCGTCGAGGCATTCCGCTCGACGCTCGAGGAGGTCAAGGAGGCCGATGTCATCCTCCACGTCGTCGACGGCGCGCACCCCGATCCGGGGAGCCAGCTCGCGACCGTCCGCGACGTCATCGGGGAGGTCGGCGCGCGCGACATTCCGGAGATCGTCGCCTTCAACAAGGCGGATCTCGTCGACGAGGACACGCGCCTCGTCCTGCGCGGACTCGTCCCCGACGCGGTGTTCGTCTCGGCGCGCACGGGTGAGGGCGTCGACGAGCTCCTCGAGCGCATCGCCGAGGCGCTCCCGAAGCCCGCGCTGACCGTGCGGCTGCTCGTCCCGTACGACCGCGGCGACGTCGTCTCGCGCCTGCACGTGCGCGGCGGCGTCCTCGAGACGGAGTACCGGGACGACGGCACGCTCGTGACGGCTCGCGTGAGCGAGCGGGAGGCGGCGGCGCTCGGGCCCTTCAGGCAGGACTAGGACCTCGCGCCAGGGTTCCTCTCAGTCCGCGTCCGTAGGTTCGGGCGCGTGAAGCTCGCGACGCACGTCTCCGGATCCGGGAGCCGCACGGCCGTCCTCGTCCACGGGATCATGTCCGACTCGCGCGCGTGGGCCAAGGTCACCGACGAGCTCGTCGCGCACGGCTTCCGCGTCATCGCGGTCGATCTCGCGGGGCACGGGCGCAGCCCGCGTGCCCGCCGATACTCGCCGAAGGCGTGGGCCGATGACGTCATCGAGACGATCGAGCCGATGCTCGAACGCGCCCCGGATCTCGTCATGGGCCACTCGCTCGGGGCGCTCGTCGCGAGCATGGTCGCCGACCGCATCGCGCCGCGCTCGGCGATCTACGTCGACCCCGCGTTCGGGTTCCCTCGCGGATTGCGCGGACTGCTGCTCAAGCTCGCGTTCGTGTTCATGCCGCGGCCGCGGCGCTCCGCGCTCGTCCGGCTGAACCCGCGCTGGTCGGCGCAAGACGTCGAGCGCGAGCTCGCGGCGCTCCGGGAGTGGGACAAGCGCACGATCTTCGGCCTGGCGAGCACCCGCTGGCTCGTCCCGCCGATGCGCGTCGTCGCGCCGAGCCTCGTGATCCTCGCCGAGCGCAGCTTCCTCATCACGAAGGATGTCGCGGCGCGACTGCGTTCGCTCGGCATGACGGTCGTCACCGTCCCGAGCACCGGGCACGTCGTCTGGCGCGACGATCACGAGGGCTTCATGTCGCACGTCGAGCGCTGGCTCTCCTCGAGTCAGTCCGGGAACCCGCACGCCTCGGCGACGTAGTCGTAGATTGCGCCCCGGACGTCGTCGGGCGCGCGCAGCTGCAGATCCCCCGTCCCGAGCGCGGGGGTCGTGACGGTCAATCGGAAGATGGTCCCGCGCTTGTCCTCGGCCACCGCGTGCGGGTCGCAGCGAGCAGGAATGACCGGCAGCAGGAGCCGGCCGGGCGGGGTCGACGCGCCGAGCACCGCGTCGAGCGGCAGCGAATGCGCCTGGGCGCCGGTCGCCGGGTCGACGAAGGTGAGCAGGACGGTGTCGTGCACGATCTCGAGGACGAGTGGACCGTCGCCGCGAGGGCGATACGAGAGGGCGAGCATCGCGATCGGCACGCCGCCCGCCGGGGAGGGGAGGAGCGATTCGATCCCCGTGATCTCCAGATCGGCGATCGAGCGGGCGGCCTGCTCCGTGCACTCCTCCGCCCGCAGTTCCGGCAGCCGCTCGTACCGGTCCACCGGCTCCACCGAGGCGACGCCCTCGCGGCCGTCGTGCGTGACGAACGAGATCGTCACGGAATGCGCGGGGGAGTCGACCGCGCATTCGACGAGCGGGAGATCGATGGGGAGGTCGACGGTGCGGCCGGCGTGCACCGTCGCCCCGCCGGGACGCGCCGTCCATTGCGCGCGGGCGGTGAACTGCTCGGACTCGAAGGCGGCGGCCGTGACGGTGATCGGCGCGGCGCTCGCGTTCGTCACGGCGATCTCGAGGCGGCGAAGGGCGACGTCGTGACGCGACTGATAGACGTCGATCGAGACGCCGGCGGGGAGCGATGCGAGCGGCGCCGGTTCGCCGCAGCCGCCGAGCGTCGGCGCCGCGAGCGCGCCGACGAGCGCGAGGACGACCGACGCGCGCCGCATGCGCCGATCGTACGACCCGCGCTGCTCGGGCGCGCCGCGGGTCTAGAGCGAGCGGAAGACCGCGACGACCTTGCCGAGGAGTTCCGCTTCGTCGCCCAGGATCGGCTCGAATGCGGAGTTGCGGGGGAGCAGCCACGTGTGGCCGTCGCGCTGCCGGAACACCTTCACGGTCGCCTCGCCGTCGAGCATCGCGGCGACGATTTCGCCGTTCTCCGCCGTCTTCTGCTCGCGGATGACGACGTAGTCGCCGTCGCAGATCGCCGCGTCGATCATCGAATCCCCGACGACCCTGAGCATGAAGAGCGTGCCGTTGCCGACGAGCTGGCGGGGGAGCGGGACGACCTCCTCGACCTGCTGCTCGGCGGTGATCGGGATGCCCGCCGCGATGCGGCCGACGAGCGGCACCATCGCGGCGTCGCCGACCGAGGGCACGGCGTCCGGCGACTCGCTCTCCGGCAGGTCGATGAGGACCTCCATCGCCCGGGGTCGGTTCGGGTCCCGTCGCAGATACCCGGCGAGCTCGAGCTGATCGAGCTGGTAGGAGACGCTCGAGAGCGAGGAGAGCCCGACCGCGTCGCCGATCTCCCGCATGCTCGGCGGATATCCCCGGGTCGCCACGGAGCGAGCGACGAATTCGAGGATCGCGAGCTGCTTCTCGCTGAGCGTCGTGCGACGCCGCCCGTCGCGCTCGATGTCGGTCACGATCCCCTCCTCGCGGACCCGGATGTCGGTGGTCCGATCGAAAGTGTATGCGGCGCAACCCCGTCAGACAAACATTCGTTCGAGCGAGTCGCGGGTGATGTCGGTGGTCCGTTCGAAGATCGTCTTGAAATTCGAACGAATCGAACATATATTCGGAACACAGCTTCGCACCCGGTCCTCCCGGCCGAGGACCGGGTGCGAGCCCAGGCGGGGCCTGGGCGGAAGGAGGAGCGATGAGCACGATCACGTTGAGCGGCACCGGGCTCGCGTCCACGGTCGCGCGCAAGCCGCGACTTCGGCTCACGGCGAGAGGCCGCGCCGTCCTCCTCGCGGTCATCGCGATCCCGGTCGCGGGCGTCATCGCGGCTGCGGCGCTCAACGGCGGCGCGGCGACCGCGACGCTCGAGGCGGGCGAGCCGGTGTCGGTCATCGCCGTGCCGAGCGGCGAGTCCCTCTGGTCGATCGCCGAGCTCCTCGCCCCGGAGGCGGACCCGCGCGAGGTCATCGACGACATCGTGCGCTTCAACCGCTTGCCGTCCGCGGACGTGCAGGCGGGCCAAGCGCTCGCGATCCCCCCGCAGTACTCGCGCTGAGCCGCCCGTAGGCTTGCTCCGTGACCGAGCTCGCCGACCTGCCGATCCGCGACCACCTCAAGGGCAAGCGGCCCTACGGCGCCCCGCAGATCCACGTCCCCGTGCAGCTCAACGTCAACGAGAACACGCACGGCATCCCCGCTCCGGTCGCGGCGGACATCGTGGCCGAGCTCGAGCGCGCTGTCCGCGGCGCGCACCGCTACCCCGACCGCGAGTTCACCGAGCTCCGAGAGCGCCTCGCGCGCTATCTCGGACACGGGCTCGCGACCGAGCAGCTGTGGGCCGCGAACGGCTCGAACGAGGTCCTCCAGCAGCTGCTCCAGGCCTTCGGGGGCCCGGGCCGCAAGGCCCTCGGCTTCCCGCCGACGTATTCGATGTACCCGCTCCTTTCGGCCGGGACGCAGACGGCGTGGGTCACCGGAGAGCGCGGCGAGGACTTCGAGCTCACCCCAGAGCTCGCGGTCGCGGCGGTCGAGCGCGAGCGTCCCGACGTCGTCTTCCTGTGCCGCCCGAACAACCCCACTGGCACGCCCCTCGGCCTCGACGTCATCGAGGCGGTCTGCGAGGTCGCCCCGGGCATGGTGATCGTGGACGAGGCATACGCGGAGTTCCAGACGGGGCCGAGCGCGCTCACCCTCCTGCCCGGTCGACCGCGACTCGTGATCTCGAGGACGATGAGCAAGGCCTTCGCCTTCGCCGGCGTCCGCCTCGGCTACCTCGCGGCCGACCCCGCGGTCGTCGACGCGCTCCGGCTCGTGCGTCTCCCGTACCACCTGTCGGCGCTCACGCAAGCGGCCGCGGTCGCCGCGCTGCGGCACGCGCGCGAGCTGCTCGCGACCGTCGAGTCGATCAAGGCCCAGCGCGACCGGATGATCCGCGAGCTCGGCGCGCTCGGCTACCGGCCCTCGGCGTCCGAAGCGAACTTCGTCCTCTTCGGGGGCGTCGACGACCCGGGCGCGGTCTTCCGCGCGCTCCTCGACGAGGGCGTCATCGTCCGAGACGTCGGCATTCCCGGCACGCTCCGGGTGACTGCCGGGACGCCGGAGGAGACCGACCGCTTCCTCGCCGCGCTCGCCCGCTGCCGCGATCGCTAGGATCGCTCGAGTGAGCGAGCAGCGAACCGCGACGATCGCGCGCGAGACGAGCGAGTCGAGCGTGCACCTCTCGATCGACCTCGACGGCACCGGCCGTTCCTCGGTCTCGACGACCGTGCCGTTCTTCGACCATATGCTCACGGCGTTCGCGAAGCACTCCCTGTGCGACCTGACCGTCGAGGCGACGGGCGACACGCACATCGACGTGCACCACACGGTCGAGGACACCGGGATCGCGCTCGGCACCGCGATCCGCCAGGCGCTCGGTGACAAGACCGGCATCGGACGATTCGGGGACGCCCTCGTCCCGCTCGACGAAGCGCTCGCTCGAGCGGTCGTCGACGTCTCCGGCCGGCCGTTCCTCGTGCACGGCGGCGAGCCGGCGGGCTTCGAGCACCACCTCATCGGCGGTCACTTCACCGGATCGCTCGTGCGGCACGTCTTCGAGGCGATCGCATTCAACGGCGGCCTCACCGTGCACGTCGACGTCTTGAGCGGGCGCGATCCGCACCACATCGCCGAGGCCGAGTTCAAGGCCTTCGCTCGCGCGTTCCGCAAGGCCGTCGAGCGCGACCCGCGCGTCGACGGCGTCCCCTCCACGAAGGGCGCGCTGTAGTCGTGGCTCGGCCGCGCGTCGTGGTCCTCGACTACGGCTCGGGGAACATCCACTCCGCCGCCAAGGCCGTCGAGGCCGCCGGCGCGGAGGTCGCCGTCACGTCCGACCGGGCGGCCGCCGAGTCCGCCGACGGTCTCGTCGTTCCCGGCGTCGGCGCATTCGCCGCCGTCATGGCGGGCCTCGAACGTGTCCGCGGCGCCGAGATCATCGATCGCCGCCTCGCCGGCGGCCGGCCCGTCCTCGGCATCTGCGTCGGCATGCAGATCCTCTTCGAGCGCGGCATCGAGCGCGGCGTCGACACCGAGGGGCTCGGCGAGTGGCCCGGCGTCGTCCGCGAACTCGACGCCCCCGTCCTCCCGCACATCGGGTGGAACACCGTCGAGGCGGCCGAGGGATCGACGCTCTTCCGCGGGATCGAGCAGGAGCGCTTCTACTTCGTCCACTCGTACGCGGCGACGGCGTGGACGCTCGAGACCGCGGGCGCCTTCGCCGCACCGAAGACGACGTGGGCCGAGCACGGCGAGCGCTTCCTCGCCGCCGTCGAGAACGGGCCGCTCTCGGCGACCCAGTTCCACCCGGAGAAGTCCGGCGCGGCGGGAATCCGCCTGCTCGGGAACTGGATCGCGAGCCTCTGACGCGTGGGCTAGTATCGGGTGCTTGGTCGCCAGGCGGGCGACCGAGCGCCCCGAGTGCTTCGACGCAAAGGTTCCTCACACACCGCGCATGAGCGAATTCAACACGACCCCGGCCCTCGTTCTCCTCCCCGCGATCGACGTGGCCGACGGCAGGGCGGTGCGGCTCGTCCAAGGGGAGGCGGGCACCGAGACCGGCTACGGCGACCCCGTCGACGCCGCCGAGGAATGGGTCGATCAGGGCGCCGAGTGGATCCACCTCGTCGACCTGGATGCGGCATTCGGTCGCGGGGACAACCGGAGCTCGATCCGGCGCGTCATCAAGGCCGTCCCGAAGCGCGTCAACATCGAGCTCTCCGGCGGCATCCGCGACGACCGGAGCCTCGAGGCGGCGCTCGCGACCGGCGCGAAGCGCATCAACCTCGGCACGGCGGCGCTCGAGAACCCGGAGTGGGCGGCGCACGTCATCGCCGAGTACGGCGAGACGATCGCCGTCGGCCTCGACGTGCGCGGCACGACGCTCGCGGCGCGCGGCTGGACGCAGGAGGGCGGCGACCTCTGGGCGGTCATGGACCGCCTCGAGGAGGCCGGTTGCGCCCGCTACGTCGTCACCGACGTCACCAAGGACGGCACGCTTCGCGGCCCGAACCTCGAACTCCTCCAGCAGGTCCTCGACCGCACCGAGCGCCCCGTGATCGCCTCGGGCGGCGTGTCGAGCCTCGACGACATCGCCGCGCTGCGCGATCTCGTCCCGCAGGGCCTCGAGGGCGCCATCATCGGCAAGGCGCTCTACTCGCGAGCCTTCACGCTCGCCGAGGCCCTCGACGTCGCCGGCGCCTGAACGACGTGGGCGCGACCGACTCGGCGGGCACTCCGTGGGCGGGGCGCGCATTCCGGCCGAACGCGGCGGCGGGCGACGACGGGTCCGCGCCGCCCGCGCTGCTCGGCGCGATCGCGGCGTTCCGCTCCGGGGAGGCGTCCCCGACCGCGGTCATCGACGCGGTGCGCGAGTCGCGGCTCCTCGTCCCGCTGCTCGCGGAGGCCGGTGAGACGGGCGAGACGCCCGACGGCCGCGTCGTCGACAAGACGCAGGAGCTCGCGATTGTCACCGTCGCCGGCCCGGACGGTCGCGCCGTCCTCCCCGCGTTCACGTCGGTGACGGCGATGGCGGCATGGAATGCGACCGCCCGGCCGGTGCCCGCCGCGGGCCCGCGCGTCGCGCTCGCCGCGCTCGGCGACGGCACCGAGCTCGTCGTCCTCGACCCCCGGAGCGAGACGGAGTTCGCGATCCGCCGCCCCGCGCTGTGGGCGATCGCGAACGACGCGCCCTGGGTGCCGTGCTGGCTCGACGAGGAGGTCCTCCGCGCATTCATGGCCGGCGCGGCCGCGGAGCACGCCGTGCTCGCCGTCGAGCTCCTCCCCGGAGACCCGGAGTGCCGCCTCGCGGGGCCCGAGCTCGTCGCGCGCCTGCGCGTCCGCGACGGTCTCGATCGCGATGGGCTGCGGGCACTCCTCGCGCGGCTCCAGCACGCCTGGTCGGCGGATCCGATCATCGCCGAGCGCGTCGACTCCCTCACGCTCCGCGTCGTCGCCGCCGCCTGACGAACCGCCCTCAGGCTCGCCGAGTGTGCGCCCGCGCGCCGGGCGTGCGGGCGTGGGCCCGCACCCTCGGCGCGCGGGCGCACACTCGGCGGCGGGCCGGGGGACCGGTCAGGTGACCGGGCCCGTCCACTTCTCGCCGGGGCCCTTGCCGGGGGCGTCGGCGATCGGCGAGGCCTCGCGGAATGCGAGCTGGAGCGAGCGGAGACCGTCGCGCAGCGGGCGCGCGTGGATGTCGGCGATCTCGGGCGCGGCCGCGGTCACGAGGCCCGCGAGCGCGTTGATGAGCTTGCGCGCCTCGTCGAGATCGACCTCGTCGCTCGCGTCGGGGCCCTCGCCGAGGCCGAGCTTGACGGCCGCGGCGCTCATGAGGTGCACCGAGACGGTCATGATGAGCTCGACCGCGGGGACGTCGGCGATGTCCCGTGCGGCGTCGGTCGCGTCGAACAGGGGGGACTCGTCGCTCATTCGGGCTCTCTGCTAGGATTGTCCAGGTTCTGAGGCGCCCGCCTCGGAAGACGGAAGCGGAGATCTCTCCCACCTGCTCGCCGCATTCAAGGCTAGCGGGTCGTTGCACTCCGCCGGACCGGGCCCGTGAGGGCAGGGACGGCAGCTGTGAAGGGTGCATGCGGGCAGCGCATTCGTGCGTCACCGCGGAATCGCAGCCACTCCGCGTGCCGTGAACGAAACGGAACGTCAGAAGGAGCAGCGCATCAGCGATCCGCGTACCAACGACCGCATCCGCGTCCCCGAGGTGCGCCTCGTGGGACCGACGGGCGAGCAGGTCGGCGTCGTCCCCATCGAGGTCGCCCTCAAGCTCGCCCAGGAGGCGGACCTGGACCTCGTCGAGGTCGCGCCGAACTCGAGGCCTCCCGTCGTCAAGATCATGGACTACGGGAAGTACAAGTACGAGGAGGCGCAGAAGGCCAAGGAGGCCAGGCGCAATCAGACGAACACGGTCCTCAAGGAGGTCCGGTTCCGTCTGAAGATCGACAAGCACGACTACGAGACGAAGCGGAAGCACGCCGAGCAGTTCCTCCAGCAGGGGGACAAGGTCAAGGCGATGATCCTGTTCCGTGGTCGTGAGCAGTCCCGCCCCGAGCTCGGGGTGCGGCTGCTGCAGCGCTTCGCGGAGGACGTCGCGGAGTTCGGCTCGGTCGAGTCGACCCCCACGATCGACGGCCGCAACATGGTCATGATCATCGGGCCCCACAAGACGAAGGCCGCCGTCAAGGCGGAGCGGGCCGAGAAGGCGGAGCGAGCGAAGTCCGCCGACACGCCGCAGGACAGGGAAGAGGAACAGTAATGCCGAAGCAGAAGACGCACTCCGGTGCCAAGAAGCGGTTCAAGGTGACCGGCACCGGCAAGGTCATGAAGCAGCAGGCCGGAATGCGGCACAACCTCGAGGGCAAGCGCAGCCAGGTCAAGCGCCGCCTCAACCACGAAGAGGTCCTCTCGACCGCCGACGCCAAGGTCATCAAGGGCCTGCTCGGCAAGTGACGACGGACTAGCAGAGAAGGACTAGAGCAATGGCACGTGTCAAGAACGCCGTCAACTCGCTGAAGAAGCGCCGCACGATCCTCGAGCGCGCCTCCGGCTACCGCGGGCAGCGCTCGCGCCTGTACCGCAAGGCGAAGGAGCAGGTCACCCACTCGCTCGTCTACGCGTACCGCGACCGCCGCGCGCGCAAGGGCGAGTTCCGCCAGCTGTGGATCCAGCGCATCAACGCGGCCGTCCGTGCGGAGGGCATGACGTACAACCGCTTCATCCAGGGTCTCGGCCTCGCCGGGATCGAGGTCGACCGGCGCATGCTCGCCGAGCTCGCGGTCAACGAGCCCGCCGCGTTCTCGTCGCTCGTCGCCGCGGCGAAGGCCGCGCTCCCGTCGGACGTCAACGCCGCGAAGGCCTGACGCACCGCTTCGGCCCCGAACGCCCCGTGCACCCAAGGGTTCACGGGGCGTTCACCGTTCCCGCCCTACAGTGATCGCATGATCGACAACCCGAGATCCCCTCGTGTTCGGGCTGTCGCGAAGCTCCACAAGCGCGACGGCCGCGCCGAGACGGGGCAGTTCCTGCTCGAGGGCCCCCAGGCCGTCGGCGAGGCGCTGCGCTTCCGGCCCGACCTCGTGCGCTCGCTCTACCTCACGAAGGCCGCCGCCGAGCGGCACGCCGACCTCGTCCGCGCCGCGACGGTCGCGCGCGTCGAGCTCGAGACGGTCTCGAACGCCGTCCTCGACGCGATGGCCGACACCGTCACGCCGCAAGGCGTCGTCGCGGTCGCGACACAGTTCCGCTCGACGCTCGATGACGTCCTGGCGCGCGCGCCGCGGCTCGTCGCGATCCTCGAGGAGGTCCGCGACCCGGGCAACGCGGGCACGATCCTCCGCGCCGCCGACGCGGCGGGGGCCGACGCGGTCGTGTTCTCGGGGAAGTCGGTCGACCCGTACAACCCGAAGGTCGTCCGCTCGACGACCGGTTCACTCTTCCACGTCCCGCATGTCGTCGGCGTGACGCTCGAGGCGGTCGTCGAGCGAATGCGGGCGGCGCGCCTCCAGGTCCTCGCCGCCGACGTCTCGGGGGAGGATCTGCTCGCCGCTCGGGAGGCCGGCGACCTCGCGCGCCCGACCGCGTGGGTGTTCGGGAACGAGGCGCACGGCTTGAGCCCGGAGCGGCTCGCGCTCGCCGACCGCGCGCTGCGCCTCCCCATCTACGGCGACGCGGAGTCGCTCAACCTCGCGACCGCCGCGAGCGTCTGCCTGTACGAGTCCGCCTTCGCGCACCGCATCGGGGCCGCGAACGCCGCGAGCTGAGCGCCCCTCACCCCCGAACAGGGGGTGACTGCGCTACGGTATGGCCGCATGGCGGAGCTGGAATCCGACGCGGCGGCGATCGAGACGCCGCGCGGCGCACCCCTCGTGGTCCTCGAGGACGTCAACAAGCACTTCGGCGCCCTCCATGTCCTCAAGGACATCGACCTCTCGGTCGCGCGCGGGGAGGTCGTCGTCGTCATCGGCCCGTCCGGCTCGGGGAAGTCGACGCTGTGCCGCGTCATCAACCGCCTCGAGACGATCGACTCCGGCCGCATCACGATCGACGGCGCGCCGCTCCCCGCCGAGGGCCGCGCGCTCGCGCGCCTGCGTGCCGACGTCGGCATGGTCTTCCAGTCGTTCAACCTGTTCTCGCACATGACTGTGCTCGAGAACGTCACGCTCGGGCCGATGCGCGTGCGCGGCGAGTCCCGGAAGGCCGCCGAGGAGCACGCGATGGCGCTCCTCGAGCGCGTCGGGGTCGCGTCCCAGGCGAAGAAGCACCCGGCGCAGCTCTCCGGCGGCCAGCAGCAGCGCGTCGCGATCGCCCGGTCGCTCGCGATGCGGCCGAAGGTCG
>Ga0180217_1001833_pt1 | contig 21421 bp, 23 predicted proteins | sample eDN3rd37CBELigOP_FD_128521 | JGI IMG/M metagenome (GOLD analysis project Ga0180217, IMG submission 128521) | Enriched Organic Plus compost microbial communities from Emeryville, California, USA - eDNA 3rd pass 37_C BE-Lig OP (version 2) (version 2) ... | reverse complement strand
CTCGGCGGCGAGGGTGTGGTTGAACCGCTCGACCGTGCCGTTGGTCAGCGGCCGATACGGTCGTGTCCGCTTGTGTGTTACATGCGGGCCGAGCTCTTCAGTGAAAGCCTGTGACCGGTAACACGATCCGTGATCAGTGAGGACACGTTTGGCGGTGATCTCGTGGCTGCCTGGGAACTGCACCTAGGCCGCGATCGAAGCGATCCCCAAGTCTGTGGGCGGATGAGACCGTCACTGTTGGGATCGGCCGGCCCCACCGACATCGGCCCAGCGACATCCAGCGTTTGACTGCGGAGGGTGGCCTTTCGTCAAGAAGGCGGCGCCGATGGTGCCTGAACGGATGAAGACCACTTTGGACCGAGTCCTCGTTCTCGCCTCTCGTTGTCGTCCTCGACGGAGAACGCGACGCGTACTGAGCCGAGTCCATCGAAGGATGCCTCGTAGGTAGCGCCGGCTCGCACAGGAACCATGGGGCCGAGTGCTCCGCTCAGCACGATTTCCCCCGCTTGCAACGGATCGCCGAGTGCTGCCGCAGTGCGCGCTAACCATTGGAGAGCGAGCAATGGGTCCCCGAGGCAGGCGGAGCCGACTCCGGACGAAACCTCCACGCCGTTCTCTGTCAGTTGCATCGATACGCCAGCAGGCTCGAACTGGCTCAGTGGAACCTCGGTGCTTCCGAGGACGAATAGGCCGCTCGATGCGTTGTCGGCCACGGTGTCGACGATGGTGATGTCCCAATCCTTGATTCGGCTATCTACTATCTCGAATGCCGGCAGCGCAACGCCGACGGCTGCAGCCACCGATGTCAGCGATGGCGCGGGATCGTCGATGTCATGTGCGAGCACAAAAGCGATCTCGGCCTCGATCTTCGGCTGTAGCAGCCGCCGTATTGGCACCACTGTGTGCTGATCGATCGCCATACTGGCTAGAAGGGTTCCGAAATCGGGTTGGCGGACTCCCAACTGGTCCTGGACGGCTTGCGCAGTCAACCCGATCTTGCGACCAACCCGCTGGTCCCCAAGGGCGAGATGCCGAGCGATCAACTGTTCCTGGACTCGATATGCATATTCGATGTCTGTCGAACCGAGAAGGTCTCGAACAGGCGCACAGGGGACGCCGACTGCAGCAGCCGAGCTGAGGCGCTGTGCAGCCCGAATGCCTGCGTCGTCGACAAGGCCCGGTGGTCCCGGAAGGCGGGCATCTGCGGTTCGGTTTGAGGACACATGAACATGGTCAGTTCATCGGAGGTACATGCCAACGCGGGGTTCCGGGCAGCAGAACCGCCTATGGTGCGGTGCGCACCACATCGGTAGACCAAGTTCTTGGCGAGGACGCCGTGGCTCATCAACGAACGCTTGACACAGCCGCGCTCACAACCCCCAAGGAGGGATCGACTATGGCAGAGGTGCTAGGTCTCGGGCTGACCCACTATCCAATGCTTGCAGGCGACGATGCTCACATGGCGAATCTGTTGAAAAGCACACTCAAAGACCCTGATATTCCTGCAGAGCGCAAGGACCCGCGGAATTGGTCGGTGCTTGCCCAGGAAGAGTGGGGTGACGATGAGGGTGCAACCGCCGCCGGCGGTCACCGGGCCGCCTTGCGGGCGGGGCTCGATAAGTGTCGTCAGGCACTCGACGAGTTCGAGCCCGACCTGCTGCTCGTATGGGGCGACGACCAGTATGAGAACTTCCGGGAAGAGGTAATTCCGTCGTTCTGTGTGCTCGCGTACGGAGATTCCGAGGTGGAACCGTTCGCGGTCCTACGGCTACTCAAGGTCCCGAACGCCTGGGGGTTGCCAGAGGACGAGACATTTGTGATGCGCGGGGCACCGGAGTTCGCGAAGCGGCTGGCTTCTGACATTCTCGGTGCGGGGGTCGATGTAGCGTATTCTTACGAGCAGCGCCAGGGAATTCATTTCCCGCATGCCTTCGCTAACACTCAGGTGTTTCTTGATTACGACAACGTTGGCAGGGAATTTCCCTATCCCATTGTTCCGTTGGCGGTCAACTGCTATGGCGAACATGTAATCGCCCGTAAAGGCGGGATCGCACGGTTCGCGGACATTCAGGCTGGCGAGGTTCTCGATCCACCCGGTCCGACACCGCAGCGTTGTTTCGAGTTCGGTCAGGCAGTGGGTCAGTCTCTCCGGGAGAGCGACAAGCGCGTTGCGATCGTTGCTTCCTCAAGCTGGTCACATGCGTTTTTGAACGACAAGGACTGGCACCTTCGGCCCGATACCGAGGCCGATCAACGACTCTACGACGCGCTTGTCAAGGGTGACTACGAAGCCTGGTTGAATGTGACAGGCAAGGAGATCATCGAAGCTGGACAGCACGAGATGCTCAACTGGTATTGCCTCCTCGGTGCGGTTTCCGAGTTGGGGCTCAGCCTTGAGTGGAGTGATCTCACGGTTACCGAGATCTTCAACTCGAACAAAGCCTTCGCTGTGTTCAAGTAGAGCTGGGCGCGGTGTCGGAGGTGGACTTCGGCACCGCAGCCTGGAGCCCCGCAGCACGAGCCGCGGCCACGGTCAGCTGTCCTCAAATCGACTTTTCCGCAACATATCTCGGTTCAACCGCAGAGAGCCTCGACGGATCACCGGAGACTGCAGGGCCATATCGCGGGACAGAAACGGGACGGATACGGCAATGCCCCGGGTGCGGTGAGGATAGGGGATGTACTCAGGGGAACCAGTGCGTCCGGCCGTCTGCCAGTGCTGCCCGAATATCCCGCGAAATCTGCGCTGCAGTATTGCGCATCGCGGTGGGAATGTTTGGGTCGAGGGTTGTGCCGGTGCGGTACCCGATGGCCAAACCTGCGATGGCGAATCCGTTGACAATCACGGGCGCAGCTATGGAAGAGAAGCCTTGCGTGACTTCATCGTGCTCCCGCGCGAGTCCGCCTTGGCGGATCTGGCGGAGCTCCGTCATCAGCACATCAATCGATGTTATGGAGCAGGAGGAGAGGCGCGGCATGGGAGATGGCAGGAACATCGACAGGTCGTCGGGATCTTCAAAGGCAAGGAGCGCCTTGCCGATGGCCGTACAGTTTGCCGGTACCCTGCCTCCAATATTTGCCGGCGTATGTGACGCGTTTGGCGGTGCAACCTTCTCAAGGTACACGACGTCGAACTGCCTCAGCACTCCGAAGTGCACCGCTTGACCGCTCCAGCTGTGGAGCGAGGCAAGGTACGGCAGTACGAGCTCCCGCATGCTACCGGCGGGGGTAGTTGAGCCGATCCGTAGCATGTCCAGCCCGATCCGATACGCGGAGCGGTGGTGCTCGATCGCGCCGAGCTCAATTAGGCGGGCGAGGATTCGATGCACGGTTGACTTCGGCAGGCCTGAGGCGCGGGCCAGCTCGCTAAGTGTCATCACTCGGTTTTCTGAGTCAAACGCTCGCAGCAGGTCGAAGGCCTTGGTTAGAATTGACGGCGCTTCCGCTGCAGGAAGTTCCGACCTATCAGCATCGACCATGTGCACGCTCCGCACCCATCCGTCCTGCGTTCTCCCTCAGATTACCCGGCTGCCTCTGATGCACTGTCCGCGACAGAGCTAAAGAGCGGTCTAAGCCCAGCGTGTTCTGCTTCTGCCATCAGTAAAGGATCGGAGACAGTCATTCGGCCACGATCCGTTCCGGCGGGCGGAACTTCGGTTGGATGGCCCGCCACTCGCGTGTCGCGCCCCAGCGCTTTCAGCATGTAATGCAGGGCTTGTCATTGCGCCGCGTGCACCGTGGACATGACGCAGCTTGGACGGGGAGGCAACCAGAGTTCGGTGCCCACGCCGACCTGGACCCTACTCTGAGGGCAGTGGCGAGTGACCGATCATGTAATCGAAGACGGTTCAGCGCATCGGGGAGTCACGGCTCATCGCACTCGATGGGCTCTCATTCAATGTTGGTCGGGACAGATCTGTGGGTTGAAGGGTTCCAACGGGGCCGGGAAGACGCCGCTGTTCAACAGCATGCGTAGAATCGGCAAACCGAGTCGGGACTAAGAGCGTGTCTCATGTGGAGAGTTTCTTGAAACAGGTGATGGCCGCGGCAAGCTGGAGGAAGCCAGCGAAGTGTTCGGCATGTCGTTCGTAGCGGATCGTGAGCCTTCGGTAACCGGCGAGCCAGGCGAGGGTGCGTTCGATCTTCCATCGGTGCCGGCCGAGACGATCGTTGCGGTCGATGCCGCGGCGAGCGATTCGCGGCACGATCCGGCGCTCGCGCAGCCAGCAGCGGTGAGCGGCGGAGTCGTACCCCTTGTCGGCGCGCAGGCGACCCGGTTTGCGTCGTCGCGGTCCACGGCGGGACTTGACCGCGGGAATGGCGTCGAGCATCGGGCGCAGCATGGTGCTGTCGTGGGTGTTCGCTGCCGAGACGCCGACGACCAGCGGAATTCCCTCGACTTCGGACAGGACGTGGATCTTCGACCCCTTCTTGCCGCGGTCGACCGGGCTGGGACCGGTCAGAGATCCCCCCTTTTTGCCCGGACGCTCGCCGCATCCAGGATAGCTGCCGACCAGTCCAGCTCGCCTGAGCCTCCGAGTCGATCGAGCACCTCACGGTGCAGGTTCTCGAACACCCCGGCGCGCACCCAGGCCGTGAAGCGGCGATGGGCGGTCGGGACGGTCACCCCGAACGACGGTGGCAGGTGCCGCCAAGCGCAGCCGCTCGTCAACACGAACACAATCGCCGTGAACACTGCCCGGTCGTCGATCGGTGCACTGCCACCGCCCTGTGGTCGGGACGCGAAGCGTGGAATGAGCGGTTCGGCGATCTCCCACAACGCATCCGGCACCAAACGTAGAGACAGCTCGTCGACCACGGATCACATCATGCACCACAACCCGCTTCGTCCACATGAGACACGCTCTAATCCTGTTGGGCAAGAAGGATATCCTGCCTGTCCTTGCGTCCCGGATCGCCCCAGGCGGTTCGAAGAGACGCGATCAGCGTCGCTGTGGCGCTGAGCCTCATCGCCGCCGACCACACCGCGGACGATCGGGTTGTTTGCGTCCCTGGCTCCTCTGGAGAACACCTGTTGCCGCCGCCCGGCCGCGTGGCCGTATGGGGTGCTATCCGCGTTCTGTCGCTCAGCATGGGGTTAGTGCTGAAAAGCGCGCACTCACCGCGGTAGTCATTCGCGCTGCTCGGGGCTAATCGACGTGCAGGACCTCGCCCAAGCGTCGCCTGCGGGTCAGCCGTTCGGTCGAGCGTCTTGAACTGACTCAGGGCGCTCGCTTCGAACCAAGGTCAGACCCCGCTTTCCAGTGGGCGCCGGTATCCATGGATCGCGTCGCGCATCTCGTTTGTCCGGCGCACGATTTTCGACCTTGTGGCACCACGGGGAACAAACCCTCGGCTGGGCTCGACGTCGCAGGATCTCCTCGGCGCCGGCGATCGTGTGGACCTCCGTCGGGTAGTCGGCGAGATCTCGGTGGAACGAGTTGATTACGCACCCGGCGAACTGCATCTCGTGGGCCTCAGCCTCGGTGATCCGTAGAGGCACAGCGCGCGGATTGAGATGTCGTGGAGGAGCTTGGGTGTCGTCGCGTTGACGGCCGAGGCGTTCGTGCGGGTCGCCTTCCACTCGTTGTCCTGGTCGGCGAGCCACGCGACCTTGAGTAGTCACGCGGCCCCGAGTGACAGAAGCCGGAACTGGCCGAGCCCGACCCAGATGTCGCGTTCATCTCCTGCACGAGCTGGATTCCGTGAGAGCTGCTCGCCCTTGGTCTTGCGTAAGCGACCAGCTCTCACGTTATCTCGAAGGCGCCAGCCGCCGAGCCGGACCTGCGCGACGACGACGGTATCGCTCCGTCCGCCGTCCATGTATTCGGCAGCGAGCCGGACGTCGGTGATGCGCACGTGAGCATGCGAGTCGGCGCGCTCGCTGTAAGCGGTCGATGTTCTCTGTGCTGGCAGGTCGCGCGGGACGATGAACGTCAACTTCCGACGGTTTGGGGTTCTCCGAATCGGCACTGGCTCCGATGCTGAGGATGAAGAAGATCTTCTAGTCGGCTTCGGAGGCGAACCATTTTCGCGGTTGATGACCCACTTGTCATCGTCGAACTCGGCGCGTGCCGCCCGCTGCCAAACCGACGGGGGTGTTCCTGGCGCGGCGCAGCCATCTCGAGCTCTGCCGCGGCCGGTGTCCCTACGCGAAACCCAGGCTCCTACTGGACTTCGTGGACCTCGACACCGCCCCTTGGCGTCCCTCTCGATCTGTGTGCGCGGCCCGCTTCTGGGCGTGACTCTCGTGTGCCACCGGCGTGACAGCGACTGATCGTTCCGCCCGTAGGAACCATGCAGCTCGCGCGGGCCGGCCGTCATATTTGAGCCGACGTACGTTCCAGCGGTCGGAACCGGCGGTGCCGTTTGGTGGGCACGAACTCCACCCTGACTCATGGGTTACGGCGTAACCCACGTCACATGGACCCATGTGGCACCGGTCGTGGCGATTTCGTTGGACCCACGTCCAGGTGCTCGGCTAGGTGGCAGTGAGAAAGAAAGAGGCGCACATGAGCACCGACATGGTGGACCCCCTTGAGCTCGACCCGATGGTCGACGCATCCCCTGAGCCGGCGGAGTCCGCGAAGTCCTCCGCTTCGAAGGCTCTCGCGATACTCGAGGCCATCTCGAAGGGCCGTGGGAACTCCTTCGGCGTCACCGAGGTGGCCGCCGACATCGGCGTCTCCAAGAGTACGGCGCACCGGCTGCTCAAGACGCTCGAGGAGCACGGGTTCGTCGGACGCAACGGCTCGCGCTACCGCGTCGGCAGCAGTTTCTTCGAGCTCAGCGAGGCGGCTCGCTGGTCGGAGTTCGGTGAGTTGCGCGACGTCGCGTCCCGACCCCTGAACTGGCTGTTCGAGCGCTCGGACGCCGTGGCCGTGCACCTCGCTACTCTGAGCGGCCGTGACGTTCTCTACCTCGACAAGGTCACCCGACCCGCTGGCACTAGGCTGCCGAGCCGGATCGGCGCTCGCTTCCCGGCCACCTGCACGGCGCTCGGCAAGGCGATTCTCGCGTATAGCCCGCGCGCGACGGTCATGGACGTTATCGGCCATCCGCTGACCCGGGTGACCCCTCGCTCGATTTCGTTGCGCAATCAGTTCGTTGAGCAGCTGGACAAGGCGCATGCGGTCGGCTACGCGATCGAGCGCGAGGAGGCATGCCACGGCACGATCTGTGTCGCTGCTCCGGTGCTACGCGATGGAGAGGCGATCGCCGCGGTCTCGCTGAGCGTCCCGACGGCGGTGGTGGCGCGTGCCGCCAGTGATGCCGGCTTGGACGTCCTTGGTCGGCTTACTGTCGATGCCGCTGCCAGGGTCACCCGCCTTCTGCCTACAGCCTGAAAGAAGGGCTGTTCGCACAAACACCGATCAGTCCATTACCGAGCACGACATGCAACGCGACTTCTCTGATCGTCGCCTCTTTTGAAATCGGTCCGCGATGTGGGTGCGTTCGTCTGCGCGAAGATGGGCGACGAACCACGGAAAGTCGAGACCTCCTGGCTTACAGTAGGTCTCGACTTCAGGCCACGACAAGGCCCGTGATGGCCGCTGCGCCACCGTTACGCCCGTTCGAGGGCCGATCTTGACTATCCGGCACCAGCGGCATTGCTATTGCTCGTGACTCGCGGCGCGGGGGTATGCCGTCCGTTCACGAGCGAGCTTTCTGGGTCCCTGCGGTGTCCGATCCTCGCGAGCCTCGAAGTCCATCGCCCCCACTGACCTATGCGTTGCGACGATCCCCGGGAACTCAAGCTGGCGGGGTATTACCAGAAGAAATCGATGCCGCCGCCGAACTCATCGGGCGCCCACGAACCCCTCGACTGGGTCACCTCAGCCGAGCGTTTCGCTGACCTCATCGCGGCCAGGTGCCCGGCGGTCTCACGGGTGGGTCACCAGACGCCCCACGACCTCGCCGCGTTCGAGGCGGGCATATGCCTCGTTGAGATCGGCGAGGTCGACGACCGTCGTTTCGGGCTGCAACTGCCCTTGTGCGAGGAGGTCGAGTACCTCGGCCATGTCGGTTGCGGTGCGACCGAAGGAGCCACGCAACGTCTGACGTCGCAGGATCAGGCGGTGCATGTCGATCGTGGTGGCAGTGGCGGCCATCCCCACGACGACGACTCGGCCGCCGCTGCGGACGACGTCCAGGGCCTGCTCCGTTGTGGATCCAGTGCCAGCGAAGTCGACGATGACGTCGGGTTGCAAGTCACGCAGTGACTCGAGCTTGGCAAAGCACTCGACCGCTCCGGCGTCTCGTGCTGCGTCGAACGTCAACGGGTTCACATCGACGCCGTACACCGTGCCGCCGAGCAGCGCCGCTGTCCGCACGCCGTTGAGACCGAGTCCCCCCAGTCCGACGATCGCGACTGTTTCTCCGGTGCGGACCTCCGCGGTGGTGCGGACGGCTGAGTAGGCGGTCGCGATCGAGTCGGTGGAGACGGCAGCCTCGTCGAAGCCGACGCCTTCGGGAATGGGCTGCAGCTTCTCGTGCGGCACCGTGACGTACTCGGCGAAGCCGCCGTCGATCGTGAGGCCGGGTGTGGCGCGGGGGATGATTGGCCCGCCGGAGATTACGCGGTCGCCGATCGCGAAATGGTTGGGAACCCCGTCCCCGAGCTCGAAGACCGTTCCGGCGATCTCGTGTCCCAGCGTGATCGGCGCTGTGGTGGAGAGCAGCTCGCCCTCGTCGGTGGACATCGTGTGCGTCATCGAGCCGTCGAGGATGTGCAGGTCGGAGTGGCACAGCCCGGCAGCCTTCACTCGCAGCACCACCCAACCCGGGGCTGCATCCGGGATCGGGATGTCTTGCAGTTCCATGGGGTGTCCGGCGGTAGTCATGCGCATAGCTCTCATGAGGGAAGTGTGTCCGACTGATGGGGCATCCGGAGGAAGGTGTTCCACCATCCGAAACGAGACGTCCGGACGGTTGTGGCGGGCGCGCCGGTCTCGCTCCGGGGCTGCTCAGTATGGCGGGATATGTGCTCCGCATCGTGCTCCGTCCGATGGAAGCCGCATGTGATCACGAAGCGGGCCAGCAAGACCGGCCCGCGGCCACGTCATGAGATGGAGCGTCAAATGCTTCAGGTGCTCAGCAGGCCCGGTCTCCGCGCCGGATCAAGCAACGGCACTGGCGATCACGGTGTCCGGCTGGCGCGATCGATGGCCGTTCCGCCGATGGAATGGGGTGTGACGACACCCACCAGCTACCCATGTCGTACTGGCGTGGTCACAGGGCTAGGCGGTGCCGGCGACCACGAGGAACGCATGAAGCAATGCCTGGCTGCCGGGAGGAGATCGAACGCGACCATGTAGATCATGGACATCTTCGAAGACTCGGGTCAGGTCCTGCGTATTGTCGTCGGACGGACACGATGGTCGTCTTGCCGACTGATCCACGACACGATGTGCACGCAGTTGGGCGGGATCTTCCTCAGAATCCCGTATCTCGGCATCTAAGGCATCCGTCAGATGATCGATGCGTCGCCGTTGACGGCGATGAGCTGACCTGTCAGGAAGCTGACTGGGAGTTCGACGACGTCGGCGATATCCGACGGACTGCCTTGTCGCTGCAGGAGAATCGTGGCGAGTTCGTCGTCGCTCGCGACGAACCCGGTGACCTTCGACTGGGCGACCAGGCGCGAGGTTCGGATGACGCCCGGGGCGATGCAGTTCACACGGATGCCGTGTTTCCCGACCTCGACCGCAACACGGCGGCCTTGCTCATGGCGTAGCCCGCGATGTAGCCGCCGGGTGCGACCTTGAAGCGCGAACTGCGCGACGACCTCGGCGAACGCACGCGCGGTCGCCTCAGCGTCGGTCAAATCGACATGGAGACCGAGGCCGTCACAGGCCTGGCCCTTCAGCTCGTCCTCGACAGATGCGGCTGTCAGTCCGCGTCGAACTCGGCGGCCGCACCCAGGTCGACGTCGAGGACGGTCACTTTCGCACCCCTCTCGGCGAGCCGCAGCGCGGCAGTCCGGCTGATGCCGCGTGCCCCTCCGGCGACGACAACCACGGACTCGTTCAGGACAGGGGACATGGTGGGGCTCCTCGATGACGTCGACGGTGCACAGTTGCGACTGCGCGTACGGTGACCTGACAGATGGGCCTCCTCATCACAATGCCGGTTGCCCGACGCCGAGAACACCAGGAATGCAACGTCGGAGGTGCCTGTCAGGAGCCGTCGATGTGCACCGTGATCTTGCCGGGTGGCATACCCTGATCGAGACGCTGGAGCGCGTTCGACACCTCGGCGAAACCGTACGAGTTCCCGAGAGCGGGGCGGATACGTCCCTGCTCGGCCATCTCGAGTAGCGTCCGGTTCATCGCGGCGTCCTCCTCGACGGAGAATCCGCCAGCGAAAACTCCGACCAGCGCTAGGTTGCGCATCACGACGTCACCCATCGCGGCGTCGATCCATCTGCCGCTCGCGAAGCCGATCACGGCCACGGAGCCACCTCTCCTGACACCCGTGACAGCCTGCGCTGCGAGGGCACCGCCGACCGGGTCGAACAGGACGTCCACCCCGATGCCGCCTGTCAGCGAGAGGAGTTCGCCACCGACATCTGATGTGCGGTAATCGATGCAGTCGTCAGCGCCCGTGTTGGCGCAGTACGTCAGCTTCTCCATGCCGCTGCCGACCGCGATCACCCGCGCACCAAGGGCTTTGGCGAGGACGATGGCAGCGAGCCCCGAGCTGCCATTGGCGCCCAGCACGGCTATGGTCTGCCCGGTACGAACCGTCAGCCGGCTAATGAGCGCGGCATGCGCGGTGCGGAACCCGATCATGAAGCCACCCGCCTCCGCGTCCGACATTGTGGAGGGGGCGAGAATTGTTTTCGACGCACGGACGTAGGCGTAGTCACCGAATCCGCCATGTCCCTCGGGGAAAGGGGTTAAGCCCATAACGCGGTCGCCGACCCGGAAGTCGGTCTCCGCACCTGCCTCGACTACGACGCCGACAACCTCCTGACCGGGTTGGACCGGCGGCTTCGGCGTGAGCGGATAGCGGCCCTGCACCATTAGCAGGTCCGGCAGGCCCACCCCGCATGCGGCGACGCGGACGAGAAGCCGGTCCCGTGTCGGCGGTCCCCACTCGACATCCTCTACATACAGCACGTCCCTTGGATCGCCGAATTCCTTTGCGCGCCAACTACGTCCCTGGAACTCCATGTCAGCGCCATCCACCGTCGACACGGAGCACTGCCCCGGTGGAGTACGACGATGCCGAGCTGCTGAAGAACAGCACGGCGCCGACGACCTCGGCGGGCTCGGCGCACCGGCCGAGGGCCACGACCGCCTCGAGTTCCTTGCGGGCGCCGTCCGCCCAGTTTTCCGAGATGTCGGTCAGGAACGGCCCGGGCTGGACCGTGTTGACGCGCACGGTCGGCGCGTACTCCTTGGCGAAGCCTTCGGTGAGGATGTGCAGCCCGGATTTCGCGGCGGCATACGGCAGGGCCTTTTCGGACGGTCGGATGGCCTCCACGGAACCGATGTTGACGATCGATCCGCCGCCGGACTCGACCATCTTGTGGCCGACCAGCGCGGCTAGCCTGAAAGGTCCGCGGAGGTTGACCGCGATCGTCTTGTCGAACAGGGCCTCGCTGACCTCGACCAGGCTCGGGTAGTGCGGGGAGAGGCCGGCATTGTTGACCAGGACATCGACCCGTCCAAATTCTGAGTGGGCCGCGTCGACGAGCGCGTCGCACTGGTCCCAGTCGCTGACGTTACAGGCAACTGGGAGGGCGCGGACTCCGAACCTTGAGCGAACTTCTTCCGCGAGCGCTTCGCACGCTTCGATCTTGCGGCTCGCGATTACGACGTGGGCGCCGCGCTCGGCGAAGGCCAGTACGATCTCCTTGCCCATGCCGCGGCTGCCGCCGGTCACGACGACGACTTTATCCTTGAACTCTTCCATGGTTGCTCCTGGTGTGCGGTCGGTTGCGAGTGGTGTCATATGGGTGAAGCGGGGAGGACGCTTGCCAGCGAAGGCTCGGGTCGCTTCGGGGCCGGCCACGGTGAGTGCCGTGATGACCCGTTGGCTAGAGACCGGGAGGCCGGCGGGTCGGGCTGGTCACCCGACGGACCCGTCCAACATGACGACAGAGCGGCCGACCGTCACTCCGTTATCGAGCTCCTGCAGGGCTCGGGGCGCATCGGCGAAAGGGACCCGCTCGCCGATCAGGGGTCGGATCGCACCACGGGCTGCGAGGTCCGTGAGCTCGGCCATGGCGCGTGCGACGATGTCGGGCCGTTTTACCGTGTAAAGCCCTGAGTTGATCCCGATGATCGAGTAGTTCTTGATGAGTGGGTGGTTGAGTGGCTGGGACACGATTTCACCGCCTGCGAACCCGATGACCAGGAGCCGGCCCTCGAAGGACACGCACTTGGTCGACTCGAGCCAGGACTGCCCACCCACCGGGTCGTAGACGACGTCGGCGCCCCGACCGCCGGTGGCGTCCTTGACGGCCTCGATGACGGAGGTCTGCTCCCGGTCGATCACCAGGTGGGCGCCGAGTTCCCGCACGACCTCGGCCTTCCGCGCGCCGCGCGTGACACCGATGACGGTCGCTCCGGCTGCGAGGCCGAGTTGGACGGCGGCGCTGCCCACTCCACCGCCGGCAGCGTGGACCAGAAGCACCTCGCCTGCCTCGATGCGTGCGCCGCGAGTCAGAGCGAGCCAGCCCGTGAGATACGCGCCGAAGAGTGCGGCCGACTCGGCGGCATCCAGGCCGACCGGTGCGGCGAAAATGAGGTCGAGGTCGACCAGCGTGATATCGGCGAGTCCGCCGTGGAGTCCGGCACCGATCGCGATGACCTTCGAGCCGACGGAAAGACTTCGGTCGGTGAGGTCGACGCCGGGGCCGACGGCGACGATCTCGCCGTAGATGTCGGCGCCGGGCGAGAACGGGAGGGTCGGCTTATGGTGGTACCCCGAGCGGCACATGAGGACATCGGGGAATCCCAAGCTGCAGGCTGCGACCCGCACCGCGACCTGGCCCGCACCCGGCTGGAGGTCCGGGACCTGGACAAGCCGCATGACCTCGGTAGGGGCACCGTAGGCTTCGATGTGCCAGGCCCTCATCGCAACTCGCCCGATGTGCTCACAAAGTGCACTGCCTCGTGTACGTCGGCGCGTGTCGTGCGGAATGAGTTGACCGGGTGGGCTGTGTCGGCGTGGCCGAACGAAACGGCGCAGACGATGTGCTGGTCGACTGGGATTCCCAGCTGGGCGCGGACGAGATCGACGTGAAACGCTATGGCGCCCTGCGCGACCGCGCCCAAACCCAGTTCCTGCGCCGCCAGGAGCAGCGTCGATACGTACGCCCCGCAGTCGACCGCCCCGTAGACACCCAGTTCGATCGGAGTCGTGATGATGGCGGTGTGAGGGGCCCCGAAGAAGTCGAAGTTCCGTGCTGTCTGCGCATCTCGGGCTTCACGGTCGGAACGCTCAATTCCCAGTGCCGAGTAGAGGCCGTAGCCCGCTTCCCTCCGCCGTTCGGCCCGGACGCCCGAGTAGCCACCAGGCAGCATCAGGTCCGAGACCGGCTCCCGGGCGGCGGCGTGCGCGGAAAGGGCTCGGGCCAGACGGGCCGTCGCGTCACCACTCGTGACGTAGACCTGCCACGGTTGCGTGTTGCACCACGAGGGGGTCCGCTGCGCCAGCGTGAAGAGCTCGTCGAGGGTCTCTTCGTCGACCTGTTCCGGCAAGAAGGCGCGACAGCTGTAGCGCGACGACAGGAGGAAGGACAGGCTCATGCGGGCGACCTTAAGTCGTTAGCGGTCGTTCACTGCAGCCATTGTTCCGGTAGCTGGACCGTCTGGCGGCGTGATCCGAGGGAGCGAGGAGTCGGACGGTCAGCTCGCCTTCTGTCGGTGACGCCTGTCGAGTAGTCGCTGCGTCTCTTCAGAGATCTCGGCGCAAAGCAACGCTGCGGACAGGTCGACGAGCTGGCTCGAGAACAAGGCGTGGTCACCGTCGGGCGAGTTGTTGGCCCGCCGTCCGATCTCGATGTAGACAAAGCGGATTGCCGCGAACCGACGGTGTAGTGGGCTCCCGGCCGTCCCGGGTGGCATGAGTTGCTCGACCAGGCGACTCCAACGATCCTGGCTGCCGGTGCGATCGTAGATGATGGCGCCTGCCGGCTCGTCGGGAGCGATAACCCGGTTGTCCCGGTTGACCAGCTGGGCGGCGATCTGCAGGAGCTCCCGGCCGCCGTCCGGATCGTTGAGCTTGGCCACGAGCGGCTGGACGAGCGCGGTGCACGCGTCACGGAGCGAGATCTCCTCGCGGGACGCGAGCAGGTCGAGAATCGCATCCCGGCGCAAGGAGATCGACCGTATGTGTTTCTCGACCAAAGCGCGGAGCAGACCGTCGCGGTCGCCGAAGTGGTACTGCAGCGAGGTTGTGTTGCGCTGACCGGCCGCACGCATGATCTCGCGTAGGGAGACTCCCTCGATGCCTTGGCAAGCGAACAGCCGCTCAGCCGCCGTGATGATCGCTGAGTGCGCGTCGCGGGTTGGTTCGCGACGGGTCGTGCTCGCCGTCATGGCCAGCAGCGTACCGCGGTTGTTCTGCTGCGCCAGTCTCTATTTCAATTGATCTTCTATGTGATCCACTCGACTTAACTGCGAGTCGCCCGACTGAAGCGAGGACTGATGACGGCGATCTCCGGCGCCTACATCGACGCGGCAGCGGTGGCTGGCTGGATCGACAGTCGAGCCTCCGGACCGGGACAGGATGTCATAGTGTCGTTTGTCCGGGATGGGCGGAGTGTTATGCCGCGTCGGGCCGGCGGCCCCCGCGCCTCGGGCATAACGGGGTCATGGGTTGCGAGATCGGCCTTCTAGCCGGTCGGGCGAAGACCGGTGTCCCGCCCGCGTGACTGATGGCGAGCTGCGAGGGTGATTCGGGGGTAGTCCCGCTCGCGATATTGGCGACGTCGCCCGGGTCGCCGAATGGCTGGACGGCACCGACCGTCAGTCTGGACTCCCGGCATCGCGCATGACGACCTCCACGTGTCGAATGTGATGTTCCGTCACGACGAACCGGATTGCGGCCACCGTCGGATGGGAGATGACGACGACCGGGGCCCGCTACTGGATCTCGGCCGGGATTCTGTTGTGGTGGATGGGCCCGGACGACGTCGAGGGCCGCCCGGCTTCGGTCACGTGAGCGGTCGGGTGGATTGACGACGCAGACCCTAGTGACGCCGTATCAGGGCACTTCGGTGTGGGGATGACGGCAGCGGGCACAGAGTCGGCATCAGCCTCGGCTGACACGACTCACAGGCGATCGAGCTCCCGTCGATTCTGTCGCGGCCCCGGACCACTCGACGAGACCGACTACTGCCGAACGGGATCCACGGACGTCATTGCCGGCGGGTACAGCATGTTCTGAGCCTCGGAACACCAGCTTGGCGGTCGACTGTCGCGCACTTACTGTCCCTGATCGTCAAGTAAACGACGAGATCTCTCGTGGCATCTGTCTGGGCCCCGCGCTGACGACCGACGCCCTGACTGAAAGGCTGAAATATGAGCGGACCACTACGCGGGCTCAGAGTTGTCGAGCTGGCCGGAATCGGGCCGGGGCCCCACGCCGCCATGATGCTCTCCGACCTCGGTGCGGACGTCGTGCGCGTGGTCCGGCCCACCACGGCTGAGGCGGACTACACCACGACGTCGCACGTCCTGCGCGGGCGGACTACGGTCCTCGCGGATCTCAAGAAGGGCGAAGATGTTGAGCGCGTACGCGAACTCGTTGCCGTGGCCGACGTGCTGATCGAGGGGTTCCGCCCAGGGGTCGCCGAACGCCTGGGACTCGGCCCGGACGAGTTCACGATGAGTAACCCGCAGCTCGTGTACGCCCGAATGACCGGCTGGGGACAGACCGGCCCGCTGGCGATGTCTGCCGGGCATGACATCAACTACATCTCGCTGACGGGCGCCCTCGACGCCATTGGGCCCGCTGACGAACCCCTCCCTCCTCTGAACCTCCTGGGCGACTACGGCGGAGGCTCGATGTTCCTCGTCACTGGAGTCCTCGCGGCGCTCTACGAGCGTCAGTTGTCGGGACTCGGCCAGGTCGTCGACGCGGCCATGATCGACGGCGCGAGCGCGCTCGTCCAGCCGATCCACGAGCTCCGTGCGATCGGCCTGTGGGAGGACGCTCGCGCCAGCAACCTGCTCGACGGAGGTGCTCCGTTCTACCGGACGTATGCCTGCAGCGACGGCCGCTTCATGGCCGTCGGAGCGGTTGAACCGCAGTTCTGGGCTCTCGTCCTGGCAGGCCTGGGACTCGATGCTTCTACCCTCCCCGATCGAGACGACCGTTCGACGTGGCCGGGCCTCTGCGCGACGCTCGGCGCGGCCTTCTTGCAGAACGATCGTGACCATTGGGTCAAGGTCTTCGAAGGCACGGATGCGTGCGTGACCCCGGTGCTGTCCTTGGGCGAGGCGCCATCGCACCCGCACGTCGCCGCGCGTGGCGCCCTAGTGGGTACGGGAGACGACATCGTGGCTGCGTCGGCACCACGCTTCTCCCGCACCGCCGGCCGCATCGCGGAAGGGACAGCTTCCACGGTGGTCGACCTCGACGCGGCCGTCAAGGACTGGGCCCGATGAACGCTCTCACCGACGAGCTCCCCCGAAGCTGACTCACCGGGCCGGGTAGGTCCTCGCTGACGGCCAGACGATCAGCGATGCCCGGCCACGCCGGCTCAGCAGCTGCGGTGCACCGGCCGGCTGGACTGGCAGTTGCGCCTGCCATGAGGTTGCCCCTTGAGAGTGGACACCAGATTTCATGCCGCGAGTGTGAGCGTAGCCGATGCGGTCATTCGTCGTTCGAACTCGATCGGTGTCAGATAGCCCAGCGCGGAATGACGCCGCCGTCGGTTGTAGTACGACAACCACTCGAACAACTCCAGACGCGTTCGAGCTTTCGATGTCGGTCCTCGGCCATGTAGCCATTCACGTTTCAGGCTCTGGAAGAACGACTCCGCCAGGGCGTTGTCGTAACTCGACCCCACACGACCCCGACTCCGTCGAATGCCTTGTGCAGCACAGAAGTCCGCAAACGCGGTCGAGGTGTACTGCGCTCCGTGATCGCTGTGAAAAATCACTCCGTCCACGATGCCACCACGGGAGTCGACCGCCATCTGCAGTGCATCGGTGACCAGCTCGGTACGCATATGCTCGGCGATGGACCAGCCCACCACCCGACGAGAACAGATATCGATCACCGTCGCCAGATACAACCACGACGACCCCACCGGAATGTAGGTAATATCGCCACACCAACGGGTATCGAGCGCCTCGGCAGTGAAATCCCGACCGACCAGATCCGGCACCGTCGCCGCCTGCTGATCGGGGATCGTGGTGCGCCGGCCACGGCGCAGATGCCGACCGACGATGTGGTGCTCACGCATCAACCGCGTCACTCGTTTGCGGTTGATGCACACCCCCAGCTCGCGCAGTTCGGCGTGGATGCGGGGAGCACCGTACCCGCCGCGATGTTCGCTATGGATCCGGCGGATCCGTGCGACGGTGGCAGCTTCCTCGGCGGCACGCTCAGTGCGCACATCGGCGGTGGCCAGATGCCGGTAGTAGCCGGACCGGGAGGCGCCGAGGACCCGGCACAGCCGCTGCACACCGAACTCGCTGCGGTGGGTGGAGATGAAGTCCCAGCGGCAGGTCTTCACTTCATCTCCTGCGCGAAATAGGCCGCTGCCCGGCGCAGGATCTCCCGTTCGAGCTGCCATTCCTTCTCCGCACTGCGCAGTCGGGCGTTCTCCGCTCGCAGGCGCGCCAACTCCTCGGCTGGGGGTTCGCCGCCGCCGGCTCCACGGTCCGCCGCACCTCGACCAACGGCGTTGTCCTTGCGGACCCAGGTCCGCAGCGTCTCGCCGCTGATACCCAAGTCCTCAGCCACCGCCGCGTAGGTGCGAGAACCACCGGCCGCGCGATACAACGCGACCGCGTCCCGGCGGAACTCCTCCGGGTAGTGAGACTGGCGTCCCATGTGAGCATCCCTCCTGGTTCTTGTACGAACCATTGTCAGGGTGTCCACTCCCAGGGGGCATCCTCAGCCAAACTGGGTCGCCACACGCTCCGGCCAGCGAGCGGGGGCGTCGTCTGGGAGCGGCTGATCGACCGGGCGGCGGAGGACGCTTGCCAGCGCGCCGCCGACGCCTGGTCGATGCGTGGCGGACGGGCAACCAGACCACCGCTAAGTCCTGGCATGCGGCAGCGCCGGACCGCGGGCTCGTCGACTTCGACCGGGAGGGCACGTATGCGTGCTTCCCTCCGGCTCGCTCGCCGTCTTTCACGACCGGGTGCACCGGGCAGGCCACAACTTCGACCCCGAGAACGAGCTCATTGCACTGATGCCCACTCTATTCGCCTGTGGTCTGGATCTTCTCGGGCGATGACGCCGTTTGTCCGCGCCCGTCTACTGGCCAACGAAAGGTCTAATCCGTGACGCTCGAGGAAAATGTCCTCGGAGTCCTCGCCGATCCGCGTGTGCCCACTACGGGAACGCGCCTGCCTTCGGATTCGAAGGATGCAGCCTGACCTTCGCCGAGCTGCGTGACCGTGCCCAGCTGGTGGCTCGTGGGCTGGTCGACCACGGTGTCCGCCCGGGGACAGAGTCGCCGTGGTGATGATTGCCGGCTGGAGTTGCACGAGGTCTTCCTCGGTCTGGCCGCGATGGGGGGGTGTGCGTACCGATCGACGTTCTGCTGACTGCTCCCGAGATCGCCCAGGTATGTGGGGACAGCGGCTCGACCGTGCTGGTCTTAGACGAGATCGCCACGGCATCCGTGGCCGGACCCTTCGAACCCTTCGAGCTCTTCGTGACGCCATGGCGATTTCCGGGTGTCATTGCCGACCTCGGCACAGTTGAGGAGATCTGACAGACAGGGCCAGGCCGCGCCACCGTTCGTGACAGGCCGGATGAGGCGGGCTGACTGAGATTGTGTGCCGCCGGTTCGACGTCGACGGCCGTCGGCGTTTGGTCGGTCGTTTGCGCACTTCGCTGCCCAAGAGTAGGCACGCTGCTCCATTTTCGACATCCTGGCTGCCCGAAGTGCGTGGTGCGGTGACCTACGACGGAGCCGACGTTCACGACCGCTACGCCGACGGTCGTCAACACGTCTTCATCGCGATCACCGCGCCGACCTCTTCCGGATACCACGATGCTCACCTTTGACGGCTCCGAGTTGGGTTGACTCGAGCGTGAGCTCACCGACTATCGTGCGCCGGCCGCCGATCGATCATCGATGTGCAACCATTCTGTTGCTCGCCTGACAGCTCGAGAGTCCTTCGCTGCTCGTGTCGTGCTCGACCTCGGATCCACAGATTCCATACGACGGAACGCGGCGGCGCAACCGGCTGCTTCGACGTGCGACAGTCGAGCAATGGCGAATACAACTGGACCCGAGACCGGTGACTCGATGCGCGCAATGCGGTTCGACGTCGACAGCAAAACTCTGGCGTTGCGGACGGTTCCTGTCCCCTCGATCGGCTACGGCGAGGTACTGGTCCGGGTACAAGCCGCCGGCGTGTGCCTGTCGGACGTCCATATCGCCCAGGGAGTGATCAAGCCTCGTCACATCCTCACGGGTGAGCTGACTCTGGGACACGAGGTGGCAGGCGTAGTGACGCGGATCGGCGAGGGTGTGACCGGCTGGACAGTCGGCGACCGGGTTGCGTTGCAACCATTGGTCTGGCTGCCCGACGGATCACGCACCCTCGGCGTGGACTACGACGGTGGCTGGGCCGAGTACGTTGCGACACCCGCCTCGACGCTGGTCGCGATCCCCGACGGTCTCGGCTTCGAGGAGGCAGCGATCATCCCCGACGCCGTCTCCACCCCGTGGAGCGCGATCCGGACCACTGGCCAAGCTCGAGCGGGAGAGTCGGTCGGCGTGTGGGGCGTGGGTGGGCTCGGTGCGCACGCCGTCCAACTGTTACGACTGGTCGGCGCTGCTCCCATCATCGCGGTCGATCCGCTTCCTGCGGCCCGTGATCGAGCGCTGGTGCTCGGTGCCGACGCGGCACTGGACCCCACCGCTGCCGACTTCGCCGCTCAGATGAAGAATGCGACCCGCGGGAGGATGCTCGATCTCGCGCTCGACTTTGCAGGTGTGCCCGCGTCTCAAGCACAGATACCCAACTGCCTTGCGCACAGTGGTCGGATTGTCTTGGTCGGCCTGAGCGGCCAGCCGATCACGATCCAGAACAGCGTGGACTTCAGTGTTTTCAAGCAGTCGATACGCGGCCATTTCGGCCAGGACTACACCGACATCCCCGACCTAGTCGATCTCGTCTCTTGGGGACGCCTCGATCTTTCGAGCTCGATCAGCGGTGTCCTGCCGCTTGAGGAAGCCGCTGAAGCGATCCGTCGCCTCGACGAGAAGATCGACGACCCCATCAGGTTGATACTGCGCCCTTAACTGCTGCGGGTCATGATGTTGGTGACAGCCGCCGCGTTTGGTTGACCTTCACGTTGGTCGAAGCCGAACAATGGCGCGGTGACGGATTCTGGGTTGATGCCGATCGGGTCGTTCGCGCGCCGGAGCGGTCTGACGGCGAGCGCATTGCTTGTCTACGCTGATGCAGGATTGCTACGGCCTACCGAGGTCGACCCGGTCTCCGGATACCCGTTCTACGGGGAAGACCAGCTCGAACGGGCTGTTCTGCTCCGACGACTACGCGAGATCGATATGCCGCTCGCAACAGCGAAATCCGTCCTCAGCGCGGACCGCGCCGAGGCGATCCGCCTGGTTGACGAGCATGCCAACGCAGTGGTCAGCGGCGCCACGGCCGCACCGCAACACGCTGCCGTCATCAAGGGATCGTGTGCCGCGGAGCCCGCAGTGATCGTCGCCGCGCTGAGCGGACCGGTGTTGGCGGCGGCGATCGAGCAGGTTCTGACTGCCACCACCGATGAACCGGACAGCGCCGTTCTCGGCGGTGTGCGCTTCGAGGCCGATTCCAGCGCGGTGACCGTGACCGCCACTTAGCGCTACCGCCTGTCCACTCGCACCCTTGTGACCACCGATCCGGCTGCTGTGACGTGGGCAGCGACGGTGAACGGCGACGACCTGCGCAGCTGCCTTGCAGACCTTCGACGCACCCCGCTGGCTCGGATCAAAGCCACCGAGCACCGGATGCGGATGCGGCTACCGAACGGAGGAGACCGGCATTGCCGGCTACTGCACGAGCAGTTTCCCGACTACCGGTCGATGCTCGACGCGCCGCCAGCGGTGACGACCCGCATCGAGGCCTCGAAAGCAGCGCTTCTGCGGGCACTCCAAGTCCGATCAGCACACGACTTCGCCAAGGTCCTGCACGGTGTACGGCACTAGCCTCAAGATTTCGTCTCGTCGGAATCACTTCGGATTGATCAGGTGGTT
>Ga0180217_1001829_pt1 | contig 21461 bp, 24 predicted proteins | sample eDN3rd37CBELigOP_FD_128521 | JGI IMG/M metagenome (GOLD analysis project Ga0180217, IMG submission 128521) | Enriched Organic Plus compost microbial communities from Emeryville, California, USA - eDNA 3rd pass 37_C BE-Lig OP (version 2) (version 2) ... | reverse complement strand
TAATAGCATTGTGTTCAAACCATCTGAGGTAACACCAGTGACAGCCATGAAACTCTTTGAAATTTTAGATGGAGTTGGTATTCCAAAAGGTGTTGCCAATATGGTAATCGGTCACGGTGACGTCGTTGGACAAACAATTTCTGAAAGCATGGATGTAGATATCGTATCCTTCACAGGAAGTACAGATGTTGGCCGTAAAATTATGCAAGCAGCTAGCGGAAACTTAAAGAAAATTTCCCTAGAACTTGGTGGGAAATCTCCTAATATTATTTTTGCGGATGCAGATATAGAAACTGCAGTAGATTATGGTCTATTCGGTATCTTCTACGGAGCAGGACAAGTATGTTCTTCAGGTAGCCGTATTTTAGTTGAAGCTAGTATTTATGACGAATATGTAGCGCGCTATGTGGAACGTGCAAGTAAAATTAAAGTTGGACCAGGTCTTGCGGAAGATACAGAAATGGGTGCGATTGTGAACGAAAAACAAATGAATCGTATTTTAAGCTACATTGAAAGTGGTATTAAGGAAGGGGCTACATTAGCAGCTGGTGGCTATCGTCTGACAGAAAACGGTTTAGACAAAGGCTTTTTCATTGCACCAACTGTCTTTACTGACGTGACAAATGATATGCGTATTGTACGTGAAGAGATTTTTGGTCCAGTTGTAACCATCCAAAAATTCCACACAGAAGAAAAAGCAATTAAATTAGCAAATGACACAAATTATGGTTTAGCAGGAGGTGTCTTCTCTTCGGATGGTGCAAAAGCTTTACGTGTGATCAAAAAAGTCCGCGCGGGTATTACATGGGTAAATGACTACCATCCAACATACGTTGAAGCTCCATGGGGAGGCTACAAACAAAGTGGAATTGGTCGTAGCTTAGGTAAATACGGTCTCGAAGAATTCCAAGAAACGAAACAAATCAATATTCGTTTAGACGTTCAACCAGTTGGTTGGTTTAATTAATAAAAACACGCCGTAAAGCGTGAACGTCTAGATGCCAAAAAAGTCCTTCAGGATATTTCATTCTGAAGGACTTTCTCATTTTAATAAAATATTAAGTGTGCATTCGACTATCCTATTTTCTCTAAAACACGACTTATTTCGGGAACAAGCTACCTAGAGAAAATAAGTATGGAGTAGCACTACATTAAAATCTTTTTCTCTTAACAGAGCTTTGAATACCGATTTCTTCTCGATACTTCGCAATCGTCCGCCTGGAAATAGAGATTCCCTCTTGCTCAAGTAGTTTTAAAAGTATTTGATCTGAATAAGGTTTACGTTTATCTTCTTGATTTACTAGTTCTTTGATTTTAGCCTTCACAACAACCGGTGAGTCCATTTCAGAACTGTCATTATGACTAAACCCAGAAGTAAACAAACTTTTAATTTGAAATAAACCATGTGGCGTTTGAATATATTTATTACTGATGGCCCGACTAATAGTTGATTCATGATACCCCAATTCAGTTGCAATTACTTTTAATGTCATTGGTTTCAACCCAATGAATCCTTCTTGAAAGAAAGCTCTTTGCTTCTCCACTATTGCTTTTACCACTTTGTATAACGTTAATTTGCGTTGAGTAATTCCGTTCATTAACGTCATCACCTGTTGATATTTCTCCTTTAAATAGCCAGTAACTTCTTCAGGTCCACTCTCAAGGAGATCATGATAGGCGCTATTAATAGATATTGTAGGAATCATCTCGTCGTTCACTACAATCATATAGTCTTGATTTACTTTCTCTATAATTACATCCGGTGCTATATAATCCGTTATTCCAGTATGAAATTGACTACATGGTCTTGGATTTAATGTTTGAATCAAATCAAAGGCTACTTGTATTTCCTGTATGGATAGATTCATTAGTTCTGCTAGTTTTGTATATCTTTTCTCTCCGACATCCTCTAGATAATTCTCCACTAATGCATAGGCTAATGAATTAAAGTAGCCCATATGATCCAATTGAAGAAGCAAACACTCCCGTAAATCTCTTGCCCCTACTCCAATCGGATCTAAAGATTGTAAAATCGATACTACTTGTTCAGCTTTATCTAAACTTACTGAAAAAGTACGTGCAATATTGGCTAATTCAATTTTTAAAAATCCTTGCTCATTTAAACTGTAAATAAGATATTTCAATATATTTTTTTGTTTATTGGTAACATATAATAAGGTATTTACCTGTTCCATCAGATGCTCTTCTAAATTGAGCTGTTTCTTAGTACTAAATACCACATCATAATCCTGCGATGAATCCTTATAACTCAAACCGGTTTCTCGGTATTTTCCAGTAAAAAATTCATCTTCTTTATTTTCCTTTATTTCTAAAAGGGGATTTTCCAATTCCACTTGAGATAAAAAATCTCTTATTTCCATAGTAGAAAATTGCAATAAATTAAGCGATTGTCGTAATTCTGGTGTCAAACTAATATGTATTGTCTGTTTTTGCTCTAAGGTCATACCTACTTGCAAGATGATCACCTTTTTCCAAATTATTTAATCCTTATGTAAATAAATATAACATATTTTATCTTAAAATTTAGACAATTTAGGAAAAATTAAATATTTCATGTTATATAATCTGACACAATTTAGATTGATTTTTCTCTGGATTAAACTAACGTAATAAAAGCACAACTGCGACAGTTGTGCTCAATCGTTACATTCTATTTTTACTTAACGGAAATACTTACTGGATAATCAGCAATTGTTTCCCATGTATCACCGTTAATCACGTTTAGTGTAAGTTCAATATTTTCGTTAAACGTAGGGAAATCATACCCTTCCATTTCCGTAATATCAAGGTTTGCATTAGCCGTTTTCCCTGCAGCGACTGTTTCAGAAAATGCAACAAGCGTGTCATCCACCATCACATTATCAGCTGAAATTTCACTAGCTTGAACTTCAATAGACTCACCTAGTTTGTTGACAATTTGGAATTTAATCGTTGCAGTTTTACCAAAAATGTCATCCTCTTTAACCACTGTTCCTTTATACGTAATCGTTACGTTTGCATCATCCACAACTACTTCCGATACTTCTTCCTCTGCAGGTGCTGTCTCCTCATCCGCAGTATCCTTTGTAGTATCGTCTGCCGTTTGCTCCTCAGTCTTATCTACAGTTGAATCAATCGTTGTTTCATCCCCACCACAAGCTACTAATAAGATAGCCGCGAAAAGGGAAAATAAAAATAAGAATCTTTTCATTTATATGCTCTCCTTTAGTTGTATGATTGCTTTTCTGCTCTTCCATCTTGATATGCAGAAACTAATAAAATAACTGCTGTGATAATATGCATGACCATGCCTAAAAACGGAATCCAAGCAAGAACATTAGTAACAATTCCTAAAATACTACCAGCTTTACTTTTGTCTTCTCGGATGCAAATGATTAATGTGGCAATGTGGACAATGAGCATGACACCTAAGGGAACGTATACTAATGCAATAATGATCGTTCCACCTAAAAAGGGAATCCCTAATAATGCTTCTAATCCACCCGAAATCCACTTCAATAAAACAGCCATTTCAAACCTCCTTTGTAAAGGGTAAAAAGAAATGAAAGTGAACCAATTAATTTTAGCCACCCTAACCTTGTACATTTTCTTTATCACAATTGGTTTTTCTAATTCGTAGTATGTTCCGTTAATGCAAATTCATGTAAAAGTACAAACAGTTTAGAAATTATTTGAGGTAATTTGATAAAAAGCATATAAAAAGACCCTTGCTTTCATTAGCAAGGGTCCCATCAAATAGTATAGTTGTATTAGTTTGTTTCGATTAAACCGTATTTACCATCACGGCGTTTATAGACGATGTTTGTTGCATCGGATTCCGAATCTGTATATACGAAGAAATCGTGTCCAAGAAGGTTCATTTGAAGAATTGCTTCTTCTTGATCCATTGGTTTTAAGTCAAATTGCTTTGTACGAACAACTGTAAACTCTTCGTCATCTGTTGCCGTAGTTGCAGCAATTCCATTGTTTGCTTCTTGTGCGAAGTAGAAACCAATACCTTCACGTTCACGGAATTTACGATTGACTTTCGTTTTATGCTTACGAATTTGGCGTTCAAGTTTGTCTACGATTAAATCGATGGCTGCATACATATCATCATTACGTTCTTCTGCGCGAAGCGTAATATCCTTTAAAGGAATAGTAACTTCAACTTTTGTTTGCTTACCGTTATACACTTTTAAGTTCACATTTGCATTAGCATTCACGCCTTCGCTGAAATAGCGTTCGATTTTTTCAATTTTGTTTTCAACGTACTCGCGTATCGCTGGAGTTACCTCAATGTTTTCACCACGAATGTTAAAGTTAATCATGTAAACTCCTCCTTTTGTTAGCGGATAGGAATATAAAAGTTCTAAAGGCTATCCACATTAAGAAAGACATCATCTCACCCTTATTAAGGCAAGTTGTGTTTTTCTAACACCTATGTAAATATATATTCGCCATAGGTTCAAAAAATCCTACCACTACAAGAGAATCTTTTTCATCTTTCGACAATTTCATTCACATAATTTTAACAAAATGACTAAAGTAAAAATCTGAATGACCACGAATATTAGCTTACAATTTTATGTTAACTCAAATGTGATGTTCAAATGTCACAAAGGCAACTTCACTTAGAAGGTCCATTTTGTCGAAAGGTTTATTGGCTATCGAGTTTGTTTAGATTGCAGGACTTCTTTTTTACGACGCTTCTTCATTTCACTAATAATGAGCTCGTCAATATTCTCTTGAGCTTGAAACTGTACACCGTACTGATAGCCTTTACCAAACGGCTTACTCCATACGACTTCTCCAATTGCCTGAATTGTTGTCACATCTAACACAAACTGTAACTCCACTTGTAGGGTACTACTATGTATATATTCCCCAAACTTCACTTCCGAAAACATTTTGGCCCCTCTAGGACTAATATCTAATATTTGAGCGGGACAGCTCCCAATCGCCTCGATTGCCTGTCCACTAACCAACAATTTAAAACGGGCGTCGATTGGCTGATTAAACACAAATCGAAACCCTTCTTTTCTTTTAAGATACATAGGTGTTCCTCCTGAAAATATTCCTTACTCAAAAGTAGTCAAAGTTGAATCCCTTGTCTATATGACTTTTGACAAAAATGTTAGTCAATTTAGGGATTAAAAATAACATTTTTCTTTTCTAAAAAAGACAATATATTACTAGCTATTACCATTTAGACAATAGGAAAGCCTTATATCAAGACTACCTTGATATAAGGCTTATTATGTTAAACTTGCTGAGCATTGCTAAATTGCTGTTGACGTGTAATCTGGATAACCTGTTTCCATGTATCGCGGAATTCCGTTGTGAGCTCAACTACCTCGTCAATAATTGCTGTATCGTTATTGATATTCGCTTCAATTAGACGACGGTTCATGTAGTCGTAAAGTGGAAGCATTTGCTGAGTAATGGGTTGATCTTGCTTTAGTGTTACCATCAATTCCTTGATGATTGCTTGTGCTTTTTGGATGTTTGTATTTTTTTCCTCAACATTTTCCATCTCAATAGCTGTTTTTGATTTTAACAAAAATTTTAGACAACCATTATATAACATTAAAGTCAATTCACCAGGAGAAGCTGTTGTTACACTATTTTGTTTATATGCATTATATGCGGATGCAGTTATTACCATTGTTTACACTCCTCTTGAACTAATTTATTTATAAAACTAGAACAGTTTAACTATTTTATTTACTTCTTCTTGTCATAATACATTCCATCCATAACTCGAACGGAAGAATAGGGATTCGAATATTGCTTTTCATTTTTTTTAGCAACTTGAAGACTTTTCATATCCTCTTTTACCGCTCTCATTACCACATCTAAGCGTTCACGAATACCCTTGTCTAAATCCATAAGCATTGCGTGAAGTTGATTGCTGGCATCTAGCCGAACGTCCTTGGCTCCCAACTCTTCTACAAAGCCGCCACGTTCATCAAGCAATTCGTTTACTTCCTCAATATACTTATCTCTTTTGTCCCCTTTTGGAACAGTTTCTAATAACTGATAAAGCTTTGCAGATAGTTGCAACAACTGTTTTAAATTATCCATTATTTCATAACCTCAATTTAAGCGAAATAAGATGATAAAGACGTAGATTGTGAATTCGCTTTGTTAATGGCCGTCTCCATTGCAGTGAATCGTTTCCAATATCGGTCTTCAAGTAGTTCTAATTTATCTTTCCATGCGTCAATACTTGTCGCAACACTTTTCAAGGATTTTCCAAGCGTATATTGTGTCTCATTCATTGTGGAACGACCCGCACGATTTTCGATATTTAACTTTATCGTACTCATCGTACTACGAAGTTTTTGCAAAAACCCACGTGTATCTGCTTCTTTTGTAACCCCATTTACTTCAACGGTATCTTTTTCTTTACCATTAGAGAATGTCAACACCTTCGTTACAGAATCCGGATCTGCCTCAAGGGCTGCACGTAATTTATCCTCATCGATTTCAAGAGTACCACCGGAAGTATAATCTGAAGATGTTGTAATACCAATACTATATAAAGTATTGTATTTTGTATTTGTAACAGCAGGATTCGATTGATAAACTAATGAGCGCATCGCGGAAAGTCCATTTTTAATAATAGAGTCACTACGTAACAGACCACTTTTCGCTAATTTCTCCCACTTCTCTATTTCATCACTTTCCATATCTTCTTTTTGAGCTTCTGTTAGTGGTTGATAATCACGGTATTTCGTCTCATTCGTTTTACTTGTTAAATCTTTGATTAATCCATTATATGTATTAACAAAGTCTTTAATTTTCGTAATAATTTCATCTACATTGGTTGTAGATGTTAACGAAACTGTTTCTCCAGTATTATCATAGCTTGTATTAAATTTTTCCTTTAAAGAAATAGAGTAACCATTTACAGTGAAATTATTTGAAGATCGTTTTATCTCAATGCCATTTACACTTAGTTTTGCATTAGTACCATGTTGTATCTGACTATCAAAATTAATATTAAACAAACTAAATAATGCATTTCCAGTTTCTTTAACAGTATTTCCATTTATTGTTGCTTCGTCAACGAGTTGAATTTCTGCAGCATTTCCCTCTAGTTCTCCTGTATTTTTTGCTGTTAATGATAATTTTCCATTTTCAAAAAATGCTGTAACTCCAGCTGCACTCGAGTTAATTTTACTTACAACATCATCAATTGTATCAGTTGCTTTAAACTTTATTTCAGCGGTGCTTCCCAAAGAACCAGTTTTATCTATTGATTTCAGTAAAATAGAATATTCGCCTGTATCTGATAATGAAAGCGATGAAAAACCATCTATATCCTTAATTAGCGCACTTCCTGTAGCTACTTTACTACTTGTATCTTCAGCTCTCTTTGCTTGAACAGGGGCACTACTAATTGCTCTTGCTGCTGTTGCTAACTGTGATACTCCTTCAATTGTAAGCGTACCAGAAGCAGTACTTGTGGCAACTGCACCGACTAAATCAGAGTTTGTAGAAGTTGCGGTTTTACTATTAAGACTTTTTATAATTAAATTATCCGAAATATATGTATCAAGTGCTTGTAATTTTGTATTCACGTCACGATAAGCATCACGTTGCCATTCGTAAGTTTGTTTTTTTTGTTCTAGCTTGTCTAAAGGTGCTCGCTCTGCTTGCATAAGCTGTTCAACAAGACTATCAATATCCATTCCCGAAGCTAAACCACCAATTCGCATCGTTGACATTATTTTCCTCCCGATTTCCTATCTTTTTTCATCAACAATCATACCAACTAATTTCTGCATTTCATAAAAAGCATCTAATAGTTTTTTAGAAGGAATTTCTTTTACAACTTCCTCTGTTGATGAGTCTACCAATTGAACATAATACTCTTTAAGTCCGTCATGATAGACAAATTTAAGTTGTTTATTATTGATTTCTAAAATTTCATTTAAAGAGTCTACTGCTTGATCTAATTTTTCTCTAGAATAGCTAGGTTGTTCTAGGTTTGACTGTTCTATATCACTGTCAATATTTGTATTTTCAGGCTCTATATTTCGCTTTGTAGAATTACTCAAATCAATTGTAGGATTTTGACCTTCAATTCGCATATTACATCCCCCAAACAAATAAGATCTTTCTCTTAATATCGGAAATATCTTAAAATGTTTCAATATATATAAGAAGAAAGTGAATAAAATTTATAAAACTTTCGGGAAAAGAGGTCTAATCTATAAATCTCTAATCGAATAATGTTTTGTAAGTAGTTTTAATATGTATTTTAGGGCTATTAGTTATGTAAATGGACTTTAACACTTGTCCATAAAAAAAGTTACAATTTTAAATTTAATTCACTTCAGTTAACAGCTGTTGCTCTAACAAATGCACTTCCTCTTTCAATAGATTTAATTGCACATTTATACTTTTAACTTCCATTTCCGTTAGTTCATGATTCCTCGCATATTCCGCTAGTTCTTTCATTTCGTATAGCTTGTTTTCAATTTGTTCTAAAATTTCATCATGTTCTTTACACCATTTTACTTGTTCTTCTAAAAACTTTTTTTGCTCAATTTGATCTTTGTCCATCGTTTATCTCCTTTTTCAAACTTTATTCTACAAAAAAGAGACCCTAGCAATGCTAGGGCCTCTATAATTATAACGATTAACGTAATAATTGAAGTACACCTTGTGGTTGTTGGTTAGCTTGAGCAAGCATAGCTTGAGCAGCTTGAGAAAGAATTGAGTTTTTAGTTTGAGTCATCATTTCTTTCGCCATGTCAACATCACGGATACGAGATTCCGCAGCTGTTAAGTTTTCAGAAGATGTACCTAAGTTGTTAATTGTGTGCTCTAAACGGTTTTGGAATGCACCAAGGTTAGAACGTTGAGCAGATACTTTTTCGATTGCATCGTTGATTACAGAAATTGCAGCAGATGCTTTTTCGTGTGAAGATACGTCTAATGAGAACTCAACGCTTTCGTTGTTTGTTCCGTTAGAAACGTTAGCAACTTTTACGTAAGATGCTTCAGCACCATTTTTAGCTTTAACAGTTCCAGTTTCAGAACCACTAACTCCTAAAGCTTGAGAACGCATATCTTCAACTTCAATAGTCATACTTTGTCCAGTGTTAGCACCAATTTGGAAGCTAGCTTGGAAGTTGTTGTTTTTGTTTGTGCTTGTTTCTGCATCTACAGAAGTGATTGATTCTTTACCATCTTTTTGTTTTAAAGTTACACGATCAGCTGAAGCAGAAACTTCGTATTTATCAGCCAACTTAGTATTTGCTGCAATTGCATTAGCTAAGTTAGAAGCTTGTTGTGTTTTATCATTTGAGAATAGTACAGCTGTACCATCAGCTAAACCTTTGTGACTAGCATCATCAGTTACTTCAATATTCACACCATCAACAGAATATTTTCCGCCAACTGCTACTGAGCTATCTACATTGAATGAGAATTCACCTTTAACTGATTCGTTGTTTGCTACAACGCCATTAGAGATGGCTACTCCAGTTGCTTGCATTTCTTTTTCGCGTAGTGTAATTTTACCACCATCAACAAGTGCATCAAAACGTCCTGATAGACTACTTGCATTGATTGCATTCGCTAAGCTAATTGCTTGTTCTTCTTTAGTTCCACCAATATTGAATTCACCTCTAGAAGCATCAGCGTTTTCTTTAACAGCAGTAAATGTCACACCAGCATTCTCGAATTCTCCACCTAGATTAATTGTAGCGCCTGCAACTTCAAATGCTTTCTCAAGTTCTAAGTTATATTCGCCACGAACCTCTGTAACACCTGCAGTAGTTGGTGTAGTACCACCTGCAACAGCAACATCACCAGTTGTTGTTAAAGTGAAAGCATTATTTTTATCTCCATCTTTTGCAGCACCAGTAACTTTAATACCATCGCCATCTACTTCAAAAGTAAAGTTTGCTAGAGAACCATTATCCCCTTGTTTTGCTTTAACTGCATTAAATGCATCAACGATTAATTGTGCTTGATCTGCAGCAGCAGTAGTTGAAGCTGAATCGATAGTTAATGTTGAACCTACTTGGTTAGTATTTGTTAAACCTTCAGTTGAACTATCTTCAGCGTTAATTGAGATTGTAACACCAGCAAATGATACACTTCCTGATTCTCCATCTGTTAATGCTGCTGTTAGATCACCTGTGTTCCATTCAGCTGCAACTGCTTTAACACTAGTAGTGCTAGCAGTTACATTAGCAGATTTTGAACCAGCAACAATTTCTTCTGTACCAGCTGTAGTCACAGCGTTAGCTGTTTGTGCGCCAGCCTCTAAGTCAGCTGCAGTTGCAACAGCTCCTACATCAGTAGCTACTGTAATTTCACTTGCATCTACACCAACTGCAGATAAATCTAAACCAGTTAAAGCAGATTCAACATTTGCTGCAGTATTGTTTGCTGCGTCAGTTCCTAGAGAAATTGTAATTGTATCTTTTCCATCAAATGCTGCAGTTGCATTGGCAGCAGCCGTACTTGCTGCATATACTACTTTCAAATTGTTTGCGGCAGAAGCATTTGAATCACCCCAACTAATTGTTTGAGTAGTACCAGATATAACTTCAACTGCAGTTTCTGCTCCAGCTGCAGCAGCTGCAGTTAAATCTGTAGCACCTTTAAATGCTCCAGCAGCTCCACCAGTTTGTTTTGTATTAACAGCGATTTCTTTTACTTCTCCACCACCATTAAGTAACTTTTGAGTATTGAACTCAGTTGTGTTACCGATACGGTTGATTTCAGAAGTTAATTGGTTCATTTCTTTTTGGATTTCTTCACGGTCGATATCTACGTTAGTATCGTTTGCTGATTGAGTAGCAAGTTCACGCATACGTTGTAAGATTTCGTGTGTTTCAGTTAAAGCACCTTCAGCTGTTTGGATCATTGAGATACCATCTTGAGCGTTAGTTGCCGCTTGGTCTAAACCGCGGATTTGTGCACGCATTTTTTCAGAGATTGCTAAACCAGCAGCGTCATCTCCAGCACGGTTAATACGTAAACCTGAAGATAATTTCTCCATTGATTTTGATTGAGCATTAGAAGCACTGTTTAATTGACGGTGCGTATTTAATGCAGCAATGTTGTGATTAATTCTCATTATAATTTCCTCCTTGGAATGTTCGGCTCACTTCCTTGTGAGCACTTTTTAGTTTTGTGTATTAGGAATAACTAGCCGTTCTAACTTGTTGTTCCTGCTTACATAATTAATATCGGTGCTGTTAGAAATTCTTTAATAGTTTTTATATATTTTTTCTATTTTTTAAAAAGGTCTAAATTTTTAATAACCGATTCTGTATTAGAAACGGAAATATCTTTCCGTAATTCACCGCGAACGATTTCAATATTTCTTGGTGCACGTATGCCGACTTTTACTTGATCCCCTTTAACCTCAGTAATCACGATTTCCACATTTTCGCCAATCCAGATCGTCTCTCCAACTTTACGAGATAGCACTAACATACCTTCACCCCTTTATACTTTCTAAAGTAAGTTGATGGCGGATGGTGTATGCTTCGTTATCTAAGATTACTTGTTTCGCCTTTTTATTCGTTGTATTTAGTACAATGGGGGCTTTTAGATTCAACGTAGAATTAGCTAAAGTTTCTTTAAGCGAAACAATTCCAAACACCGCAACCTCATTTTCACTTTTTATATCAAGGGCTTTTAAAGTCCCTTCATTAAGCTCGAAATTATAATTATTTGTCACAGCATAAGGACTCGTAATAATGAAAGCTAAACCCTCTGTTTGCACTGACTGAAGAACTTGGAAAACACTATTTTCTTCTATAGGTAATAGAATGAATTCTTTTTCATCTTCAAATCCAGGTATTCCGTGTTCAAATTTAATGATATTTTTAGAATCAATCACTACTTCTCCCATATAGGCCGTTTTAAGTTTCATTTTATTAACTCCTTCTTTTAGACAATCCAATCGATTTTTAAGGATGGTTCTTGTAACAGATCTACTTTTACTTTTCCAGGTGTGTAGTTATGAATTGGTTTGTTAATAGTTGAATTATTAATTACCTTTTGCGGTTCGATTTTAATGTCTACATTTCCAGGTTCAAAGTTTATTTTTACACTACCAGCTTTGGGAATGAACTTGATGTTTATACTAGAATAAGGTTGCCTAAATCTTCTCTTCGCCTGATCTGCAAGGGGATTCCCTCCGTTTTCGATTCTCATCAGTTCATCGCCTTCTTGTGCTCGTCGCGCTGTCCCTTCTTGAGCATCTTGCATACTTTGTTGTGCAATTTCCCTTGTACGGCTTATGGATGTTTTATAATCCATACTTTCTCTAGCTTCATAGGCGTCAATAGAAAGTTGAGATTTAGTTGTTTCCATGGACATTTCTGCCTTTGGTTGTTGCAAATCTATATTAGCTGATGGTTGTTCAATTTCTTGTACTGCCCTTTGCGTAGTGAGACCAATTTGTGCATTAGTAGATTGAATTTGTAATTTTGGAATATTCATAATTAACTTTCTCCTTTAAAGAAAGCGTTTGGAAACTAGTCCAAACGCTTAAAATTATTTTATAAAATCTACTAATGTTGGTTGAATAATATTTGCACCAGCAGATAGAGCGGCACGGAGAATCGATTCTTGTGTAGTCATTTCTACAATTGCTTCTTCATAATCTACATCTTCATTTTGAGACATTAACTTCGTTGCGATAATTTCCTGTGTTTGAAGACGTTCATCCATAAGTTCGACACGGTTTTGACGCGCTCCGATATCTGCACGAGTATTTAGTAATTTATTCAAGTTATCATCTATTGTTGTTAAATGGGCAGATAGAGTAGAAGAATCTGCTTCTGAAGTTATATCTTTATCGATTTGTTCAAACATTTGATCAATCTCTTTAAAAATACCAATCGGTGTCGTATTAATTTGAATATTGATTCCATCAAAAACTTGAATCTCGATTGATTTATTAAAGGCATTATCTACTACATTTGTATCATACCCTACTCCATCTTGATAAGGAGCTGTTGTTGTTTTAGTTCCACTAAAAATATAACGTTCACCGATTTTTGTGTTCGCTAGACTTTGAACATGTTCTCGCAATTGCTTTAATTCACTATTAATTTTTTTGCGATCCTCTGGAGTTGTTGTATCACTTGTCGCTTGTACCATTAATTCATTTGCACGTTGAAGGGTTGAACCAATTTTATCAAATGTGTCATCTGTTGTATCTAACCAGTTATAGGCTTCTCCAATATTACGAGAATACTGTTCAACATTATTTAAATCTGTTCGATAACCGATTCCTTTCATCGCAACGACTGGGTCATCAGAAGGACGAGTTACTTTTTTACCAGTATTAATTTGCTCTTGAAGTTTATCGAGCTTAGAGTAACTACTCGATAAATTACGAAGCAAGTTTCCTGAAAGCATTGATTGTGTTACACGCATGTATTATACCTCCTATAAACCAACTCGACCCATGCCGTTTATGATTTTATCTAATGTTTCATCAACTACGGTAATCATACGAGCATTGGCATTATAAGCTTGTTGGAATGTAATCATATTTGTCATTTCTTCATCTAATGAGACTGAACTTACAGAATCTCGACGTTCTTCAACGGCTTGTTGTAAAGTTTGCGCGTTATAGGCAAGGCGTTCTGCCTGTTGTCCATCAACACCTAGTTGACCAATTAGACCTTCAAAATAGGTTTGGACACTAATATCTTCTAATTCTGATAAACCGCTAAATTTCATATTTGCTAGTTTTAATGCTTGCTTCCCATTACCAGGTTCTGGATTCCCTGGATTAGGATCGGAATCAGATGCTGCAATAAGATTTGGATCATCAATCAAATTTTGTGCTACATAAATATTTCCTGCAGTAATACCAGTTTCATCAGTCGTTCCATTTTGAACAAAAAATACTTCACCACTTGTTCCAGTTAAATCCGTACCATCCTTATGAAGTTTGTTAAATTCTGTTGCAAACGATTGCGCCATTAAGTTTAACTTATTAATCATGTCTGGTAGTTGACCTTTTTCCGTATTTGCATCTCCACTACCATCTGTTGAATAACCATAGGAGTCTACTAGCCCCTTAAATTTACCTAGCGTGCTAAAGTTATTAATATCGTTCACAGTTTTCCGTGTTGAGGACCAATCATTACTTAGGAATGTTTCAGTACCATTACTATTGACTTTCACAATATGAAGTCCAGTTACCATTCCTGTTGGTGTTTGACCATCTGTAGCACTATCTCCCGAATTACGTAATTGTACATAATCGTTTCCATCTACTAATTTTACTGTTGTACCATCGTTAAGTTTTAGTGAAACAGTAGTTGCACCTTCAGCAATTGCTAATGCATTCCCTCCAGAAGGAACTTTCGTTGTTTCAATAGGGAAATAAGTTGATAATTTATCTAACAAACTATCACGAGCATCATATAAATCGTTTGGCATGTAGCCATTTGGTTCAATAGCTTGTATTTGTCCATTTAAGCTAGCAATTTGCTCCAAGATTGAGTTCGCATCTTTTAATAGAACTCCGATTTCTTTCGCTGTGTTCTCTTTTACTTTAGAAAGTGAGTTATACATATAATTAAACGAATCTGCAACAGCAATTCCTCGTTGAATCACTACCGCGCGAGCTCCTCCATCTTCTGGATTGACATTTAAGTCTTGTAAGGAGTTCCAAAACTGATCTAATGTTTGAGCCAATCCATAATCAGAAGGTTCATTCAAAATATCTTCCATTTGAGTAATCGTATCTGATTTTGCTTGCCAATATCCTAATTTATTGGTTTCTTGGCGATATTGCTTATCTGTGAAGTCATCACGGATACGTTGTACAGCAGTTACTTCTACTCCTGTTCCAATAAATCCAGCCGTTTTCGGTGAGTCCAGCCCAATACCAGGATATCCTAATGTTGGTGTCATATTCACACGTTGACGAGTATACCCTTCCGTGTTTGCATTTGAAATATTGTGACCTGTTGTATATAAAGCACTTTGTTGTGCAAATAAACCGCGCTTACTTGCTTCTAATCCCATAAATGTGGAGCGCATGAAGACTCCTCCTCTTAATATATTGTTAGACTTTTATGTATTGTTTGAAGCTTGTCGTGCCAACTCCAAATTTAAGCTTGTGAATCAAATATTGACTTTTTCGCTGAAGGTTTTTGATTACTACCTTGCTGTCCAGAATAATTAAACTTATCTGGTTGTGGTCTCAACATATCTAATGTCATATTGACAAACTTCAGTGATTGAAAAACAAGCTGTTGATTTAAATCATTTTGTTTACGTAAATCGCTAATTACAGAGATTATACTCTTACTTACTTTTTCTAATTTTTGTCGTTCTTCCACTATTTCAGCTGCTTCGATTACATGAGCGACAGTAGGCGTGTCAGCAAGAGCAATTCCTTTTGCTCGAAGGTAATCCGATACCAGTTGCAGACGCTGTTTCTCAAGCACTTCGATTGCTGCTACATGAGATTGCTCATTTTTTATAATTCCTTGGAGACCATCCATGTCGCCCTTTTTTACAAGCTCTGTTTTTTTATAAGCCAGCTCAAGTAAACTCTTATGCATTTTTTCAAGCTTCTCTAAAATGGAAATGATGGGTTGGACAGACACGGTTTCGAGCTCCTTTTATAAAATATTTTTACTTACGAGTATTACTTGCGATAGTATTTCAACATATTCTCTGCTACCTTTTGAGCATCAACCTGATATTCACCTGATTGAATTTGCTCTTTTAGCTTTTGAAGTTTCTGCGCACGCTCAGCACTATATGTTGATGAAGTAGACATCTCTTTTGCAGCAGAAGAGATTTCGATTTTATCCGTTGAAGGTGCCCCTTTACTTTCGGCTGCTTTTAAATTTTTTTGTTGCTTATTATATGGATTTACTGAATTCATCCCAAATGAAGTTATTTTCACTATAATCCCTCCTTGCAATTTTATAACTATAATTAATTTCGGTTTCATCGCAAAATATTTAACAATATGAGTGAAAAAACTCACATTTAATGCTTTTTCACTATTATAATTGTTTTTAGTATGACAATTGATAGTAATTTTAAGCATTCATGTGAGTATTAACTATTTTTATTTTTTATCTGATAGATAAGTTCGTTTTTCTTGTTGCTGTACACTCTCTCTAAATTCTTTAATCGCTTCTAATTTATTCAAGTCATCCTTTAATCCATTAACACATTGAATACATAATTTACCTTGTTTCGTCAATCTGCCACAGTTATCACAGGGATATCCTAAATTCGGGAACAGTGCCGGGTGAAGGCGTTTTTTGCGAACCCATTTGTGTAGCAGTTCTTCTTCTACACCAGTTGCTTCTACTATTCTTTCTATCGTTGCTGCACGATTTTCGCGCTTCCTTAAAAAGCGATAGACTATTTCATATTTTTCTTCCTCGATTTGTCCACATTTATGGCATACATCTCTGACTCCTGTATAATTAAAAATCCCTCCACAGCTCGGGCAATTTCGTAATTCAGCCATGCACATTCCCTCCACAACATATTTTTCGCATATATATAATTGAATAAAAGTTCTCACTCAAATCATCGGCCGAATTTGAAATTTCTTAATTCCGTTTCATAAAAACTTAATTTTTACCCTTTAATTAATGTAAAAGCAGTCACAGATTTAGCCCCTGCTTCTAGTAAAATTCTCTTAGCATGTTGGAGGGTCGTTCCTGTTGTCGTAATATCATCGACTAAAATAAATTCCTTATTAAGAGGGTTCTCACTTTCGTTTAAAGCGAAAATTTGCGATGCGTTTAATCTTTGTTGGCGCGATTTGGATGATTGCGAATCGGTGGTGATTTTTTCAAGGAAATGCTTGTAGGGAATGTTGGCTTCCTTTAATAGCGTATCGACATGGGGAAAGGTTCGCTCTTTTAATTTTTGAGGATGCATCGGAACGGGGACGATGATTTCCTTTTTCTTGGATAGGAATTGATGTATTGGTTGTCTAAAAACTTTTGCTAACATAACGTCGTGCATAAATTTGTATCGATGTAAGAAGTCCTTCATTTGTTCGTTATATTTATAAAGCGAAAATAGTGGTTGATTGGGTTGATTCTCAATGGATTCAAATTTATCTTCACACTCAACACAGATTGTTCTAGGATATTCGTTTGTTAAAATTGTTCTCCAAGTCACCTGTTCACCAAGCGCCCCATTACATAACAGACAATCCCTTACTTCATAACGCTTCATTATTACCAAACCCTTCTTTATTAAGTCGAATGATTTCATTCCTTGCTTCATCCATTTCTGCAGTGATACCGTGATGGAAAAAGACAATATCCCCTGTTGGAAATTCTACGTTTCGTCCAACCCGGCCACTTATTTGAATAAGTGCACTGGATGTAAAGATTTTAGATTCTGCTCCTACAACAGCAACCTGTACGTTTTTGATTGTGATTCCCCTCTCAAGGATCGTTGTTGTGAGAAGTCCAGGTATTTGTTCTTTGCGAAGCTTTATTACCTTTTCTTTTCGCTCTGCATCCTCTGCATGGACACTTAGGATATTCTCATTTACTTGTTGAAATAATGGAATCGCTTGTTTCATTAACTTTATAGTGGGGAAGAAGATTAAAAATGGTTCGTTTTTATCCAATTTATCTTTTGTCCATTGAGAAAGCTTTTTAGGGAGTTTCCCCTTTTGAATGGCCTTATCATAGGACCAAAGAGATTCGTATCGTGGTACAGGCAACGGATGTCCGTGATATCTTTTTGGAATAAAGGAGTAGCCCCATTTTTCTTTTTTCATTTTCACTAAAATTTCCGGAGAAGGTGTAGCGGTTACGAGAGCAAGTGGCGCATACTCTTTTTTTACTTTCACTACAGCTTTTTGCAAAGCTTTATCGAAGGTGTATGGAAAGGCATCTGCTTCATCGACAATGACGACATCAAAAGCATGTTCGAACCTGAATAGTTGATGTGTTGTTGAAAGAACTAACTGTGGATTGCCGGTTTGTTGAGGAGCGTTTCCGTATAGAGCGTGGATGATTGTATTCGGAAACACTTGTTGGAACCGAGGAAAAAGTTCAAGCACGACATCTGTTCGAGGTGTCGCAATACAGACCCGTAGCCCTTGATTTAATGCATAAAGAACAGCCGGGAAGAGGATTTCTGTTTTACCAGCGCCACACACCGCATGAATAAGATGATTTCGTTTATGTTGAATACTTTGGGTGAGTTGTTGAGCAACATGATGTTGAGCTTCTGTAAAGTTGCCACTCCAATCTAAACGATGCCTTTTATGGTTCAAAGACTGAGGTCCATCCCAACTAATTAAATCTGTACAACTCGTCACTCTTCCCATATTGATACAATGCCTGCAATAAACACACTCTTTTTCGCATTTTGCACATTCGTAAAGGACGAATCCTTGCTGTTCTTCGTTACTGCATCGATTGCAAATGAAATAGCGTCTTTGGAAAACCCCTTTCGATTGGACAGAGATACCTGGTTTTATCTTAAAATAGTCTTGCTCAATGTAAGTATCGACTTTTGTTTGTGGAAATGGTGTATTGTTTCTAGTCCAAATCCGACCAGTAAAGAAATCACGAATCTGTGGTTCGATGATGATTCCTTTATAGTTTATATGCTTGCTTACTTTGATTAATTTAAATATTTAATCTCACTCCTTTGAATTTTCTATAAAAAAGCAGCCCCTACTTAAATTAAGTAGAGACTGTTCATTTCACTAGATTTTCTTCACCCAACCTAAGCCTAGCGAACCTTCACCAAGGTGTGTCCCAATAACTGGACCGAAGTAGCTAAGGGAGAATTCAACATTTGGATAGGTATCTGCCAACTGGTTCATCCATGCAAGCCCTTCTTCTTCGCAGTTCGCGTGAATTACTGTGGCGATGTACTTATCGCCTTTCATCGCATCTTCTGCTAGTAAATCTTCTACACGACGCAAAGCTTTTTTCTTTGTACGAATTTTTTCGAATGGCACAATGATTTTGTTTTCAAATGTAAGGATTGGTTTTACTTGTAATAACCCACCTACAAGTGCTGCTGTAGCCGAAAGTCGACCGCCACGCTGTAGATGCGCTAAATCATCAACTACGAAATAGGCACCCATTAGACGTTGCATTTCTTCTAATGTGCTTAGAATTTGGTCAACTGTTGCACCTTGTTTAGCCATCTCAGCTGCTTTTACGACAAGAAAGCCCTGAGGCGCGCAAGAAATTTCACTATCAAAAGCGTGAACTTTAATCCCCTCAACCATTTGTCCAGCTTGCACGGCCCCTTGATATGTTCCGCTGATGCCACTTGATAGATGAATTGATATCACTTCATCATACTCTTTTGCTAGTTCTTCAAAAAGTTCTACAAATTTCCCTACTGGCGGTTGTGTTGTTTTCGGAAAAGTCTTAAATTCGCGTACTTTATCATAAAACTGGGAAGTGGTGATTTCTACTTCCTCTTCGTAACTACCATCTTCTAAGTTCACACTAAGAGGAATCATTCGAATGTTGTAGCGTTCCCTCACCTCTACGCTCAAATATGCTGTACTGTCTGTAACGACTGCAATACTCATGATACCCACTCTCCTATTGTCATATATTACCTTAGATCTTGTTGCCTGTGAATCTCCTATTACACGTAAGCACTAAATAAAATATTTCGCGTTTTATCACAATAACGTTCAATCTCTTTTTTTAACAAAAAAAGTGTTTCGTATACGTTAAAAACTATTGTACACGAAACACTTATGTATGTTGGAAACTTTCGTAAGACAAAATCCTACATTCATGAAGACAATCTTTTACACGATTCTCTTATTGTGTAGAATCATTTCCTATATAGTAAACGCTTGTTACTTTCCAAGTTCCATCTTCTTTTACAAAGACGGTTACTTGACGTCCACTACTTGCTAATTCTACATTTGTTTCAAGTTCAGTCATTTGAATATCGAGATTTGCAAAGACTTGAGCTTCCTTTTCACTATATTTCACAATGGTTGTATCTGTCGCTGTTCGGTTAATATCATATTGTTTAAAGGCTTGTTTCGCAGCTTCTACATCCTCTTCATATTCAAACCCCTTTGGATTTTTTGAGAGAGTTTGGATATAACGATCAATGTCAGCTTCATTAAATGCGGATATATATTCATCAAACGCTGCTAGAATTGCTTTTTGTTCTTCTTCTGGTACATTTGTTGCTTCTTCTATATCATTACCTAATACCTCAAAACCAACAGCATTTTCGCTTTCGCTTTTGTTGGCAGATGTATCTTCAGTTTTACTATCTTCTGTATTATTGCAAGCAGTTAACAAAAATAGTGCTAATGCTAGCATTAACCATTTTTTCATAAACTTAATACCTCCCGCGTAAATATTGTAGCATGATTGTCAAACTATGGCTAATTTCGTAATATTTCCTTGAATATGTAATAAGAACTTATTAATCGTTACTTTTCATACCGTTTGTATGACGCTATTCCGACTCTATAAGTTTCTTTAATTCTTCTTCCATAGACATTAATGTACAAATCGCATAGTTGATATGGGAAATCTCTTAATTTCTTATACTCACTCAAGTTTATTAAGCAACTTCTTCTATTCTGTTAACTAACACTAGGTTCTAAACTTCTAATTTATTACACAGTTTACCCGTAAATTCATTTACAAAAACAACCCATGCTTTTCTAAATAAACAAAAAATTCCAATTAACGAAAAATCGTCAATTGGAATTTTTTCAATACTAGATTATCGTACTTCTACCCAACCGTTTTTGATGGCAGTAACTACAGCCTGAGTACGGTCGTTTACGTTCATTTTTTGTAGGATACTAGATACATGGTTTTTTACAGTTTTTTCTGAGATGAATAAAGTTTCACCGATTGTACGGTTAGATTGTCCATCTGTTAATAATTGAAGCACTTCGCATTCACGTTTTGTTAGTAAATGGAACGGACGGCGAATTTCTGTTTGATGGAAATTCCCTTTATTTTCATGCTCGCTTAAACGACGGAATTCAGCTACTAAGTTTTTTGTTACTTTAGGATGTAAATAAGAACCGCCATTTGCTACCACTTTAATCGCTTCTACGATTTCATCAGCATCCATTTCTTTTAGCATATATCCTAAAGCACCTGATCTTAGTGCATGTGTAACATAAGATTCATCATCATGAATAGAAAGCATAATTACTTTTGCTTCTGGAAATTCTGCAATTAAATCCGCTGTTGCCTCTACACCGTTTTTGCCAGGCATATTGATATCCATTAGAACAACATCTGGTAAGTTGTTTGCGTATAGGTTGATAGCATCACCACCATCATCCCCTTCAGCAACTACTTCAAATGTATCTTCAAAATCTAAAATTCGCTTTACCCCTTCGCGGAATAATTGGTGATCATCAATAATAATAATTTTCGTCATAAATCCTTCTCCCCCTACAGCGGTGTCTATTTAACTCTCGATTG
>Ga0180217_1001826_pt1 | contig 21472 bp, 10 predicted proteins | sample eDN3rd37CBELigOP_FD_128521 | JGI IMG/M metagenome (GOLD analysis project Ga0180217, IMG submission 128521) | Enriched Organic Plus compost microbial communities from Emeryville, California, USA - eDNA 3rd pass 37_C BE-Lig OP (version 2) (version 2) ... | reverse complement strand
TCTCCACTTCTTCATGATTGGTTTCGCTCCTCTCACCTCCCGCGGTGCTCAGCAATACCGCGCTCTCACTGTTCCTGAGCTCACTCAGCAGATGTTCGATGCTAAGAACATGATGTGCGCTTCTGATCCTCGCCATGGTCGCTACCTCACCGCTGCTGCCATGTTCCGTGGTCGCATGTCCACCAAGGAGGTCGATGAGCAGATGCTCAACGTTCAGTCCAAGAACTCCTCTTACTTCGTCGAGTGGATTCCCAACAACATCAAGTCCTCTGTCTGTGACATTCCTCCCAAGGGTCTCAAGATGGCTTCTACCTTCATCGGTAACTCCACCTCCATTCAGGAGATGTTCCGCCGTGTCTCTGAGCAGTTCACCTTGATGTTCCGTCGTAAGGCCTTCCTTCACTGGTACACTGGTGAGGGTATGGATGAGATGGAGTTCACTGAGGCTGAGTCCAACATGAACGATCTCGTCTCTGAGTACCAGCAGTACCAGGAGGCTACCGCTGATGATGAGGAGTTCGAGGATCAGGAGGGTCACGCTGAGGGTGAGGAGATGTAAATTGGGTTAATTGTCTAATTTACATTGTCTCCTTCCGCTCAGTTGCTGCTGCGGACGAGTGGCCTTTCTATCACTATCCCTCGAGCGTTCGCATCGCGTTCGCGCGCTCCTGTGGATGGGTAGAATGCGTTTTTGGTTGGCTTCACGAGGAAACTCTAAGTCTCCTTACACACTGAATTGTCTAAGGGAGAGAAAGAGTAGTGGGGTCAAGGTAAAAACACCATTACCATATTCTCGCAGGCGACGAATGTGGGCGACCCGAGTCTGAAACTTACGTGATCGCTAGTAGACGTAGGCGCAATCACCCTTACGTCACAGCGAGAAAAGTTAGTGTGCGGATGACACACCACACTGCTTTTTTCTACTGTACTTTTTTACTTGTATCACCTCATGTATGTATATATTGAGTCGCAGCGCTGAGCTGCATTCAATGTCTATGTATATTACCATGACAATACAATCATCTTATCACAATGAACTGTCCCTTCATGTTCTGTAAACGAGAGTACGGTGAGTTGGCACGCTTTGTCGTTAAGCTTATCGTTAAGTCTGTTGATGATCGTGTGTGCTCGAAGCGAAGAGTCGGTTTACAATGCCTGGGTGTGTATGAACGGAAAGGAAACACTCTATGCACATGGGAAGTGAAGAGACAATAACTAAGCGTAGCCCTCCCTCCCTCCTTCCCTCCCTCTTCGTCTGCTTACACTCTACAGTGGTGATTCAGCAGTGATGCGAGATGCGAGATGCGAGGTGCGAGATGCGAGGTGCGAGGAGGGCCAGTGCAGTCTAGTTCAATTGAGCCGAATCGAGTCGCGTCGCATCGCATCGTATCACGACTCGACTCGACTTGACTCGACTCGACTTGAGTTTCTAGCGGTTGCTAGCGGGAACTCACATACGAAGCGGTGCTGTTGAAGCTTAAGCGAATACGGTTTGACGGTTTGATAGGTATGGTAGTGGTGGTGGTGGTGGAGGAGGAGGAGATGACGAAGAACAACAGCAACAACAACAAGAAGAAGAGACGTTGCTCGTCGCTGGGATGCATACCCGACAAGATCTTTGCAACTTCGTTCAGATCACTGGTCGGATCTGTGCGGGTAATGCATTCGTATTCGCATTCACATTCGTTCTGAAACGCGGAGGACCACTTCAGAGCCGTGTGATGCGACAGTAGAGATGGTATTCTGGCAATATAGTTAATCATACCACCACCACTCTACAGACACGACATATCCACCACGTGGTCATCCCATAAAGGTCACAACGGCGAAGAACAGTACGAGGTTACTGAAGATATACGATGCGAACGCGGCCTCAGGGGATAGATTTCCGAACTCACGAGGGTTGGTGAGCTGCAAACGAAGCGCTACGGTGAGCACACCGAACCCAAGCGAGGCAAGCACCGATGAGAGATACGAGTTGTAAGGGTAGTCGGAGATTCTGGCCATGTAGAAGTACTGCAAGAGTGACGTCACGAAGGCGAAAATGATAAAGACATCCAGCATCTGAACACGCCGCGTCGTTTTCGACCGGTATTCGCCCAGGAACGAGTTCAGGATGTCATATCCTTGTGCTACCAATGATTTGTAGCTAGATGTGGGACAGGTTGTTAGGCACTTTCATGAGGTTCCGCAGCCATCTTTGAGATAAAAACGAATTATATCCTTCCAGTGTTGTAATACGTACCTGTCCGTGAAATTAGATTTAGACGACATCCGCCCGAATATCCTATTCCACTACCTATTCCAATGTGGAAAATCAACTCTTTTCCGATTCTTTAAGGCGCTCGATTTCACGCCATCGCGCGAACCTGTTCCCCGAAGACCACGCACCACGGTCCAGGACATCGGGTAAAAGCGTTATCACCAGTGTAATCGACGCAAGCTATCACATACCCCTCCATTTTACTCACTTTATACCGATCTCCTCAGTTGTCCACGCTGTCCTCATCTTGTTTTTCGCAGTTTACACAAGTTCTGGAACTGCTAGCCAGACAAGCTACACGTCACGCGGTAGAGAAAACCGAGATACACCCGCCATCGGCGGATCCACCATGCAGCTCCCTCTGTAACCACGCTAAAAACGCAAAAAAGCCGGCGACGCACGTCAGGCACAACTGTTGTAACTAGTGAGGTTACCCCACGACTGTGGGGGTACCGTCGGACTGTGACGCAATGGATACGCCCGTTCCACCTAGCGTAACGCTGCGCGAGCCTACGATGCTTGCGGTGCCCCTGACCGAGCAGGATGGCGGCATTGCGGGGCCCCAGAACACTCGCGACCTCGTCATTCCAGCCGACTTCGCACTGGTAACACCTCCACAGAACTCGCGCGTGTTGTGCACTCCCGCTCCTCAGTCGGAAATCGATCGAGTGCGGCGCCCCCGTATTTCGTCGACAGCGATTGCGGGCGGGGGGCTCGTGTCGGGATTGATTCAGGAGGCTCTGATGGATTCAATCTCACTGACGAACGACGTCTTGATCTATGCCCGACAACACGAGATGATCATGCGGGAGGAGTTTGTGCTTGAGCGTGAGTATGAGCGACTGGAAGAGAAGCTACTGAAAGAGAATCCGAATGCTACGTCGCCCCCCAGACTGCCCGTCGTCGATGAGCTGGCGTTTCTGCAAGCCGTTGACCATGATGAGAACCGGTGTATGGACGTCCTCCGCGACCTTTTGATTAACCGTCGACGCGAGCTACTCGATAGACTACGGTTGGCCGCCAGGCGGAAAGACTGCGCTGCGTTTGTCATCGAAACAGAATCGTTTAAACTACTCATTCGCGACTTCCATTTCCTGAGCCTACGACTGACTGCAATCCAGGCAGGCAACTTTGCTCGGCTGCTGATTGGCCTAGGTCTCGCACACGACGTGCCGCCGGTCCAGAAGAGCGTATCTGAGTTGTCTGATGGCAATCAATGCTCATCAACATCCACTAACAATCTCACTATGACCACTAGCGGTGCACCGTTAGACCCTGTGGAGACGAAATCGATCGCACCTTCTGGTATGTCATCACCTTTGACGATTCAGCTCGGGACCTCCGAAAGCGACTCTGCGGGTGAGGAACGCAATCCAATCAGCACGACCTCAGCTGCTGCATCAACAGTAGCCTCAAGTATCGGAGCCTATCTGTCAGACTCCTCATCACCACCCCCACAACCAATTCGAAAGAAGAAGCGCAAGCGACCAAGAGTTATCCCTTATATCCCGCTTCCTACATCGCACTCATACGAATGGTGCAATTTTCGTCACCTGGTAGATTATAGCGCGCTTTATGGCGATGAAGATCTCTCTGAGTCCGTCCCACAGGAAGTACAAGGAGTGGGTCAGGTTACAACGAGGAGCGGAGCCGAAAAAGCGTCCTCAGCAAGCGGCCTCAGCTCGACCGAGCATGAGCCTTCCGAAGGAGGTGCTTCATCAGCGAACGACACCCTTGAGCTCTTCTGGTCACGCGACCTGCCGCCGCTAAAGACTAAGCGACGATCCTATCGGGGGGCTCCGTATTGCACACAGGATTCAGATTTAAGAATTCGGCCAGCTCTGCCACCGCGGCTCGAGGCACTGCACGCAGCAGTCGTTCAAGCGAACGTAAAGGCTGCGGCCGCATCACAGGCAGAGTTGGAATTGAATACGCTGGAGTGTGTCGTGGCACAGAGCGCTGATATCAGTAGTGGGAACCCAAGCTCTGTGTCGAGTAGCGCGATCGATCCACAACAGCTGCCCCTGATACTCCGCAACATGTCCCAACAGGAGTTGCGACAACGGCTCGTCGAGGCACGCGAGAATGCAACTCGTGCTTCGCGCGAGGTCATCCACGCCTCGATGCGGGCCGAAGCGGAGGCTTCAAAGGCTCCCAGGGCCTTGTTGGGTCCAGCGGATCTTTCATACTGGGTCGACGAGTTTGAAGTCGAGTTTCAGCGCCTCGAGGCATGGGTTTCACTTCGTCAGTACATCGCACGAACATGCGAAGCCGTCGGACCCATGGCCGAGCACTTTTCAGAATCCGTCGAAGAGTTGCGAGAAAGGTGTGAGCGCCTGCAAGTTCACTGGGGAACTCAGCTCGAATCCGTGCCATCCTTTGTTTCTGATAACGACGAAAGTGTGATGGGACCAGATCTCAACGCAATTGCTCTCACCAATGAAGCACTTAGGTTTGTAGAGAGCACGGATCACCTTATCGCCGCTAATAATGAGTCCATCGAATGGATTGCACACCTGCAGGCACAGGCACACGATCAATTAGGGCTTCAAATGCCGCACTCGGGTGAGTACTTGCAACCAAGTCCGCTCACTGACAACTCCTCAATTCCACAGGCAGTTGTCTCCTCTGCTCAATCATCGCGGGGATCAGATATGAGTCCCATTACAACACCACATCCAGTGGCCTTCACAGCGACATCGCCGCTACCAGAGGCATCTAGCCCAGCTGTTCCTGCTGCACCAGTTGTTGTTGCGAGTTCGTCGGTGGGCTCTCAAGCTATTGAGCATGCGACACTGTTCTCGCCGGCCCAGTCAAGCGAAGGTCGGGCAAGCCTCACGTCGTCGTCCTACATTGAGAAGCCATGGCTGGATTTCAGCGCCCCTCCGAACGTTGAGCCCGCAAGTTTCTCAACTGCAGCCCAAGAAACCGAAACGCTGGTCAGTGGTCCAACGGCTTCTCAGGATAACATGCGCTACGCCGCCCCGACAACCGTATCTTTGTTTGACTGTGTCCAAAATGCGCCGCAGTGTTTAGAATCCACGATTTCGGTTCCGACTCAGATCTATCCCGATTTGCCGCAAGCTGTCTCATATCCCCTCCAAGCTTCTATTACAGGAAGCGCCATGCTCTTGCCAACAAATACGGGGGCGGGTCCGAATCTTCTTGGCGAATACGTCGCCGCTCCTCAAACATCACATCCGGTACTGCGTACATTAAACGATCTGGTCTCTAATGCCACGGCTCATAGCAGACATCAATCGGGCACTGGTGTATTAGGAGAAGCGGGAGACGCGTTGACAGGGGGAAGCTTTGATGCAGCAAGACCTCTCCCAGCCTCGACAGCCACACCACTGCAGTTGCAAACAGCAACAGCTTCGAATCTTCGTCCTGATCCAGCCATTGAAGTAAAACCAGCTATCGGCTCTGTTGGAAGATTAAGTAGAAGTCTCGACGTTCCAAGTCTCCTACATCAACACGAAGACTTGACTGAGCCGATACAACTCAACAGCTCTGTGAATGTGCACGATGACCATAATCAGAATCATCCACAGGATTATTCAACTTCAAGCCATGATTCAACAACAGTCGTACATTCCTCATCCCCGGGCAATATTAGTCGAATTGCTTCGATGCCCACTTCACTACAAATTTGGCATACTTCCCCGAATAACCCCAACATACCATCTGAAGGATCATACCACCCTGATAGCTCAATAACTCAGTCCCCGTTGACTAGCTTTCCCAAGTCAGATAGACACATTCAGGCTACGTCTACCACACCTGCGAACCAACTTGGTTGGGTTTCTGACAGCAGTGTGAAACTCACCAGCACGACCGCTCCAGCCGTTGGTATGAGTCTGATCTCAAGCACCGCCAGCAGCAGTGGAACTGCTATGTTCAACTTGTTCGAGCTTCGGCCAGCACCTCCGATCATGATGAGTGAAGAGACACGCGGGATAATTCAGCGTGAGCTCTTGGCTGCCGGGCCAGCCGTAATGGATATCATATACGGCTATGATATGTAATCATGTGCGTTGTGACGCGCCTTGACTTGTTGGCTTAACCATATCACCACCGTCTATTTCTTTGTGTGTAAGTGCATATGCTAAGGATGCTCACCCGATGTACACTGTCTCGAATACACTGAAAGATACTGTAATAGGATGTTTTATGCCTTTCAGTTGTCATGAAGACAAACTGCAAACGTTCCATTCAAGTTCATTCGTAGTTCATTGGACGAACACCACGGACAAAGGCTCCATCGACCAACACAGTGGGCATTGCATCGCGTGGGAAGTTTGGCGCTCCCACGAGGTGAGGATGGGCGACCAGGCTTGCAGCCAAGTGTTCATTCTCTGCTTCAAGGCGGCTCGCGATTGATTGGCCTCGAGCAACTGTGCTGTTGCTGGCCCAGTCTGGAATGTCTCGCACTAGAATGCCATAGCCAGAAGCAATGTAGCGTTTCGAGACGGCTGCTTCTGGTCCAGAGAACCTTTTGAGATCATCAAACACATCAACCCAATAGGGAAACATATCAGTTGCGATTTGATATGTGTTCTCAATTGGCTCTGCGCGGCACCATATTGTTGATCGAATTGGCAACTTTGCACCATTGTGTAGTCTGGCTTCGAAGCGGGCGCCGTCTGTCGATGCCTTTGCGTCTACCTGACGGACGGGAACCATCGTATCATTCTCTCGCTTGAACTTACGTACCCATGTAATGCCCACACTGATTTCTGACTTGCCCTCATCTGCCGCCAGAATCTCAAAACCCCATGTGGTTGCACAGGGTCCGATTGGTACATCAAGTGTCAACTGACCCTTGGCGTCATGCAAGTAGAATGGCGGCGCCTTTGTCTCCAAGTCAGAGTAGGCGAACGATTCATAGAAGCTAATATAGCAAGTGTCATCGAAAATGTCGCTGAGGTATCGTGCACGTCGAGGAGACAGGAGTGGGAAGGGAAGGGACTTGCTTAGATAGATGTCATCTTCGTTTGCAGTTAGAGCCGACTTGAGTTGCTCAACGGCCTTCTCAGCCTCAACGATAGCCTCTGCACCTGAATTAACAACCTTCAGGAGATGACTCTTGCCGAACTCGCTATATGCGAGTTTTAGGAGCTCATCAAGTACAGTGATAGGCGAGATCGGGACAGCATCGCCCTCAAAGTTAGACTTACATTCAACAAGGAAGGGGACACTGCGCGACTTCGCATATTCACTCAGCTTCTCGCTTACCGCACTCGTTGCCACCTGCTCCGCAATACGGTGATCCCTCAGTTCCCTGTAGTTCGTGGGACTCGGTGGGTGGGCGACCGATTTCTCCTCTGTACTCTTGACAGCAGTCGAATCAGCATCAGATTTGCTTTCCTGTTCGTGGATACGGGCGAGCAGCTTGCGCTGAACCGCTTGCCGGTGTGCAAGGAAGTTCGCACGAAGTTGGCGGCGCTGGCGAGCAGTGGGGCGCTTGTGCTTGTTACGACCCTTCAATTCCAGGTATGATGCCGCTCGCTTGATGCCCTCTGCACTGCCGTCTAAGCCCAGCGTACTTGACCCCAACTTCGTCAGAGACTCCTCAAGCTCAGCCATACAACCAAGGCCAGTTGATGGTTCCTTGGTTTTTGTGCCACGCGGCAAAAGTCCAGTTGCTGAAGTAAGATTACCAAGGAGTTTGCGGAGTCGTGCAATTGATACGAGCACCTTTCGCAAGGCTTCTAGGACTGCGCCTTTTCCACCAATGTTGGGCAGCGCGGATAGAACCTTTTCGAGGACCTCAGGGTCTGTTATTTCCGTCCATCGCACATACTTTTCAACTGGGCCGAGCAACTCGGGTGCCCACAGTGCCTTGGAGTCGAAGTTCGGAAAAGTGTATCCACTAGGGAGGACAAGAGGTACATCATTCTCCTGTGGAAGTGAATCCAGAGGCGCTAGGCAGCGCATGCGAGCCCAGTCAATGAGTGAATACAATAAAACCGTCTCATCCACGTTGAGTCGATCAAGTGAGGCAAAGAACTCGATTTCGGATGGGTTACGCGCAAGCCATTCGCTGCGACGCATCATGACACCTGCATATGCTTCGAATGCTGCTTTAATGTCTTGTAGATTATTTTGAGCCTGAGCAACCTCGACTGGACCACCCAGCTTCGTTGCCTGAGCAAGTGTAAGACGTCCCTGACGCAGATCGTCCCATAGTTGGGATCGCGGGCGGAAGTCGGTTGGACTTACTCGTGCTCCGGCCGAGCCCAAACCATACTTTGTTACGGATGATTCAGTATTGAAGACTCGTGACTGGACGAGCTGCCTGAGCGCAGGATCGCGCGTGGAAACGCCTCCCTTCAGCGCAATCAAGTCAGTGTTTTGCGCCAGCGTGGCCACAGAGAAGGCTTTCTCGGAGTAGCCCTTGATAACCACTGTGCAATCCTTCTTTGCAGCCTCTTTGTCGGGCTGTGCAATCTGACCAGAAACGAAAACAGTGCAGGAGCCTAGTGTCGAAGAGCTTGACATGGCTTCGTTTACACCACATACATTACCCAGACCTTCCTCGAAGCGTGCCACTGGGACTAACAATGGGAACTTGCCAGGCGCCATGATCGAGACGCTTTGCATGGACTGGACCGCCTTTGGATCTCCACCGGCTTGCTGGAGCGCCAAGGCGAGTACATCTTGGACTCTGGATAAAGATTAGTCAAGGTGGGACAGGAAATGCAACGAGATGTGAGGTATGGAAGTCGATACATGCCTAGCAAGGACACACAGACTCTGGTTTCAAGGCTGCGGCTGAGCTACATCATGCGCACCAGCCACAGGCTCAGAATGAGCAAGACAAGCAGCAAAGCCCATAGGCAAGTAGTACATACGGTGTGGATGCGTCCAAGCCGCTTAGGGTGACCGCCTTGTCGTTCTGGGTGAACTTGACAATGCACTCCAAAGACATCTACAGCAGGGAAGAAGTAGGAATGGAGCGATAGTCTCAGTGGTTTGTAGTACAAAGCAACGCATGGGCGCCTTTGGTAAGGTTCTGGACTGCTATACGTGCCATAAGGCTGCCACGTCGCAACGTGTTGTCCAAGATTCTTTCGAAACCTCTTGCTCCCAAGCCTTTCGCAGCTTGTTGCGCAATGGCACGTTCGTGCACGTGACCAGCGCCCAATCAGGCGCATGTATGTCGCCAAGTGGCATCGAATGCCTGTGGCCTTGGGCGGATGCCGAGCGCAGCAGTCGAGCAAAATGGCAAAAACAGACCGTATCTGAAGGCCAGCCACATTTCAAGGCGAGACGAGCCTCCAGAGTGAAATGGGGACATATTGGAGGATCAAGCGTGGTGGCTCAGAATCTCGCATCGGCAAGACCTAGATCCAAGTATGATCTATGCACATGTCCAATCCCCGAGTGCATCAGAGCATCCCTCAGTGATATTCACCCTTCCGAATCTTCGCTCTCACTCAGATCTTTCTCTCTGACTTTTTCACTGAGCGAGAGGAATACGCGTCGCGCAGGGTAGCTGGTCCCGCGCGAAAATTATGAAACTTAGGAGACGCGTCTGACATCTAACGAAAGTGCAGTAGCCAAACTGTGAGGTGCAACCGCCCCCTGCGTGATGTAGTGTGGAGGGCGGCCAGGAAAGATGTTCAGGGCGTTCCAGAACCGGGGGTGTTAAAATAGACGTTTCAGGTGTACTTTTGAATAGTCATGCTAGGGTTGCAAACCGAGGTATATGGAATTGGGGCAAAGATTCATGACTGTGGAATGCATGTACTATGTTGATCGGAGTCACTTCACTCATATGCATCCCAGATTAGATACCTGTTCGGGACAAAAACCTATGCCAAACTTTGCTGCCACTTGTTTCGATTTGTGGTGGACTCTGTAGCTCGCTTTCTGCATGGCACACCACGCGGCCCCGCCAGAACTCACCGTGAAAGAGTGTTACGGCTTGTTAGGAACCTGTTGGACGACTGGACTTCCGTGGGATTGCTCTGAACCCAGCCAAATTCCTCGACGTGGACTTGGCAGCAGACACACATCATGAGGGTCCAGCGTCGCGTTGAGCACGGGTGAGCAGCAGGGGAGACTGTCCGGGGACGGCAATTGATGGGAAACCTTTAGGCATACTCATGGCACCAGGCAAGCTACCGGTTCTACGCCACCCAGTCTGCGACAGACGGAGGTCCTAATCCAGACGATGGTTGAAACTCCGACCCCTGCGTGTGGTGCTGATGTGGGTGTTAGTGGTGAGCCTGTGGTGCTGACCTGGTCTGTGACATCATCTAGCAGGGTTCCTGGACGAAGCATTCATTGTAGCGGATGTGTCACCCTGGATTGTGCTGATTAACTTGATTGAAGCCGTCGATTCGTTCGCTGTTCTCATCAGAGAACCTCTCTTTGAATCCCGCATTGTGTCTTAGGACTCGAAGTACACGTTATTTGTGGGCTCGAGCTCTAACTCTTCCTTCTAGACTTTAATCTAGCGTTTGATCGGCTGTGGTCCACAGCTCCAATCGCTACCTCACACATTGCGATCAACTCTCCCGATCGGTAAAAACCACTTCATGCGTCAAAGTGGATCCTTTCCACTTCCTCTCTACTCAGCGTCCTTAAGTTCTCCATCATTCCTGTCGGGATTATCCACACCCAAGACACCCGTTCGAGGAGTCAAGAGCCTTCGAACCTCTTAAACTAGGACGACTTGGAAAACGCAATGGATCAAGTTGCTCCCACCGCGCAAACGCCACCTCATGCTTTGCGAGGCGATGGCATTGCGAAGTCAAGCTTCCCAGGCATGGGGACAAGAGATGCCTCAACGTTGCCTCCAAGCCCAAAGGCCGCAACAACGGCATCTGGATCGAATGATTGTGCTGCAGTCGATCCGTCAGTTCAGACCCTCTCGACCTTTTCAGACAGCCAGCTCCTGACTGCGTGCATTGATGGACAAATATTATCGTTAAAACCAGTATACGCTCCAGCGCTGCAGCGGATTGTTTTTGTTCCAGACCCGAATGCCAGGCTTCCATTTGCATATGAGCCTGTGACAGTTCAAATGGTGAAACTTGAGTCAAAATCTAAGCAGCAGCAACAGCAGCGACAACCGCAGTTGCTTAGATTTCAACAACAACAGGTGCAACCACAGCATTCACCACAGCAGCAACTTTCCGTATTGTCGCCGGCGACTGCGGTACAACCAAGCGGACAGGGCGCGGCTCCACGGAACGCCCCCGTGTGGTCGTTCCCATTCAATTCGCTCGGAGCGACATCTTCTGGGGCAAATCAGCTGGCTCCCGCAAGTTTGTCACTGCCTAATTCCGATCCATTGGCTGAAGAGTTACGTCACCCTCATCTAAGTTATCACGGAACCCAACCACCAAAGTTCATTGGCACAGCATCATCGGCGTCAGCACCAGCACAATTTCGCGCAGGCAATGCAGCCGACCTCTCGTTACAGCCAGGGCATTCTCACGGTAGCTACGGCTACGATGAAGCTCCTCAAACCGTTAGCCTTTCATCTGCATCAAATGTGCCACTTGGGCCATCGGTTACATCTCATAGTACAACTGTCGCGCAAGATAGTCCGCACGTGCGAGCGGACTCGGATGGCTCAGGGTCGGGGGTGTCAACCACAGAATCGTCGAGTAGGAAGGTTCCTGGGGAACTACGGAAGTTTTTTGGTATCGCAGGAATCACTCACTCGGATTACATCAATGCAGTGCGCTCGAAAAATCCACACATCTTGCATCTATTTGACTGCTATGTCCGTTCCCAGTGCGAGGCAGCGGTTGCGGATCTATCAGATGCTCCCATTGTCGCTCGGCGCTTGTATACGACCTTCTTGGCATTTTTCCTCACCAATCATTATTTATACCATTCCCAACAAGCGACACGAGCGTTGTCTGAGAGCGATTTACAAGTTGTGTGCTGGCTTAAAGGCTTGTATGACTTAAACGTAGACTACGACACCATATCGCCTCAAATGGTATACAACGCAGTCCAATGGCATGCTGCCGCGACACAGAAAGTTCTTGTCCAGCAGGCGAAGAAAAAGAAGAGTCAGTCCATGGCGGCCGCGTACGGTTCCTATGCTGCCTCGGAATACGATTACGGTTTGGATGACAGTGAGTCAGCTCTCAATGTTGAAGAAAATCCAGATGAGTTTGAAGGGGACATCGCTCATAATAGCGAAGACATAGGCACCATGCGAGATCGAAGCCTCCTGAAAATCGGATGTCGCCCATGCGCACACGCCGAAGAGATTGCAAAGCTAGCGGACGTGGCAAGCATGGCGGCAACGGGAGCACCTGAGGACGAGTCACAGATGAACCAAGCTTCATCAATCCCGTCACAGCTGCCTGTCCTGCAGCCTTCCTGGACTTTGTCAGGCTCTTCCAACCCATCAGATGAGAAACGCCAAAGCGTGGCTTCGTCGCAAAGCCTCAGTATCTTAAGGGCCCTCTGGGCGAGCGACGCAGTACCCTTTGCTGAACAAGGCAAAGGAAGTTCGACGGCAAGCAAGGGATCTGAATCGAAGGTCGAGTCGAATGGGTCTTTATCAGAGCAGATTTATTGCAATGTCCACGGCGATGAGCGAAATCCGTTGATGTGCAACATATCGAGCTGTGCATGCTGCAGCGGTGCTGCATCCCACCCATTTACCTTCCTATTGTTGCCGAATCCATCTACCACGCCCACGCCAACCGCACCTCTGCAGCACCAAGTTCCTGCCGAACAGGTAAAACCTGGCATTACATCCCCTGATCTTGTCCAAGTGGCGCTCGCGAGCTTGGGAGGTGGCAAGGCACAAGAAAGCTTTTCAGTCCACTTTGCCCAGCTCTCGCAATCTGCCCAACTTACTTTCCCAGCCGAGGCGCTGATTCCGCCATGCCTGTGTCATAACGAGTCACAGTGCGTCTGTGCACATCGTCGAATTCCACCTTCACAGCCGTCTCCTCAGCCGGTATTGACGAAGGCGCAGAAACTGCCGTATCCAGCCAAGCCCCAAAATTTCTGGAAACATTGGATCGCTGTAGAGAAGACAATTGCAACGATATCATCTGTATGGGCTCTGCCAGTTCAAGTATTCTATGGTTTCCTGAGCTTCGAGCAGACTGTGAACCATTTCAGAAACCGACCGGATGGATACCTTTTCCGACTTTCGAATTCGAGTCCGAATCTGATTGTCTTCGCGTACTCAAAGCCTTCTGCAGAATACCAGGCCAGACTTGCGGCGCTACGAAAGCAACAGGGATTCGTCCGTGAAGCGGATGTTGCGCATCTGTTGCCTCCACCAACGCAGGTCAGCCAAGTTCAGATGCAAGCATTCACATCGATCGAATCGTTTGTGCAGTTCCTGCAAACTAATCCAGTGACGAGGAATGGCGTGGTGTATGGCCCTCCCGGTCCATCATCAAGTGGCGCAACCACGGATTTCATTGTCAGCAAACTGCTCTCACACGCACACCAAGCATTGGTCAATAGTTCCTACAAACAATACTCATCAGCGTTCAACCCGGACGCAGATAGACTGGCACCACGGCCTTCCTCCGCGTCCGATGACAAGGGTGGAGTCGAGGCTCAAGAAGGTCTTTCGCGTCAGCAAGCTAACCAGCAAGCTCGATCTTCTGAGCAATCTCTATTAGAGCACCATGGCCCGTCGGCTCAAAGTCGAGCCAATGGTTACGATTCGACGGCGGATCCTGTCCAGGGTCCATCACACTACTTGGTAAACAGCTCGTACACTTCAGGTGCCGGAGAGATTTCCCCTGTCAACGCATATCATGCTTGCGAGTAATCAGGAAGACTGCATATCTAGGTGAGCATGAGCGATGAATTGTTTTTGTGAAAGACCAAGAGCGTTCGGTCAGGCTTCCGTTTCATAAACGAGCGGTTGTTGCGTTCCAACACACCAAACAACTCAGCAACCCAACAAACAAACAAACAAACAAACCTATAACGAATGGCATTGACATTGAGAGTTCATGATATTGTAAAGCGATTAATCTCAAGACGGCCTGCTATGACATATCTTGGTTTGGGTATCCCTTCATCAATACACGATGGCCATCCAGGTCTAGGTAACCAACTCCGAGACGGTTCGAAATCAGACCGGTTCACACATTTCCTAGGGCGCTGAAACTCTAGGATCTGCATAGTGTGGAGCGGAACAAACCCGTCAGGTCGCTTAGCAACGCATGTCTTCGATGGATAATGCCTCCATTGGGCAGGCCGCTGGCATGAATATGCCAGAAAACGCAATGCAGGACCGAGCTCACCCAGATTCTCGAGACATGGAGTCCTCAGAGGCTGTACAAGACAAGCCCGTGGACAAGTCCACTTCGGAAAGTGGAAGCATGCGTCACGCGAGTGACCGAGGTCATGACCGACGCGGTCGAGCCGAATCTCGATCCCGATCCCGCTCAAGATCGAAGTCGGGCTCCAGAAGAACCTCTCGGAAGCAGCAAGACGATTCAGAGTCGGAGTCAGAGTCATCGCGCTCGCGAAGCCGCTCACATTCTCGTTCGCGTTCCAGCAGACGGCGCAGCAGCGATCGACGCCGCAATCGCCGGGAAGCAGACAAGACAACAGAGGACCCCAGTCATGAGTCTTCACACAAGTCAACAGGTAAGAAGGATCACGAGCGCAGCCGCAGCCGAGGTCGTCACTCGAGACGGAGACACAAGTCTCGACGTCGCAGCCGAAGTCGCAGCCGGAGCAGTACTCGAAGCCGATCTCGCGACCGCCATCATCGCCACAAACGAGATCGCAAGCATCGTCGACGAAGTCGAAGTTCGAGTAGCAGTAGGAGCCGAAGCCGAAGTCGGAGCCGAGACCGTGAATCACGCCGTGGCCGTGACCGTCGTTATCGAGACCGTAGTGAATCCTCCAGCCGCAGCAGAAGCAGAAGCCGTGACCGAAGTCGACAACGAAGTCATCGTGACAAGAAAGACCGTAAATCGGACAAGCGCGACAAAGGAGATAAGAAGGATAAACGTATTGAGCGCCGTAAAGAGCAACTTGATGCCTACTTGAAGCTCACTGGGCTGGCCCAAGGGAACTCAGCAAATAGCTCTTCAAACCTGAACGACCAATACGGAAAGTATGGTATCATCAAGGAGTCTGACTTTTCTGCGAAGTACAACGAATTCATTGCATGGGCGATTGAGGTTAAGAAAGTCGACCGCGATTCCATGTCGACAAAGGATGAGCGTATGCTCTTTCTCGAGTATATGGAGGACTATAATACGGCCACCTTCCCAGATCCCAAGTATTACTCACTGGAAGCGGCTGCGCGCAACCAAGCCAGCCACCAGGCAGGCTCGACGACCTGGAGTACAATGTCAGGTATGACCGACGAGGAGCTTCTTCGCGAGCAGAGGCGTCAACAGGCATTGATAAGTGCACGTGAGCGTGAATCCTCAACGGTAGCTGCTCTGCGAGACCAATTGCGTCAGGCTCGCGAAACCAATGACGAAATGTATCAGGACGTACTTCATCGTCATGAAAAACGCATTCTTGAGAAGCCCACATTCGAGTCCATTGCCAAGGAGCGCAAGGAGCATAAGAAGGAGTTGGAGCACAAGCGCAAATTCCGTTAGCCGCTCGTGCAGCGGTAGTCACCGCTGTTACGATCGGAGATTCGCATGTGTGTGCAAAAACCTGCTACGGGGTTTGACGCTTCATATTGCTGCTGAAGGTATCGAACATGACTTATCGTTCAATAAATCATTGAGGCCAGGCGCTTGCGAGTGCATCGGACAGTCCATATAAAGCTTCTTCTCTCGGATATGTCGCTATTCGCATGTCACTCACAACACACCTAGCAGGTGGATGGTTTCACTGGAATCTCGTTGTTTGCGCTCATTTCTGTGGGAGTTGAAGCACCTCACAGGCTTATTGCGGAGCTGAGCTACACAGTTACGCGAGTTTATTATGCCTAGATAATGCATACGCAGTGAGTGAACCCTGACCCTAGCGTTGCACATGCAGAATCTGAGGCGTTTTCTTCTCGTCCAAGCCTCCGCTTGGCGGAGAATCGCTCTCACAGCAGGGAATGCGACACCGCCGCGCCCTGACTGGTCAAACCAAGCTCGAATTTCGGCACCTCCCAGGTTCTACAGCTCAACCTCCCTTCAGCGACTTGGAGCTCCTATCCCCAAGACGAAGACGGACTTTCCCGCCGGTTTCGCAGGCTCACTCCAGTTGGGAGGAGATGCGAGAGATGATACGTTCGATGATCTGGATGCGGTTTCCAGTTCCGAGGCACGTTCAGGACAGCTTGCTCTCCTGGACGACGATGTTGATATTCTCACACGCCCTGATGTAGCAGCGTTTATTCCCGGACTTGATGAGAAGGAAATGATTCTTTCGAGTTCCGACTCTGAACTGAGTTTCGAGCCGAGCGGGACGTCAGAGGACCAGCAGGATGGTCCATCAGTAAGTCCCTCTGAGGCACAGCGAAAACGACGAGGGAAGATCTACGATGCGTACTTGGCTGCAACCAAGGAGAAGCGGCGGAAGACGCCGACCCATGTGGATTCAGGTGACGGCCTGTTTGAGATTCAGGAATCATTGAAAATCAATTTTATGGCGAGTTACAGCTACTTTCGCTTGTTGGGTGTGTCTGCGCGATCATGTCGTTCGATTTTTATGGAGAGCCCGGCGATGTTTGCAAGAAATCCCGAAAATACGATTGCTCGCGTCGTGGAACTTCTGCGCACCGAACTCGACTGCCCCCAGGAAATGATCCTCTCGGGTATTCTTGCAGCAGCTCCAATCTTCTTGGAAAGCCACGCGGACGTCTTGCGAAAGACAAACATCCTCCGATCGTTTAATGTTCCCAACCCTGACATACTTCGAATTCTGCTTGCTACCGAAGGTACAAACCGCTCAAGCTCCGCCAGCAAGAAGTACGGAAAGGGATCGGTGATGCCAAGACTAGATCCCACACCTCCAAGCATTCGCAGTTGGTTTGCTCGTGCTCGTCTTGGCCCGCTGGAAAAGCGAATTGCTATAATGAAGGAGGACCTGTCATTCCCCCCGACACTTATCAAGGTTCTCTTAACTGAGCAGTTCTGGCTTATCAAGCCGCTCAAAACGACTGCAGCGGCCGACTTGTTGAAGTGGCTAGAGAATGCGATTGCGAGGGCCACGTCGCAATTGGAGAGTTCGCAGCAGAAACTGCACCAGCACATCAACAGCAGCGAAGCCAAAGCGAGACCAAGCGATGCTGGGCCGTCCTTTTTAGATATTTGGGGAAACCCTGCACGGAAGCTGGCGCTAGAAACACTTGCACGGATTCCTTCCAGCTGTCTCTCGGTAGAACGTATCCTACCAACGGCCACCACTCTCGCAAATATCCTTTCACTGACAGTCGAGGAGTGCATCTTGTGGATTTTCGTCCGACATCCCCGCTTGTTCTCAGTTCCCCCCGACAGGCTCAAGTCAGTTGTGACTTGGCTGCAGTCGTTAGGTGCACAGCAGGCCGAGATCCTGGTTCTGTTCAGAGCACACGGAACAGCTCTGTGTTTCTCCCAAGAGGTATTGAAAGCACGACTTCGCTACAATGCGTCGCTACTAGGATTACCCCTCGAGCCCGCAGAACGACTTGAGACGCTACGACGAGGGATGCTCGTAGCAGCAGCGCTTGGTCCCAATGAGCCACTGCTCAACTTAATTGACGCAGCTCGGAGCCCTCTTGCACCAATCCAATCCCTAACCTCTGGAGCGAAGTCGACGAAGAAACCACAAGCCCAGACCAACTCGGCCTCGGGGAAGGTTCGAAGAAGAACCAAAACCGAAGTAGAGGCGAGTAGGCAAACCCTGTACACATTTTTGGAATCACTCATGCTAAGAAGTCTCACCGATACATTGGGTAGTAACAGCACGATCCTTCGACAAGATCGAGACATCCTCTACCCTCCAATCGAACCTTCTGAGTTGAAGCAGACGCTTGAACGAAAGACGACAGCATTAGGACTACGTGGCAAGGTCTTGAACCGAAGAACCAGTGACAAAGCGGTGCTTTCTGACTCGGCAAAGTTCACGAACGCCCTTGACAGACTGGGCGGAACGAACTCATGGAAATATCACCCTATTCCCTTCTTTGCGCTATGTCGCGGAAGGCCTGGGCTGTTGATGTCAGACCCAGAGGGTGCTGGAGTAAGCATTGCACCCGGCATTAAGGAGGGTGGACTGGGTCTGAAGGTCTCGTTCTACCATATATTTGCGTCCGTGCTATGTGCAGCAAGCGCAAAGTTTGGTGGCACGGATGGAAATAAGCTAACACAGCTGGCACCGGCTGGGGTGCTGTTCGGTGTATGGTCCGCAAAGACGATGGCAAACGCATTCCTCCAAACATTTTCTGGCAACCTGAGTCGTCACCATGCAGTGGCGCTTATGCGGGATCGCGTCAGCGCTGTTTGTGAGAAGCTTGAAACGATTGACATTGATCACACAGCGGCCCGAGAACGTCCATATGAGGATGAGGTAGTTGAAGAAGGCGAGATCATTGCCGAGGGCATGGCATCATCGCTCAGTCCGCGCGTGGACAAGGGACTGTTGCAAGAGGCAAGCGTCGATTCAATAGCAGAGGCGGCAGCGTCCTGGATCAGACCAGAGAATCTTCCTCCAGATACAGGGTCACTTCGGGTTTTCTCCCATCCAAGCCGGCAATGGCTTCCTAGTGCCTTACTGCGGCCTGTTCGATCGACTACGCAAGCAATAAGTCTCGCGACGATGTTCGGTGCATCACCCGCAGATTACGGCGCAGGAGACCAATCCAACATTTCAAAGCTGCCCCACCTAGCAGGGGTTTATACCTTCCTCAATCGCATTCCCGGGTATGCACATTCATTGGCCGTTGACTACATGCTTCACAGCTCAGGCGCCCTTTCGGCGTCGATCGGTTCAAACCTTGTGCCTCGCGCCGCAGCCCTGCTACTCGAAAGACATGCATGCGCAACACTCGCAGCTCTCTCAGAAGATCCTCGTGATCAATCCGCCGTTGTAGTGCGTGAAGTGTTGACTAATCTACTGCATGATGGCACGACTGAGACGAGGCAGTACGTAGCCATGACGAAGCGCCGACGTCAGCTTCGGTTGCAGACGAAGGACGCTCTGTCCAGCATCTTGGCCTTGAATAGCTTGCTACGATGCAGTCCTGCACGTCACATGTACGTGAATGCCCCAGTGAAACTTCAAATGCCATCAACAACTGCCCGGGCCAAGACCAAATTGCATCCCTCCCCAGCGGAGAGAACCACGACGTCTCCGTTCCAGCTGATGGAGTTGCCACCCGGTCTAGCTGTCGACTTGACGAAAGATCAAATTATCCAGATCGCTCCGAGCTGGAAACAATCAACTGCACCTGAGCCAGAATCAGTCTTAATCATGCTATCTGCCGATCAACAGCAGGAACAACACTTGCAGCAACCCCTTGACCAGTCAAGCCAGCGCAAGGTATATGGATATACTTTGGCTTTCCCTGAGTTGTTCGTTCCCGTGTTGGCGGCCATGCCTTTCCTCAGGTGTGAATCACTCTGGTTCCGAACTTACCAACCATTTGCCCGCTGTTTGTGGGAGTTGAGCAGACAACAGTCGGGACAGGGTGTCAACGTGTCGTCTGCCACGTCTCCTTCCTCCACCTCGTCTGCACCTATCAAGAGCGCCGCCAGCAAGCCTCGCCTGCGATCTCTTACTCTTCTTGAGCGAATTGACACATGGGATCTGCCTCCAGGCACTGCAACATTCGACCGTCCAAACCCGGAGTATTTGCTAGAGTACGTAGCTTAGATTTCCTCTCGATGCATGTGTTTTTGGCTTTCTTGCACAATTCAGACTTGGCTCATCCAGGTTGTTCGTGTTCCAACTGGACCTAATCCATTCGTCACCCTTCCTCTCCTCCTACCTTCAAGATCAAATCCACAACGCGCTGAAGCACTGGAGCTTATGCGTCGCGACCTTCTAGCGGTGATAGCCGTATTGGATCGCTACCGTCAGCGTGAAAAGCCTCGTAATCTTCTCTAAAACTGTACATAGCCTGCTCCCGAATAAATATTCTGTGTTGTATCACCGAGTATTAAGAATTAAGACGCGCATATTCAGAGGTAAGTTGGTAGAGCTTCGCAGCTGATGCTTGAATTTTGAGCAAAATGCTGCAATATTCACAGGGGGGCCTTAGAACGGCAGTGTATTCCATTAAAAGCGACCGAGGCCAGATTAATATTCCTATCCACCGGGGGAGAGTCGTCAGTTTAAAAATTCAAATCTGGAACTTTTTTGGAACGTGGTTCCAAAATTTGGAACCCGCGGGAGTCGGCCCGGGAGCCTACCTTTTGCACAGCCAGCCAGCCAGCCAGCCAGCCAGCCAGCCAGCCAAGCCTACCTTTTGTCCCTGCCCCTTGTCTGAGAAGGGAGAAGCCAGGGTAAAAATGGTCGCGCTTTGAAGGCTCGCTGGGACGGAGCCCGCGAGTGCTGATCGGTGGGGAGCATCGCGTTATGTAGAGCGAGACTTGTATTAACTATCCCGAATCGTAATGTAGCATGATCACCCTGGGAATACGATGAAAATCAACGCAAACGGAAAAGTTTACAAGGATTCTCTGGGTTGAACTGGGATTGAACATCCTTTTTGCTTGCTTTTCACACGACACACCGCGTGGACACGACTGATGACACTTTGTGTATACTTCTCATCTATTCCTTGTGTAGTCACAACAGGACACATTCCAGCCATGCGCTCTGTTGCGGCCTTTCTCCTAGCCCTGCTCGCTCTGAGCTTGGTGCTGGCGCCGGCCCTGGCCTCGTTCGACATGCTCGACGAGCAGGCAACCGAGCGTCTTGACCGTGCAGAGCTTGAGCAGGAGGATCTCAACATCGCTCATGAGATTGACACCATCTCCACCGAGCTTCAGGACCTCTTTGGCCAGGAACTCGATGCCCAAACCGAGAAACCCAAGGCTGTTCCCATTCACAGTCTAGCCCAGATTACTGCAGGTTTCGATGCCGAGGCTGAAGCTGAGGCTGAAGCTGAGGCTGAAGCTGAGGCTGAGGCTGAGGCTGAGACTGAGACCGAACTCGAGGCTGATCCCCACGCTATGGCTCTCGCTGAAGCAGAGACCCAGGTCGCTCGACGCCGCCGCCGTGGTGGCGTCCTTCGTCGTGTCGGTGGTACTCTTCGCCGTCTCTTTGGCCGCCGCCGCCGCCGTGCTCGTCGTCGCGCAC
>Ga0180217_1001824_pt1 | contig 21487 bp, 13 predicted proteins | sample eDN3rd37CBELigOP_FD_128521 | JGI IMG/M metagenome (GOLD analysis project Ga0180217, IMG submission 128521) | Enriched Organic Plus compost microbial communities from Emeryville, California, USA - eDNA 3rd pass 37_C BE-Lig OP (version 2) (version 2) ... | reverse complement strand
CGGGTGCCCCCGTCGCTGCGTCCGGGGCGACCACAGCAGTGGTCCTCTACCCAGGGGCCGCTGTGATGATCTGTGCGCAAAGTGCGCGATGTTTGCGATCGCTTACTGAGCGCAAGTCCAGCAGGGACAAGGGACAAAAAAATCTTGGCGGAGTTCGAATTTTCCTGGTTGGCGCGCACGATCTGTGCGCAAAACCGTTGATAAGCACACGGTTGAGGCGGGGAGGATGGGGAGAGGGAGGAGTCCGCTCACTTCGTTCGCGGCTCGTCGCGGGGGCGAGTTGGTGGGGGGGTTGGGAGGGGGCTCAGTCTTGGGGTGGGGTGGTGACTTCGACGAGGCCGTCGATGGCGGGGGTGGTGTCGGTGCGGGTGACGTAGGCGTTGATGCGGATGGGGACGACGCGGCCGTCGAGGCGTGTGATCCAGATCTTGCGGAGGGTGTGGTAGCCGTGGGGGCGGGCCAGGTCGGAGGGTTCGGAGATGCCGCCGGGGAAGCAGAGGCGGCGGAGCAGGTCGGTGCGGCTGAGTTCCTCGCGGCTGGCGGCGCCCATGAGGCGCAGGAAGGCGGGGTTGCAGTCGAGCAGTTCGCAGTCGATGGTGACGCGGAAGACGCCGACGTCGAGGCGGTTGAGCAGGTCTTCGAGGCGCTGCTGGAGTTGGGCGGCGCGTCGGCGGGCGTCGGCGGCGTTGAGGGCCGCGCGGGCGGCCGCCGCGAGGCGCGCCATGTGGCCGGCCTTCTTGATGACGTAGTCGTCCAGGCCGGACTTCATGGCGCGGACGGCGATCTCCTCGTCGCCGCTGGCGGTGAACATGATCACGGGGCAGTCCGGGACTTTCGCCTTGACGGCCCTGAGCACCTCCAGGCCCGTGCTCCACTGGAGGTTGAAGTCGGTGATGACCAGTTGAAAGTTCCCCTGGGCCAGGACGCGGTCCAGCGCCGCCGCGCTGGCGACGTCTTCGAAGCCCCAGTCGGGGAACTCCTTGCCCAGCGCGTGGCGCGACAGGTCCCGGTCGTCGGGGTTGTCGTCCACGAGCACGATTGTGGGTGCGGCGGGTGTCATGGCTCGGCGTTGCTCCGGCTGGAGGTGTCGCTCCCGGCGCTTGCGAGCGGCAGTTCGATCCAGAAGCGCGAGCCCCCGCCGGGGTTGTCCTCGACGCCGATGCGTCCGCCCATGCGCTCGACGCCGGCCTTGGCCATGGCGAGCCCCAGGCCGGTGCCCTCGTAGGCCTCGCGGCCGTGGAGGCGGGCGAAGGGGCGGAAGATGCGCTCGCGCGCCTCGGGAGCGGGCGGGAGCCCGATGCCCGCGTCCTCGACGATGAGGCGGGCTGTGCCGTCGTGCTGTTCGGCACGGATGGTCACGCGGGGGTGCTCGCCGGGGGGCACGAACTTCGCCGCGTTGCCGACGAGGTTCGAGAGCGCCTGCACGAGGACCTGCCGGTGGGCGAGGACGGCGGGCATGCCGCTCTCGGTGCGCACGTCGGCGCCGGCGGCGCGGAGGGGCTGGGACTGCGCGGCGAGGGCCTCGGCGGCCGCGTCGGCCAGGGGCACGGGCTCCAGGGGGAGGCGCGAGCGGGCCAGGCGGCTGATCTCGAGCAGGCCGAGGATCATGCGCTCCATGCGCGCGGCGGCGTCGGCGATCCGCGCGGCGGCGTGGCGGCACTGCTCGTCGGCCTCGGGGGGGAGGCGCTCCTGCACGATGGTGGCGAAGCCCTCGATGGCGCGCAGCGGCGCCCGCAGGTCGTGCGAGACGTTGCGGGCGAAGGCCTCGAGTTGGCCGGTGAGGTCGCGGAGTTCGGCGGTGCGCTGCTCGACCTGGGCTTCGAGCGTGGCGTTGAGGCGGCGCACCTCGGCCTCGGCGCGGCGCTGGGCGGTGACGTCCACCGCGAAGGCGATGATGTCGCCCTCCTCGGTGAGCGGCCCGGCGCCGGCGAGGACGGTGATGCGCGAGCCGTCGCGCCGGACGCACTCGCGCTCGATGGGGCCGATGGAGCGGCCGGCGGCGAGGGCGGCGCGGTGCTCGGGGGAGGCGGGGCCTTCGGGGGCGAGGTCGTCGATGGTGATGTGGCGGGTCAGGAGGTCGCCGCGGGTATAGCCGAAGAGGTCGAGGAAGGCGTCGTTGAACTCGCGCAGCACGCGGCGGCGGTCGAAGACGGCGATGCCGACCAGACCGCTCTGGGTGATGCGCTGGAGGGTGCGCTCGGAGCGGCGCAGGCGGCGGAGGAGGCGCTGGATGGCGGCGCCGGCGCGCACGCCGGTGAGGCTCGCGCCCGCCGCGGCGGCGGAGAGGGCCACGCCGCCGGCGGCGAGGATGGGGATGAACCACGCGGCGCTGGAGGCCTCGAAGGCGCGGGTGGTGGAGAACTCCAGCGTCCAGGGGCGGTGGTGGATCTCGACGGTGCGGCGAGAGATCAGCGGCGAGCGCGCGGGGGCCGGGGTGGGGCCGTCGGCGTAGAGGATGTGCCGCGGGTCCGGCTGGGCGCCGTCGTAGATGGTGAGGCGGTAGAGGCGGCCGGGGCCGGCGTGGACGAGTTCGCCCAGCAGGTCGTGGGCGCGGCAGGCGGAGAAGACGAAGCCGCTGAGGCGCGGCGGGGTGTCGGCGGCGGCCGGCGCGGCGGGCGCGCGGTAGACGGGGCAGGCGATGATGTAGCCGATGCGCGGCTCGGGGGCGGTGTCGGGGATGAACTCGAGGCGCTGCGACGTGGCGGGGCCGCCGACCTCGGCGGCGCGCTGGAGGACGGCGGCGCGGAGCGGCTCGCCGCTGAGGTCGAAGCCGAGGAAGCGGAGGTTGCCGTCGGTCTCGGGCTGGATGAGGACGGCGGGGTAGTGCTCGGGCCCGGGGCCGAGGGCGTGGAGCGAGACGTTGGGGCCGTAGTCGGCGCGGAGGCGCTGCTCGAGCGCCGGGAGGTCGTCGTCGCGCACGCGGACGGCGAAGCCGGTGGAGACGATGCCTGCGTAGGCGCTGCTGAGGTTGAGGCCGGCGACGTAGGCGCGGAACTCGGCGGGGGTGACGTCGTTATCGACGCTGAACATGCCGGCCATGGAGCGCGTGAGCAGGCCGAGGGAGCGGCGGCGCTCATCGACGCGCGCGGTGACTTCGTCAACGGTTTCGCGGAAGTGCCTGCGGTCGCGCGAGGCGACGGCGCTGTGGGCGATCCACGTGGCGGCGACGGTGGCGAGGACGCCGATGATGAGGATCGCGGGCGGTGTGAGGAACAGCCCGTCGCGCCCGGGACGGTGAGCGCGGGCCTGGGGGGACGCGGCGGGGCCGTGGCCGCCCGGCGCCAGGTGTTCAGCCGCCACAGCGTCCAGAGGCTACGGGGCGGGGTCGTGGGGCCGTGTGAGGCGGGGTTTTAGCGGCCGGGGAGGGGGGAGGGGGGCGGGAGGCCCGGGACCGGGCGCCTGGTCGGTTGGTGGACGGGGAGGGCCGTGTTGACCGGGTTCTCCCTCCGTGTATTATCCTTGCTCGCCCGGTGGACGACTTGGGCGGGTGTCTGTTTGGACCGAGTTGCGGTCCTACGCTCTTGGTCCGGACAGGCCAACATCAGCAGGATGCCGCCGTAGCTCAGTGGTAGAGCACACCCTTGGTAAGGGTGAGGTCGTGGGTTCAAATCCCATCAGCGGCTCGTTTCGGCCCCTCGCGAGGGGGGCCAAATCACAGGTGCTCCTCTCGGCCCCCCACCTGGAAGATGGCGGGCGGGGTGATGGGGGCTGGAAGACGCCGCCGCCGGGGATTCCGTCGGCGGGATCGCACACGACACGCAGCACGAGGCAAGCAGCAAAGCACTCGGCGGAGGTTCACGGCCATGGCAAAGGGCGTTTTCGAGCGGACCAAGCCGCACGTCAACGTGGGGACGATCGGTCACATCGACCACGGCAAGAGCACGCTGACGGCGGCCCTCTCGGCCCGCTCGGCGGTGAAGCATGGGTCGACCCCCAAGACGTACGCCGAGATCACCAAGGGCGGCACGGTTCGTGACGCCAGCAAGACGGTGACGATCGCCGCCTCGCACACGGAGTACGAGACGGCCAACCGCCACTACGCCCACGTGGACTGCCCCGGCCACGCCGACTTCGTGAAGAACATGATCACGGGCGCGGCCCAGATGGACGGCGCGATCCTGGTGGTGTCGGCGGCGGACGGCCCGATGCCGCAGACGCGCGAGCACGTGCTGCTGGCCCGTCAGGTGGGCGTGCCGTACATCGTCGTGTTCCTCAACAAGATCGACCTGGTCGACGACCCGGAACTGCTGGACCTGGTGGAACTCGAGGTCCGCGAGTTGCTCAACAAGTACGGCTTCCCGGGCAACGAGGTGCCGGTGATCCGCGGCTCGTCCAAGCCGGCGCTGGAGAACCCGCACGACGACGCGGCGAACAAGCCGATCGACGAACTGTTCGAGGCGATCGACAAGTACATCCCCGAGCCGCAGCGCGAGATCGACAAGCCGTTCCTGATGTCGATCGAGGACGTGTTCTCGATCAAGGGCCGCGGCACCGTCGCCACGGGCCGTATCGAGCGCGGCGTCGTGAAGGTCGGCGACCCGGTGGAGATCGTCGGGCTCAAGCGCGAGTCCACGCCGACGGTCGTCACGGGCGTCGAGATGTTCCAGAAGACGCTGGATCAGGGCATCGCGGGCGACAACATCGGCGCCTTGCTCCGCGGCATCGAGAAGAACCAGGTTGAGCGCGGCCAGGTGCTGTGCAAGCCCGGCTCGATCAAGCCGCACGCGAAGTTCAAGGCGCAGGTGTACGTGCTGACCAAGGAGGAAGGCGGCCGCCACACGCCGTTCTTCAACAACTACCGCCCGCAGTTCTACTTCCGCACCACCGACGTGACCGGGGCCATCAAGCTCCTGGGCGGCGCCGAGATGTGCATGCCCGGCGACAACGTCGAGATGGAGGTGGACCTGGGCGACAAGCCGGTCGCGATGGAGAAGGGCCTCCGCTTCGCGGTTCGCGAGGGTGGTCGCACCATCGGCTCCGGCACGGTCACCGAGATCCTGGACTGACCTGAGTCCGGGGGCGGGGAGGGGCGGGGGCGCCGGGTTTGGCCCGGCGGTCCGAATCTTCGGGACAACACCACACTGGCCCGCCGGCTTCGCGCCGGCGGGCCGGTTTGACCAAGATGTAGGCGAGAAAGCGAGCGACGAGCATGGCCAAGAAGGGAAAGGCGGCGGCCCGCGAGTACGTCTGGCTCCAGTGCACGGAGACGGGCGACCTCAACTACCGCACCGAGATCAACGTCAAGGGCGGGATCTCCGAGAAGCTCAAGGCCGGCTTCCAGAAGTACTGCCCCCGGCTCCGCCGGCATACGCTCCACAAGATCAAGAGGAAGTAAGGGGCCAGAAGGCCCGGACAGACAGAAAGGACCCGGCCGCGTGGCTCGCCATGCGGCCGGATCGCCCGGACGCCGGTAGCTCAATTGGTAGAGCAGCGGATTCCAAATCCGCAGGTTGCGGGTTCGAGTCCCTCCCGGCGTGTTTCCTGAGGGCGGGGCGAGGGGTCAAGGAGGGGTGGGGAGAGGCGGCGGCCGGGGGGGGGGAGGCCGGCCCGGTGCGTCACCATGCGGCCCGGCGCCGCCCGGTCGAACCGGGCCACGACCACGGCCGGCCGCAACCCCGTTTCCTTCGTTCCGCATGTGGGGCCGCGTGGCCCCGGAGACTCCGAGTATGGCGCTGGGTCTGCACAAGCCGGGTCAGGGGTACTGGGTCCGCGTGCTCACGGCGACGCTGCTGGGGGTGGTGACGCTGGCGACGGGGGCGTGGGTGTGGGGGCAGGCGGCGCTGGTGGTGGCGGCGCTGCCGCGGTCGGGGGTGGAGGTGGTGCTCAGGCGTGTGCAGGGGACGCCGCCGGCGGCGGGGGCGCGGGTGGACCTGGTGGCGCCCGGGGATGCGGGGGACAAGCGGGTGGTGGGGTCGGGGGAGGTCGCGGCGTACGACTCGGCCAACGGGCTGCTGCGGCTGCGGCGGGTGCAGATGGCCGATCCGGACACGAGCCCGGCGGCGGCGACGGGCGTCGCGGGGCCGTCGGGGTTCGCGGCGGACCTGGCGCGGGGCGCGCGGAGCGTCTCGCCGGTGGACCCGCTGTACGTGCAGGGCGGGGCGACGGCGGTGGTGCTGCTGCTGGGCTCGCTGCTGACGTACTACTTCGTCGCGAGCAACCCCAGGACCGTGGAGTTCCTGATCGCGACCGACGGGGAGATGAAGAAGGTCAACTGGTCCACGCGGAAGGACATCACGGGCTCGACGAGCGTGGTGATCTTCGCGTCGTTCTTCATCGCGGCGCTGCTGTTCGGGTTCGACTGGATCTTCAAGACGGTGTTCCAGGTGATGGGCGTGCTGGTGCAGTGACGTCCGGGCGGGTGCGCCACGACGGGGCCGGGCAGGCGGCGGGAGCGGAACCATGGCGAAGGAAAACGGCAAGGCCGGCGGGCCGCACGACGAGACGACGACGCGCGAGGGCGTGCTGCGCGCCGACGAGGTGATCCGGCAGGAGGGGATGAACTGGTTCGTCCTGCGCGTCGCCTCCAACAAGGAGTCGAGCGTCCGCGAGACGCTGCTGCGCAAGGTGCAGATCGAGGGGATGCAGCACCTTGTCGGGCGCATCCTCGTGCCGACCGAGAAGACCAAGACCGTCAAGGGGGGCAAGCAGCGGATCGTCGAGACCAAGTTGTACCCCGGGTACGTCTTCGTCGAGATGAAACTCGAGCCCGACGGGCGGATCCCGCAGGACGTCTTCTTCCTGATCAAGGAGACGACGGGCGTGGGGGACTTCGTCGGCACGGCCGGGCGGCCGACGCCGATGAAGGAGCACGAGATCGAGAAGATGCTGATCGACTCGCGCAAGCCGGAGGATCAGCCGACGGTCAAACTCGTGTTCCACAAGGGCGAGAACGTGCGGATCAAGGAGGGGCCCTTCGAGGGGTACGAGGGGACGGTGGACGAACTGTTCCCGGAGAAGGGGATGGTCCGCGTGCTGGTGACGATCTTCGGCCGCCAGGCTCCGATCGAGATCGAGGAGTGGCAACTGGGCAAGGCTGACGAGGTCTGAGCCGCTCGCCAAAGGAAGAAGTGGAAGTGAACATCAAGAAGCCCGGGCGCATGAGCGTCCGGGCTTCTTTGGTTGTGGCGCCGCGCCGGGCCGTGAGCAGGCGGGGGAAGGGATGCAGCCGCTCTCACGTGCGCCGGGCGTGCGGGGCGGGCTCATACAGTCCATGCCGGGGGAAACCGCGGGGACCGGTGGGAGCAGCGGCACATGAGCGAGTGGGACACGCAGCGCGGGGGCGGGCAGGGGAGCGAGGCGTCGGCGTGGACCAGGCCGCCGAAGCCGAAGCGGCGCTGGCGGCGGATCGCGCTGTGGGTCGGCGGGGCGGTGGCGGTGCTGCTGGTGCTGGCGCTGATCCTGGCGCCGATGGTCGCGTCGCGCATCGCGCCGGGGTACATCGAGCGGGCGGTCGATGATGCGATCCCCGGCAGCGTGGAGGTGCGGGGCCTGCGCCTGGGGTGGGGCGGGCACACGGTCGTGGGGCCGGCGGTGCTCTTCGACGACCAGGGGAAGCGCGTCGGCGAGGTCTCGGCGGATGTGCCGGTGGGCCTGTGGCGGATCGTGACCGGGCGGTGGTGGAGCCGCAAGCGGTTCGACCTTGGCACGGTCGTGATCGCCGCGGACCTCGACGTGGTTCGAGGAACCGACGGCACGACGAACCTCGAGCGGGCCTTGGGGCTCGACAAGCCCGGCAAGCCGTCACCGAAGCGGAAGTCCGGCCCGGCCGAGTTGCCCCCCGGCGGCATCGAGGAGGTGCGCGCCGTCGTGCGCCTCGATCAGGTCAACGCGACGTTCACGGACCACACGGCGCCGGCGGGCTCCGCCGCGGCGCAGGGGCTGGCGGTGCGGGGGCTGGTGGGGGACATTGCGGTGGACTACACCGGCTCGCGGCGCGGGCTGGAGGTGGCGCTCAAGACGGACCTTCAGGGGACGATCCGCTCCGGGCCGGGGACGGGGCAGGCCGCGGGGAAGCAGACGATCCTCGTGAACGCGAAGGCGGAACTCGGCCGCGGGTACGCGCTGAAGGACGCGGACGTGACGGCGAAGGTCGGGAATCTCTCCACGGCGCTGGTGGACCTGCTGGGGAACTTCAACGGGCACTTGGCGGCGACGCTGGGGCCGACGGCCGACCTGTCGCTGGTCGCAAAGGGGAACGCCGAACAGGCTCGCGCGGTGCTGGACTTCGCGGCCGAGGGGGCGGCGGCGAACGTGAAACTCGACTACGACGGCACGCGGCTGGCGCTGGAGGAGCCGGGGCGGGTGTGGGTGCGCGACACGGGGTTCATCGCGGGCCTCGACGCCGCGGAGCCGGCGCTGCAGCGCGCCGGGGAACTGGTGCGGCTGGCCAATGCGCCGGGGGTGACCGTTTCGCTCGACGCGCTGGATGTGCCGCTGAGCGCGGCGCAACTTACGGGCGGTGATCTGGCGGGGTTGCTGGACCTGCGCGGCGCGAAGATCGGCGTGACGGTGCGGACGGATGCCGCCGCCGGCCAGGTCGCGATCCGGCCGCCGGCGGGGGCGGAGGGGGATGCGGGCGCCGGGGGCGCGGGGCGGTGGGAGCCGTTCGAGGTGCAGCCGCTGGTGGTGAATCTCGCGACCGAGGACCTGTCGCAGGGGATTCGGCTGACGGCCGACACCGCCGCGACGATCGCGGGACAGAACGCGGGGCGGCTGGGCGTGAACGTGCTTGCGGCGGGCGTGCTTGATGGGCAGGGGCGGCCGATCTCCGGTCTGCCGCGGATCAACGGCGAGGTGCGCTTCACGGAGATCGCGACGCGGCTGGTGCAGCCGATCCTGGAGGGGATGGACCTGCCGGTGCGGCTGGAGGAGGACGTCGGGCCGCAACTGGACGTCGCGGTCACCGCGGCGACGAGCGAGGGGGCGGCGGCGCCCGGCGGGTCGGGTGTGGCGTCGCTCCCGCCGACGGACATCACGGCGCACGTGGCGTCGCAGAACGTGAACCTGAGCGCGGCGCTGCGCGTCGCGGCGGGGGCGGCGCAGGCCGCGGGGGACGGGATCGTCCTGCGCATCGGCTCCGCTGGGCCGCTGGTGCGGCGGCTGACGGCGGGGAACGAGGGCGTGGCGGTGGGGGGGAAGGCGGGGGTGGAGGTTTCGGTGCGGCAGATGCGCCTGCCGATCGACGGGAGCGCCGCCACGCTCGACGGTGTCTTCGGCGATGTGCGGGCGGAGATCACGGACGTCGCGGTGGAGGCGGAGGGGCAGCGGATCGACGTGCCGCGGGCGACGATCGCGGCGTTGCTGCCGCCCAACGAGGGCGCGCGGGCGACGCTCGACGTGCGGCTGGCGCACGTGCGCAACCCGTTTGCGGTGACGGGCGATCTGGCGCTGCCGCGGCTGCGGCAGCGCTGGCCGCTGAGCGAGGGGACCGCGCCGCTGGAGGGGCTGCTGCGCTTTGAGCCGCGCGGGCGGCTGCGGGTCGAGGGAGCGCCGGGGTCGCTGGCGGTGTTCGTGCCGGCGCTGACCGGCGAGCCGGCGGGGCCGGCGGATGTGCAGGGGCACCTGACGGCGCTGGCGAGGTCGCTGCTGGGGCAGCGGGTGGACGTGAGTGTCGAGGTTGCGCCGGATGCCGCGGTTGCCGCCACGGATGGGCCGACGCCGGCGCGGATCACCGCGGGCGTGTACGCCGCGAGCGCGGCGGTGGAGGCGCGCGCGGGCCTTCGGCCTGACGCGCTGGTGCTCGACCAGGCCACGGCGCTGGCGCGGCTGGACCCGCGCGACGTGGACCCGGTGCTGGCGGCCATCTCGGCGGAGCCCGGCGCGGCGGCGCCGGCAGGCGAGCCGATGCGGCTGGCCGCGCCGGTCACGGTCCGCGCCGAGGTGGAGCCGGTGACGGTGCCGCTGACGCGCGACGCGACTCCGGATCTGTCGAAACTGGGGGAGATCGCGGCAGTCGTGTCGGCTGATGAGCCGCTGATGATCCGGAACGTCGCCATCGGCGGCGTGCCGGACACCGTCGGCGTCGCGGGCCTGCGGGCGCGGGCGACGGCGCCGGGGGGCGTCGCGGCGGCGAGCCCGGCCGAGCGGTCCCAGATGGAGATCAGCGCGGAAGTGGGGCTCAACCTGCTGCGGCAGACCGACACCGGGACGCAGCCGCTGGGCACGCTGAGCCTCACGGCGGGGGTGCCCTTCGACAACGCGGCGAAGGCCATGCGGATCAAATCTGAACTCAAGGAGATCAGCACGGCCGCGCTGGATGAGTTGCTCGAGCAGGGGGGCGTGCTCCCCGGCGCGCTGGGAGAGCAGGCGACGGTGCGGGTGAACATGTCCAGGCGGACGGGGTACGCGATGGGCCTGGACACGCAGGTCGTCGCGCCGCGGCTGCTGGTGAAGTGGACAAAACTGCTGATCGACGATCGGACGGGGAAGGTGCGTCTGGCGGAGCCCTCGGAGGTGACGTGGACGCCCGACGTCGCGTGGCTCAACGCCGTGGCGTTCGCGCCGGCCGGGGTGCCCGCGCGCGGGGACCAGGTGATCGGCGGTCCGGGCGGCGCGGCGGCTCAGGCGAGCGCGGGCGCGCACCTGACGGAGATGGCGCCGGTGACGCTGGCGCTGGATCGGTTCGAGGCTGCGCTGCCGGACGCGGCGGCGAAACCGCCGACCGGCCCGCTGCGCCCGGGGGTGTTCGCGCTGAACGCGCGGGCGACGGCGCCGCGGCTGGTGATGGACCCGGGCGACGGGCGACCGGCGGTGACGGTGCAGGGCATCACGCTGGAGACGTCGAACGTGCCGGAGTCCTCGGACGTGCGGTTCGCGCTGCGGATCGCGCAGGTCTCGGGCGCCGGTGAGACGTCGGTGATGCAGGGGATCACGGGCGTGGTCTCGCGGCTGGCCGACGCCGCGGGGAACCTCACGCCCGACGCGGCGGAACTGACGGCCCGCGGCGGGGTCGCCGGGTTCCCGACGGCGCTGGTGGACGCGGTCGCGCAGCAGGGGGGCCTGCTGACCGAGGCGCTGGGGCCGGCGGTGACGCTGGAACTGCGGGCCGACCGGCTGAGCCGGCACGGGGGAACGATCCAGGCCGACGCACGCAGCGAGCGTGCCACAGCGACGCTCAGCGGGCGGATCGAGAACAACACGTTCATCCAGACCGGCCCGACGCAGATCACGCTGCTGGCCATCACGCCGCGGCTGGTGCGCGAACTGGGGGGCTCGCTGCCGCTGGTGGCGACGGTGGAGAAGACGCCGCGGGACGAGCCCGGGGTCGTGCGGATGGAGAACATCAGCGCGCCGATCGACGGCGACCTGAGCAAACTCAACGGGCGCGTCACGGTGGACCCCGGGGTGGTGAACTTCACGACGCACGGGGGCTTCGCGAGCCTGCTGAAACTGGCGGACCAGCGGCAGCAGGGGCAACTGGGGCGGAGGCTGGAGCCGTTCGTGGTCAATATCCGCAACGGCGTGGCGAGTTACGACCGGTTCCGGCTGGCGCTGGGGGAGTTCTCGGTGGAGACCAGCGGGTCGGTGGACCTGGTCAACGGGCAGATGGACATCATCACGTACGTTCCGTTCTTCGCGCTGACCGACGAGGTCGCGGGGGCGCTGAGCACGAACCTGGCGGGGGTGCTGGGGGCGCTCCCCGGCGGGATCGACCGGGCGACGATGGTGCCGCTGCGGACGCGCGGGTCGCTGAGCAACCCGCAGACGAAGGTGGACGCGGACCTGTTCGTCAAGCAGTTCGGCGAGACGCTGCTGAACACGCCGGGGCGTATCCTCGACGACGTCCTGCGGGGGAGGCTGGAGGACCTGGTGCGTCCGAAGAAGTAGCCTCCGCGGTCCATATGCCCATCGCCACCGACACGAAACTCGACGACGGCCGCGCGGCCGTGCTGATCGCGGTCAAGGCTGTTCCCGGGGCCAGCCGCGACGCGGTCGCGGGGCGGCTGGGGGAGCGGCTGAAGGTCCGCGTCTCGGCGCCGCCAGAGGGGGGGAAGGCGAACAAGGCGATCTGCGCCCTGCTGGCGTCGGAACTGGGCGTGCGGGCCTCGGACGCGGAGGTGGTGCAGGGGCACGGCCGCGCGGAGAAGGTGGTCCGGGTGGCGGGGGTGACGGCGGCGGCGGTCGAGGCGAAGTGGTAGGGGGTATCATGCGGCCCTTGTCCCGGATCAGGCCCGACCGGCCGGTTTCTGTCCCTGTTTCGCGTTCCTGAGAGGCTTGCCCGTGGCCAAGCGGCCGGCTCAAACCAGCGGCCCGACACCGGCCTCCTCCGCGGCCCGCTTCCGCGGCACGCGCGCCGCGCACCGGGACGAGACGGGGGAGGACTACGTCGAGGCGATCGCGCAGTTGATCGGCGAGCGCGGCGAGGCGCGGGTGCGCGACCTGGCGGCGATGATGGGGGTGAGCCACGTGACGGTGACGCGCGTCGTGGCGCGGCTGGCGCGGGCGGGGCTGGTGGTCACCGAGCCGTACCGGCCGATCACGCTGACCGAGCGGGGGCGGACCCTGGCGGAAGCGTCGCGCCGGCGGCACGAGGTCGTGCTGGCGTTCCTGCGGGCGATCGGCGTGGGCGCCGAGCAGGCGGAAATCGACGCCGAGGGGATCGAGCACCACGTCAGCGAGGCGACGATCCGCGCGATGGAGCGCGTGGTGCGAGAGCGGCGGAAGCGGTAAACGAGTTCACCACGGAGAAGACGGAGAGCACGGAGGGAGGCAGAAACGCCTCCGTGCTCCGTGCTCTCCGTGGTGCGTGTCTTTCGGTCAGGGATTACAGGTTCGGCTGGGGCGTGACGCGCAGGTAGGGCTTGATGCGCTTGTAGCCCTTGGGGAAGGCCTTGTCCGCCTCCTCGTCGGAGACCGCGGGGACGATGATGCAGTCGTCGCCGTGCTTCCAGTTGACGGGCGTGGCGACCTTGTATTCGGCGGTGAGTTGGAGGGAGTCGAGGACGCGGAGGATCTCGGCGAAGTTGCGGCCGGTGCTCGCGGGATAGTTGAGCGTCGCCTTGACCTTCTTGTCGGGGCCGATGAAGAAGACGGAGCGGACGGTGAAGGTGTTGTCCGCGTTGGGGTGGATCATCTCGTAGAGCGTGGCGACCTTGCGGTCGGCGTCGGCGAGGAGGGGGAAGTTCAGTTGCGAGCCCTGGGTCTCGTGGATGTCCTTGGACCACTCGATGTGGTCCTTGAGCGGGTCAACGCTCAGACCGATGATGCGGCAGTTGCGCTTGTCGAACTCGGCCTTGAGCCGCGCGGCCTCGCCCAGTTCGGTCGTGCAGACGGGGGTGAAGTTCTTGGGGTGGGAGAAGAGAATCGCCCACTTGCCGTCGATGTACTCGTGGAAGTGGATCGGGCCCTGGGTCGATTCCTGGGTGAAGTCGGGAGCGGTGTCGCCGATCTGGATGGGCATGGGGTGGCTCCTGTGTGCGGGGTGTGGGTACTGGCGTGGGGGATGGGCGACGTGGCCCGGCCGAGGGCTGAGCATACGCGCGGTCCCGCACGGAGGTGGGCGGGGGCGGAGCGGGCGGCGCGTCGCCCTGGCCGGCGTTTCCGGTGATTTTTCGGGCGAAACAGCGCCCAGCACGCCGCTGGTCAGGCGAGGATGGCGTCGCTGAGGTCCTCGAAGAGCCAGGGCTGGTCGGGGCGCCAGTGCAGGCGCAGGACCTTGCCGCCGTGGCCGATGCCCAGGAGGTTCATGGAGCCGTCCGGGGCGCAGTAGCCATCCACGCGGCGCAGCGAGGGGCCGGGGCCGGGGGTGTCGTCGCCCATGGTCAGGCGGGCGAGTTGCCACATATTCGTGGCCGGGGCCCACCAGAGGACGACGACGCGGCCGTCGTCGTCCAGGCCGGTGATGTTCAGGCCGCCCCAGGGGGTGACGAAGGAGCCGAGCGACTCGGGGCGGAGCCTGACGAAGCCGAACTCGCGCGTGAAGTTGTTGCGGGCCCAGTGGCCGCCGAAGGAGGGGACCCACCACGTCACGACGGTCTCGCCGTCGGCGTTGACGGCGGCGAGGTTGATGCCGCCCCAGGGCGTGAGGTACGGCGTCAGGCCGCCGCGGAGCAGCGGCGTCTGCGTGATCTCGCTGAGGTTGCTGCTGGTCCAGCGGCCCTCCATGACGGGCGAGGTCCAGACGACCCAGATGTTGCCGTCCTGGTCCAGGCCGGCGATGTTGAGGCCGTTCCAGGCCGTGACGTAGGAGACGAGCCGGCCTTCGAACATGGGCACCTCGGCGCCGCCGGCGGCGAGGTGGTCCACGGAGATGTTCTCGAAGGTCCAGCCGTCGGCGGCCGCCGCGGCGTGGTAGGCGACCAGGTCGCCGTTTGCGTCGAGGCCGGCGATGTAGACGCGGCCGTCGAGGGAGATGAAGGTCGTCAGGCCGGCGGTGATGGGCGTGCCGCCGGTGAGATCGGAGAGAGCGGCGACGGTCCAGCGGCCGTTGCCGGCGTCGGTGACGGTGAAGAGGCCCTCGGCGGAGGCGATGATGTAGACCGCGCGGCCGGTGCGCGGGTCGGTGTAGGTCGTGGCGTCGAGGGCGATCGGGGTGTTCGCGTCGTCGGCGAGGTTGGTGGCGGTCCAGGCGCCGGTGCGCGGGTCGCGGCGGAAGATGACCGTTTCGCCCATGGCGTTGACGGTGATGACCGAGAGGGTGCCGTCGGCCGCGAGCGTGGCGTCCACGCGCCCGCCCAGGCGGCCCAGGCCCGGGTTGGCCGTGGCCGAGGGCGTGAGGACGAAGGCGGTGCGGACGTCGCCGGCGGTGTAGCCGACGACGACGCCGTGGTTGTTGATGTCCGCCAGCGCGAGGTCCTCGGCGCGGGTGAACGTGGGGGGCGCGCCGTGGACGGCGCTCGTGGCGTCGATGATGCCGGTGGCCGGGTCGAAGTAGAAGGCGGCGACGCGGCCGTTGCGGAGGTAGGTGCCGACGACTCGGCCCTTGTCGTTGATCGCCTGCGCGATGAAGCGCTGCCCGCCGCTCAGCCTCGGCAGTTCGGTGAGCGTGCCGCCGCGCCACACGGCGGAGCGGATGGTGGAGTCGGACCAGACCAGGCCGACGATCGCGCCGGACGCGTTGACGTCCACCGCGAAGAAGTCCTCGATCTGGGTCATTTCGCCGGAGTTGGTGTTGAGGACGATCGTGGTGTTGAAGATCGGGCCGCCGGGGTCGAAGCCGCCGGTGTCGAGGCCGACGACGATGCCGCGCTCGGTCATCGCGACGGGGACGCCGTCGAAGAGGTAGGTCAGCGTGCCGCCGTCGAGGAGCCAGACGGTGCTGGCGGCGTCGTCGTCGAGGCGCTGCACGAGGATCTTGCCCGAGTCGGTGATGTCCGTGCCGAGCATGGCGACGTACGTGCCGTCGGGGCCGTCGAAGGTCGTGATGAGGTCCGAGAGGAGCGTGCGCTGGCCGTTCTCCCAGATGAAGGGGACGAGGCCGTCGGCCTCGCGGCGGGCGGCGAGGATCACGCCGTTGTTGTTGATGTCGATGATCGTGTCGTCGGCGGTGAAGCCCTCGACGGTGGAGAGCAGGCGGACGCGCCCGCCGAGGAAGATCCACTCGCGGACGCCGGGGCCGTCGCCGATGGTGCCCCAGATGATGCCTTCGTCGGTGATTCCCTGCGGGCGCAGCGGCAGGACGGTGACGCCGGAGAAGATGTAGACGCGCGAGCGGTCGCCGTGGTCGGGGTGGGCGTCCTTGGTGCCGGCGAGGGCGAAGTCGGTGAGGCCGTCTCCGTCGATGTCGCCCAGCGCCACCGCGGCGCCGCCGAGGCGGTCGGAGCGGACCAGGTGGGAGTCGCGGGCGACGAACTGGCCGAGGACCGCGCCGTCGTCGCCGGAGAGGATGATCACGCGCGCATCGGGGTTGGCCAGAGGCTGGCCGATGAGCAGGTCGTCGGCGCCGTCGCCGTCCACGTCGCCGGCGAAGGAGACCGAGGCGCCGAGGTTGCCGCGCGGGCGCTCGCCGTCCACGAAGTGGAGGACCGAGCCGTCGGCGCCGGAGAAGATGGTGACCTGCCCGGCGAAGGGGACGTTGCCGGGGCCGCCGGGGCCATGCCGCCAGCCGGGAGCGCCGACGGCGATGTCGGGGATGCCGTCGCCGTTGGCGTCGCCTCCGCCGGCGACGGCGAAGCCGAAGAGATCGCGGCGCTGCGTGCCGGTGAAGGAGAAGATCGTCGAGCCGTCGGCGCCGGAGAGGACCAGGACCGAGCCGGGGTCGTCGTTGCCGTGGCCGTCGGTGCGCGGGGCGCCGATGATGAGGTCGGGGGTGCCGTCGCCGTCGATGTCTCCCGCGCCGGCGACGGCGGCGCCGAAGCGCTGGCCCCCGTCGGCGCCGTTGAAGGTGCGGATGAGCGAGCCATCGGCGCCGGAGAAGAGGTAGACGCGGCCGGCGAAGCCGTCCCGGTCGCCGCCGCCGCGGTGCGTGCCGGGGGCGCCGACGAGCAGGTCGGTGACGCCGTCGCCGTCCACGTCGCCCGCCGCGGCGATCGCCGCGCCGAAGCGGTGGCGTTCGGCCTCGCCGGTCAGCGTGTGCAGCAGCGTGCCGTCGGCGCCGGAGTAGATGTAGACGCGGCCGGTCTCGTGGTCACCGGGGCCGTGATGGTGGTCGTGGTTGTGGTGATCGTGGCCGGCGTGGGGGGACTCGCTCCACCACGGCGAGCCGACGGCGAAGTCGGGCGTGCCGTCGCCGTTGACGTCGCCCAGGCCGGCGACGGCCGAGCCGTAGCCGTGAGCGCCGTCGGTGACGGTCAGGAGCAGCGTGCCGGTCGCGCCGGAGTAGATCGCGGCCAGTGCGCCGCGGTGATGATTGTGGTCGTGGTGGTCATCATGTTCCGCAGGGCCGTGGCTGTGGCCGGCGGAGCCGACGAGGATGTCGGGCACGCCGTCGCCGTCCACGTCGCCGATTGCGGCGATCGAGGTGGCCAGCGTCTCGGCCGGGCCGTGGTCGCCGCTGGGACGCAGGACGTGGAGCGGGCCCGCGGCGTCGAGGTACTCGGCGAGGGACTGGTACGCGAACGCGGCCAGGTGGACGCGCGGCTCGAGCCGCTCGAGGAGGGAGGCGGGCGTGGCGTGGGCGACTGGGGAGGTGCGGCGCGATCGGTCGGTGCGGCCCGGCATGGTCCTTCCTTTCGTGCGTGGCACAGTGGTCGGAATGTCCTGGGGTGAAAGTCGGCGTCCGGCGCGGGCGGCGGCCGCGGCGTCGGTCAAGCCAGCATCAGGGCGTGCCGCGAGCGGGCGCCCGGTGGTTCCACTGTACCCGCTTGGACGCTCCGGTCCAAGCGCCGCGGGAGGGATGAGAGGGCGCTGAGATTCGGCGGCCGGACGGGTAACAGGTGTCAGCGCCGCGGCGCGGACTCCCAGACGCGGATGGTGCGGTCGGCCCCGCAACTGAAGAGCGTGCGACCGTCGGGGGTGAACGCGAGGGAGTAGACGGTGAGGACGTGTCCCTTGAGGGAGAGGATCTCCTCGCCGGTGGCGAGGTCCCACAGCCGCACGGTGTTGTCGAAACTGCCGGTGGCGAGGCGCGCCAGGCCGGGGTGGAGAGCAAGGCCGAAGACGCCGCCGCGGTGGCCCACGAACTGGCGGATGCAGGCGCTCTCCGCCGAGGCGCCGGCGGCGGTCGCGCCGACATCCCAGAGCCTGACGATGTGGTCCTCGCCGCCGGTGAGGGCGACCTGCGTGCCGTCGGGGGCGCGGAACGTGATGATGTTCCACACCTCGCCGCGGTGGCCCGGCAGGATGGCCACGCATTCGTGCGTCGCGGCCTTCCAGAAGCGCACGATGCCGTCCTGGGAGCCGGTGACGATGTGGTTCCCGTCGGGCGTGAAGGCGACGGCCAGGCCGGCGGTTCCGTGGCCGGGGAGGACGGTGATGGCCCCGCCCGTGCGGGTGTCCCACAGCCGGGCGTAGTCGTCGTTGCCGACGGTCGCCAGCACCCTCCCGTCGGGGCTGAACGCGGCGTTGTAGCCGGGGCCGGTGTGGGCGTCGCTGATGGCCCAGTGCAACTCGCCGGTGTAGGGATCGAAGTAGCGGACCGAGCGGTCGAAGGAGATGGTCGCGACGCTGTCGTCGGCGGGGTTGATCGCGATGCTGTGGACCGGCCGCGTGTGCCCGCGCAGGTAGCGGAGCATGCGGCGCTCGCGCACGCTCCAGACGGCGGCGGCGTTGCTCTCTCCGCCGGCGACGATGATCTCGCCCCCGCGGCTGATGGCCATCGCGCGCGGCGAGCCGAAGGGGACCGGGATCACCGGCACGTCCGGGGCCAGGTAGTTGTCCCACCACTTCACCGTCCCGTCGCGCCCGGCGGAGACCAGGCGCGAGCCGTCTTCGGTGAACGCGGTCATCACGACGCGGTCGGCGTGGCCGTGGAGCGTGCGCCGGAGTTCGCCGGTGAGCGGGTCGATGATGTGGATGAGCGAGTCGGTGCTCCCGGAGGCCAGGAGCGAGCCATCGGGGCTGAATCCCAGGGCGGTGACCTTGTTTGTGTGGATCCGCGAGGCGATGCGGAGCGTTCCGGTTGAGGCGTCGCGGATCTGGACGGCGCCGTCGAACCCCCCGCTGGCGACCAGCGTGCCGTCGGGGTTGAAGGTCACGGTGCCGACCATCCACTGGTGCGCCTGCAACGAGTAACGGGTTGCGCCGGTGGCGACGTCCCAGACGTGCAGGAGGCCGTAGTCGGTCCCGGCGGCGAGGGTGGCGCCGTCGGGGGCGAAGCAGAGCGAGGCGATGGGCTGCGGCGCCCGCTCGAGTTCGCGCACGATCTTGCCCGTCGCCGCGTCCCAGAGGATCACTTGCCCGCGCCGGTTGCCGCTGGCGACGACGCGGCCGTCGGGGCTGAACGCGCCGGCGGGGGAGAAGACGCCGCCCATCGAGAAGGACGGGTTGATCTCCGGGACGACCGTGCGGCGCAGGGTGATGGTGTCGTACAGCGCCAGGCGGGGGGCGACCGCCGGATCGTGGTACGCGCCCAGGGCGGTGGTCCCGTCGGCGGTGACGTCGAAGATGTACTGCGGGTCGGGGTGCAGCGCCTCGGCGATCATGGAGCCGGTCGCTTCGTCCCAGATCCGGGTCTGGAGCGATGGCTGGGAGATCACGAGGATCGTCGATCCGGAGGGGCCGGGGCGGCGGGCCGCGAACATGTGGCCGTGGATCTGCGTCTGGAGGGATCGGCTCGAGCCATCCACGAGGCGCGAGAGGTAATCCCACTCCCAGCCGCGCAGGTCGCTGGGGCACTCCTCGAGCAGGCGCATCATGCGTCCGGCTTCGCCGCCGGCGAAGGCGGCTTGGGCGAAGCCGATGCGGCTGAAGTAGAGGCTGCGCCGGAGCGATTCGGCCTGGTCGTCGGCGCGGCGGCGGTGGGTCTCGGCCTCGGCGCGCTGGGCGACGGCGAAGTCGCGGGCCTTCTCGGCGATCTGTTTCGCATATGTCTCTTCGAGAGCGCGGCGGCGATTGACGGCCGCCTGCCACGCCGCGTACCCCGCCAGAACGCCCAGCAGCAGCACGGCCAGCACGCCCGCGGCGACGAAGGAGCGGTAGCGCCGCAGTTGCTTGCGCAGCACGTACATCGCGGAGTCGCGCTTGGCCTCGATCGGCTCGTCGGCGAGGAACCGGCGGACGTCGGCGCCCAGGTCCGCCGCCGACTGGTAGCGGCGCGAGCGGTCCTTCTCGATCGCCTTGAGGACGAGGGTTTCGAGGTCGCCGCGGAAGGTGCGGCTGACGGTCGTGAGGCGCGCCGGCGGGTCTTCGCGGATGATCCGCAGTGCCTCGGGGAGGGAGCGGCCGGAGAGGTCGTGGGGCAGGCGGCCGGCGAGGAGTTCGTAGAGGATCACGCCCAGCGCGTACACGTCCGAGCGCGTGTCGATGTCGCCGGTGTCGCCGGAGACCTGCTCGGGAGACATGTACGAGAGGGTGCCGATGATCTGTCCGGCGGAGGTGTGGAGCGTGGTGTGGCGCAGTTCGGCGTCCGTGGCGCGGGCGACGCCGAAGTCGAGGATCTTGGGCTGGCCGCGTTCGGCGTCGCTGGCGTCGGCGGCGCGCAGGCCGGACGGGGGCGTGTCGCCCGCGGGTTGAGCAGCGGGGGAGGAGGGGGGAGGGGGGGGGGCGGCCGCGGCCTTGTCTTCGGCCGTGGGGTCCACGACGAGGATGTTCGCGGGCTTGAGGTCGCGGTGGATGACGCCGCGCTGGTGGGCGTGCTGCACACCGTCGCAGATGCGTGCGAAGAGTTCGAGCCGCTCGCGCGTGCCCAGGTTGTGGGCGCGGGCGTAGTCGATCAGCGAGCGCCCGCGGACAAACTCCATCGCGATGAACGGCTGGCCGCCCGAGGCGGACTCGGCCACGCCCGCCTCGTAGATCTGCGCGATCCCGGGGTGCTGGAGGCGGCCGAGGACCTCGGCCTCGTGCTCGAAGCGCCGGAGCATCGACGGCGAGGCCAGGCCGCGCCGGATGAGTTTGAGCGCCACGGTGCGGCGCGGGCGCTCCTGCCGGGCGAGGTACACCACGCCCATGCCCCCGGACCCGAGCACACCCAGGATCGTGTACGCGCCGATGCGCGTCCCCGCGGGGAGGGTGGCGTCCAGCCCCGCGGCGGGGGGGGCGACGCGGGGGTTCTCGAGGAAGCCGGTTTCCTCCTCCAGCGCCTCCAGGAGCGAGAGGACTTCGTCGCGCAGGGCCTCGTTGCCAGCGCACGCCTCCTCGAGCCTCGGGCCGCGCTGCTCCGGCGGCAGGTCCGCCAGCTCGATGAACAGTTCTTCGGCGCGCCTGGCCAGGTCCGGGCTCACCCGCTCTCCTTCTCACCGGACCCGTTGGCGCCGCGGCCTCGTCCCTCGCCGGCCTCGGCCCGCGTCAGTTCGCGCTTCAGCCACGCGCGGGCGAACGTCCACTCGTTCTTCACGGTCGCCGGCGAGACGCCCAGGGCCGACGCCGCTTCCTCGATCGAGAGCCCGCCGAAGTAGCGGAGGACGACGACCTCGGCCTTGCGCGAGTCGTACTCCTGCAGGCGCTGGATGGCCTCGTCGAGGGCGACCAGGTCGAGCCCGTCGTCGTCGTCCCCGGTGGCGACGGCGTCGTCGGAGAGGGCGATGCGCTTGCGCCCGCCGCCGTGCTTGATGCGGTCGCGGTGCCGCGCCCGCTCGACGAGGATGCGGCGCATCGCCTGGGCGGCGGCGGCGAAGAAGTGCCCGCGGTTGTCTCACGCCTTGGCGGCGGCCTGGCCCTCGGAGCCGATGAGGCGGATGTACGCCTCGTGCACCAGCGCCGTGGGCTGGAGCGTGAGATTCTCCGACTCCTTGGCCATCCGCGCGCCGGCGAGTTTGCGCAGTTCCTCGTAGACCAGGGGGAGCAGTTCGGCCGCGGCCTTGGGGTCGCCGGCCCCCAGCGCGGAGAGGATCTGTGTCACTTCCTGCTTGCGGGCTTCATCCATAGCCGGGTCCGCGGGGGGGACGGTGGGAGAGGTCGGTCGGGGGGCGGGGGGGACGGTGTGCGGGGTGGCCGCGGGGAGGGGGTGAGGGTG
>Ga0180217_1001823_pt1 | contig 21497 bp, 19 predicted proteins | sample eDN3rd37CBELigOP_FD_128521 | JGI IMG/M metagenome (GOLD analysis project Ga0180217, IMG submission 128521) | Enriched Organic Plus compost microbial communities from Emeryville, California, USA - eDNA 3rd pass 37_C BE-Lig OP (version 2) (version 2) ... | reverse complement strand
TCCTGCAGGAAGTCTATGCCTGGGCGGAGACCCACCCTACGTTCTATTCGCAGACACACACGTTCCGAAAGCTCTATCGACTCGCTTCCTAGCGCTACGCTTGGCGGGTGGAGCTATTTAGTCTCCCGCTGATTTCGAAAGTGACGCCACCGAATGCAACCATTCCGGGGCGAAAATGCCAGCCTTCATCTGGGGGCCACGGATCCGACGATCCAGCGGTCGAGGCATGTCCGCCATTGGCCTCTGTCGTGCTCGGAGTCGAAGTGCAATTTGCAATTGGCGGGGCGTATTTCATCGTCAATAGCGCGCTTGCGCGTGGGCGATGCTGTCCCGCGTGAATCTCGGAAAGTAGATGCTCGATGGCGAGCGCAGTCGCTGCACACAAATCGGTTCGCAGAGCTGCGTAAATAAACTTGGGAGGCGATGAAGTGCAATTCGGAAGATGTTGCTGCCGTCGTTCAAGAAGTTGTTCGAGCGATGTTCTGCCCCCCGATTGTGGCCGATTGCCTTGGAAGAAATCAATCGCCATTTCGCCTGTCAAGTTCCACCGGCTGTACTCGGTAACCCCCCGACCGTCAACGGCGATCGAATGTGGAATTCTTCTTGCATAACGGTAAAGTCCGAGTGTCCACTGGTTACGATCAGTAATCGCATCGCGGTGCGGAAAAAAGCACGGAGCCGTACCGGGCGGAAAGTGGGGTAGGACGGCAGCTGCCAGTGGCGTGTATTCGTCGAGTTTGTCCAAGTTACCGAAGAAGCACGATTGGTGAACCAATGTTCCGCGCCCTTCGTCTGTTGAGTGTGCGGTGGTTGTCTTGTCGCCAAGGAACTCCTCCCATCCATGGGGCAAGTCGGTGTTGGCGCGGCAAACTCCGTCGGGAGCAAAACAGACACGGGTGCAGTGAAACAGGCCTGGCGTACCGGACAGAGCGTCAAATGCCTGTTTCAGGTGCTCCAATCGGGGGACATCGTGAATTCCGAACTGCGCAATTGAGGAAATGGGCCGACCTGACGTTGTCTGATGCATCACCCCAACTCTTTTGCAATTTCTTTGAGTCGCTCCAGATCGCGTTCGGCATAAAGTTCGGCGAGGTCGGTCGAATTGCCCAATCCTACAGGAACGGCTTCAATTCCGAAGCGTTTCCGCAGCTCTGTGGCTGCGGTATGTCGGAGTTGGTACGGATGCCAGTTGGGAATTGGCGCGCTCCCACTCTGCAATTCTCCGAGCTGCCGATTAGCGCGTCGAATTCCGTACTTGATGGCGCGACGATATGAGTCGACGTCGTAGTGATCGCGCTTGGCACGCTTGGATTGACGCATCTTTGCGAGCTGTTTTCGTCGTTCGCGTGCCCGAAGTTCACAAGGATATACGGGAGTCTTACGGTTGGAACGACGATTGATCGCCCGCTGCTCATTTCTCCACTCTTCCGCCTCTCGTGGCGAGAACAGGAATGCATCTACAGGGCGATTCAGAAATGGGCGGAGAACAGCTTGGGCCTGTGGTCCGAGGGCAATGATCCGAGTCTGTTCGCGCCACGCATTCTTATGGTCGGTCGGACGGTAGAGCCAAACGTTACCTGACATGTCGACGTCGCAGGCACGCATGATGGTGATTTCGCCCGGTCGAGCACCAGACAGCCGTTGGACGCGGACCATCGCTGCTACGGGCGGAGAGAGAAACGGCAGCGTAGCCTCGACAGCGGCATCATCAATGGGCTTCACCTTTGGTGCTTCTCGGGCGTCCGTACGGCCTCTCTTCAGCCCCTCCACCTGGCCAATGCCGCATAAACCGAAGGGGGGATCAGCTCCTCGCTGACGGCCCAGCCGAACACCCTGCGAATGCGTTTGATCTGCTTGTTGATCTCCGTACGACACTTCCGTTTCTCATTCACCAAAAAGTTCTGAATCGCCTTCAGTCGCAATGGACCGAAGTCTCGTGCAGGTAAATGAGAGAAGAAAGTTCGCAGGGGGATAACTGCGTCCCTGAGTGCGATGTACTCTTTCGTCACCTTGCCGTCGCGCGAGTAATACTTGCGAGCGTACTCCAGGTAACGCACGAGCAATTCGTTTACCGAGATGTCGGGGAAGCGATCACCGGCCGCGGACGGGGGGCTTTGGGTAACGCTACCGAAGCGTTCCAGAATGAGCTGGGCATACGCCGCGTGGCTCTCTTCTGATCCAAAGGGGCCAAGGTAGATGTGCTTGCCCTCGATGATGACGCGGGCCAGCCCCGAAGGCTTGTGGGAGTCGGTAGCGTGGAAAGGATCGCTTCGAGGGCATGACGGGATCTCCTGTAGACCCGCCGAGAAAGTGGTAAATTTACCACTTTCCTCTGGGATTCGAGGAGCGCTCACCGCCATCAGGGTCGTCGAAAGCGCTGTTTATAGAAGGACTTATGGAAGTATCCCCGGCAGGATTCGAACCTGCAACCTTCGGCTCCGGAGGCCGACGCTCTATCCAATTGAGCTACGGAGACATCTTTCTGCACCGCGGTACGTTGGCAACGCGGGCATGTCTCAGACCCGTTTCACTTTAGGGACGCGGGGGCATTCTGTCAATGGTTCCCGGCGCGTTGTTTGCCATCGAATCTCATCACTCCGAAGAGCCGTCCGCGACGGTTTGCGACAGGGGATGCGGGAGATCGCGACAGGATTTCGATTGGACCGTGAGTGCGATCGGATAGAATTTGTAAGTGGAGCGAACCCCATCAGTGATGAAGAAGGGTTTATGAATCCTGGGGGATCGCGCCCGGAGCCGACTTGTCGGTCAAACGACAGTGATTGGCAGCCGGGGGCGGGGACTTGTCGGAAAAGGAGCAGAGGAGAACGAAGCCGTGCGACGCCTTCCTTTTGTCCTGGCGGGGGCGGCAGTGTGGATCTGGCTGCCGCCCGGGGTGTTCGGGCAGGAACTGACCGTGCAGCAGCCGGTGGTGGGGAGTTTTTCGGCGGCGACGACCGTCTCGGTTCCCGACCGCGGGCGGGCCTTCATCGGTGGTGTCTCGAGTGCCGGGGCGTCGTCCACGCGCTCCGGGCCGTTTCCTTCGGGGTTGTCGAGCGGACGTTTCGCCCGATCCGGCAGTACCTCGGTGAGCGCCTTCATCCACGACTTTTCCGAGAGGGACCGGCAGGCACTGGGGGCGACGGGGATCTCACGTCGTGATGGTGCCGGAGACCTCGTCACTGAGTATCAGTTGCTTCTCGAGCAGCGACGGGGAACAGATCTCCGCCTGTCGAAGGCATCCGGACAGAGCGAAGAGGCTGAAGAGCCCGGCACGGCGGAAGTCCTCGCCGCACGCGCCAAGGCCGAGCGTTCGCTGAACCTCGGGCGTGCCGCCGCCGAACGGAACGACTGGCGACTGGCGGCCCTGCACTTCCGCATGGCGGCGAAGTTTGGAGATCCGACGGCCGCGGAACTCGAGCGGGAGGCGTTGCGACAGGCAGAAGCGGCGCAGGAAGTTCGCGTGACTGAAGGAGAAAGTCCCGTCAGACAGGATTTTCGTCAAAATTGGCGCAATCGCTAAAGCTTGACATTCGGATTTGCCGATCTCCTCGGTGTCCCTGCTCGCGCAGGTTGGTTGTGACACCCGGGCTCTCGCCGAGGGATTGGCGCCATGGTTCGTTTCGCTCTGATCGCTCTTGCTTTGATGACTGTCACCGCGTCGAGCGGATGTTCCACGTGCGGATCGGATCTGGCCTGCGGAGGTGGGTTTGGTGGCGGTGGACTGCTGCGGTTGCGGTCGCCGTTCCGCAAGTGCGGCTGCTGCGACTACAGTTACGACTGCGGCCTCTGGGGCGGGAATCCCTGCGGAGACTGTTGCGATCCCTGCGGTTCTTATGGGCTGGCGGGCGATCCATGGACCTCCGGGTATCCCATGATGTCCGGCACGCCTCTTGTCGATGGTTCGCAAGTGGTGTCCGGTCCTCAGGTGATCAGCGGCCCGCAGTTCGTCACCGGCGCTCCTCACACGACTGCCTATCCGCAGTCCGCCGGCATTCCGGCGACATACGGCAATCCGACCTACCACAACCAGTACCCGACTCCGACCGAGCCGCTTCCGGCTCCGATGGTGCTTGAGGAGAACCTGCCTCCCATGCCCGCTCCCTTGCCGGCGCTGGAGCCGCAGGTCTACCAGTCACCCGCGTCGGGGCCCGCCTTTGCCAGCCCGGCCTCGTGGCAACCGGCGCTCAAACCGCTCCACAAGAAGGGCTGCAACTGCGGCAAGTGATCGTCCGCGACTCTGCCCCGGAGAGGGGCACACAACGTTGATCCTCACGGGGAAGAAGAACCTGCGGAATCGACCGCCAGCCCCAGACGGCTTCTCAGCTCGCGCCAGTGACTTTCGTCCGGCGGCGGGACGGCGAGCTTTCGGATGCCGCGTTGCGGATCGCGAATGCGGACAGTGATGCGGGGGACCGCGTCCGCACAGTAGCAGCCGGTCAGTTCGAGCTCGACCGTCGCCCCCGGAGCGGGAAGATCATCGGCGGCGATTCCGAGACGCGGCAGGATCTTGGCAACTTCCGCCGGTCGCAGCGGGATGATTCGCCCGACAGTCTGCCAGCTTTCGCAGCGGTCACACCAGGGGGCCGCCGCCATCCGGGAGGCAATCCACGCTCCGAGAATGCTGCCGGCGAGTGCTTCCATTCCCCAGAAGAGCGCCGGCCAGGGAGCGGGCCAGCCGCCGAACGCTTCCACCCGATGGGCGAGGTACGCGCGAAAGGTCGCCCGACTGCGGATCTCGTCGAGCTTCTCGTTCCGGATGCGTTCAACCCGCTCGAGCTCGGCTTCGAAGCGACGCTGCATCTCGGCCGCTTCTTCATCGTCTGCCGCGGCCTGAGACTGCTGTTCGCGAAACTGCTGAACGAAGGCACGCGAGGGATCGTTGCGGAACTGTTCCTGCAACAGTCTCACTTCCTTCAGTGGTCCCTGCGAATAGACTCGGTACGACTCCCAGGCCAGGCCGACCTGCCCGGCCAGCAGGAGGAGAAAGCCGAGCACCGCGACCCGTCCGGGAAAGTGCAACCGCAGGAGACGGGCGAGGGAGCCCAGTCCCCAGCCGCCGATCGCTCCCCAGGCAATGAGGAATAGCCCCAGCAGCCGGATCCGCGGCGGTGCGTGTCCTCCGGCGAGCGCAGCAACCGCCAGCACCACCGCTCCGATCACCAGCCACAGCAGCAGGCGGCGGCGAACGAGTGACGCGGTCTCGCGAGAGTGCCGGGGATGAGTCTGCATGAGGACCGGGCGTTCATCAACTCGCGCGAATTACAACGGCCGAGCGGGAAGTCCGCAGGCCTCCCGCGCCCGTTCCAGGACCTCGCGGGCTTTGGTCCGCGCCCGCTGCGCTCCACTCCGCAGAATATCGCGCAGGGTGTCCGGATCCGCGGCAAGCTTCTCGCGGCGTTCCCGGGCCTCGTGGAAGTGCTCCATCGCCGCTTCGAACAGGGCCTGCTTCGCCTCTCCGTACCCCATTCCCCCCGCGCGGTAGCGCTCGGCCAGAGCCGCCTGCTGTTCCGGAGTCGCGAACAGCTTGTACAGGGCAAAGATCGAGCAGGTTTCCGGGTTCTTGGGGGCCTCGACCGGGGTCGAATCGGTCTTGATCGACATGATTCGTTTGCGGAGCTTCTTCTCCGGTTCGAAAATGCCGATCGTGTTGTCGTAGCTCTTCGACATCTTCTCGCCGTCCACACCCGGAACCTTCGCGGTCTCGTCGAGGGTGCGTGCCTCGGGCAGGACGAAAACTTCACCGTAGAGAGAGTTGAACCGCCCGGCGATGTCGCGCGCGACCTCGATGTGCTGCACCTGGTCGACCCCGACCGGCACGATGTCGCTGTCGTAAATCAGAATGTCGGCCGCCATCAGTACCGGGTAAGTGAACAGACCGGCATCCGCGGGGAGGCCCTTCGCCTTCTTGTCCTTGTAGGCGTGACACTTCTCCAGCAGGCTCATCTGCGTCACGGTCATCAGCAGCCACGTCAGCTCGGTGACCTCCGGAATGTCCGATTGCCGGAAGAGCGCGGCCCGCTGCGGATCGAGCCCCAGCGCGAGCAGATCGAGTGCGGCATCCAGCGTATTCTGACGCAGGACCTCCGCATCGCGAATGGTCGTCAGCGCGTGCAGATCGGCAATGAAGTAGAACGCCTGCTCATTATCCTGCAGGGCGATGTACTGGCGGATCGCACCGAAATAGTTGCCCCAGTGAAAACGCCCCGTGGGCTGAATACCGGAAAGAACACGCATGGCGGGAATGTCTGGATGAGGGGCTGAAATCAGATCAACAGGAAATTCAATGCGGAGTCGGCCACAGCCCGGACGGAGAGACCGCAGCAAGCCGTCCGGTGGGAATAGACCCATTTATGCAATTGCCGGCTCCTGCGGGCGCGTGACCTCGATGACCATGGTATTGGCCCGGTCAGAGGTTCGCCAGCGCGGCGGGCGGCGAATTCCAGAGAAGCGATCTGCAGCGGGCGGAAAGTTCCGCTTACGGACGTGGTGGAACCCGTAAAGTGCCCACGACTTCGCTGACGTGTCCGCATCCCTCGGCCTCCAGAGTCGCCGACAACTCGTCGACGAGCCGACCGGCCAATGAGGGATTATAGAAGTTCGCCGTCCCGATCTGTACCGCGGAGGCACCGGCAACGAGGAATTCCATCACATCGTCGATCGACTGAATTCCGCCGATCCCGATCACGGGGACGGGGACCGCTTTCGCCACTTGCCAGACCATCCGCAGCGCCAGCGGTTTGATGGCGGGGCCGCTCAGACCGCCCACGACATTGCCGAGAATCGGCCTGCGGCGTCGCCAGTCGATGGCCATTCCCTGAAACGTGTTCACCAGCGAGACCGCGTCGGCTCCGGCCTCGGCGGCGGCCTGGGCAATCTCAACGATGTTGGTGACGTTCGGGGTGAGCTTGGCGATGATCGGCAGCGAACAGGCCGCACGGGCTTCGCGGACGACCTGCGACGTCAGCTTCGGATCGGTGCCGTAATCGACGCCGCCGCTGACATTCGGGCAGGAGATGTTCAGTTCGATCCCGGCAAGCTGGGGATACTGGCCGAGCCGCGCCGCCATCTGGACGAACTCGTCCGCGTTGTGTCCCGCGATATTGGCGATGATCGAAGTCCCCAGCCCGAGCAGGTACTCAAGGTGCTTTTCGATAAAGGCGTCGAGCCCGTCGTTATCGAGGCCGATCGAGTTGAGCATGCCCGCGCTCGTCTCGACGGTTCGCGGCGTCGGATTTCCGAGCCGGGGAAGAGGAGTGATCGTCTTCGGAATGATCCCGCCGATCCGCCGGAAATCGACGAACGCGGCCATTTCGCGCGCATAGCCGAACGTTCCCGAAGCAACGAGGATCGGGTTCGCAAGCTTGAGTCGATTCAGCGTGACGTCGAGACGGGGAGGCACGGACCCCTCGGGTGTGGGAGTTGCGTGACCTCATCGGCCTGGCAAGTCCTGCCTGGCCAGACGAGGGGGCATCGGCGTGAAATCGTACAGCCGAATCCGCCCGGCGACAACCGTGTGCAGGGCCGGCAGACGCGGAACGGAGCAGTTCCGACGTGCGGCGGCCGCAGCGCGGCTGCGAGGGCGGAGAATCAGCATGACGCGGCCGGACGAGCGCCGGCTGCGCGGGTTCACGCGGGCGATGGCCGCACGCGAACGTCAGATCACGCCGCCGTGGACACGGTAGGGAGTCGCGAAGTCAGGGGCTTCGAGAAACCAGATCCGCTCCCAGATCTCGGGAATGTGCCGCAGGCTCTCCGAGGTGAAGATCAACTGGCGAGCCCGGACATCCGGCTGAGAGGAATAGATGGGGATAATGCAGCCGATATTCAGGGACATGGCTGCCAGCAGGATCCCGCTAAGAACGAACCGGCGCATTGCTCTTCTCCATAATTGCAAAGCTGGAGCTGGACTCTGTGGATAGAATCAGCCCGCACCAGGACCCCGACCGGCCCTCACGAAGGAGGGCGGGTCAGTTTCCGGCTCACGAACATCCTTGAGTTTCCGGGGAGTGATTTTGTCGGATGCCCCGACATGCTGCCGAACGGCATGTCACGAGGCGAAGGAGAGGGTCGCTGCGCGGAATGCGGGTTCCACGAAAGCTTCGGCGTCTAATCGGCTTGATAATCGCCTGGAAAGATCTCGAACATACAAGCGTTGAAGGGAGGCTTCTCCGTTGTGGGAGAAGACTGCCCGGGACAGAACAATTTCAGGTGCATTGCTGCCCCCTTGTTATCGGCTGTTCCCCCCAGGACTCAACAGCAGAACAATCCTCAAAACCTGAAAATTTTAAAGACTGCTCGGGGCGGAGATCCCTTCGGAGCGGAGGACGGGCTCGTCGGCGGTGACCGGGCTGGGGGAAACCGAGACCATCGAGCCTGCCGGCGAGGCCTGTTCTTCCTGGGCAGCACGGGCGGCGGCTTCTTCCAGCAGCCGGACCTTTTCTTCCATTTCCTTGCCAGGCTTGAAGGTTACGACGAATTTCTCCGCGACATAGACCTTTTCGCCCGTCCGTGGGTTGCGTGCTTTTCGTGCCGCCCGCTTCTTCACCTCGAATACGCCGAAGTTGCGCAGCTCGATGCGGCCATCGCGAACGAGGGTTTCGACGATGGAATCGAAGGTTTTCTGCACGATCTCCTTCGTCTTCAGCTGCGTGAGCCCGATTTCCTCGGAGATTTGCTTAACAATTTCTTTCTTGGTCACGACTGGAGTCTCCCGCGAGCGGAACCGTCGGCCAGCTCAGGCTCGTCCCATGAGCCACGTATGTGTCTCAACTGTAAACCCAAGCTGGAGTTAGTGTCAAGCCGATTCTTTGCCGACCGACACCCGGGGTTTCCGCTCTGGCAATGGCTTAGACCGAAGAGGGCATGAACTCTTGCGCGGATTGGCGCAGGCGGCGAAATCCCGCCCCCCAACACCAGGGCGGCCATCCTGCGCCGCCCCCCGTTGCGTTTCTTAAGTCTACGCCATTTTCTAAGTCTTTCCAAGCCAATGCGTTAAAATTTTCCCGTGACCGTCCCTCGCGGGAAAAATCGGGCATCCCCCGCTCGGTCGGGAGGCAGAACGCCGTTCCCGCGGCCGAATGCTGCCCGAACCAACCGCCTTGTCCGACGGGCGCTCAATGACTGTGCGTCGCCAATTCATCGCCGGAAAGACTCAACGGCCAACCTCAGCGCGGAGGAGTACCGTCCTCAATGTCACCGGAGCTTGCCCGGGCCGCGACATACTCGCGCAGGAACTCGTGCAGCGGCCCGTACTCCCAGTCGATCTCATATTCGAGATGCAACTGTTTCAGGCGGGCGATCGACTGCTCGCTCAAGGTTTCCATCTGCTCGGTGTAATTCGGATCGCAGAAGAAGATTCGACAGCCGAGCGGGCGTCGCTCACGCGCAGTACACAGCCGTTCGCGCTGAAACGGGCAGAGCCCGTCATCAATGACAGTCTCGGCGGGGAGGCCTGTCTCCAGGAGGATTTCGGCTTCGGGCCGCGAGATGTAGAGCCGGTGGCCGTACTCCTGGAAGCGACAGCAGCGACCGCTGATCTCGCAGACCGGTGCCGCGTCGGCGACCGCGCGATCCACCGATTCATAGAGTTCGCGCAAACCCTCGCGAAGTTGCGCGTCGCGCGCTGCTGATGCCCCGGACATGAATGACGCTCGCCGACGGAGAACCTACAGGTCGATGATCGACGCCCGCTGGCGGATCTCTTCAAGGCTGACGAACGCCCCCTGACCAGCCCCGGGGCAGGTTCGCACGACCTCGTTCCACGCTTCCGGGCTTTCGAGGTTCGAATTCCAGAAGGGCCAGGTCCGGCACTGTCGGGGGCGCACCGGATAGATCGTGCAGCCCCGCTTCTCCGGATCGAAGAAGGTGCAGTCGCCGTTGGCGTATTCGCGCAAACTGAGACCGCGACCGACGATCCGCGTATGCTCGATCCGCACTTCGCCGACCGGTTTCCCGACGTACTCGGCGATCTGCGCGATCTCTTCTTCGTTGACCCAGACGACACCCGGCGCGCCGGTGCAGCAGTTGCCGCACTGCGTGCAGGTGAATTGTAAGCCATCCTTGTACCAGGGTTCGTTTGCCATACCCGCATTCTACGGAAAGCGCGATCCGCCAGCAAATGCAGCGGACGCGCCTTCTCGCGAAGTGTGCGAGGGAATTCTCGGGGGTGACGTAGACTGCCCCCGTTCGCACCTTCGCGCAGGAATGGTGTTTCTGTTACGATTTCGCGCGTCGATGGACGCTGGAGTCGCTTGAAGCGGGGAAACCCGCAGAATGGGATTGAGTTGTGATGTCATTTTCCGCCTTGTGGCAAGCCATCGCGCTGGGGGTCGTGCAGGGAATCACGGAGTTCCTGCCCGTCAGCTCCTCCGGGCACCTCGTGATCCTGCAGTATCTGATGGGCGTCAGCGAGCCGATGGAACTGACCATCGCGCTGCACGTCGGCACGCTGCTTTCGATCGCGGTCGTTTTCCGCAAGGAACTCTTCGAGCACCTGCAGCGACCGCAACTGTGCCTGCTGATCATTCTTGCAACCATTCCCGTCGGCATCGTCGGGCTGGCGTTCAAGGAATCGTTCGACCGGATCTTTGAAACGCCCCTCGTTGCCGGGTGTGGATTGCTGGTGACGGCGATGATGCTCGCATTCGGGCAGCGGCTGCAGCGCGATCAGGACTCGCTCGAGAGCGTGCGGCCGCGGCAGGCGCTGTTCGTCGGCATGTTCCAGGCGGCGGCGCTGGTTCCGGGGGTCTCCCGCTCGGGATCGACGATTGCGGGCGGCCTGCTGTGCGGACTGCGTCGCGATGCCGCGACCACGTTCTCCTTCTTCATTGCCATTCCGGCGATCGCCGCCGCTTCGCTCGTCGTCGCGCAGGAACTGCTGCAGGATTCCTCCGGCCAGCACGACCTGCTGCCGCTCGTTGCCGGCGGAGTGACCGCCTTTCTGGTGGGGATCGCGGCGTTGCGGCTGCTGGTCGGAATCGTCACGCAGCGGAAACTGCACTGGTTCGCCTGGTACTGCCTGCTCGTGGGAGCCGTCACGATTGTCTGGCAACTCCTGCTCCCGCCGGTGTCGAAGACCGCCGCCTGAGGAGCGGTCCCGCGAAGAACGCCGGCAGCTCCCGGCGCATCAAGGCAGGCGACCCGTGCAGTCTCCGCATGAGCCGGTTTGGAGACTTTCGCGTCGCACCCTTCCTCGAAACGGTGTGGGGGTAGATCTGCCCGCGGATGTGAGGGAAACCGGTTGCGGCCGACAAAATCCGTACGGATTTTTATTGATCTTTCGCGGGGACGTGGCTTGAATGAGAGAGGCTTGGGGGATTTCATCCCTTGGGCAGGCCCATCTCTGCCAGTCGGGTTCTCCGACACACGTTTCTGGCGCTGACGCTCCTTATGGTCACCTGGAAAATCGCGGTGCCGCGATGGTCAAGGGGCAGGTGACGCCGCGCGGGCCTTACCATCTGAAGGCCTGGTTCATCCCATCTCTTTGCGTGCGTTGATTCTCGTTCGAGAAATCGTTTCCTGTTCTGGAGTTGGAAGCATGTCGCACGTCCCCTGCGCAGCCCGGCTTCGCCGCGGCGGATTCACTCTCATTGAGCTTCTCGTCGTCATTGCGATTATTGCCATTCTCGTGGCGCTGCTGCTGCCCGCGGTGCAGCAGGCGCGGGAGGCCGCCCGGCGCGCCCAGTGTATGAACAATCTGAAACAGATGGGGCTCGCGGTCCACAACTTCCACGATACCTACAACTGCCTTGTGCCGGCTTCGATCGGTTACGAGGCGGCCGGAGTGAATACGGTTCCCGGAACGCGGCAGAACGGACAGACCTGGGCGGCGCTGATCCTGCCCTTCCTCGGCGAGGAAGGAATGATGTACTCCATCGAGATTCGCCGGCCGTGGGATGTCACGCACGGGCAGGACCGCAAGAACGCCATCGTCCGGACCTACTTCTGTCCGAGCCGCCGCAGCCCGATGCGGCAGCAATCCCCGGCGACGGCCATGCCCCGCCGCGACGGGATGGGGAACCTCAGCCCCGATATTCCCGGAACGTGTGGCGACTACGCCGGGAACGCAGGCGATGTCACCGGTTGCTTCACCGCGGACGGAGTCCGCTGCGCTCTCTCGAACGACATCGCGCAGAACGTCGGCATGTTTCTGCCGGCGCAGATCACCTGGCGGAACATCAGCGAGACGGGAACCGGCAACCAGAACGACGTCATCTGGAAGTGGCGCGGTCATCTGAACTTCTCGAACATCCCCGACGGACTTTCGAATACGCTTCTCTTCGGCGAGAAGTGGGTGAACGTCAACTACATGGGGAACGCCAGCCGGGTCGATGACTACACGGCCACCGACACCGATCTCGACGGAATGGGAACCTCGACCCGCAATCGCGGGGACGGCGACATGTTCGACGCCCGGCACCCGCTGCATTACCTGCGCTTCGACGAAGTCCTCCGCCGCGACGTCACCCAGGACAGCGGCCAGGCCTCCAAGAACTTCGGAAGCTCCCATTCAGGAGGCGTCGTCAACTTCTGTCTCGGGGATGGAAGTGTGAAGTCCATCCGCTGGGACGTGGACGCCACGGCGATGGTTCGCCTGATGAGCCGAAAAGATCGTCAGAAGATCGATTGGGAGCTGATCGACTAAGCACGTTCGCGGGTTCCTCCTCTCCCTCGCACCCGATCCACCCGCGACGGCAAATGGCCTCCGGTCGTGATTCACGAACGGAGGCCATGCTTATTTCCGACCAGTCCTGACGCGACTCCTCAAACTTGACCCCTGCCTGCATCATTCTCAACGGCAGGTCAGCCGGCGCGAGAACGGGGAGAGAGAGTCACGCCTCATCCGGCGGGTAGGGCACGCCAACGGAGAGGGCGCGCTGCCGAAGTTCATCGGCGAGTTCCTCGAGGAAATCGGCGGCTCGTCGCAGGCTTTCAGCTGCCGAGAGATTCGCCTCGGCAATCTCTTTCAGACGGTTCGACACCTGGGCACCGAGCCGGCGTGCGTCCTCCTTGCGGATTCCCTGTTCGTGCATCATGAGTCCAGCGTCCCGAAACAAGTCACGCGGACGAGGCAGGCCCCGGTTGTGGCGATACACCGGGATACCGGGGCAGAGAAAAAATCAGGGCAGGGGAGCACCGATCCCGAAGAGATCGACACTCCTCCGCAAGCAATGCGACAGGCAGGATGAAGGAACGCGGCAGCGAACTTTCGTCGGGCGCATTTCCTGCGGGCCAGCACGCGGCCGCACGGAGGTCTTCACTCCGCGTCGCGAGCTTTCGATGGGCAATGAATTATTCGCGTCGGAATCGGCAAAGTCGACTGCGGCCCACGGCGCCGTCGAACGGCATTCGCACGAAATTGCTCCTGATGCCGGCGCGGAGACGTGTATCATGACGTTGGCGGACATCAGTGATCTTCCTGCGATGGTCTTCCGAGAATGGAGTTCCCTCATGCGAAGTACGGTCATCGCGCTTGCAGGGATCATCGTGCTGACAGCGGCGACAGAATCGCACGCTCAGGCCAAACCCGCGGCCCTGGCGGGGCCGGCGCTCGACCGCGTGATCCTCAAGGGGGGGACTCAATTGATTGGTGCCCTGCTCCCCGCCGAAGAGTCGGTCGTTGTCCTTGCGGTTTCCCGCGAATGGCTTCGAACCGCCGCTCCGGAGTTCTTCGAGTCGCAGTTGGAGCGCGAGCGGCAGCGGGAACAGGAATGTCTGCAGACGCTGCGCGAACGCATCGTCGCGTGGCAACAGCAGCGGGACGACTCTCCGCAGTTGAGCCTCTTCCTCGAAAAGGAGCTCGAGCGGATTGAGAAGCAACTGAAAGGGGAAGGGCGTCCGCAGGCTCCGCCGCAGTTTCTGCTGGTCGAAATTCCGCGGAGCGAAGTGCGGCGGATGGAAACACAGCCGCAACCCCGGCGTCAAATCGCGCTGCTCGCCTGGCGGGAACGTCTCGCCGATGTCGAGCGCCGCTCCGCCGCCGATTTGCTGCGCGAGCTACAGGAACGCAAGGTGGATCTTGCCGCTCCGGTGGATCTCTCCGACCGCCTTCCCACCTTGCCCCAGGATGAGAAGGAGTGGGCCGCGCGGCGGGCGATCGTCGAATTCCAGTATCGCCGCCCGGTGGAGTTTCAGGGAACCGGCGACCTGCTCGTGCGGACTGATGCGGCCGGCGGGAAGCCACCCGCCGCGGCGTTGATGACGCAACTGCTCCGTTCGCAGCTCACCGCGAACCTGACAGACCTGCTGGAGCCCGCGGCGGTTCCGAAGAAGACGCCCGACAACCGGTCCGCGACCGCCGCCGCGGAACGCGAGGGAGCGATTGGTGTCCGCATCACGCGCGTTGAACAACAGCTCCAGCGTGCCCAGGTGAGCGTCGAAACGGAGTTTCTCGCCCAGCTGCCCGGCGGCAGGTGGGAGCGGGTCTGGAGTTTTCGTGAGAGCCTCGATGCGTCACGCCTCCGCCCGGACCTCGAAAAGCAGATTTGCCAGGACCCGCAGGTGAGCCAGGCCCTTGACCTCGCCCGGAGCCTGGGGCTGGGAGCGACCGACGATCAGGTGAACCTCGCCCTCCGCTTCGGTGCGGCCACGATGGAAGCACAGAAACAAGCCAACGAAGGCTTCTTCGAATTCCGCGACCGCTCCCTCCAGCACCTCGATCGCCCACCGCTCCGCTGGGGTACGAGTCCCTGAGTTCCATTTCGGAATTGCGGTCCTCTGCTCCGCAGCGAAATGGGACCTGTCCGCCCGAAGTGAGCACTTGCAACGATGTCCCTGGAAACTCCCTTTCGTATCGCCCTGGTGGTTGTGATCGTCCTCACGATGGGCGTCACGGTGTACCATCGCGTTCAGGCCGGGAAGTCGGGCGAGAAGATTTCCCGCCGCGAGGAAGGCTACTTCTTCGCGCTCGCGCTGCGGCTGGCCGGGGTGCTGCTTTGGATCGCGACACTCGGCTATCTGTTCTTCCCTGCTCAGCTCGCGTGGGCGTCAATGCCGTTGCCGATCTGGCTCCGATGGACGGGCGTTGTGGCCGGCGTCTTCTGCTCGCTGTTGATGTACTGGACTCTCGCGAGCCTCGGCCGGAATCTGACCGATACGGTGGTGACCAGAGCCAACGCGACCCTGGTGACTGACGGCCCGTACCGCTGGGTGCGACACCCCTTTTATGTCACAGCGGCCCTGCTGATGGCGTCGGTGACGCTGCTCTCGGCGAATGCGTTGATCGGTATCACCAGCGTGGCGGTCCTGGCTCTGCTGGCGATCCGGACTCCGAAAGAGGAGCAGATGCTGATCGAACGGTTTGGGGATGCCTACCGCCAGTACATGGCGAGAACGGGGCGATTCATTCCCCGGATTGGCAGCCGATCTCGCCGTGAATTTTTGGGACTTTGAGGGTTCTCTTCGCTCAGGTGGAGGAAAGGTGTCGCGACAGGACTTTCGTGACTGAGACTTTTGCGTTCGCCCAAAGCTGCGCCAGAGAGGCTTTCAGCAAGCGGGGGGAACGGGCAGCCACATGTCTGCGATTTCAGCGCCCTTCTCAGGGGAACGCGACACAGGCTGCTCTAACAGGCAGACAGTTCGGATTATAACGGCAATACGCAGTGCAACAGCTCCAGGGGGGAGAGTCTCACCGGGAAGCCGTTGCGGTCAACCCCATCGGCCGGTTTGCCGGCACTTCGACGATTGACGCCCCTCGCAAAGTCGACTTATGATGACTGGTGAGAAATTTCCCGCGAGGATTTGAACGTGTCGTGCATTGCTCCCCAACGAATGCTGCTGGCGGCGGCCGGGTTCCGGTTGTTGCTGATCGTGTCGTTGTGGCAGGCGCCGGTGGTGTGGGGGCATCAGCACTCCACGGACGCCGCGGACCTGGCCGAGCATCTGGCCCTGTTTCATGGCGGCGACTTCGAGTCGTGCAACCTCGGCTGGCACTGGCACGTTTCGCTTCCCCAGGGGGAAGCTCCCTGTTCGCCCGAGTCGCCGCAGTCGCCTCGCGATTCGCTCCCCGGCGTTGTGGATTCGGTCAGCACGCCTGGAAGCCACCTGCTGTCGGCCCGGGTACTGCATGAGCTGGCGGATCTGATTCCGCTCGCGGCATCGGGCGGTTCGTCGCTGTTGACGGCTGCCGCCGGTCCGAATTATCTGGCCACCTGGTCCGCTGCACACTCTCCGCAGCAGTTGCTGTGTCGCATGAGTTGCTAGCCAGCGGGATTCCCGCCCCGCGTGCCCGGTTGTACGCCGGCGGTTGAGTCGCTGCCGAGCCCCCCTGCCTGCCGTCGCGTTTGCCCGCATTTCGTGCGCAGCGAATCCGCACGTCCGCCCCTGGCGGAATTTTCTCCGGGCCGGGTGACGCTTCTCCTTCCTCATGTTGAAACGCACATCATGTTGAAATGCTCGTCTCCGATTTCAGGGAGAGACACAATGAGATCCCCCCTCGTTCGACGATGTGGAATCGTGGTTGTCTTCGCGGGACTGCTGTGTGCAGCCGCCTGGTGGTATGGAAACGCTTCCAGCGAGGCGAATTCGACTCCGCCCGAAAGTCGAGCGGAAGCCGACAATGATGTCGCGACGGCGACTCAGGCGGATCCCGCGTCCTCCGAGCCCGAAGCGATCGAGTTTCCGCAGGAGATGTGGGAACCCGCCGGGCTGCGGGTTCAAACCGTCCAGAGCGGCACGATCGCCGACACCGTCGAGCTGACAGGCAAGATCACGCTCAACGAAGACCGGCTGGCGCATGTGTTTCCGCTCGTCGAAGGACGGGTTGAGGATGTCCGCGTGCAGTTCGGCCAGCGCGTCCGGAAGGGGGATCTGCTCCTTGTCGTGCAGAGCCGCGAAGTCGGGCAGGGGATGCTGCAACTGCATCAGGACCGCCTGAAGCTCGCCTTCGCCCGGACAAAGCAGAAGTGGATCGAGGAAGTCCGCAGGAATACCGCGACACTGATCGAGATGATGCGGGCCGGGGCCTCGATCGACGAGATCGAGACTGCCCTCAAGGACCGCACGATGGGGGAATATCGCGAGAAACTGACGACTGCCTATGTCGCGCTGCAGACGGCGGAAGCCCATCTGAAACGGCTGGCCCCGCTTTCTCCCAGTGGAGCGGTTCCCGCACGACAGGTCCTCGAAGCGGAATCGAGTCTGAACGCCGCGCGGGCGACCCTGCTGTCGCTGCTGGAGCAGGTCCCGCAGGATACGTTGCAGGCCCTGCGTCTGGCCGAACAGGCCGTGCAGGAACTCGAGACGAGCATTGCGATCGCCGAGACGAATCTGAAGATCCTCGGCTTCGACAGCGAGGATATCGCCAGCATCGATCCCGCGAAGCAGGGAGAGGCACTGGCGCATTACCCGGTCACGGCACCGTTTGACGGAACGGTGATTTCGAAGGATGTCGTGCTGATGGAGCGGGTCGCTCCGGATCGCCAGATCCTCACGATCGCGGATCTCTCGTCGGTCTGGGTGACGGCGGATATTTACGAGTCGCATCTGCCCCTGCTGGCCCGGCTCAGCAACCAGACGGTGCGCCTGCGGTGCAATGCGTTCCCCGACAAGCGGTTCGAGGCGCGGATTTTCTACACGGGTGATGTCGTGCAGGAATCGACGCGCACGGTGGCCCTGCGTGCGATTGCCGCGAATGACGAGGGGCTGCTGAAACCCGGGATGTTCGTCACGGTGGAGTTGCCCAGCCTCGATGAGACGTCGGTGCTCAAGGTTCCGCTGTCGGCCATTCAGGATCACGAAGGGAAGTCGTTCGTGTTCGTTCAGACGGGAGATGAATCGTTCACGCGGCAGGATGTCACGCTGGGCCGCCGCACTCTCGAATTCGTGGAAGTTCGCTCCGGTCTGGAGCAGGACGATCGAGTCGTCGTCGCCGGCGGCTTCGCCCTGAAGTCCCGCATGCTGGCGGATCTGCTGGAAGAGTAGCCCCGCACGCACGGCCCGCCGTGATCTGCTTTCCCCCCGAAAAAATCTCGCGAAACCGAGTCGGACGCAATGGTCAATCACGTCATCGAATGGTCGCTCGAGAACCGCTTTATTGTGATGCTGCTGGCGGTCGTGCTCCTCGGAGTGGGGGCAATGTCGGTCGCATCGTTGCCGCTCGATGCCGTGCCCGATCTAACGAACGTGCAGGTCCAGGTGCTCACGACGTCTCCCGCGCTGGGGCCGGTGGAAGTCGAGCAGTTCATCACGTTTCCGGTGGAGAACGCGATGAGCGGTCTCCCGCGCGTGAGCGAGATTCGTTCGATCAGCCGTTTCGGGCTCTCGGCGGTGACGGTCGCTTTCGAGGACGGCACCGACATCTACTGGGCACGCAACCTGATCAATGAGCGGTTGCAGCAGGCGCGCGAGAGCATTCCCCCCGGAATGGGCGATCCGCAGATGGGGCCGATCGCGACCGGCATGAGCGAGATCTATCAGTTCGAAGTCCGGGCCAAGCCGGGCTACGACTACAGCCTGATGGATCTCCGCACGATCCTCGACTGGCAGATTGCGTTTCAACTGCGGAGCGTCCCCGGCGTCATCGAGGTGAACACGTTCGGCGGGGAGTTGAAAACTTATGAAGTGCAGATCGATCCGCACAAACTGCTGAACTATGACATCAGCCTCAGCGATGTCTTCCAGGCCCTTGAGGAAAACAACGGCAATTCCGGCGGCGGCTATATCGTCCACGGAGCCGAGCAGCGGCTGATTCGCGGCGAAGGACTCGTGAGCACGCTCGACGATGTCCGCAATATCGTACTCGACAGCCGCAGCGACGGCACCGCGATTCGAGTGTCGGATGTGGCGGAGGTCCGCTTCGCGCCCATGTTGCGGCAAGGGGCGGTTACCCGCGATGGAGACCGCGAAGCGGTGACCGGGATGGTGATGATGCTCATGGGCGGGAATTCGCGGCAGGTCGTCGCGGATGTGAAAGAGAAGATCAAGGCGATCGAGGCCACGCTTCCCACGGGGGTCTACATCGACACGTTCTACGACCGGACGGAGCTTGTCGAGAAGACCATCCACACGATTGCCGAGAACATCGGCGTGGGGGTGTTTCTCGTCATCGTCATGCTGTTCCTCCTGCTGGGAGATGTACGGGCCGGGCTGATTGTTGCCGCGGCGATTCCGCTTTCCGCGATGTGCGCGCTGATCGCGATGAACCTCGCCGGGGTCTCCGCGAACCTGATGAGCCTCGGGGCGGTCGATTTCGGCGTGATTGTCGACGGGGCGGTGGTGATGGTGGAGAACGCGGTCCGCGCGGCGAGCGCCTATCTCCGCCGGACCGGAGCGACGCGCGTGCCCAAATCGGTCTTCAAGGAATCCTCCCGGGAGGTCGGCACTCCGATCCTGTTTGCCGGACTGATTGTGATCATCGTCTTTCTGCCGATCCTCAGCCTGCAGGGGGTGGAAGGCAAGATGTTCCGGCCGATGGCGTTCACGTTCATGTCGGCACTCACGGGGGCACTCATCCTCTCGGTGACGGTGATGCCGGTGATGGCGTCGCTGTTTCTCGCCCGCCGTGTGAGCGCGAGCGAGACGTTTCTCGTCCGCTGGCTGAAAGCGGCATACAAGCCGCTGTTGAAGTTCGCCATGCAGCGCCCCGCGCTGATGCTGGCGAGCTCCGCGGGGGTGTTTCTGATCAGCCTCGGAGTGGCGAGCCAGTTCGGCATCGAGTTCGTTCCCAAGCTCGATGAAGGGGATCTCGCGATTCAGGCCGTCCGTCTTCCCAGCGTTTCCCTCGAAACATCGCTGGAGATGACCAAGGCGATGGAACGGACGCTGAAGAAATTCCCGCAGGTCGAGAGTGTGATCTCGAAAACTGGTCGGCCCGAGATCGCGAACGATCCGATGGGAGTTCATCAGACAGACATCCTCATCCGGATGAAGCCGGTGCATGAATGGCCCGAGCCGATTTCCAAAGAAAAGCTCGTGGAAGAGATGCAGGCGGCTCTGGAGAAAGCGGTCCCGAGCAATGCGTTCAGCTTCACACAGCCGATCGAGCTTCGTGTGCAGGAGCTTGTCGCCGGTGTGCGGTCGGATGTGGGACTGAGCCTTTATGGCGACGATCTCGATGTTCTGAAGGAGCAGGGGGACCGGATCGTGCGGGCGCTGAACCAGGTTCCCGGTGCGGCGGATGTGCAGGCGCAGCAGATCGCGGGGCTTCCCTATCTGCGGGTGATCGTCCGCCGCGATGCGATTTCCCGCTACGGGATCAACTCGCGCGATGTGCTGAACGCCGTCTCCACAATCGGCGGCGTACCGGTGGGGGAAGTCTTCGAGGGACAGCGGCGGTTTCCGCTGCAGGTCCGGCTGGCTCCGGAGTGGCGGCACGACACCGAGCAGTTGCGCGAGTTGAAGATCGACGATCCCCAGGGACGACAGATCCCGATTTCGCAGCTTGCCGATATTCGCGTGGAGGACGGCCCTTCGGAGATCAGTCGCGATGCGATTCGGCGGCGACTGTTGATTCAGTGCAATGTCCGCGGTCGCGATCTCGGGGGCTTCGTGGCCGAGGCGCAGCAGGTGGTCCGCGAGCAGGTCCAGTTGCCGGCGGGATATTCCCTGGAATGGGGAGGCCAGTTCGAGAACCTGCAGCAGGCGAGTCAGCGGCTGATGATTGCGGTGCCGGTCGCGCTGTTTCTCATCTTTTCGCTCCTCTATGTCACGTTCAACTCGGTGAGGCTGACGCTGCTGATCTACCTGAACGTCCCCATCGCGGCGACGGGGGGAATCTTTGCCCTGTGGCTGCGCGACATGCCGTTCTCCATTTCCGCGGGAGTCGGTTTTATCGCCCTGTTCGGAATCGCGGTGATGAACGGCGTCGTGCTCATCGAGCATGTACGGCACCTGCGGGAACATGGCCACGATGCCCTCTCGGCGGTCGTCACCGGCGCGATGGATCGGCTGCGGCCGGTGTTCATGACGGCAACCTGCGGTGCCCTGGGATTCATTCCGATGGCGGTCTCCGGCAGTGCCGGCGCCGAGGTCCAGCGGCCGCTCGCGACCGTCGTGATCGGCGGCCTGATCACCTGCACGATTCTCACGCTGCTGGTCCTGCCGGCAATCTATCGCTGGTTCGATACCGAACCGGTGACCGAGGAGAAGTGAGTCGCGGCGGACGCGAAGTTGCTCACACTTCCGCCGGGCTGGGCTGCGCGCGGGGAGCTACTGCAACCGTTGATACCACGGGAGTGGCGGGCATCGAGAACAGCCACGCGAGCAGCAGGTGAGTTGGCAGATAGACCAGGAGCGGCAAGCCAATCATCAGCAATGCGAACCACGCTTGCGGAGCCATCCAGGTTTGTGGCCCCTCGGAGCTGAGTCCGTGGACATAGTTGATGTTTACTGGAAGGTTCGGCTCACCCGGCGGGGCCGGTGGCGCGGGCATCCAGAAGTAAGAGTCTGTCCGAAAAGCCTGCTGAGGTCTAGAATTCCTGCTGAGGCAGAGACTTTGAGACGTCAAGCAGGAGGGTTGCTTCGATGGAGCGCAGGCCATATCCGACCGATCTGACCGATGA